>Ga0209579_10001730_pt1 | contig 17597 bp, 12 predicted proteins | sample Coa_R1_2_FD_187152 | JGI IMG/M metagenome (GOLD analysis project Ga0209579, IMG submission 187152) | Surface soil microbial communities from Centralia Pennsylvania, which are recovering from an underground coalmine fire - Coalmine... | ecosystem: Environmental > Terrestrial > Soil >... | reverse complement strand
CACCGAGCACGCTCACGGGACAGCGCTCGCCGCAACAACGATCTTCGTCACAGGTGGCGGCTTCCTGATCGGTGCGCTCGTGACAACACCGGCGAACTGCGCGTTGACATCCAGTACGCAGTACCTCGTCCTTTCGGTGACAGGCAACGGTGTCGGGCACATCAACTTCAGAACAGGTCCCGGAAGGCTTATCGCGGCCAATTTCACCGGAGTTGGTGACGTGGTGCCGTTGACATTGTTCACAACAACAACGTTCAGCGGGTTGAGCACATCATCCCGGTTGGCCCACGCGAAGGCAGTGCTCGCCGCGATCACCGTCGCGTCAGGCAGGATGACGATGATGTCTCACTTCTTCGCCAGCAACAAGGCCCCTGGCCAGCAAACCATCAATTCTACGTTCAACCTCGACTTCACCGGGACGGATGGGAATGCTCCGCTCTCGATTACTGAGCACGGGCAGTTCACCGTGATCCACGCGACATCGACAGATCCGACAGTCGGCACGCCCGTCTCGACAGCGTTCTCGCTCACCTGTTCCGGCTGACGCCGGCATACGGGCTCGCGGAGCTCGAGGTGACCCCCGGCCAGTCGGCGGCGTAGTTCTCTTGGTTAGTGGAGACGCGACGTAAGCGAGTCCGCTGGGCTCGTACCGGGGGAATCGGAGCGCGAGCATGTGGGCATGGGTGCTTCACCAACTCACGTACGCCTCAATGAGCTGTGCGGAATCTTCGCGCAGCAGGGCATGGACACGGCGGCGATCTTCTCGGAGGGACCGTCTGAGTCCGAGGTCCGCAGTGCGTTCAACGACTTCGATCTCGAGCCACCGGAGGGGGTCGTCGACTTCTTCACGTGGCGGACGGTGGTCAGTCCGCGGCGCTTCGCGGGGATCTTTTGGGAGACGTTCTATTACTCCTTCGGCGACATGGTCGCTGTCTATCGGAACAATCTCGAGGTTGGCGTACAGTTCGGCCCACTGACCTCGGACCGCTGGCCAGGTCCGAGAACCTCGTTCCCAGTCCTGATGATGGACAGCTCCGAAGTCGTGAGCGTCGAGTGCGGGGCCGGCGATCCGGGCAGCGTGTGGTTCGCGTTTACCGAGACACAGCGGTTCAGGATGTTCCCTTCGCCCGTCTCCTCGCTCGACGCCGCCCTCTACTGCGCCCCGAGTCGGCCACTGGACGTGGAGCACCGAGGACGAGATGGTCACTGCCGAACGCGACTGGGCGCCGTGGCCGGACGATCTCGACGTGGTCCCGTGGTGCGATCCCCGCTCACGCGAGCGAAGGGAAGTCTGAGCGAGACGGGCGTCCTGAGTTGGCGGTCCCGAATTTGGTGCGCAGCCACCCGGCGCGAGCATGGAAGTCCGTGGCCGAGTTCGACGATATCGCCGAGCATTACGACCAGACGAGGGGTGGAGAGAGCCGGGGAGACGAGTACGCGGCGACCCTCGATGGGCTCCTCCCGGCGGGAGAGGGCCCACTGCTCGAGATCGGCGTCGGCACCGGGGTGGTGGCCCTCGGCCTCGCGCGCCGTGGACGTCGGATTCTCGGCCTTGACGTCTCCGCTCCGATGCTCGCTCGGGCGGTGCAGCGCCTGGGAGCGGTCGTCCTGCAGTCGGACGCCATGGAGATGGCCGTCGCGACGGCGAGCGTCGCCCACGCCGTCTCGGTCTGGGTCGTCCATGCCGTGAAGGATCCCGAGCGGCTCTTCGCCGAAGTGGCACGGGTCCTTCGCCCTGCAGGGAGCTACATCGTCTGTACCGGTCAGCGCCCGGCAGACGACGATGTCGTCGGACAGATCATCGTCGAGATGTGTCTGCAGGTCGACCGCCGTCGAGGAGCCTCTCGGCCGCGGGGCGTGACCGCCGAGGAGGTGTTGAAGTGGGCGGCGAGCGCCGGTTTCGACGGATCGGTGCAGACGATCGGCCGACAGTGGATGTGGCTCCCAGCCGACGAGCTCCTCGCCATCGAGAAGCGGAGCTGGCCGGCGATGCGGGAGCTCGACGACGAGTCGCTCGACGAAGTGACCAGCCCCGCCGTCGAAGCGCTCCGCGCTCTGCCCGACGAGCCGGGACTGCGGCGGGCGACCGCCGACGTCCTCGTCCTGCAGCGACCCTGACCGGCGGCATCGCGGCACGGTGCGGCGATAGCGTTTCGCGCCGTGAGCGAGCTCGAAGGCGCGAACGAGGAGCTCTCCTCGACGCTCGCCGCCCGAAAGGAGCTCGGTCCCGAGTACGACCGGGCGCTCGTCGAGGGATTCCTGAGCCGGGTCGAGCGTGCCATCGACGAGCGCGTCGACCGCCGGCTGCACGGGCACGCCGGCGCGAGCTTCTCCCTCAGGCCGGTCCGCGCCGAGCCTCGCCCCCGGCGGTCGCGGCTCCTCCCGCTCGGCTCGATCGTGCTCGCCATCCCGATCACGGCCGTCGCCGGGTCCAACTTCCACGGCGCGGATGGGGTCGTCGTGATGGTCGTCTCATGGGTCGGGATCGTCGCGGTCAACGCGGCCCACGCCTTCGGCTGGGCCCGGCAGTCCGAGAGCCGCTGAGCCGCGCCGCGCCGACAGTGACGAAGACGAGGGCGGTCCCATGTTCGTGGCTGTCGATCAACGACGGGTCGGCCAGGGGTCGGATGGCGACGCGAAGGGGGAATAGGTGACCGACACGGCGGGGGAGCGCGCGGCCGTCCTGGAGAAGCTCGTCGTCCGCCCGATGGAGGAGCGTGACCTTCCGGCTGCGTCCGAGGTCGTGCGGGTCGCGTTCGACACGTTCCTCGGGCGCTCGGGCCCGGCCGGCGACAAGGACGCGGTCAGGACGAGGTGGACCGCCCAGCCCGAGGCGGCGCTCACGGCCGAGCTGGACGGGGAGCTCGTCGGCTCGAACTTCGCCACGCCTTGGGGATCCTTCGGCTTCTTCGGGCCGCTGACCGTCCGTCCCGAGCTCTGGGACAAGGGGATCGCGAGCAGGCTGCTCGAGTCGACGGACGAGCTGTTCGCGCGTTGGGGGACCCGCCACGCCGGGCTCTTCACCTTCTCCCACAGCCCCAAACACCACTTCTTGTACCAGAAGTTCGGCTACTGGCCGAAGCACTTGACCTCGGTCTTCGAAAAGCCGGTGGACGGGTCGAGGACGAGAGCGGGGGTCCGGCCGGCGGCGAAGCGGAGGGATGCGAAGACGCCGGAGGGGCGACCGGCCACGGGAGCAGTCGGCCTGACCTCGGTCTCGCCGGGGGAGCTCGAGTCCGCCGTCCGCTCGGCGAGAGAGCTCACCTCGGACGCCTACGACGGCCTCGACGTGGAACGGGAGATCCGGGCCGTCGTCGACCAGGGGCTCGGGGAGGTTCTTCTCCTCGACGACGGGGCCGGAGCGGCGGCGCTCGCCGTATGCCAGACCGGGCCGGGCACCGAAGGTGGCTCCGGGCGCTGCTACGTCAAGTTCGGGATGGCCCGAGGCGGCGGTGGGGCAGAGGAGCGCTTCCACCGGCTGCTCGACGCGGTCGAGGACTTTGCGGTGTCCGCCGGCGCGGAGCAGATCGAGCTCGGAGTGAACGCGGCACGACGGGAGGCCTACGCGGCGGTCTTCGCCCGCGGCTACCGCGCGGCGATGGTCGGCGTCGCTATGGAGCGCGGCGACGACGACGGCTACAACCGCCCAGGGGTCTGGCTCATCGACGACTGGCGGTAGCCGCGCGGGTGGTCGGCGGGCTCGGCCCGCAGGACGGCCGATCCCGGAGGCGATCGGCGGGGTCGGGCCCTCTCGCAAATGCGGTTTTACAAGTCGACAACGGGGGCGTACGCTGCCCGCAGTTCAGCTGAAATGAACAGTTGCGCTGAGCCGAACGAAAGAGCGGAGGGACCTGGCGGGCTCGGAAAACACGGTGCGCGGGGCTTAAGGGGGACCATCGCGCATTTCCTTGCCGGTCCGATCCTGCCCGTCGGGGGTGGGGCCTGCGACGCAGGTGGATAGGCGGAGGAGAACAACGTGAGAGGGCTACGTCGTCTTGTTCTGCGCGGGAAACACGCCCGCGCCCGTGTCGGGCGATCTCGCAACATCGCCCTGGGCACGGTGTTGGCGCTCGGGGTCGTGACCTTGCCGATCGTGGCCGCATCGGCCGGCGGCTCCTCGGTACCAGGCTTGCCGGGCAGCACGACCGCCCACACGTCCACCGTCCACGGGTCGTGGCCGGACGGGTTGTCGCCCTTCACGACGGTGACGGGCAAGGTCTACATGTCGTTGACAGGGGTCGGCACGGAGACACCCGCCGGCGCCCCGATCTACGTCCAGAAGAAGACCGCCACATCGACGGTGAAGGCGGCGTACCTCCTCGCCGCGGCGCAACCCGGCTTCTTCGGGGGTGTGGCGCCCACCATCAACAACGGCACAGTCACCCTCGACGGCACGGCACTGTCGTTCACACCCGCCCACGTGCTGACGAAGACATTCACAGGCGAGATGGACGTCGACAACGTGTGGACGACAGTCACCACAATCGTGGCGCCGGTCGTCGACACAGCAGCTCCAGGTCTGGTGAAGTTCACCGCGGCCGAGCCGAACATCCCCGGCACAATCACAGGCGAGGTCCTGGCCGTCGTCATGAACGACCCGACACTGACGCACCAGAACACCGTCAGCTTCCTCTTCGGCGGCCTGGACCCGTCCGGCGACACATTCAGCATCGGGCTCGCGAATCCGCTCAACCTCGCGCACACGACAGCGTTGATCATGAGCCTCGGGGACAGCTTCGGCTACCAACCGGCGGGCCAGTACAGCACCGTCACAGTCAATACAAAGCGCCTGACCTCGGCTGCCGGTGGCCAAGACGACTGCGTCACCAAGTACAGCACAGCGCCCACATACGGCTCATGTGGCAACGGGGAACTCATCACCGTCGGTGGGATCGGCGACTCGATCACAAATCCGACCGACCCGACAGCGACAACAGGGACCTGCGGGCCGCCGGCAGCGCCTCGGTGCACAGACGAGCTCTACACACTGAAGCCGTTCTCGACCACAGGCGAGACGCTGATCAAGGTGAAGACGACGAACCCGTCGTTCAACGACGACATCTTCTTCACCGGCTTCGAGCTCGACAACGTCACCGCAGTCGTGGGGCAGGGCATCACGCTCTCGCCGACCACAGACACGCTCCCCGTCGGTACAACAGTCACGCTGACGGCCAAGGTGCAGAACAACACAGGCGCACCGATCGCCACACGGACAGTCACGTTCAAGGTGCTGAGCGGGCCGAACTCCGGGAAGACAGCCACGGCCAAGACCAACGCGACAGGGAAAGCGACGTTCACGTACACGAGCGCGACCGCCGGAACAGACGTGGTCCAGGCGAGCTTCGTCAGCACAACAACAGGCACGCTCAAGTCGAACGAGTCCACGATCACCTGGACGTCGTCGACACCGGTCACAAAGGCAACGACCCTGACGGTCAAAGCGGCGACCGGTGACTACCACGACGCGACGAGTGTCTCTGCGACGCTCACGACAACCAAGACAGGCAACGGCGTCTCGGGGCAGACGGTGACCTTCAAGCTGAACGGGACCGAGACCTGCACAGCGACCACGAACGCCACAGGCGTCGCGACGTGCTCGATCACCCCGGGCGAGAAGGCCGGGACATACACATTGACCGCCACATTCGCCGGCGGCACAGGCTTCGGCGCGAGTAACGGGTCGGCCAAGTTCAAGGTCACGCACGAGCAGACCTCCCTCGCCTACACGGGGACAACCTCGGTCGTGAACGGCAGGGCGATCACGCTGTCCGGGAAGCTCACCACCGACGACCCGGCGGCAGGCACCGCGCTCGGGACAAAGACGGTGACCTTCACGCTCGGATCGGGCCTCGGGGCGCAATCGTGCACAGGGACGACGAACGCGACAGGCGTCGCCAAGTGCAAGGTCACACCCGTGAACCAACCGATCGGGACAGTCGCGGTGAGCGCGAGCTTTGCCGGGGACACATGGTTCCTTCCGGCCACAGCCTCGGCGAAGGTGACGGTGTTCGCCCCCAGGGCCGTCGGCGCCTTCGTCGTCGGGAACCTCTCGGCCGCGACCACATCCACCCAGTACTTCTGGGGCGCCCAGTGGTGGAAGATGAACAAGCTGAGCGGTGGGCGCGCTCCGGCGTCCATGAAGGGCTTTGCGGACAGCCCGAAGGCGATGTCCTGCGGGTCGGTCTGGACCACCCGGACGGGGAACAGCTCGGCTCCGCCGAAGACCCTGACAGGGACGATCGAGGTGATCGTCTCGAGCCACATCACCCAGAAGGGCTCGGTGATCAGCGGGAACATCGTCCACATCCTGATGGTCAAGGTCTCGACCTACGGGCACGCTCCCGGCCACGTCGGGACCGGGAAGATCGTCGGCAAGGTCTGCTGACCGTCATTCGATAGAGCTGCGAGGCGGGGCCGCGTCGGCGGCCCCGCCGTCGCGTCGATGGTCAGCGGATGACGCTCGTGGTGTGGGTCATTCGCGGCGAGGCCGTCTCGCGATGGCTGGGCCCACGGCATCCGGCTGCCCGGCGATCCATTCGGCGAACGCGGGGATCGTGAAGGCGACCTCTCCGTAGCGCGGGGCGCAGAGGATCCGGTGGTCGTTGATGAGCGCGGCGCGCGTCGAGGCGAGCTGCGTGTGGTTGCGTTCGAGGGCTGCCGCGATATCGCTCACCGGCGCGATCTCCCCGATCCGGGCCGCCGCCTGGAGGTAGGCCTGTTGGAGCGGCGGCAACGGGTCCCAGCGGGCGTGGAAGAGCTCGCCCATCTCCTTGCGGGCGGCTGCGACCCCGCGCCTGGCGTCGGCGAGCGTGATCGTGCTGCGCGCGCCCTTCGCCGTCCACGCGTGGTAGCCGACGAGCTGCACGAGGTACGGGTAGCCGGCCGCATGCTCGACGAGGAAGGCCAGGGCGTCGTCGTCGACCCTCACGCCGAGGTCGGCGGCCGGCTTCACGAGGGCGAGCGCCGCAGCCTCGTCGCCGATCTCCCCGATCTCGGCGACGCCGAGCCGTTCGATGAAGGTGCCCGCCCTGCGCAGCACCTGACGCGTGTGGGGGAGGCCGGCGAAGTAGACGGCGACCGGCAGCCCGGCGCGCTTCACGACCATCTGGAGCGCCGCGGCCAGCGCGGCCAACTCTGTCGTGTCGGCGATCGCGTGCGCCTCGTCGACGGTCACGACGAGTCCGACCCCCTCTGTCGCCGCGTGCTCGCCCACCGCCGTGAGCGCCTTTCGTAGGGCGACGGAGAGCGTCTGCAGACGGCGCCGGCCCGGGGCCATCCGGGCCTCGGCCCGGGCGACCTTCACGTCGACGCCGAGGACGACCTCGAGGTCGACGTCCTTGGCCAGCTTCGACAGCTTGGACCAGGTGCCGCCCGCCACCTCGACGATCTGTTCGAGGAGCGGCGGGACGAGCGGCTCCCCGCGGAGCGCCTGGTGGGCGACCACCGCCCAACCACGGGCCTGCGCCCGCCCCTGCATGGCGTTCAAGAGGACCGTCTTTCCGACCCCGCGATCGCCGACGACGCAGTGACCGAACCACGGGCTCCGGGGCCCGACGGTGAGGGCCTGGTCGAACTCGGCGAGGAGGGTGCTCCGGCCGGCGAGGAGCGGCGGGTCGATGCCGAACCCGGGGTTGTAGGGCGGCGGCGTCGGCCGGTGCGATGCGCCGTCTTCTCCTATAGTAAGTTCTCGACCTGGCACTCGCGCTCCGTTTCCCGAGCTAGATGGGACTATCGATTCGACTATAGTCCGCTATAGTTCCGTCGGATGACTTGGGGGAGCCCAGTTGGCCCGATGGAGTCATGAGAACGGTCGGCTTGGGAATCTGTACCGGGCGGGGACGGCCGCCGGGCCGACCTGGCGAGTGGCCGGGACAACGAACGGGCGCGGGGTGACATGGCCGGATACGTACTGGCAGACGTCGAATGGCTGGACGAGGAGGGCCGCCGGCGGTACGTCGAAGCGGTCAACGAGACCGTCGAGCGGTTCCAGGGGACCTTCATCGTCGGCACCCGGGAGGTCGCCGTGAAGGAGGGCGACTGGGAGCACTCCGGTGTCCTCGTCCTCATCCGCTTCCCGACGTTGGAGCAAGCCGAGGCCTGGTACGACTCGGGCGACTACGCCCCCCACCGCCGGGTCCGCATCGAGTCCTCCCGCTCTCGGCTCATGATCTTCGAAGGCGACTGAGGGCGCACCGTCTGTCGCACAGGGCCGAATGACCGAGGGCGCAACGGCGGCCTCGCAGCCACCTGAGCGGCGGTGTCAGCCGTTCGTGAACGTCCCCTTCTCGACGAGCAGCAAGCTCGCCAGGGACACGGTGTGCGTCCCCGGCGGAAGGCCCATCGAGGTGGGGTCGAGCATGGAGGTGACGTCCCCGAGCGAGTCGGCGCTCAGGGTTGCGATCACCTTCCCGTCGACCGACAGCACGACGGGGTGTCTCGGAAGGAAACGGTCGCCGAACACGTACACCCTCGACCCGTCGCGTGTGACGGTCAGCTGAAGGCGCTCCATGGACCGAAGCTCGCGCGAAGCCCTGCGCCGGTCCACGCGCTCGTCGCGGGTGTGCGCGGTCGCCCGGTCGAGCGCCCGGACGAACCGGGCCGCACTGACGGTGCCCCAGCCGCTCGCGACGTCGAATCCCGGTCCTGCCCTGAAGCCGGGGACGACGGTTCCTGTGTGGAGCTTGAGCGAGTCTGTACCGCTCCTCACGTCCTCGATCCCGGCCGCGCGGCCCTTCGGGCCGATGCGGTAGAGGGCGGTGTTGATCGGGCCGATGTCCTTCCCTCCGGCGAGCTCCGTGGCGAGCGCGAGCACCCCGGCGAAGGTGGGGGCCGCCTCGGAGGTGCCGTCGCTCGAGTCCATGGTGATGTCGGGGACCGAGCGCATGGCGGCCGACGTGTCGACGGTCTCCTGGTAGCGGGGACGCGGGTAGATGGAGGAGTAGCCGGCGGCCGAATACGGCCACAGCGGGTCGGCGCCGGCCTTCCTTCCTGTCGGCGCGACGTTCGGAATGCTTCCTCCGACCGCGGTGACCCACGGGGAGTCGTCCCAGGCGCCCGTCTTCGGCGTCGTCGAGGTGGCGCCGCACTGTGAGCTCGCCTGTGCCAGGTTCTGGACGACGCCGCAGTCGCCCGTCGCGACGAGCAACGGCACTCCCCTGGCGGCAGCCGTCAGCTCCGCCGCGTCTTGCGCGGCCAGTGTCGAGGGGCCGTAGGCGTACGTTGTCTCGCTCGTCCCGTCGCTGATCGAGATCACGTTCGCGAGGTGCTCCGCGCTGATGACCTCGACCGCCTTCATGAGCTCGGGGGGAGCGACCTGCGCCGCGGCGTCGTCTGCGACCTGACTGTCCGCAGGCGTGGCCGAGATCACGATCCTCGCGTACGGGGCGATCACATGGACCGCTGCCACGTCGAGCAGGAGCTCGCCCTCCCACGCACGGCACGAGCCGTAGGAGCCGAGGGCGACCATGCCGGCGGGGCAGGTCGGCGGCAGCGGGCCGTTCGGATAGATAGTGGTGACGGCCGCGGGTGGAAGGTGCATGGCCGAGTCGAAGGCCGCCATCGATGTGGCGATCGTCGGGTCGTTCCACCCTTCGACCAGCGCGACGGTCGTGCCGTTCCCGTCGATCCCCTCGGTCCAGAGCGGGGCGATGTCGTAGTCGAAGACGTCGACGGGACCAGGGTGGCGACGGAGCGACCGTGTCGTCGCATAATTCGCGCGCCAGTACCTGAGCGTTGTCGTGAGCACGTCGACCTGCTTTTGGATGGCGGCCGTCGAGCACCGGACCGCACCCGTCGAGGCGTCGGTTGGCCCGGACGCTGCCCGGCAGGGCGGCCCCATGGACAGGTGCGCCGAGACCAGCTGCCCGTGCGTTGACGCGGTGCGGGCCGCCATCGCCGGGGCTGCCCCGAGGGCCGACACCACGAGGGCGAACGCCGCGCTGAGGGTGCGCCGCCTCGGGCGCTTCGGGACGCGGGCAGTTCGCAGGGGGGCGAACCCATCGCGCAGCTTCACGTGACCCCCTCTGCGACCGGGACCGGGCGCTGCCACGGTACGGCCGTGCGCCTCCCGGCGCACCGGCTCATGTCCGAGGGATGGAGAGTGTGAAGTGGGTGACCAGTCGGCCTGTCGGATACGCCGGCCCTGTGTGGGCGTAGCTGACTGTCAGCTGCGCGAAGACGACACCGCCGGGCGTGCGCACCGGGTGCGAGAGGTCGAAGGTCGCCGGGTAGCTGTGGAAGGTTCCCTGCGCGCAGTCCGGCGTGCAGTCGTTGGCGACGAACATGCCCTGGCCCGTGGCACCGGCGCCCGTCCAGTGGGTCCAGTTGACGTCCTCGAGACGCATCCCGTCGTCGGCGCAGGCGATGACGATCGACACCGGAGCAACCGAGGTTTGCTCCCCTGTCGGTGCCGGGGCGTCGCAGTTGGCGACCACCCCCGGAAGGACCCCGTTTCCGCTGGCAGGTGACGTGGCGGCTCCCGTCGTCTGCGGCGGGGACTGGGCTGGCGCCGGGCTGGTGGTGGGCGGGCTTCCTCCGCCCGTCGTCGGGGTCGGGCTCGCAGCACCCTGAGCCGTGGTCGTCGGGCTCCCGGTTGCTTCGGCGCGCTGGCGGTGCCTGGCGCTCGCCGTGGAGGAGACCGGTGTCGCCGGCGTCGAACGGAAGACGCCGGTTGCCGCGGCGACGACGATGAGGACCATCGCCCCGGCGACGAGCGCGAGCGGCAGCGCCCACCGCGGTGAGGATCCCTCCCGGACGTCCCCATCGACGCTCACTGCTCCCACGGTGCCACATGACGTAGGCGGATTGGTGTCAAGCGAGGTGATTCTTCGCCCGCCGTGCGGAATACGGCGCCCGCCTGCTCTTCTCGACGAGGGCCGGGTGTTGGCCGTCGGTACGCTCCGTTGATGCGGGACTGCGACGTGATCGTCGTGGGTGCAGGAGTGATGGGATCAGCAACGGCGTGGTGGCTGGCGCGCGCCGGCCTCGACGTGGTCCTGGTCGACCAGTTCGGCCCGGGCCATGAGGGGGGGAGCTCGCACGGCAGCACCCGGATCTTCCGGCTCGCCTATCCCGAGTCCTCCTACGTCGAGGTGGCGAGGCGTGCGCTGCTCTTGTGGCGGGAGCTCGAGGCGGAGACGGGGAGCGAGCTTCTCGTCACGACGGGGGGGATCGACTACGGGGAGCCAAGCTCGGTGCAGCCCATCGTCGACGCACTCGCCCGCACGAACGTTCCCCACGAACTCGTCGGTCCCGCCGACGCGGCCCTTCGGTGGCCGGGGTTCGCCTTCGACGGCCCGGTGCTCCATCACCCGGACGCGGGTCGCATCGCTGCCGACACCACGCTGCGGGTCTTCCACGAAGGAGCCGGGTCGTTCGGAGCCGAGCTCAGGTTCACAGAGCCCGTCCGGGAGCTCGTGGCGAAGGACGAGAACGAGGTCCTCGTCACGAGCGACCTCGGGCAGTACCGCGCAACGGCCGCCGTGGTCACCGCAGGCGCCTGGGTCGGCGGCCTCGTCGGTGGTCTCGTCGACCTTCCGCCGCTCCAGGTGACCCGGGAACAGGTCTTTCACTTCCCGAGCCGGATCGGTCACGGCACCTGGCCGAGCTTCATCCACCACGGCCCGACGTACATGTACGGGCTGCAGGCTCCCGGGCACGAAGGCGTCAAGGTGGCAGAACACCAGACCGGGGCTTCCACCACGGCGGACTCGCGGTCCTTCGAGATCGACGAGGCCGGCCGGGCACGCGTGATCCGGCATGTCGCGACGATGCTGCCCGGGCTCGATCCCGTGCCGACGTCGGCGACCACGTGCCTGTACACGAACGGTCCGAAGACAGCGTTCTTCGTCGAGCGTCAGGGGCCCATCGTCGTGGCCTCGGCGTGCTCGGGGCACGGCTTCAAGTTCGCGCCGCTGATCGGACGGCGGCTCGCCGAGCTCGCGACGACCGCGCGTTGACGCGGTTGGCGTTCGGAGCGAGCGTGACCGCGCGCTACTCCGGCTCCTCCCGGCCAGGGCGCCTGGCGTCGCCGATCGGGACCCCCGGCGCGGGATGGAGCTGTTCGTCACGGACGCGGTGGGGAACCTGGAGGACCCGCAACAGCGTGACGAGCCCGACGCCGCCCGCGATGTTCCCGAGGGCGGCCCAGCCGGCCTCCTCGACCCAGCGCACGTAGCCGAAGCCCGCGTGACCGGTGACGAGCGCCGCGAACATGACGAGCGAGGCGACGATGGCGTGGTCGAGGCGCCCGGCTGCGACGAGGAACCCGGCGATGACCGCGGGCACCGTGCGGGCGGCCATCGACTCGGTCGCCTGCTGCATCCACGTCATGAGGGTGATCACCGCGCCGCCGAGCACGGCGAGGGCGAACGCTCGGAGGTTCACGCCGAGGCCCGCGTAGTAGCGGCCCGCGGAGATGGCCGTCGCGCCGAGTTGGGGAAGGCCGTGCATGACGAACCACATCAGGACCCAGCCGGCGGCGAGGTTCGCCGCGAGCGTCCCGAGCCACAGCCGGACGAGCATGCGGAAGCGCGCCTGACGCGCGATGACGGTCACGACCGGGATGAGGAAGTCCTCGGTGAACAGCTCGCTGCTCGCGAACGTGAGGATGATGAAGCCGATCGAGAACGCGAGCCCCGCGAGGAGGCTCGAGTGGGTCGCGTGCTCGACGAGGAGGAGCGCGAGCACGCCCATGCCGACGTCGACGCCGCCGACGGCGCCCGTCGACAGCAACGAGACGGACCGGCGGGAGAGCCGCCGGCGCCCCTGGTCGACGCTCATGAGGAAGCGTTCTTCGACCTCGACTTCTGCGACCGCGCGGTCCTCTGCGGGGTCGGCGCCGACGCCTGGGCGGTAATCGGTCTTGGTCACGACGAGAGAATTGCCCAGTGGCGGTGACAGCCATGCGGCGCCCGCCTGGCTCGATGATTCAGCGGCGACGCAACACGACGACGCAGCAGTCGTCTTCGGGGTCCTGCGCGAGGCGGTCGACGATGACGCCGCTCAGCCGCTTCGCCGACAACCGCGCGTTCGACGCGACGAGCTTGCGCAGCTCGTCGAGCCCTGTCTGGATGTCACGGTCGCGCCGCTCGACGAGCCCGTCGGTGAAGAGGACGACGCCGTGTCCCGGCTTCCACGCGGTCTCCCATTCGGAGATCTTGCCCGCCGGCCACCCGAGGGGCGGGCTCGGCGACTGCATGACGTAGCGCGCGGAGCCTTTCGTGTACTGGAGCGCGGGCAGGTGGCCGGCCGACGCCCACTCGACGGCGTTGCGATCGAGATCGAGGATGCCGTAGGCCGCGGTCGCGAAGCTGTCGCGGTCGTCCTCCGCGGTGATGAGGTGCAACGCGTCGATGACGGCGGCAGGCGAGTGGCCGGTCATCGCGAGGCCGCGCGCGCAGTTGCGGAGCTGACCCATGAGCGCCGCGGCCCGGATGCCGTGGCCCCCCGCGTCGCCGATGCCGACGAGGTAGCGGCCCGGCCCGATCCGCACCACGTCGTACCAGTCGCCCGCGACCTTCGACCCTGCGGGCAGGTAGCGCGCAGCCACCTCGTAGCCGCGGATGTCCGGCAGCTCGGCGGGCAAAAAGGCCTCCATGAGCATGGCGGCCGTCTCCCGTTCGTCCTGGTACCGCCTGGCGTTGGTCAGGGCGACGCCGGCGCGCGCGGCGAGTCCCTCTGCGGCGAAGATCACCTGGTCCGGCGGTGTGGGGCCCCACGTCGTCGAGACGAGGCTCATCACGCCGATGACCGATCCCGACGCGCGCACGGGCACGACGAGCCCCGTCCACGTCGAGCCGTACTCGAGCATCCGTGTGGCGAAGGGCTCGGGGTAGAGCGCGCGCACCTGCTCGGGATTGATCGGGTGGACGACGCGCGCGATCCCGGAACGGTAGGTCACCGCCACCGGCGTCTGTGCGTCGACGGTGATGTCCGCAAGGCCGCGGAGACTGTCGGCGAGCCTCGCGTCGCCCTCGATCTCGATGGCGACCCGTCGGAGCACCCCCTCTTCTGCGACGTAGACGGCACACCACGGCGCGAGCCTCGGGACCGCGAGGTGCACGAGCGAGTCCACGATCGCCGCCGGCTCGAGCGCGCTCACCATCAGGCGGGTCCCCTCGCTCAGGAGCTCGAGGGTGTCGCGCTCGGCGCGCCGGAGGCGGTCGATCCGGGCGCGGTCCACGGCCAGCGCGCACTGCAGGGCCACGAGCTGCAGGAACGCGGTCTCCACCCGCCCGAAGCGCCGCGGCTCGGACCACCCGAGAGAGAGGCAGCCGATGGGGTTCCCCTCGGCGATCAGCGGCAGCACCGCCCAGGACCGGGAGGTCGAAGCGAAATCGGCGTACTCGGGGAACTCCCGGTTGCGCACCGCGAGCGTGGGCCACAGGAGCGGCTCACCCTTCTTGAGTGCGGCCAGCGCGGGGGTGTCGGCACCGAGCGGGATCGGAGTCTCGAGCAAGGACTTCGTGGGGCCGGCGACGCCGTCGGCGACGAGCGTTTCGAGCATCGCCCCGTCCTCGCTCACCACGTTCAGGATCACGGACTGCACGCCCAGCCCGCGACGCATGTCTGTGCGCACGACCTTCGCGATCTCGGCCTGCTCGACCGCGCCCGCGAGGCCCTCCGCGAGGTCGCGCACGAACGCGACGCGATCAGACAACGTGGCGCCCCGCCGCGCCCCGTCGAGCTCCCTTCTGCCACGGAACTGCTGAGCGTCGGACATCCGACGTCGACCCCCCTCGAACCGTGCGCCTAGGTGAGATCCGACTATACGCGTGGCCGTCTTTGCGTGCCTCGTCGGCTGCGGACCCTCCGCGTGCTCGGCACTGCGCTCCGAAGACAATCCGTAGGCGGTGCGAAGCCGGGAGACCGTCGAGCTCGGCGCCGGGCGCCTCGGCGACCTGAATCGGTCAACGCTCGGAGATGCCGGTCAGGCGCCCGCGCGCAGAGCAGCGGGACCGAGACGCGTTCGAGCACGCCCCGGGGCTTCGTGCGATCCAGCGCGGTGCCTGTGAGGGTCGGGGGCAGCGCCGCGGCGAGGGCGAAGAGCTCGAAGACGTAGCGGTGGGGCCGATGGCCCTTGAGGGGCTCGGGACCCTTGTAGCCGTGACCGATGAATGAGCGGAGGAGGCAGACCCCGGGCGCGGGGGCGGGCCCGGACAGGGCTCCCTCGGGGAGCCCACCGGGGGAAGCCAGCTCGGCCGGTTCGACGAGCGCGAGGCAATGGACGAGCGGACGGCGCATCGGCACGTCGAGGTCCTCGACGACGAGGAGGAGCTGCGCCGTCCCGGCGGGCGGTGCGCTCCAGGCGAGCGGGGGCGAGAGGTTGCGGCCGCCGACGCGTCTCCCGCTGTGCTCGACGGGCATGCGGGCACCGTCGGCGAAGGCCACGCTTGCGACCGAGAGCGTCTCGGGCGCCCGCAGGTTGGGTTGGTTCCACACCGAGCGGGCTTCGCCCGCCCGGCGGTTCCGGAACAGGGTGCCGATGAGGGTCACGGGACTGCCGTACCCGCCTCTCGCGCCCGCACGGAGAACGGACGTCGCGTGTCGGGCGCCGGCCGACTTCGACGCTTGACAGCGCGCGGGGCGCTGACGACAATGTGCCGAGATTCTGATCGCTGTTCGGTCAGACCGAACAGCGCGGAAAGGGGCACCATGGCTTCCACGGTCGGGGTCATCTCCGCCGCGATCACGTGCTTCGGCGACGACGACCACATCGACGACGGGCGAACCCGCGAGCACCTCGAGTGGATCATCGAAGGCGGCGTGCACGCGGTCATCGTCTCTGGGACCTGCGGCGAGTTCTCGACGCTCTCACCCGACGAGCGACGTCACCTGATCACCAAGTTCGTGGAGTGGGTCGACGGACGCATTCCGGTGTTCGCGGGCGTGATGCACACGTCCACGCACGCCGCGGTCTCCCTCGCACGCCACGCGCAGGAGGCCGGCGCGACCGCGGTCATGAGCGTCTCGCCGTACTACTCGGGCCCTCCGGAGCGCGAGATCCTCACCTACTTCCGAGACATCGCGGGAGCCGTCGACATTCCCCTCATCGTCTACAACAACCCGTGGTCGTCGGGCGTCTCGTTGAGCGTGTCCGCGCTCGCGACGCTCGCCAACGAGGGCACCGCCGCCATGATCAAGGACTCGCACGGCGATCCCTCCCGGCTCCACGACCTCCGCGCGCTCGTCCCGGCGTCGACGTCCCTCATCTACGGGGAGGACTTCGGCAGCTTCGAGGCGCTGCTGGTGGGAGCCGACGGCTGGGTCGCGGGCGTCGCGAACTTCATGCCCCGGCGCGCCGTCAGGCTCTGGGACCTGATCGCCGCGGGCAAGTTCGACGAGGCGCGCCGGCACTGGTACGACATCCTCCCGCTCGTGAACATCACCTCGCACAAGGAGTTCTTCGGGCTCGCCGAGGAGCGTCCGGACTTCATCCAGGTCTACAAGGCGGCGCTCGAGATCCTCGGCTTCCCGGCGGGCGGGTGCCGCAGGCCGCTCCTGCCGCTCACCGAGGCGGACACGACGCTCTTGAAGAAGCTCATCGCCGAGGGCGGCCTCGCTCGCGAGAGCGCATGACGGCTGGCGACTCGGCCGAGCGCAAGCCCTGGACGCTCGAGCTCCCGCCGTCCGCGGCGCGCGAGCCGGTGCGGGCCGCCGTCTTCGGGACCGGCAGGATCGGCACGGCCATCGGGACCGCGTGCGCGGACTCGGGGGACGTCGACGTGGTGGCGGCCGTCACGACCACGCCCGCAAAGGTCGGCGCGGACTTCGGGACGATGTGCGGGGTCGATGCGGGCGTGACGGTCACCGACAGCCTGGAGGAGGTCCTCGGGCGCGACGACGTCGACACCGTCTTTTATTGCGGGCTCGGAGAGCCGCACCACGTGGTCGACTACCTCGGGCGGATCGTCGACGCCGGGAAGGACGCCGTGACGTTGACGGGCCTCGTCCATCCCGTCGCCGGACTCGGAGCCGACGCGGCGCGCCGCCTCCACGACCGGGCGGTCGCAGGCGGTGGCCGGATCGTCGGAGCGGGGTGGAACCCCGGCTTCATCCTCGACGTCCTTCCGGTCGCCGTCGGTGACAGCGCGGTCCGCATCGACGTCGTGCGCGCACAGCGCATCGCAGAGATGCGGCTCTGGGGCCGCGGGGTGCACGAGGAGTGCAGCATCGGCCGGCCCGCCGCCGAGGCCCACGACAGCCCCAACAACCCGCTCCACGAGTCGGTGGCGCTGATCGGCGACGCGCTCGGCCTCGGGCTCGAGCGCATCGAGAGCTCCTACCAGCCCTACGTCACCCGGACCGACCGCTCGCACGGCGGCCTCGACGTCCCCGCAGGGAGCGTCGCCGGTTTCCACAAGCGGTCCCTCGGGATCGCGGGCGACGCGGTGCGCGTCGAGCTCGAGATGTACGGGATCTTCGGCATCGACCCGGCCGAGGACGAGCTCGAAGAGGGTTCGCGCGTCCGGGTCGAGGGCGACGTCACCGTGACGGTGGACGTCGGCGGCGACTGGTTCGGGGACTCGTACCCGATCACCGCCTACCGCGCGGTGCGCGCCGTGAGGCCGCTGCGGACCCTCGCCCCCGGGCTGTAT
>Ga0209579_10001726_pt1 | contig 17618 bp, 17 predicted proteins | sample Coa_R1_2_FD_187152 | JGI IMG/M metagenome (GOLD analysis project Ga0209579, IMG submission 187152) | Surface soil microbial communities from Centralia Pennsylvania, which are recovering from an underground coalmine fire - Coalmine... | ecosystem: Environmental > Terrestrial > Soil >... | reverse complement strand
GCGCCCTCTTTTTGTCGGCAGCAGGCCTCACCCGGCGGCCAGCGCCACCGGACTCTGCTGCATCAGGCGAATCGCGGTCGCATGGAGGGTGGCTGCGACGACGGGTTTCGGCAAAAGCATCAGTCCGGCGGTGCGCGCTTCGCGCTCGGCGTTCGTGCCGGTGTCGCCTGAGACGATGATCGCGGGAACCGGCACCCCGAGCTCGTGCCGCAGTTGCCGCACGGCCTCGATGCCCGAACGGCCCGAAGCGAGCCGCAGGTCGGCGACGATCAGGTCGGGATAGCGCTCGAGCCCGCCGATCGCCTCGATCAGCGTATCGATCGTATCGCCGCAGACGACGTTTGCACCCCACGTCGCAAACAGCGTCTGCATCGCGTCGAGCGTCGCCGCATCGTCGTCGACGACCGCAACGACGCGACCGATGCATGACGGTGTCGTGCATACATCGCTCCCTCGTGAAGAAGAGACGCGGTATCGAATGCGGGAACGGCCGCGTGCGGCACGCGGGACGAGCACCCGAAAGCGCGATCCGATGCCCTCCCGCGAGTCGAGCTCGATGCCGTGGCCGAGCAGGTCGGCGAAGCGACGCACGATCGCGAGGCCGAGGCCCATGCCGCGACGCGCCTGCGAAGGCATGTTGTCGTCGCGCACACGATAGAACTCCTCGAAGATGCGCTGCCGATCCGGCGTGGCGATGCCGACGCCGGTATCGACGACGTCGATCGCCACGTGCTCGCCGCGTGGCCTGGCCCCGATCAGCACGCCACCGTAGTTCGTGTAGCGTATGCCGTTGGCGACGAGATTGCCGACGATCCGCTCGAGGAGCGCCGGATCGCTGTCGACGACGAGCTTGGTTTGCACAATGCGAAGCGACAATCCGCGCGCGGCCGCCTGTGGCGCGAACTCGGTACGGATGCGCGCGAAAAGCGGTCCCAGCGCGACATCGGATCGTTCGGGCGCGAGCGCGCCCGCGTCGAGCCGCGACAGGTCGATCAATTGCGCGAATTGAATTTCGAGCGCGTTGGCCGCGGATTCCACGTTCATGACGAGCGGCCGCCATTCGGCATCCTGAGCGCGTGCCGCCAGCGCAGCCACGTAAAGGCCGAGCGCATGCAGCGGCTGGCGCAAGTCGTGGCTCGCCGCAGCGAGAAGCTGGCTCTTCGCGAGATTCGCGGCTTCGGCGGCCGCGCGCGCATCGACCGCGCTTCGCGTGCGGTCCTTGAGCTCGGCGATCAGGTCGACGTTCTCGTAGCGGATGACGAGCGAGCGCGTCAGCACGTCGTTCAGCCGATGACCGAAGCCGACGACGAATGCGAGCACGACGCTCATCACCCCGGCGATGAACCAGTGCACCTGGTCGCCGACCGATGCGACGCGCACGATCAGCGGCACGAGCGCGGGCAGCACGAAGCCGTAGAACGAGGGCTTGTAGACGGCGGTCAGATTGAGCCCCCCGAGCGCCGCGCCGAAAATGCAGACGATCAGCAGCGACTGGTAGGCAGGTGACTCCGGAAAGATCGCGACCGCGGCAGCGCCCCACAGCGAGCCTGCGAGGGCCGAGCCAATCGCCCAGTAATGTCCCCAGCGCGCCGCGTCGCTCAACGTGGGTTGTGCACGCTCGAACGCGCGCACGAGCACCGCCCGCCACAACTGATTGACGCTGATCAGCGCGGCCCAGGCAAGCATCGACGCTGCCGCGATCTCGGTCCACATCACCGCGCAAAGGATCAATGCGCCGAGTCCCATAGACACGGTGGTCCGGTGACCGTGCGCGTAGAGCGTCGCGACCTGGTCCGCGCGCGCTCGCGCGATCAGCGCGGGCGGGATGGTCGCGAGCGGCGACATCGTGTCGTTCGAGCGGGTGACGACGCCTGTGACTTTCACCGACGCTCGGATTCGAGCCCTTCGTCGAGGACGACGCCGCGGCGCGTCAACTCGGCGATCGCCTGCGCGCGCGATCGGACATTCAGCGCACGAAGGATGGCGCTGACATGCACCTTGACCGTTCCTTCGGAAAGCCGCAGATCGCGACAAATCGTTTTGTTGGGCTTGCCCTGAACGAGCAGGCGCAGCACGTCGGCTTGTCGATGCGTGAGGCCAAGTGCGTGGCCCGGGATGCCGCCGATCATCGGACCCGCTGCGGCGAAATCGGTAGTGATGCTCGTCTCGCCGGCGAGCACCGTACGCACGGCGTCGAGCAATTCCTCGGGCGTCGACGTCTTCGCGATGTAGCCCTGCGCCCCCGCGGCGAGCGCCGTGCCGACGGTCCCGCGATCGTGCGTCGCCGACAGCACGACGATAGGCAGGTGCGGATATGCGCGGCGCATCTGTACTAGCAGATCCATGCCGTGCGCGCCGGGGAGCGTCAGATCGAGGAGCACCAGCGCGCAATCGGGATGGCGCGCGAGCGCGGTTATCGCTTCGTCGCGATCGATCGCGGAAAGCACTTCGACCGGACCGTGCAGGTGCGGCAGCGAATGCGCAAGCGCCTGCTGGATCAGCGGATGATCGTCGACGACAAGTATCTTCACGCGGCCTCCCCTTGGCCTTCGCGCGATTCGCGCCTGCGGCCCAATCTACCGGGACAAGGGGACCGGGGAACCTGTCAATGTTGGCAGGGGAGGCGCGACGCACTGACCGCGCGAGGCGCTCAACGAAGCTGCGCGGGTACGCGCTCGACCGTCATGCTGAACCCCTGTCGGCCGAACGCCGATTTCTTCTGATCGGCCACTTCGCGTTGCAGCGCGCGAAGTCGCGTATCGATTTCCGACGCATCGTAAAAGTCCCCGTCCTTCGCCTTGGCTGCGATCTCGAACTGGTCGATCGCGCCTTTGAGATTGCCCTGCCACGCGTAGTACTCGCCCTGATGGCGATGCGAGAGCATCTGCTTGTTCTCAGCGGCATACGCGCGCGCGGCGAGGAGCTGCAGCGGACCATCGCTCGGAAAGCGCGATAACTGCTCCTCGACGAACTTCGCCGCGTCGGCATTGCGCCCGGCCTTGAGCAGCGCCTCCGGATAGTCGTAAACGAGCTGCATCTTGTTCGGATACTTCGCGACGGCCGCGCCAAACCGCTTGATTGCGCCATCGACGTCTCCCGATTCGAGCATCACGTGTCCCGCGATCGCGTCGATCATCGGATGCTCGGGTGCCGTTTTCTCGAGCGTCGCCAGTTCCTTCTTCGCGCGATCGAAGTCCCTGGCACGAAGAAGCGATGCGACTAGACCGTATTGCGCCGCGGTCGCGTTGTTGTACTTGTGCTCCGCGATCGCATCGTCGAACCATTTGACCGCCTGCCGCGGCTCGCCCTCGTAGCTTCGCAGCAGCGCACGAACGAGATGGAAATCGAGCGAGTCGACGACCTGTCGATACGGGTGATCCGCCGCGCGCGCCTGCGCCTCCGCAATGCGCTCGTACGTAACGGGGTGATCGCGCAGGTACGTCGGCACGCTGCCTTCGACGAAGCGCATCGCGGATTGCAGCCGCTGCATGAACGTCGCCATCGCCGTCACGTCGAAGCCGGCGGCGTCGAGGCGCTGGAAGCCCAATCTATCGGCCTCGTACTCGTTCTCGCGCGTGAAGTTGATCTGGTGCTGGATCGTCATCGCCTGTGTCGCCGCGATGGCGCCGGCGGCGGCGTCACCGTTCGAGTTGCCACCGGCGCGTGCGGCGAGAATCGCCACCGCGAGCCCTGCGAGCGACATCAATATCGAGTCCTTCTGCGCGACGAGCGCGCGCGCCATGTGATGCTGCGTCACGTGCGAGATCTCGTGCGCGAGCACGCTCGCGAGCTCCGACTCGGTTTGCGCGAGCTGGATCAGGCCGGTGTTGACGCCGATGAATCCGCCGGGAAGCGCGAATGCGTTGATCTGCGGATCGTAGACCGCGAAAAACTGGAAATCCTGCTTGACGTCGGGCGACACCGCCGTCAAGCGATGTCCCAGCTCGTTCAGGTAATCGTTGACCTCGGGGTCGTTCATGTATTCGCCGCTCGCATGCAGCTTCTGCATGATCGTCTCGCCGAGCTTTCGCTCCTGCGCGGGCGAGAAGTCGGTCTGCGACACGTCGCCGAGATCCGGCAGGCGTTGCGGATACACCTGCGGCAATAGCACTTGCGGCGGCGGAGGGGCGCGCGAAGGCTCGGTAGCGCCATAAACCGGCAACGATGGCGACGGAGAAGGCGACGCTGAAGGCGCGGGCGCGGGGGGCGTCGCGTCGCCTGCCGCGTAAAGCGGCGCGCATGCAAGCGCCACCGCGGTGACGGTAGCGACGAAGGTGCGGTATCTATGCACGAATGGGCCGGCGCGCGCGCGAGGAGCGAATCGACGTGATGCTAAGATGCCGCGTTCGCAATCGAGTTTCAGGATTCGCGTCTCTTCCGATGCCACGCGCGCACGTCAAGGCGATCCGCGATCCGCACGAGCACCCCACCACGCGCGTCGCGGCTACACGACGCGGCAAGGCGGGCGACGCCCGAAGCGCCGATCATCGAGTCGGGGGCGACGCATCGACATCCGGCGGCAATTTTACTCACTTCGACGCCTTGGGCCAGGCCCACATGGTGGACGTGGGCGGCAAGGATGTTACGAAGCGTATCGCGCGCGCGGGCGGCCACATCGCGATGACCGCGGTGACGCTCGCGATGGTCCGCGAAGGGACGGCAAAGAAGGGCGACGTACTCGGCATCGCGCGAATCGCCGCGATCCAGGCGGCGAAGCGTACGCCCGACCTGATCCCGCTCGCGCATCCGTTGATGCTGACGCGGGTCGGCGTCGAATTCGACTATCGCGACAAAGGCGTCGCCATCGAGGTAACCGTCGAGACGCATGGGCGCACCGGTGTGGAGATGGAAGCGCTTTGTGGCGTCGCGGTCGGGCTTCTGACAATCTACGACATGTGCAAGGCAACCGATCGCGCGATGCGCATCGGTGAGATTCGGCTGCTCGAAAAATCGGGCGGACGTTCCGGGCATTACCGGGCGGAGTAGTCGCCGATCCCCGCAGACCGTCAGGCCCGGCGCCGCCTTCCACTACGCCACGCTTGATAGGAGACCACGATGAACCAGGGTGCGTTGGCCGGCAAGGTTCTCGGCATCATCGGCATCGTCATGTGCATCATCGCGGGCATCGCGCGATTGACCGGCCACTACACGATCGGCAGCTTCCCGGCGATCACGTTGTTCGAAGGCGGCACTGCCGTGATGGTCGCGGGCTGCTTCTCCCTGCTCTGGGACCTCGTCGCGCGGCGCTGATCGATCGAGACGCTACGCCAGGCGAACGTAGCGCCATCACCAGTTCCACATTGTTCCGTCCTCGAGCCGGTTGACGGGCAGTGCGCTCGGACTATAGGGATAGCGCGCCGCGAGCGCTTCGTCGATGTCGACGCCATGACCCGGCGCATCGCCTGGATGCAGGTAGCCGCTGTCGAATCGATACGCATGCGGAAAGACGGCATCGGTCCCGGGTGTGTGCCGCATGTATTCCTGGATGCCGAAGTTGGGCACCCAGGTATCGAAGTGAAGCGCCGCACCCATGCAGATTGGCGAGAGATCGGTCGCGCCGTGCGAGCCGGTGCGCACCTGGTAGAGCTCGGCGAGATGCGCGATGCGGCGAAGGTGCGAGATGCCGCCGGTGTGCACGACCGTCGTGCGGATGTAGTCGATCAGTTGCTCGCTGATCAGCCGCTGACAATCATGGATCGTGTTGAAGACTTCGCCGACGGCGATCGGCGTCACCGTGTGCTCGCGAATCAGACGAAACGCTTCCTGATTCTCGGCCGGCGTCGGATCCTCCATCCAGAACAGCCGGTACGGTTCGAGCGCCTTGCCAAGACGCGCGGCCTCGATCGGCGTCAGGCGGTGATGCACGTCGTGCAGAAGATGCGGCTCGAAGCCGAAGCGCGCGCGTAGCGTCTCGAAGAGCTTCGGCACGTGATCGAGGTACTTCGTCGTCGACCACACGTTCTCGGTCGCGATCGCGGCGTCGGCAGGTTCGTAGTAGAGCTTGTCCTTCGCGACACCGTACGTCGACGGCAAGCCCGGAATGCCGCACTGCGCGCGAATCGCCTTGTAGCCCATCTCGATGTAGCGGCCGACCTCGTCCGCTGTTTCCTCGATGTCGTTGCCGTTCGCGTGGCCATAGACCATCACCCCTTCGCGACTCGCGCCACCGAGGAGCTGATAGATGGGAAGTCCCGCGACCTTGCCCTTGATGTCCCACAGCGCGGTGTCGACCGCGGCGATCGCCGACATCGTGACCGGACCTCGCCGCCAGTACGCGCCGCGGTAGTAGTACTGCCATGTGTCCTCGATGCGCGCGGGATCGCGGCCGATCAACGCCGGGATCACGTGATCGGCGAGATAGGAGACGACGGCGAGCTCGCGACCGTTGAGCGTCGCATCGCCAACGCCGTGGATGCCATCGTCGGTCTCGATCTTCAGCGTGACGAAATTGCGGCCGGGACAGGTGACGATGACGCGCGCGGCGGTGATCTTCATTCGTTCGTTCGGGCGGCGGCGAAAGTCGCTCGCGCCCTGATAGGGATGGTCGGGTGGCTAGGCCACTTGACCACAGTATAAAGGCGAGGCTACCATCGGTCGAGATGGCGGTCGAAAAACCAGTCCGGGGTCAGAGACGAAACTCCCGGAAGCAATCGGATGAACCGAGGCTGCTTCGCGGAATTTCGTCTCTGACCCCAGACCGGTTGCACGGCTGACCCCCAGACTGGTTTCGTTTCCGCCCGTTTGCACGGAGCTCGAGCATTGCCGCTTCAACTCGTCGAGCCGAAACGTTTGTACCGGCAGATTGCCGATCAACTCGCGCAGTTGATCGCGCGCGGCGAATTTCCTGCGGGCACACGGTTGCCTGCGGAACGCGAGCTCGCGACGTCGTTCGGCGTGAGCCGCGCGTCGGTGCGCGAGGCGATCATATCGCTCGAAATGAGCGGGCTGGTCGAAGTGCGGGTAGGCACCGGCATCTTCGTGACGCCGCAACCCGAAACAGCGAACCGTGCCAGCGGCGATGCGGGGCCGGGTCCGTTCGAGCTTCTCGCCGCCCGCAAGCTCGTCGAAGGCGAGATCGCCGCGCTCGCTGCCCGAAACGCCAGTGTGGCCGATGCAACTGCACTGCGCCAAAGCGTCGCGCGCCTCGCGGGCTTTCACGACGACTTTGCCGCTCGCGAAGCGGAGGACCGCGATTTTCACGTTCGCGTCGCAAAGGCGACCGGCAACGGCTCGCTCGAGCTCGTCGTCGAAGGTCTTTGGAACCAGCGCGCCGAGCTGTGGGGGCGCCTCCAACGTCACTTCCATACGACCGAGCTTGCCGAGCGCACCGTTCGCGATCACGCGGCCATCGCCGCGGCCATCGAGTCCCACGATCCGATCGCCGCGCGCGCGGCGATGCATCGGCATCTTGCGCGCGTCATTCGCGAATTTCAGCGCGGCGTCGACAATTTGCCGGAACGCGATCGCGACACCGCGCCGACACAGGCTTCGCGTCCATCGCGAAGTCGGCGCAAGGCAGCCTCATGAATGAATGAACCGGCGCGAAGCGTGCGTGCGCTGATGTGCGGCACGGTCGGCGTCGAAATCGACGGGCATGCGCCCAACCACAGGAGGACGTAGATGAAACGCAGCACGAATCAATCGCAGGGACGCCGCCGTGCGGTGCAGACGCTCGGAGCCGCCGCGGTTGCCGCCGCGGCGATTTTCGCGTTCGGCACGGGAAGCGCAACGGCGCAGGTGGCGATCAACATCGTCGACGTCGCGGGCGATCTTGCGCTCACGCAGGATGCGATCCAGAACTTTGCATCCAAGAATCCGAAGCTGATCTCGAAGGTGACGTTCACGAAGGCGCCTGCGCCGGAGCTGCCCGGCAAGCTCAAGGCGATGCAGGGTGCGGGTCGAAGCGACATCGACATGGTGCTGACCGGCACCGATTTCCTGGCTGCCGGGATCGAGCAGGGCCTGCTCGTCAAAATCCTCCCCGACCATTCGGCGAAGTTTCCGAACCTGATGCAGAACTATCAACCGGCCGCGGCGAAAATGCAGGAGCTGGCCGGCGACTATGGCATCGAGGTCGCGTTCATGCCCGCGGGTCCGCTGCTCGAGTACAACCCCGACAAGGTGAAGCAGGCGCCGACGACGCCGCAGGAGCTTCTTGCATGGTGCAAGGCGAACCCGAACCGGTTCATCTATGCGCGTCCGGCGAATTCGGGACCAGGTCGCACGTTCGTCATGGGCCTGCCGTACATCCTCGGCGACAAGGATCCGAAGAATCCCGCGAGCTGGGACAAGACCTGGGCGTATCTCAAGGATCTCAATAGCTGCATCGAGTACTACCCGAGCGGCACGGGTGCCGTGATGAAGGAGCTCGGCGAGGGCTCGCGCGACATGACGGTGACGATGACCGGGTGGGACCTGAATCCGCGCATTCTTGGCATCGTGCCGAAGTCGTTCAAGGTGACGCCGTTCCAGCACATGACGTGGGTCAACGACGCGCACTACATGGTGATTCCCAAGGATGTGCCGGCCGACCGCGTCAACGTCATCCTCGACCTGATGGCATACATGCTGAAGCCCGAGGCGCAGGCGCTCACCTACGACAAGGGTTATTTCTATCCGGGACCGGCGGTGAAGAACGTGCCGCTATCGATGGCGCCGAAGGAAAGCCAGGAGCTGATCAAGGAATACGGACGTCCCGAATACGACAAGTGGCTCAAGGAATTTCCGCATACCCAGTCGCTGGAAGCGAAGGGGCAGGTCGAGATGTTCCGGATCTGGGACCAGCAGGTGGGGGCGGCAAAGACAAAGTAACGCGAAACTCCTCAACAGCCCTCTCCCTACGCAAGGGGAGAGGGATCGCTTTCTACTCGACACATGAAACACGACTTCAGCGAGCTGCGCCTTGATCGCGTCACGCGCCGTTTCGCCGGCGCGGGCGGCAACGCGTTCAATGCGCTGAACGAGCTTTCGCTCACCGTGCGGCGCGGCGAATTCATCGCGCTGCTCGGACCCTCCGGTTGCGGGAAATCGACCGCGCTCAACTGCATCGCCGGTCTCTTGCCGCTCTCGTCCGGCACGATCGGCCTCGACGACACGCGCATCGACACGCTGCCGCCCGAGCGTCGCGGTTTCGGCATGGTGTTCCAGAACTACGCGCTCTTTCCGCACATGAGCGTCGCGAAGAACATCGGCTTCGGCCTGCGCATGCGGGGAATGCCGCAAGCCGACGTTGCGCCTCGCGTGGCGAAGGCCCTTCGACTGGTGCAACTAACGGGTCAGGAGCACAAGCTGCCGGGACAACTTTCCGGCGGCCAGCAGCAGCGTGTCGCGATCGCGCGCGCGATCGTGATCGAGCCGCCGCTGATCCTGATGGACGAGCCGCTTTCGAACCTCGACGCGAAGCTCCGGCTCGAAACGCGCTCCGAAATCCTGCGCATTCATCGCGAGCTCGGACGCGCGACGATCTACGTCACGCACGACCAGGACGAAGCGCTGTCGCTCGCCGATCGAATCGTCGTGATGAAGGATGGCGTCGTGCAGCAGATAGGAACGCCCGAGGAGGTGTATGCGCAACCCGCGAACATCCACGTCGCGCGCTTCATGGGCTATCGCAACGTCGTCGATCTGCCGATTGCCGGCGAGCGCGACGGACACGTGACGCTCGAGGCTCCTGACATGAAGCTCGTCGGCGTGCGGAAGCTCCCGCTCGATGGCAAGCGCGCCGCTGTCGCGATGCGTCCCGAGGAGATCGCGATCGCCACCGAGCCGGCCGCGAGCAACGTAATTGCCGCGCGTGTCGACCACGTCGAATACGGCGGCCGCGATTCGCTCGTCGAGGTGGTGACGGCGGGCGGAAAGCGACTGCACCTGCGCTCGTCGACGAAGGTCGCGGCCGGCGCGAACGTGTACGTTCACGTGCCGCCCGAACGCGTGCTCGTTTACCCGAGCGAAGGCGGCGGCATTTGAAATGGCGGCCGCAACGCTTCGGAGCGCAGGATTCGACCGAGCGGTCCTGCTCGTCGTCCCGGCGGCGGCCTTCATGCTGCTGCTCTTCGTCTATCCCTTCATCTACGGACTCGTGCTGTCGTTCGAGCCAAAGACGGGCGGCGCGCTCGCGAACTATCACAAGTTCTTCACAACGTCGAACTTGTGGCCGACGATCGGCACGACACTCAAGCTCGCGGTACCAGCAACGATCATCAACGTGTTCATCGCCGTGCCGATCGCGTACCGAATGCGCGTGCGTTCGCGCTGGCAGCGGATCGCCACCGCGCTCCTCGTCGTGCCTATCACGCTCGGCACGGTGCTGATCGCCGAAGGGATGCTGACGTACTTCGGTCCGCGCGGCTGGCTCGCGCAATTCCTGCAGGTCACGCATCTCTATGACGGGTCGATCCGCCTCACGCACAACTACTGGGGCGTGCTGATCTCGCTCGTCGTGTCCGGCTTTCCGTTCACGTTTCTTTTGATCCTGTCGTACATCACCGGCATCGATCCGGTGCTCGCCCGCGCGGCCGCGACGCTCGGCGCCGATCCGAAGGCGCAGTTCCGCCACATCTATCTGCCGCTGCTCGCGCCGGGACTCGCGATGTGCTTCTGCCTCGCGTTCGTGCAGGCGTTCTCGGTGTTCCCGTCGGCGGTGTTGCTCGGCGCGCCCGCCGGTCCGACGCGCGTGATCTCGATCGCCGCGTACGAGGCTGCGTTCGAGCAGTACGACTATTCGCTCGCCTCCGCGATCGCGATGATCATGGGATTCGTGCAGCTTCTGATCGTCGCGTTCGTGCTGTCGCTTCGCGGCTGGTTCTACAAGGGACCGGTGACGGGCGGGAAGGGATAGGCGGCGTGGATCAGATCATCATTCCGCGCGAACGGCTCGTCGCGATCCCCGCGGTGCGCACTCGAAAGGGTAACGCGTGGGCTCTTCGCGCCTGGCGCGCGCTGCTCGCCGGCGTCATCACGCTCTTTCTCGTCAACGTCGGCCTCATGATCGCCGCGGTCGCGACGAATTCGTTCGCGAGTCGCTGGCTCGGCACCTGGCTGCCGCAGGGGTGGACGCCGTCGTGGTACGTCGACGCGTGGAAGGAGTTTCAGCTCGCGTCGATCCTGTGGGTGACCGTCGAGGTCGTACTCGCCGTCGTGCTGCTTGCGCTTCTGATCGGCGTGCCGGCGGCGTATGCGCTGGCGCGTCGCGACTTTCCAGGGAAGCGCGCGGTGTTGCTGTTGTTCCTCCTGCCGCTGATGGTGCCGCCGATCACCTACGGCATCCCGCTCGCGACCGTGCTCTACCAGACGGGGCTCGGCGGCACGCTCGCCGGCGTGATCCTCGCGAACCTGATTCCAGCGGCGCCGTTCGTCATTCTCGTCATGACGCCGTTCATCGAGCAGATCGATCCGAATCTCGAATCGGCGGCGCGGGTCTTCGGCGCCAACACGTGGCGGATGTTCGTTCACGTGCTCGTGCCGCTGCTCGCGCCCGGCATTCTCGCCGCGTCGCTGCTCGTGCTCGTGCGCACGATCGCGCTCTTCGAGCTTACGTTCCTGACCGCGGGCCCCGATTCGCAGACGCTCGTCGTCGCGCTCTATTACGCGGTATTCGCCGCCGGGGTGCGCGCGCCGCAATCGGTCGACGCGATGGCGATGATCTACATGGCGGTGACGCTCGTGTGGCTGTTGATTGCGCTGCGCTTCGTCAATCCGACGCAACTCGTCTCGCGCGTCAAGGAACATCCACAGACGGCGTAGCGTCGATCAATGGTGAAGCGTCTCGACCTCTCGACCCTCGATCGGTTGCCGCCCGAGTTCGCACGCCCGCACTATTCGATCGCCGATGTCGGCATCGGCATCGTGCACCTCGGCATCGGCGCGTTCCATCGAGCACACCAGGCGATCTACACCGACGACGTGCTCGCGCGCGGCGAACTCGCGTGGGGCATCTGCGGCGTGAGCCTTCGCGCGGCCGGCGTCCGCGATCGACTGGCGCCTCAGCAGGGTCTTTACACGTCGATCACGAAAGATGTCGACGGCATCTCACGTCGCGTCGTCGGCAGCGTCCGCGAGGTGCTGTTTTACGGCGAACAGCGCGACAAGGTGCTGCAACGCCTGACGGTGCGTGAGACGCGAATCGTTTCGCTGACCGTGACCGAGAAGGGCTATTGCCACGAGCCGGCGACCGGGCGCCTGAACGTCGATCATCCGGATATTGCGCACGACCTCGCTTCGCTGGCAAAGCCGCGAAGCGTCGTCGGCTTGCTCGTCGCCGCGCTTCGCGAGCGCAGGCGCACGCACGGCGCGCCGCTGACGATCGTCTGCTGCGACAATCTCACGCAGAATGGCGGCCTGGTGCTGGGACTCGTGATGACCTTTGCGAATCTGATCGACTCGGAGCTTGCCGACTGGATTGGCCGCGAGATCGCGTTTCCGTCGACGATGGTCGATCGCATCGTGCCCGCCACGACGGCGCGCGATATCGACGAGAACGCCGAAGCGCTCGGTGTGAAGGACGAGGCACCGGTCGTGCACGAGCCGTTTTCGCAATGGGTGATCGAGGATCGCTTCGCGGCGGGACGCCCGGCGTGGGATTTGGCCGGTGCGACGTTCGTTCGCGCAGTCGACCCCTACGAGGCGATGAAGCTGCGCTTGCTGAACGCAAGCCATTCGGGGCTTGCGTATCTCGGCTTCCTCGCCGGTTACGAGTACATCTACCAGGTCGCTGCGCAGCCCGATTTCCTCGGCTGGATGCGGCGCTTCACGGCGGAGGAGGTGACCCCGACGCTCGCGCCGCCGCCCGGCATCGATCTTCGCGACTATCGCGAAACGCTGGTGCGCCGGTTCCGTAATCCCGCGCTCCCGCATCGAACGCAGCAGATCGCGATGGACGGCTCGCAGAAGCTGCCGCAGCGCATTCTCGGCACGATTCGCGACGGCATCGCCGCGGGCCGCTCGGTTGCGCTTGGATGTCTCGCCGTAGCTGCGTGGATGCGCTACGTCTACGGCGAGGACGAGCGAGGGGAGCGCATCGAGGTTTCGGATCCGCTCGCGCCGGTGTTCGCCTCGCTTGCGGCGAAACATCGCGGCGATCCGCGCGCTTTCGCGCAAAGCCTGTTCGCGGAGGAGGCGATTTTCGACGATGACCTGCACAACGAGCCACGCTTCACGGACGTCGTCACGCGCTGGCTCGAGATGCTGTTCGCGATCGGTTCGGCGACTACCGTTGCACGCGCAGTCGTCAGCGGTACCTCCAGCGAATGATCCCGCTAGAGCTTCATCCCGATCGTTTGTTTCCGGCCGAGCCGTCGACGCGCCGGCTCGCGCGCTCGCTCTATCAAACGGTGCGCGATCTGCCGATCGTGAGCCCGCATGGACACACCGATCCGCGCTGGTACGCGGACAACGAGCCGTTTCCCGATCCGTCGGCGCTTTTCATCGTTCCGGATCACTACGTGTTCCGGATGCTCTACAGCCACGGGATTCCACTCGAGTCGCTCGGGATTGCCCGCCGTGACGATCCTCGGGCGACGCCGCCGTACGACGCGCGCGCGATCTGGCGTCTCTTCGCGCGCAACTACCACCTGTTTCGCGCCACGCCGACGCGCCTTTGGCTCGATCACGCGTTCCACACGGTGTTCGGCATCGACGAGCGGCTGACGGAGGAAAGCGCGGATCGTTATTTCGATCGGATCGATGCCTGCCTTCGCGACGATGGATTCCGGCCGCGCGCGCTGTTCGAGCGATTCGACATCGAGGTGATCGCGACCACCGAGTCGCCGCTCGATCCGCTCGAGCACCACCGCGCGATACACCAAAGCGGATGGCGGGGACGCGTCGTCACTGCGTATCGACCGGATCCGGTCGTCGATCCACAGTTCGAAGGGTTTGCCGCGAACGTGGCGAAATTCGGCGAGATCACGCGCGAGAACACGGCGACGTGGACCGGTTATATCGCTGCGCATCGCGCGCGCCGCGCGTTCTTCAAGTCGATGGGGGCGACGTCGACTGATCACGGACATCCGACCGCGCGCACCGCCAACCTCGAAGCCGCGCAATCCCAACGCCTGCTCGATCGCGCGCTTGCGGGCACCATCGATTCAGAGGAGGCGGAACTGTTCCGCGCGCAGATGCTGACGGAAATGGCGCGGATGAGCATCGACGACGGCCTCGTCATGCAGATCCATCCGGGCGCCTTCCGTAATCACAATCCGCAGGTCTTTGCGCGCTTCGGACGCGACAAAGGCGCCGACATTCCGACGCGCGCCGACTACGTGCACGCGCTGAAGCCGCTGCTGGACAACGTCGGCAACGATCCGCGCCTGACGCTGATCCTGTTCACGCTCGATGAGACGACGTACGCGCGCGAACTCGCGCCGCTCGCCGGACACTATCCGGTGCTGAAGCTCGGGCCGCCGTGGTGGTTCCACGACAGCTTCCAGGGCATGCTGCGCTTTCTCGAACAGGCGATCGAGACAGCGGGATTCGCGAATACGGTCGGCTTCAACGACGACACGCGCGCGTTCATGTCGATTCCAGCGCGCCACGATGTGTGGCGGCGCGTCGTCTGCCGCTTTCTCGCGACGGCGGTCGTCGAGCATCGGCTCGGCGAGGACGAGGCAATGGCGCTCGCGCCGGCGCTCGCGCGCGATCTGGCGAAGGCGGCGTATCGGCTGTAAGGGCGAAGGCGCGTTCGGCGATGGCACAGCACGTCGTCTCGATCGAAAATCGTATCGGTATGCAATCGTACATGCGGCCGATTGTCAGGCGCCGGTATCACGGTTAATCTCGCCGCCATGCATCGCCGGATTCCGACATATCGGCTCGCGCTGACCGCGCTCTTCTCGCTGCTCCTCCTGTGGATGCAGCAGGAATCCGTCCGGCACACGATCGAGCACATCGGCGCGCGGATCGAGCGCTCGAAGTACGGTGTGCTGGAGCGGCCGACGGCCGACGTCTGCGCCGAATGCGAGCTGCTCGCGGCCGGCGCGTCAGCGATGCCGACGTCGTCGGTAGTCACGCTCGCCGATGTGCCGGCATGGATCGACGTGGTCGCGCCCGCTGGGCGCACATCGATCGCCGCGCCATTCTTTTACCGGAGCCGCGCTCCGCCTCGCTTCCTCCAGTCCGCGTAACCGATCCGCCGCCCGCGCGGCGATGTTGTGCTTTCCTGGAGGATTCATCGTGATTCGATCTGCGTTCGCGCGCGCCGCGATGGCGTGCGCGTTGATCGTCGCTCCCGCGGCCCGCGCCGCGAGCGACGAGGACCTCGCGCAATTGCGCGAGGAAATCAGGCAGCTCCGGCAGGCGTACGAAGCGCGCATCGACGCGCTCGAGGCGCGCGTGAAGGATGCCGAGGCAGCAGCAAAAGCGGCGCAGGCGCGTGAGACGCCGCCTGCGCCTTCCACGGCAGGGACGACACCGCCACCGACCCCCGGCGCAGCCCCGCCCGTCGTCGCATCCGCAACGGCCCCTGTCGCGCCGGGCAGCGCCGCCAACGCGTTCAACCCGGCGATCTCGGCCGTGCTCGAAGGCGTGTACTCGAACCTCTCGCAGGATCCGAACCGCTATGGATTGGCGGGCTTCCCGTTGACGAGCGACGTTTCGCCGGGTCATCGCGGACTCGGCATAGGAGAGTCGGAATTCACGCTGTCGGCAAACGTCGACACGCGCTTTTCCGGAGCCCTGACGGTCGCGCTGACACCCGAGAACACGGTGTCGGTCGAAGAGGCCTACGGCATAGCGAACGGACTTGCGAGCGGTGTCGTGCCGAAGTTCGGGCGCTTCTTTTCAGGCATCGGCTACCTGAACGAGCAGCACCAGCACGCGTGGGATTTCTACGACGCGCCGCTCGCGTACCAGGCGTTCCTTGGCGGCCAGTACGACAACGATGGCCTGCAGGTGAAATGGCTCGCGCCGACGGACCAGTTTCTCGAATTCGGCGCCGAGATCGGCAACGGCGACAACTTCCCGGCCAGCGCGCGCAATCGCAACGGCATTGGCGCGGCCGACGTGTTCCTCCACACGGGCGGCGACGTCGGCGACAGCCACAGCTGGCGCGCCGGGCTCTCGTATCTCGACGCGCGCGCAGGGGATCGCGACACGACGCAGTTCGACGCGACCGGCAACCTCGTCGATACGCGATTCACGGGCAAGAGCCGCGTCGCGCTCGCCGACTTCGTCTGGAAGTACGCGCCGCACGGCAATCCGCTGACCACGAACTTCAAGCTGCAGGCCGAGTACTTCTGGCGGCGCGAGCACGGCGATCTAACCTATGACGCGGACGGTGCGCTCCGACTCACGCAAACTGCGCCGTACGCGTCGGTGCAAAGCGGCGGCTACGTGCAGGCGGTCTACCAGTTCATGCCGATGTGGCGTGCGGGCCTCCGCTACGACCGCCTCTTTCCCGGCACGCCGAACTTCGGCGCCAATGCGCCGTTCCTCGCGACGCCGGCTTTCCATCCGCAGCGCTACACGTTCATGGTCGACTGGACGCCGTCCGAATTCAGCCGCATACGACTGCAATACGCGCGCAACAACGTGCGTCCCGACGTCACGGACAACGAGTGGTTCCTGCAATACATCCTGACGCTTGGCGCGCATGGCGCGCACAAGTTCTGACGAGGTGCCCAACATGCACGCAACGACGAAAGCACTGATTGCGCTTGCCGCGCTGGCGCTCGCGACACCGGCGACCGCATCGCTCGCGATATTCGCGACCGTTCCCGAATGGGGCGCGCTCGCACAGGAAATCGGCGGCGACAAGGTGAGCGTCTACACGGCGACGAACGCGCTGCAGGATCCCCATCATGTCGAAGCGAAGCCGAGCCTCATCGCGCGCGCACGGAAGGCCGATCTGGTCGTGGCAACGGGCGCCGAGCTCGAGGTCGGCTGGCTGCCGCTCGTGCTGCAGCAGGCGGGCAACGCGAAGGTGCAGCCCGGGCAGCCGGGCTACTTCGAAGCGGCGAGCTTCGTGACGACGATCGAGCGGCCCGCGCGCCTCGACCGCGCCGAAGGCGACGTGCATCCGCTCGGCAACCCGCACATCCAGACCGATCCGCGCAACATCGCGCGCGTCGCCGCCGCGCTCACGCAGCGGATGGGGGAGCTCGATCCAGTCGATGCAGCGTTCTTTCGCGAGCGCTACGCAAGCTTCGATTCACGCTGGCGCGCGTCGATCGTGCGCTGGGAGGCGCGGGCGGCCGCGCTGCGCGGCGTGCCGGTGCTCGTGCAGCACAAGGCGTTCTCGTATCTGCTGAACTGGCTCGGGATGAAGGAGACCGGAACGCTCGAGCCGAAGCCCGGCGTCGATCCGACGGCGGCGTCGCTGGCCGAAATCCTCAACGAGCAACAGCGCCATCCGGCGAAGATGGTGCTGCGCGCCGCATATCAGAGCGATCGCGCGTCGCAATGGATCGCCGAGCGCGCGCACATTCCCGCGATCGCATTGCCGTTCACGGTCGGTGGCGATCCGGATGCGCGTGACCTTACGAGCCTCTTCGACGACACGATCGCGCGGTTGCTGGGAGCGGTGAAGTGAGCGCGGGGGAGGCCCAATGAGTGCGACCGACCTTCTGATCCTCGGCCCCGCGCTCGTCGCGGGACTGCTCGTCACCGCCACGCACGTGCCGCTC
>Ga0209579_10001724_pt1 | contig 17631 bp, 11 predicted proteins | sample Coa_R1_2_FD_187152 | JGI IMG/M metagenome (GOLD analysis project Ga0209579, IMG submission 187152) | Surface soil microbial communities from Centralia Pennsylvania, which are recovering from an underground coalmine fire - Coalmine... | ecosystem: Environmental > Terrestrial > Soil >... | reverse complement strand
TCGCGGATCCACTGACCACTTTTTGTATCCAGACGCATCAATCCGCCCGACGCAACTGCGGCATACCAGCCTGCCGGCGTTGAGAAAAGTCGCCGAACGGATGCGGGTGCCAAACCGGAACCGAGCGGCCCCCACGTCTCACCGGCATCGTGGGATACAACCACTGCGTCGGAGGAATTCGCCAGCACGGCCCCCAGGCGGCGCGGATTTTCGCGATCCACCACGAGCGAAACAACGCGCCGATGATCAAAACCTTCATTCGCCGCCTCGAAGTTATCCGTCGAGCCGTCGCTCAGCATAACGCCCTGCTGCTCGGTGCCAATCAAGACGTGAGCGTAGCTTTGTTCAGAAGCCGTGCGTTCATCGGACTTTGATGCACTCGTCGCCGGGAGAACTGCGAGAGCGTTGACGACCCAATTGCTCGGCGATACGCGTCGCCATCGCGCGCCGCTTTCCGTTGATTTCCAGAGCCCGTCGGTGGTGCCGGCATAGAGCGTGTTCGTCTCGCGCGGATCGAATCGAATCACCAGTGTTCGTTTCGACGAATCGGGGATGCCTTGAATCCGCCTCCAATGCGCACCGGCGTCATCGCTGCGATAGATCCCCGAGCAAGCGCTGGCGAAAACCTGCTCCTGATTCGATGGGTTCACCGCCAGGCTGAGCACATCGGAATCGTCAATCATGCCTTCGTGAATGGCGGCCCAGTCGCGGCCACCGTCAACGGTTTTCCAGGGAAGATGAAACGTCCCGGCGTAGATGATCTCCGGGTCCCGCGGGTCGATGGCGAGCGAATCGAAGTTCCGCAGTTCGGGATCGTTCGCGGGAGTGATCATCTCCCAATTCTTGCCGGCGTCGCGCGAGCGGAACACTCCATCGAGCGCGCCGGCGACAAGGGTATTGGGATCAGACGGCGCTGCCACAAAAGCACGCACAGCATGGCCGACGAGACCGGCAGGCTGCCACGATCGTCCCCGATCGGTGCTGCGATAGATTCCGCCGCCTTCGCCCTGTTTTTCGCGCGTCCAAATGGAAGCAAAGAGAAGATCGGAGTTTCGCGGGTCAACGAGGATCGCCGTCACGATGGCGTTATGCGTGGCACCTGCCAGCCCAAGAAGCTGCCAGCGCCGGCCGCCATCCTCGGAGCCGAAGACGTGGCCGTCGGTGGTCCCGAGGTAAACGAAGTTTGGCCGAGTGGGATCGCTCGCCAGCGTGCGTGCGTCGCCGCCGTCAGGTCCGAGAGGCTTCCATGTTTGAGATTTCGCGGTGCGAGCTGCGACCGTCGCGCCAAGAAAAAGCAAAAATACGAAGAGCATGGACAGGCCACGCCGCGGACAATGGAAAGGGTGAAAACGTGCCGTCATGGCAGCTATTGCTGAGACGAATGCGGGCAGCGAATCAACCGAAACAGATCCGGAGCGGCGGTAGGTAGCCGCGCCTTTCCCAAGTCCCCCAACGTCCAGCGCCTTCCTTCTCCCTCAGCGCCCCAATCAGTAAGTCGCGCCGTCTGGCACCAACACCACATCGACGCGCCGATTTTCTTTGCCGGCTCCGGCAGTGCCGGTTGACGAGCGCACATCCACGCGCGACCCGTCGATCCCCTGCTTGCCGGCAAGGTACTTTTTCGCTTCGTCCGCGCGACGCGAAGCGAGCTTCGCGGAACCCGGCTCTTTCGGATCGGCGAATCCGACGAGAACGACTTTCGCCTTCGGGTCGCTCTGCAACCGCACCGCTGCGTCGTCGAGTACGCGCTTGCAGACATTATCCGCTCGCGCGCTTCCCGGCCTGAACGAGCAGTCACTGATCTTGCTGGCCTGCGGCGGAGCTGGCGGCTGTTGCACCGTCACCGACGTGGAGCAATCAGCTGCTCCGCCGGCACCATTCTCAACTCGTCCCGTCACCGTATAAGTGCCAGGAGCAAGCCCCGACGTATCGAATTGCACGCTCGGGCTGGATTCCGTGGCGCCGACAAGCTGGCCACCATTCGCCTGCCAGCTGTACCGCAACGCCGTGTTGGATTGATCGTTCACAGTTGCCGTGATTTGCGCCCGCTCGCCCGCTGCAACTGAAGAGCGATCCGCGGAGCATGACATCGTGGGCGCGGGCGGTTTCGGCTTGGGGTCAACCCGCACATTGGTCGAGCAACTCGACGTCTTGCCGGCCCCGTCATCGACGTGCAGCGAAAGCGTGTAAGTTCCCGGTGCAGCGCCTTCGGAATCCCATCGCGCATAGGGACTCGTGCCATTCGTAATTTTACCGCCGTTCGCGGTCCATGTGTAGGTGAGCGGATGGCCCCACGAATCGGTGGCGGTAGCCGTGGTTTGCACGGCTGCATTCGATCCTTCCACGACCGACGATTTATCGGCCGAGCACGAAGAACTCAGTTGATCCGGTTCGCGCGGTTTTTCTGGCCAGTATGCTCCCGCGAGCTTGACGATGAACCCGTTGCGATCCTGATGGTTCAGCAAGCTGAGCGAATAGCGATAGCCAACGTCCAGAGCGATTCTCCTGATGGGATAGAAGCGAATGCCGGTGGTGGTGTCGACGGGGTCGCGCCCGCCAAAAGTTGTATTTTGAATGCCGCTGCGCACGTAAATGAGCCCGGTGTATTCCGTTATGATCTGAAAACGCTTGCCCGGGAACACAAGCATGCCCGCACCCACGCCCATTTCGTCGGAGAGATTCAGCACCGCAGGCGAAATCGGCGTTGGAGCCGTGGGCGGACCGGGCAAATTCAGAAGATCGATCGTCGAGAACTTCTCGCCGGGGCGGTAGCGATACGACCAATTCAAAGTGATAAGCATGCTGTTGTGTAGGATCGTTTTGCTGGCTTCAAGGCCAATCCCGTAGTTGAATCGCCCGTACTGAACCTCATTTCGAAGCAGGTCGCTCAGTCCTGATGAGGTAGGAATAAAGAAGTCATTGCGAAGAGACAGACTGAAAGGCTTACCGCGCTTTTCCGAGAGCAAACCGATCTTGAAGCCCAGATCAAGTTCGCCGACCCCGCCGCCGTTGTGCGACGCAAAGGGGTAGTCCTCGACATATGCGGGTGCGATACCTGTTCCCGGAAGAATTGACCGGTAAATCGTATTTCGATATTGCGGGAAGCCAAGCGTCGCATTACTCAAGCTCAACTGCGACGGCTGATCCACATGAATATGCTCATCAGCGGCGATCTGGAAGAAAACGGAGAACCAACGGTTGAAGCCCATCCCGAACGCAGGCACCGTCTGCAATACCGTGATATTGCCGGGCATGCGCGAGAATTTATTTACGCCGATCGAGAGATCCACAGCGCCCGCCGGAAGCGTGTCGCCGGTTTCAAGAGTGAACAGGCCGGGATTTCCATCGAGAGCCGGCATTGGAACGTACTTGGGAACTTGCTCGGACCTGTCCTCAGGTCGGGACCGCTGCGGCGGCGCAGCAGGCTTTGCCGGTTTCGCGGCAGGTTTGGGCTCGGCAGGCGAAGCCGCAGTCGCAGCGTCGGATTTCGAGCCGGGGGTCGAACTGCTATCGGCGGCTGGCTGATCCTTCTTGTCAGTTCCTGCCTCCTTGGCATCATCGGCAAAGGAGCTCGAAATTAGGAAGAGCGCGATAAAGAACGTCAGTCCCATGTCCCTCAGAATTCTCATGAACTCCTCCTAAGATTGCCGGTCTTACGTTGTTGAGTCTTCGGCAGCGAAATGAGGGCGGCAAGCGTTGCGGTGTAGATGCGTCCGCACCAAACGCCACAACCTATAAGACCAAATTATTTAGACCTGGGAACCGACCAGAACAAGCCGCCGTATCGGGGCGGATTATAGTTCACGGCTTCCCAATACAAGAACAAATATTTCTCGCGGTCCGGCGGGGGCGTCGCAATGTCTGGATTGACCGGTATTCGATTGCTACCGTCTCGTGTATAATGCATTCGAACGTCTTCCCTTCCCGGCGAAGGCGGCAAGCCAAATAACTCAGGAGAAGCATATGAAGTTCGCAAAAATGCTTCTGGCTGCCGTGGGCATTTTCGCCGCAGCCGGATATCCCGCAGTCGCCAGCAGTCAGCAATACAATCAGCAAGGCACGCAACAGACCGAGCAGCAGCCTGATCAGGCCGTCGATTCGCAAGCCGGCGGTGCGGTGAACGATCAACCTCCTCCACCGGTAAGGCCTGCGCGAAATCCTCACAACCATTCTCAAAATCGCGTAATCGAGCGGCCGCCGATTCCCGAAGGTCCGCGCTTGCTTATCGGCTTGGAAGACACTCTCGACACCAAGCACGACAAAGCCGGCCGGCGGTTCATCGCGACCACGCTCGAACCGGTTACCACGGCAGAGGGAGATGTGATTCCGCAGGGGGTTCGCATCCGCGGGCATATCGACAAGGTGCACGCCGCTGGAGACACGGGACGCGCGGGCATGTGGCTAACGTTTGACGATATCCAGACGCCGCGTGGTTGGCGGCCCTTTGTAGCGCAACTGATCGATGCTCCGGGCGTTCACTCGATCCACGTGTCGTACGACCACGAGGGCGAAATTCAAGCCGCGTCGGTAAATAAGGATCAGGCAATGAAGGCGGCGATGGTGGGCGCATTCGCCGGCGCCGCCACGGGCATGTCAACCGGTAAAGAGAAGGAGGCCGCGATGGCCGCCGCTACGGCTGCCGCGCAGGCCTTCATGGTCGCTTACGGACTCGGCCAGGAATTCACGCTCGAGAAAGGCACGAAGCTAGAGATTGTTCTCGAGCGGCCTCTTCACGCCGGACGGACGTAGCACCCTTAAACAGCGCAAACAAGGCATCTTCAGCTGGCGCGCTTCGCAGTACGTCAATCGCTGACGAAAGGGACATTTGCGTCCGGCCGCCACGACGCAATCGACGCGCGACAATCGCGCCGTCCACTTGGATTTCCGCGAAACTGCTGGTAGGCTCGATTCAACGATGCCATCAGACAATCAATCGCAACGCATACTCATCGTCGAGGACGAAGACAACGCACGCAAAGGTTACGAAGCACTCCTGCGCAAGTGGGACTGCGAAGTTCTAGGGGTAGCCACGGGCGAGGACGCTCTGGCAAAATTCCCCGAATTCGCGCCCAGCGTAATCCTGGCCGACGTCGAGCTGCCCGGAATGAACGGCCTCGACTTGCTCGGCCATCTGGGCGATGAGATCGAACGTATACCGGTGATCATCATCACCGGCCGCGGCAGCGACGAGCGAGTAGTGCAAGCTATCGAAGCCGGCGCCTTCTGGTATATCGAGAAACCGTTAAAGCCTCCCGTGCTCCATGCTCTGCTCGATCGCGCGCTTGGACGCGTGCGCGATCAAAGAGCCGTTGCGGCGTTGACCAAAGAACTGCGCGATGCGGGCAAGCTCGGCGTTCTGGTGGGAGCTTCGCGCGAGATGCGGGACGTGATGCATCAGGTGGAGATTGCCGCGCCCTCCACGGCCTCTGTGCTGATCACCGGAGAGACGGGCGCCGGCAAGGAAATGGTGGCGCGTTCGATTCACATGCTGTCGCCGCGCGCCGACAAGCCTTTCGTCGCCATCAACTGCTCGGCAATTCCAGAATCCCTGATGGAAAGCGAAATTTTCGGCCATGAAAAAGGAGCATTCACAGGGGCAGCCGAACGGCGGATCGGCTGCTTCGAACTGGCCGAGGGTGGAACGCTGCTGCTCGACGAAATCGGCGAAATGCCTGCGCCCACGCAGGCAAAGCTTCTGCGCGTTCTCGAAGACCACAAGGTGCGGCGCCTGGGCAGCAAAGTGGAAACACCTGTGGATGTGCGCGTCCTTGCAGCCACGAATAAAAACCCCGAGCAAGCGGTGGCTGATGGACAACTGCGTCGTGATCTCTACTTCCGGTTGAATGTGTTTCACATTCACCTGCCGCCACTGCGAGAGCACAAGGAAGACTTGCAGCCTCTGGTCGAGCGGCTGCTGGCTGAAATTTCCGAGAAACACGGGAAGACAGTTTCAGGCGTTGGCGCGGACGTAATGGAAATGTTCAAGTCGTATCCCTGGCCCGGCAATGTGCGCGAACTGCGTAATGTGCTGGAACGCTCCGCTATAGCGTCCGACCGAGGTACCATTACGCGCCAGCATCTGCCCTCTGATTTCGGGCGAACGCCCGCAACGATGGCTTCCGGTCTCGGCGGGCTGCGATTTCCAATTGGCACCACGGTAGACGCGGTGGAGCGTGAATTGATACTCCAGACGCTCGCTGCGACCAATCAGAACAAGACGCGCGCGGCGGACTTGCTCGGCATCAGCTTGAAGACCCTCCACAATAAGTTGAAGGAATACGAGGCGGGGCGGAAAGATGCGTCTCAGCCTTAAAACGAAGTTCACACTGGCGATCTCGCTGCTGGTTTTGGCGGTCGTTGCAGTGGTCTCGGGCCTTTACCTCGGCCAACTTACCAAGCAGGTTTTGCGGCAATCGGAAGACCGCGCCGTTCTCGTAGCGCGACAGGTATTTTTCGCCTGCCGAAGCGCGCTTTTCGATGCAGCTGAACGTGGCGACGCGCCAGCCTCGCCGAGCCCCGCTGATTTGCGCGCATACGTACAGCGAGCGCTCGACAACAGCACGGCGCTAAATTCCCTGCTGGAATCAGCCGTTGGATACACAGCAACAATTTATGAAATCACAATTACCGACCAGAACGGCATCGTGCTGATCTCGAGCGACTCGGGGCTGCGGGGTCAAAAGCTGGCTGCCCGCCCCGATATTTCTTCGCTCGTCCACAAGCAGGGTTTTTTTCAGGAATTGCGCACACTCTATGGGCCACCGCAGGTGTACGAATTCCGCTATCCATTCGATTTGAATCAATCCAAATTTGGCGATATTCGCATCGGCATGTCCTCCGCGTTGATACGCGATGAAATTTCGCCGAGTCTGCAGAAGGCCGGATACTACGCGCTGGCGTCCGTGCTTCTTTCCACTTTTCTCGCCTTACTTGTCACTCGCGTTTCGCTGGCTCCGATCGATCGCATCTCGGCTCAATTGGACCGCATTTCGGCGGGCGAATTCGACGTTGAACCGGTGGAACGAACTGATGAGCTCGGCAAGGTCAGCGCGAAAATCGTCGGCATCGGCAAGCAGCTGCGCGATGTGCGCGAAATTTTCAGCACGCTGCGCGAAAATCTCGATCAGGTGATGGGCGGGCTCGAGGATGGTTTGCTGCTTTTTAACGCCGAGGGCCGGGCCGTGCTGGTGAGCCCTTCGGTGGAGAAATTTCTGGGAGGGCGCGCCGCGGAACTTCGAGGACGCCGCGTGAGCGAAATTTTTCCGGCGGGACACGCCATTCGAAACGTTCTACGCATCAAAGAAGATGAGATCGAACCGGTGGAAGGCGCGGAGCTTATGTACGAAGCCGGCCCTGGCCCGACGCGTATCGGTTTGAGTGCGCAGGTGATTCGCGAACACGGCGCGCGCATGGGCACGCTGGTTACTTTGCGGGACGTGGAATCGATCGAGCGCATCGGCAATCAGCTGCAGGTTTCCGAGCGGCTGGCTGCGTTGGGGCGCGTGACCGCCGGCGTGGCACATGAAGTGAAAAATCCGCTCAACTCGATGCGGCTCTGGCTGGAAGTGCTGAAGGCGAACATGCCTACCGATCCTGAGCCGCAGCAGGCTGTGAAAATGCTCGATAGCGAGATTGACCGGCTGGATCGCGCCGTGAAGACTTTCTTGAATTTCACGAAGCCGGTGGAAATGAAGCTCGAGGAGACGGACATCCGGCCTGTGCTTCAGGACGTGATCGATGCGGCGCGGCCTTCGATTTCGAGGGCGGGAGTGGATCTGCGCGTAGATTTGCCGTCGGAGTTTCCCAGCCTTTTAATCGACCAGCAGCTGATTCACCAGGCAGTGCTCAATTTATTGCTGAATGCTTCGGAATTTACGCCGCGAGGCGGACGCGTCACGCTCGCTTTGCGGCGCACTGGTGAGAGTGCAATTATTTCCGTGGCGGATTCGGGGAAAGGAATCTCCCCGGAGGATCAGAAGAAGATATTTCAGCTGTTTTTTACCACCCGGCCCGGTGGTTCCGGCATCGGACTGGCCAACACGTTTCGATTTGTGCAACTGCACAACGGTCAGATAGAATTTGAGTCGGAGGTAGGGCGCGGAACCACCTTCCGGGTCGAATTGCCCCTCGCGCATGCTGTTGACATGGTCCCCGGAAAGGTTCGCGATTTCAGTACGCCCTTTGCAGAAGATAAAAAGATAAATGCCCAGCCGTAATCCCAACGCTCGAGCCCTCCTGGCGTTGCTTGCGAGCGCAATCTCGCTCATTTGCATCGGGTGTGGCGAAAAGAAAGTCCAGGCCGCCGCGCCCGTCAGCGCCCCGCCGGCACCGGCCGCGATTGAAACTCCGCCGCCCTCGACGACCGCTCCCGATACCACCGCTATGCCGCCGGTTGCAGTTCAAACTCCTGCGCCCGACATTCCCGCTTCGTCTACCGCGCCGCCCCCGATGATTGCGCCTGCAACGAAGCCTGCGCCAAAACCGCAAAAGCCCACACCGGAGCCGGAGCCATCGTCTGCCGCGGAAGACCACGCGCGTCCGCCTGCTCCCCAAATTTCGCCGCAGCTCTCTGAAAGCGACAAGGCAAATTACCAGCGCGGCACCGCCGAAGATATCGAGGTCGCGAAGGGAAACCTTAATCAGGCCAAAGGAAAGCGGCTTAACGCCCAACAAGCGGACTTGGCCGACAAAATTCGCAGCTTCCTCGACCAATCGGGCAATGCGGCCAAAGAAGGCGACCTCGCTCGCGCCAAAAATCTCGCCCAAAAGGCCCGGCTTCTCTCCGTCGAGCTGGTCAATTCTCTCTAGCATCCTCCGGCTGCTTTTTTCTCCTTCAAGGCACTGCGCCGCGCGTTTTGCTAAGATAATCGCGTGAAAGTAGCAGACGTGATTATCGTTGGTGGCGGAGTGATCGGCGCTTCGATTGCGCTGGAGCTTGCTGGAGAAAAACTCCACGTCGTCTTACTCGATCGACAGCAGCCCGGGCGTGAAGCGTCATGGGCCGCGGCTGGAATGCTGTCGCCTGGGCCTGACTCGCCGGATGCCCTTCCGCTGGTTCCACTCGCTAAAGAATCCATGCGGCTATATCCCGAATTTATTGCTTCCGTCGAGGAACTATCGGGGAAAACGACCGCGTTTGCACGCAACGGTGTGATCGAAGTCTTCAATGCGCCACACGGCGAATCAGAACGCGACAAAATGGTCGCTCAGTACCAGTCTTTGGAACTCGCAATCGAAGCGATCTCCACCGAAGTGGCGCGAAAAGCGGAGCCCGCTCTTGGACCGGCAGTTCGCGCAGCGGCGTGGCTCCCGCAAGAAGCTACGCTTGATCCCAGAATGTTGATGGATGCTCTGCTCACCGCAGCAGGTAATCGCGGCGTTGAAATCAGCACCGATTCGCCGGTGGAAAGCATGACGCTCACCGGAAACCACTGCACCGGCATCGTCACGCGGGCTACAAATATCTCCGCAAAGTGCGTCGTCGTAGCGGCAGGATGTTTCTCGGCAGGGATCGATTGGCTCGTCCGCTATGCGCCCACTCGTCCGATCCGGGGACAGCTACTCGCCCTCGAATCGAAGAGTGTGGCCCTGGCAAGAACGCTTCGCTCCAGCAAAGCGTATCTAGTGCCGCGCCCCAATGGCCGAATTATCGCGGGGAGCACTTTGGAAGACGCTGGTTTCGAAAAGCACGTGACCCCGGCAGGCGTTCGAACGATTCTCGACGGAGTGCTCGAGCTTTCGCCGGCTCTCGCTAGCGCGCAACTGGTTGATGCCTGGGCGGGTTTGCGTCCTGGAACTCCGGATCATCTTCCAATTCTGGGCCCGACAGATATCCGCGGCCTCTACATGGCGACTGGACACTATCGGAATGGCATTCTTCTTGCGCCGGCAACCGCGAAGCTTTTAAGTCGCTGGATCCTGAATGGAACCCCCGAGTTCGAAACGAACTGTTTCTCGCCACTACGTTTCAGCGATGCGAGATCCAGCTCGACGAAAGCCGCGACCGCGATTTCCTAACGGCGGATGCAAAGCTACCTGATTTAAAAAGGGATTTTGCCGTGCTGCGACTCGCGGTTTTGTGGCCCCGCCAAAGTGGAAGCCTGGCCCGGGCCGGTAAACTGGTCCTTCTCCGCATCCAGAAGAATCGGGCGATTCAGTGTCACATCAACAGTGGTGCCGCGCGGCAGCTCCGCGTCCGGACCACGAGTGAGCAGCACTGCCATTAGCCCGGCAGCCGCTCCGACGCCTGCACCGATTCCCACGCCCTGGGCACCCCGGGTCGCGAGTCCTCCGATTCCCGCACCGGCGGCCGTGGTCTTCGCAACTGTGCCGACATCGCCTGCCTTGTTGGAATCGCCGACCACCTTGCCTTCGTTGTCCACCTTCTCGCCCCCGCCAGTGCCGGCGCTACGCGGCACGGCGTTCAGATTCACCATATAGCCGTTGGTTAGAATCAGGGTGTTCAGCTTGATCATCAACTCCGCGCGGCCTTTTACCCGGCCCGCCCGCTTCGTTTCCGTCACTTCGCCACTCACATACGATCCGGCCGGAATTGCCACGCGACCATCAATCATGATCGGAAAAAGTGTCTCGAAATAAACCGGATCGCCCACTTTGGCGCTATGCGTCGAAATTCCGTTGTGCAACACCAATGGAAGGTTCGTCCCACTGGGAACTTCCACAGTAGCGCCTGGTTTCGGGGCTGAAGGAGCACTATTCGCGGGCGGAGAGGCAGGTGAAGCGCCCGCGCTAGGAGTTGACGGCGTCCCGGCCGCAGGCGGTGGTGGCGTTGGGGTAGGTGGCGCCGAAGCATTTGGTGGCGGAGCAGGCTGCTGTCTCTCGATGGGCTGTATGGGACCTTGCTGTTGCGCTACCGCGGGAATCGAGAAGGCCAGAGCCATCGCCGCAAGCACAGTGCCCCGCAACCAGACGCGAAGGTTTCTCATGCGCTGCCTCCGAATGTAGCTTCCCAAGGGATGCCCTTAACGGGGGGAGAGATGCTTCTGAGCATAAGCTTTGTCCCGCCTGCAGCCAAGAACCTTTCAAATCGGAATGGAGTACACGACAGGACACTCCAATGCCTGGTTAGAGGTGCCAGCCGATATACTCAGATTGCATTAACTAGAGATTGTTAGAGGCTTTCCTTGGGACCACTTCGAGCTTCGCGACAGCGATTTCTATCCTCACTCCGGGGGAAGACCCTGGCCATTGTCCTGCTCGCCATGATTGGGCTGGTGGGTGGTCTCTTCGCGGTCTCCTGGTTCGTTTTGATGAGAGGTTTCACGAACATCGAAGAAGATTTCGCGAGCCAAAACCTCGGACGTGCCTCAAGCGCGCTTTACAACGAACTTGAGATTCTGGACCGAACAACCAGCGAATATGCGTCCTGGGATCAGACCTACGCCTATTTGCAGGGCAAAAATCCAAGCTACATCAAAACCGAATTCCCAACCTCGACATTTGTACAGCTCCGGGTGAACTTCGTCATCATCCTTAACAACTCGGGCCAACAGCTCTTCTATAAAAGCTTCGACCTTGTTAGCTCGGAACAAACCCGACTCCCGGGTGGCCTTGAGGCTCACCTCCCCTCCGGCTCACTCCTCACTTCACACAAGGACGAATCCGGAAGAGCAGCCGGAATTCTTCTGCTTCCGTCAGGACCAGTGCTTATTGATTCCCGCCCTGTCCTCACCAGCAATTCCAAAGGTCCGATAGCTGGAACGATCATCATGGCCCGCCTGCTGGATAGTAACGAAATTAAGCGCTTGAGCGATATGGTGTATATGCCCATCGACATCGAGCGGCTTGATAATGGCCAGCTGCCGCCGGATGTTCGCCTCACCGCAGCAGCGATCTCGCGGGAGCACCGCATCGTTACGCGAACGTTTGACAAAGAGTCGCTGGCCGCCTACACCACGCTGAATGATATCTACGGCAAGCCTGCCTTGATCCTGCGTATCTTGATGCCGCGAAAAATTTATCAGCAGGGCCGGGCAAGCTTGCTGCAATTCCTCTTGCTGCTGCTTGCGACGGCGCTCGTTTTTGGCGCTGTCACTCTACACTTGCTTCAACGCGCGGTGGTCTCGCGCATTGCCAACCTCACCGAAAATATCACTCATATCGGTGCCAGCGGCGATCTCTCCGCGAGACTCACCTTCACTGGCCAGGACGAAATTGCCTACCTCGGCGATGCCATCAATGCCATGCTCGAGGATCTGGAAAGGACGCAGCTTGATCGCCATGAAGGCCGCACGCGTCTCTCGGTGATGATGGACAAAATGCCTGCTGTGCTCTGGACCACCGACACCGAGCTTCGCTTCACTTCGGGAATGGGCGCGGGGCTTGAGGCGCTGGGCTTACGCGCACAGGAAATGGAAGGTAAATCCCTTTTCGAATATTTCCATACTGAGGATCCGGAGTTCATTGCCATCGCGGCGCATCGCAAGGCTCTTACCGGGCAAAGCGTTACCTATGAAATTGAATGGCAAAAGCACGTGTTCGATTCCCACGTGCAACCCCTCAAAGGCAGCGACGGACAGTTGCTCGGAGTGATCGGCGTCGCGCTGGACATCACGGATCGCAAGCACCTGGCCGATCAACTCCGCGTTTCGCAAAAAATGCAGGCAGTGGGCGAACTAGCCGGAGGTGTGGCGCATGACTTTAACAACCTTCTGATGATCGTGAAGGGACATGCTGAGATGTTGCTCGATCGAATTGACTCGTCTTCGGCCCGTCACAATCTCGAACAAATCCAGGGCGCCACGGAGCGAGCCGCAACGCTCACTCGCCAGCTGCTCGCTTTCAGCCGCAAGCAAGTGCTGCAGCCCAAGGTGCTGGACCTCAATGACGTGGTGGCCGGCATGATCAAAATGTTCGCTCGTGTGATCGGCGAAAACATCGATCTTGCATTCTTGCCTGGGTCGAAGCTCGCGCCCGTGAAAGCCGACCCTGGCCAGATGGAACAGGTGCTGCTCAACCTGGTTGTCAATGCGCGCGACGCCATGCCTGACGGCGGCAGGCTTACGATCGAAACCTGCAACGTAGAACTCGATAGCGTCTCCGCCTCGCAGCATCCTGTGATGGAAGCGGGCAGCTACGTGATGCTGATCGTCACGGATACCGGTTGCGGGATGGACGCCGGCACGCAAGCGCGAATCTTCGAGCCGTTCTTCACCACCAAGGGACAAGGAAAAGGAACCGGTCTGGGCCTTGCCACTGTGTACGGCGTAGTGAAACAGAGCGGCGGGTTTATCTGGGTCTACAGCGAAGTGAATCATGGCAGCACATTCAAAATTTATCTGCCGCAGGTGACCGCCGATCTCGAGCGCGGCGCTTCAGAGAAAATATCGCGCGGCACACATCCTGGCACCGAAACTATCCTGTTTGTGGAAGACGAGGAGGGCGTACGCGAGTTGGTTCGCGATTATCTCGGAAAATCCGGCTATCGTGTCCTTGAAGCAGCCGACGGCCTCCAGGCACTCGAAATCGCCGCCGCTCACCGAGGACAGATTCACATTCTCGTCACCGACGTGGTGATGCCTCGGCTCAGCGGGCGCGAACTCGTCACTCGAATCACAGCCGCGCGGCCCGAAATCAAAATTCTCTATATCTCCGGCTATACCGACGACAGCATCTTCCGCCATGGCGTCCTGGAGGGCGGCGTTGCCTTCCTGCAAAAGCCCTTCAACCTGAAAGACCTTGCCCAGAAAATCCGCCAGGTCCTCGACGGAGAACCCGCCGCCACCGAAGCCCCGAGCCTTTCGCGCAATCTTTAGCCAGCGCACGGATCCTCCACTTCGCGAATTGCCACAAAGCATTGAACGAAGTAGGCTCAGATGTGCGCGGACTCGGAATCACCCTGGAGGAGCACAGACAATGGCTAAGCTCGCACTCGTTTACGGTATGCGCTTATTCCCTGCAGACGAATTGGATGAAGTAAGCGAAGCCAATGTGAAACTGAAGAACGGCCGCCCTGGCCGGGTCACGATGCATTTGATCGAAGGCAGCAAAGAAGAAATCGAAAAAACGCTCCGCCAGTCGCTCGATGCTTTCTTTGAAATGTATCCGGAAATCTGAAAATCTAAATCAAGAAGACCGTCTGACCGGTCAAATCGAATCGCTTGCGGCACTTGATGTTCCGGCACGCCACCATATTATCTATGCGCACCATATACGAACGCGCCTTGGCGAATTTCGCGCGATCTTCTTCATTGCCTCCGCGTGGCGGTTGCGCCTTCTTCGTGCGCACCATCCAGCGCACCGGAAATGTGCCCTCCTGCCGGCAATGGGGGCACACGAGTGGAATCTGCTTCGTCTCTTCTTTCTCGTCGTAGAACTGTCTCTCATCCATAATTTTGTCCACCCGTGGCGTTCGCACCGCCATTCTCGCATGCCCCCCTGCTCCCGCCAAATTCTCGCCCGCGCAAAATCAATCCAGCGCCCGACTATGAGGCGCCCAAAAAAACTCGCTCGGCATCTATCTTTAGTCGTAACGAATTCGTCCGTACCTCACGTCAATTCGTCCGGATCTCAAATCAATTCAATTACCCGTAGCTCAGGTCCCTCCCGATCGGTTTTGGATCGGGATGACCTGAGGCCTTTACGGCAACCACTTGTACTCCTCACACCGCGCCAGCTAGAGTATTCGACGACTTCCCGGAGGCAGCGCCGATGCGGCGACGAATCACGCCATTCATTTTTATCGCAATAGTCGTCGCAGCTGCAGCCTCGACCGTCGCCCGCCCGCACTTCGCCGCGGCACAAGCATTCGCCATAAAATCCGGGCACTCCGCGCAGTCGTTCTCCGCCAAACCGGTCCAGCACGTCATCGTCATCTCCATCGATGGAATGAAGCCCGAATCCTACACAGAACCCGACGAGCATGGCCTGAAAATCCCCACGCTTCGCCAAATCGTCCATGATGGCGCCTCAAGCGACGGCGTCCTGCCCGTAATGCCGACCGTCACTTACCCCTCGCACACCTCCATAGTGACCGGAGTAAATCCCGGTACGCACGGCATCGTCACAAATCCCGCATGGGATCCCTTCGGACAAAATTACAACGGCTACCGCTGGTACGAAGAAGACATCCGCGTCCCCACACTCTGGCAACTCGCCCGCCAGCACGGCCTTCACACTGCGCTCATTCACTGGCCCGTCACCGTCGGCGCTCAAGCCGACATCATCGTTCCCGAAATCTGGCGCGCCAATATTCCCGAAGATCTGAAGTTGCTGCGCGCGCTTTCCACACGCGGGATCCTCGATGAAGTCTCCAAGGAATATCCCGATTTCAACTCGGGCATCACCCCGCCGGTGCAAACTGACGCGGCCTTCACCGACGTCGCCTGCTACGCGATAAAAAAATCACAGCCGAATCTGCTCCTTCTCCATCTTGCAATGGTTGACCACGAGGAACACCTGCACGGCCCGTTCAGCCCCGAAGCAAATGCAGCCACCGAAACCGCCGATGCACAGGTGGCCCGCGTGATTGCCGAAGCGAAAAAGCACGGAACCTGGGACTCAACGGTGCTCGTCGTCCTCTCCGACCACGGTTTCGTTCCCATTTCGCAAGCCCTCCGTCCCGGCGTTCTCCTCCGCGAGCACGGCCTGATCACCCTCAACGAAAAAGATCGCATCACCGCCTGGAAAGCCAGCCTCATCACCGACGGCGGCTCCGCCTATATCTACGTCAACGATCGCAACGACGACGCCACCCGCCGCGCCCTCACCGAAATTTTCAAGCCGCTCGCCGGCGCGCAGGGCAGCGGCATCGCACGCGTCGTCGCACATGACGAAATCGTCGCTGTGGGCGGAGATCCCGACGCATTCCTCGCGCTCGAAGCCGTCGAAGGCACCGTCATCACCGGCGACTACACGGGAAAATTCACAGAGCCTTCAAAACTCGGCGGGACTCACGGCTATTTCCCCGACCGCCCCGAAATGCCCTCATCTCTCATTTTCTACGGCCCCTCCATAACCCCCGGGAAAATCGCCAACGCCCGCATGATCGACATCGCCCCCACGATCGCTACCCTATTGGGACTCGTCATCCCGCATCCGCAGGGCACCACTCTCGCGATTGGACAGCCCGCGGCAAATGCTCAACACTAAGACCGGTCCAGAGTTCCCTTTTGATTAACGCTCCCACATGCGAGCCGTCATGCAACCTCAATCCATGTAAATATCATCATTACCGACGACTCATGGCCATTTTCCCGCGAGCAGTCAACCGATCTCTCTTGGGTGTGCTCCTTTTATCGTTTGCCGCGCACGGCACCTCCGGACAAGCGCAACCTCAAAAGAACAAAAAACCGGGAATTGCGGTCCGCAGCGAGGTTGTGCTGGTCCCTGCTATTGTCACCGACCATTCTGGAGCGCACGTTTCCGGCTTAACGCAAGCCGACTTCACCGTTCTCGAAAATGGGCAGCAGCAGAAAATCGCTTTCTTTCACCATATCCAGGCAAATGCCGCACCCGAAGAAGCGGCGTCTGCCAATCCTCCCCCTCCCGGTGAATTCACAAATAAAACCCAGTCGCGGTCGGAGCGCTCGGCCATCCTGGTCTTCGATCTCCTGAACAGTTCCATCACGGAACAATCGAACGCCCGCGACGAACTCATGAAGTTCCTTTTGGATTCCCCCCAGCTCGGCGAACCAATTTGCCTCCTGGCCTTTGACGCCTACGGCATCGCCCTGCTGCACGATTTCACGAAGAATCCCGCGCTCCTCGCCGAAGCTCTAAAAAAAACCCAAACCCACCGCTCGCCAAAAGACACTCCCACAGACGCGAACCCGCTCGAGTCTGTCTATCGAGGCGTGAACGGGTGGAATAGCCGCTCAGCGAATCGCAGCGCCGCAGCGAAGCAGGGGCGTGACAAGATGCTACGTTATTTTACGGAAAATCAAGCTGCGAGCCTGGGAGAGCGCACCTGGCTCACGCTAGAGGCTCTGCGCGAGATCGGCGAAGCCTACTCAGGGATTCCAGGCCGCAAGTCCCTGATCTGGGCTACCGGCGGCTTTCCCTTCGAAATGGGAGACGCTTCGCACTTCGGATCGTACGAGCGCGCGCTCTTGCCCGCCTACGAAGATGCATGGCGCACTTTAACGCGCGGCAATATCGCGGTGTATCCACTCGATGTGGAAGATCTAGTCAATCCCGCCTTCGTCGCTCCCAATAGCGGCCAGCCCCTCCCCCAACACATCGGCATCACCTCCGACGTGGGCAAGCTGGAATCGTTTGCCGAATCCACCGGTGGAAAGCTGTGCAATCGCCAGACGACTGCTCTCGGCTGCTTCAATGCCGCAGTTGACGATTCAAGCGATTACTACCTCATCGGGTTCTATCAATCCTCCGGCAACTCGAATCCTGGATGGCGAAAACTTTCGGTAAAAGTAAGCCGCCCGGGTCTGCAAGTAAGGTCGCGCTCGGGCTATTACGTTCGCGCTTCTCAAGACGAAAGTGTCACCCGAAAAGAAGACATCCAGCTCGCACTCGCCTCTCCCCTTGATTTCACCGCCATACGTTTCACAGTAAGAGTGACGGGGATCACGGATGCGAACGGCAAGAAAAGCGTCGGGTTTACGTTCCTCATTCCTCCCGGCGCCATCATCGTGGATGAATCAGACAACAACC
>Ga0209579_10001723_pt1 | contig 17631 bp, 18 predicted proteins | sample Coa_R1_2_FD_187152 | JGI IMG/M metagenome (GOLD analysis project Ga0209579, IMG submission 187152) | Surface soil microbial communities from Centralia Pennsylvania, which are recovering from an underground coalmine fire - Coalmine... | ecosystem: Environmental > Terrestrial > Soil >... | reverse complement strand
ACGGGCTTCTCGCGCAGCATGCCGGCCAGGTTGTCGAGCTTGCCGACGCAGCGCCGGACCTCGACGTGGTGGTTCGTGAAGGCCGCGATGCCGGCCGAGTCGTAGCCGCGGTACTCGAGCTTGCGGAGTCCGCCCATGAGGATCGGCGTCGCCTCGCGCGGCCCGACGTAGCCAACGATCCCACACATGGCTCAGCGCCTCCGCCGCGCCCGGGAGCGCGCGGGTTTGCGCGCGCGGCGACGCGGGACGCTCGTGACCGCGGCCTTCGGCTTCGCCCCGGCGGCGGCGCGGCGACGGCGCGCGACCCAGCCCTCGACGTGCCGCTGCGGGACACGGCTCACGACGAGCACGCCGCCGGGCGGCACGTCGCGAGTGACGGTCGTCCCCGCGCCGACGTAGGCATCGTCGCCGACCGAGACGGGCGCCACGAGCTGCGTGTCGCTGCCGATCTGCACGCGCGCGCCGACGACCGTGCGGTGCTTCGCGAAGCCGTCGTAGTTGCACGTGATCGTCCCCGCGCCGATGTTCGTGTCGGGGCCGATCTCGCAGTCGCCGAGGTAGGTGAGGTGATTCGCCTTCGTGTCGGCGCCGACGGTTGCCTTCTTCGTCTCGACGAAGTTCCCGATGTGGACGCGCTCCGCGAGACGCGTGCCGGGCCGAAGCCGCGCGAAGGGTCCGATGCGCGCGTCGTCGCCGACCTCGGCGCCGTCGACGACGCACGCGAACAGCAGATGGACGCGGTCGCCGAGCGTCGCGTCGACGACGTACGCCGTGCCGTCGAGCCGGCAGCCGGCGCCGATCCGCGTGCGGCCACGGAGCTGGACGTTCGGGCCGATCACGGTGTCCGGGCCGATCGTGACCTCGGGGCCGACATACACCGTGGTCGGATCCTCGAAGGTGACCCCTTCCGCCTGCCAGCGGTCGACGAGCGTCTTCTTCAGCGTCGCTTCCATCTCTGCGAGCTCCGCGCGCGTGTTGACGCCGGCCACCTCCGCCGGGGTCCCGGCCTGGACGGTCGCGACACGCCGCCCCTCGCAGACGGCAAGCCCGACGAGGTCGGTGAGGTAGAGCTCGCCCTGGCGGTTCTCGGGGCGCAGCTCGCCCAGGAGGGGAAAGAGTATCTCGCCGCGAACGGCGTAGAGGCCGGGGTTGATCTCGGTGATTGCACGTTGCGCTTCGTTGGCGTCCCGTTCCTCTACGATGCCGAGCAGGCGGCCATCCGCATCACGGAGGATTCTGCCATAGCCGGTCGGGTCTGCGAAGCTCATGGTCACGAGCGTCAGATCGGCCGCCTCGCGGTGGTGCGTGTCGAGCAGCGCTGCGAGCGTCGCCGTCCGGATGAGCGGGACGTCGCCGTACAGGATCAGGACGTCGCCGAGGAAGCCAGCGAACGCGTCCGCGGCGCACGCGACCGCGTGTCCGGTGCCGCGCTGCTCGCGCTGGTGGACGATCCGGACGTCGCCGACAATAACCCCGGCCACGGCGGCGCGCACGGCGTCCGCCTGATGCCCGACGACGACGGCGACGCGCGCGGGCGACAGCGGCGCGAGCGCCGCGAGCGGGTAGCGGACGAGCGGCACGCTCGCGAGCTCGTGCAGCACCTTCGCGCGCGCGGAGCGCATGCGCGTGCCGAGACCCGCGGCGAGGACGAGCGCGCCGAGCGGACGGACGTCGGACACGAGGCGCGCGGCTATCACATCGCCTCCGGCATTGCAGCCGCGACGCACGGCGTTTTCTTGCAGCCGGCGCCGCGTTCGCGCACAATCGGATCAGCCGTGAGACGGGCTCGGATCGCGATCGCGGGGATGGTGGGGATGGGGCTGGTGACGCTCGCCGGCTGCGGGCCGACGCACGTACCGCCGCAGCTGCCGCCACCCCCGCCACCCGCGCTGGCGGACGACGATGATCATCTCGCGTGGGCCGAAGCGGAGCCGTATTTCGTCGTCGTCCGGAAGTCGTGTCGCACGCTCGATCTGTATCGGAGCGGCGCCCGCATCCGGAGCTACCCGGCCGTCTTCGGGCTCAACGGACGGGGCAGTAAGCTCTACGAGGGTGATCTGCGGACGCCGACCGGTCTCTACATGATCGTCGACAAGCGCCCGCACCCGCGCTGGCGGGAGTTCCTGTTGCTCGACTACCCGAACGTCCAGGACCTCCACCGCTACTGGCTCGCGATGGAGACCGACGGCATCCCGCGCCGCGGCGACGGCTTCGTCGGCGCGGGCGGCGCGGTGGGCATCCACGGGACGGACAAGCCGGGCCTCAACGCGAGGAACGTCGACTGGACGTGGGGCTGCATCTCGCTCGCCAACGATGCCGTCGAAGAGCTCGCATCTCTCGTCCCGGTCGGGACGCTCGTCCTCATCGAGGAGTAGCAGCCCGATCTAACGAATCCGAGGGCCCGTCGGCCAAGACGCGCGCTCCCGCGCGCGGCCTCCTACGCGGCCTCGACCGATATGCGCCGCGGGCGCGCCGCTTCCGCCTTCGGCAGCTTGAGAACGAGCACGCCGTTCTTGAGCTGCGCCTTGATCCCGGCGCGATCGACCATCTCGCCGAGCGCGAACTTCCGGTAGTAGCCGCCGACGCCGTACTCGACGTAGAGGGCCTTCAGACCCTCGTAGTCCCCGCGCGACACGCGACCCTCGATCGAGAGCTCGTCACCCTCGAGATCGACGTCGACGCCGTCGGGCGGAACGCCCGGCATGTCGGCGACGACGACCAGCTCGTCCGGCGTTTCGAAGATGTCGACCGGAGGCTGGAAGTACGTGCCCGGTCGCGTGGTCTCGCGCCGCTCGACCTTCTGCTTCGGCTTGGCCTCGAGTTCACTGGCTGTCATTTTCATGCTCCTCCTCACGCGGCCTCGATCTGGACCCGGCGGGGCCGCGCCTCCTTGGCCTTCGGGATGGTGACGGTCAGGACGCCGTTCCGCGTCTGCGCCTTCGCCTCGTCGGCGGCGACGCGACCCGGCAGACGGATCACGCGACGGAACTCGCCCTGCCCGCGCTCACGCCGATGGTACGCGGCGTTCGCGCCCGGTTCCGTGAAGGCGCGCTCGCCACGCAGCGTGACCGTGTCGTCCTCGACGTTGATCTCGATCTTCTCCGGATCGACGCCGGGGACCTCCGCCTTCACGACGTAGGCGTCGCTCCGATCGAAAACGTTGACGGGCGGGTAGAGACCTCCCGTCCGCCCGGTCGGACTGAATGCCGCATCCACCATCCGCTCTAGCTCGCTCTGCAGCACCTCGAATGGATCGCGATACACGAATGCCATGGGGACACCTCCTCTGAGTCCGTTCAGGAACCGTCCCTTGTCGGTTCCCACGGCCGCCGGAAAGCTAAGCCGGACTGGTGAGCTGTCAACCCCGCGTCGCGGTCAGCGCGGCGTATCGGTCATCAGGCGCGCGATCGCGCGCTCGAGCTCGGGGAGCCAGTCGTCGAACGAGGTCTCCGATTCCACCTGAATCTCGAGCTTGCCGTTCGGGAGGATGCGCACGCCGCCCGGATGCACGGGCCGGAGCGGGATCACGACCGCCTCGCGCGAGATCCCGAGGCGATCGAGAATCGCGAAGATGCGCTCGATCTCGGCGAGCGTGACGGCCTTCAGCGCCATCTCAGCGGCCTCCCACCGCGCGCAGCGCGGGCGCCGGCTCCGGCCGTCGCAGCTCGCGATACCAGACGCGCGCCGCCTCGAAGACGATCAGGGCGACCAGCGCCATGAAGAGCCCGGTCAGGAATGCATCCAGCCGCAGGTTGAAGATGCGCGTCTGGAGCTCGCCGACGCGCTCGGCCGTGATCCCGCCGGCGGCGAGGTCGCGCGCGAGCGGTGCCGCGCCGGCGAGGAATCCGATCTTCGGGTCCGCATCGAAACTCGCCTGGCTCCCGGCGGTCATCGTGACGGCCAGGAGCCAGGCGAGTGGAAGCAGCGTCGTCCACGCGTGGCGCGCGCGCCCGCTCCGGAAAATGATCGTCGTCGCGACGACGAGCGCGATCCCGGCGAGCAGCTGATTCGCGATGCCGAACAGCGGCCAAAGGATGTTGATGCCGCCGAGCGGGTCGACGACGCCCTGGTAGAGGAAGTAGCCCCACGAGGCGACGACGACCGCGCTCGTTACGACGACGCTCGGATACCAGCTGGTGCGGCCGAGCGGCGCCCACACGTGGCCGAGCAGGTCCTGCAGCATGAAGCGGCCGACGCGCGTCCCCGCGTCGAGCGTCGTCAGGATGAAGAGCGCCTCGAACATGATGGCGAAGTGGTACCAGAGCGCGAGGGCGCTGCCGCCGAGCGTCGACGCGAAGATGCTCGCCATGCCGACCGCGAGGCTCGGCGCGCCGCCGGTGCGCGCGAAGAGCGTGCGCTCGCCGATCTGGTCCGCGAGATGATGCATCTCGGCCGGCGTCACGGGGAAGCCCCACGCGGAGATCGTCGCCGTCGCCGCCACCGGGTCCGCGCCGACCACCCCCGCCGGGCTGTTGATCGCGAAGTAGACGCCGGGTTGGAGCGCCGACGCCGCGATCATCGCCATGATCGCGACGAACGACTCGAGCAGCATGCCGCCGTAGCCGATCATCGGCGCGTCGGTCTCCTCGCGCAAAAGCTTCGGCGTCGTGCCGGACGCGATGAGCGAGTGGAAGCCCGAGATCGCGCCGCACGCGATCGTGATGAAGCAGAACGGGAAGACCTTTCCCGCGAAGATCGGCCCCGTGCCGTCGACGAAGCGCGTCACCGCGGGGAGATGAACCTCGGGCCGCAGGACCACGATCCCGACGGCGAGCGCGCCGATCGTGCCGAGCTTCACGAACGTCGACAGGTAGTCGCGCGGCGCGAGCAGCAGCCAGACGGGCAGCGTCGAAGCCGCGAACCCGTAGATGATGATCGCCCACGCCAGCGTGGGACCACCGAGCGTCAGTGCGGGGCCGAGGACGGGATGGCCGTCGACCCAGCGCCCCGCGAGCAGCGCGACCACGAGCAGCACGAGGCCGAGGATCGTCGCGCCCTTCACGTCGTGCGGGCGGATGCCCTTCATGTACCAGCCCATCACCATCGCGATCGGGATCGTGAGCCCGACCGTGAACGTGCCCCACGGGCTCTGCCGGAGCGCGTTCACGACCACGAGCGCGAGGACCGCGATCAGGATGACCATGATGAAGTAGACGCCGACGAGCGCCGTGAAGCCGCCGAGCGGACCGATCTCGTCCTTCGCCATCTGGCCGAGCGAGCGCCCGTCGCGGCGGAGGCTGCCGCACAGGATGCAGAGGTCCTGCACGGCGCCGCCAAGAACGACGCCGGCGAGTATCCAAAGCGTGCCCGGGAGGTATCCGAACTGGGCCGCGAGCGTCGGGCCGATCAAGGGGCCGGGGCCAGCGATGGCCGCGAAGTGGTGGCCGAAGACGACCCAGCGGTTCGTCGGCACGAAGTCGCGTCCGTCGTTGATGCGCTCCGCGGGCGTCGTGCGGCGAGCGTCGAGCGCGAAGACGCGCGCGGCGAGGAACGCGCCGTAGAACCGGTACGCGATCGCGTACACCGCGGCCGCCCCGACGACGAACCAGATGGCGTTGACGCTCTCGCCGCGGAAGAGCGCCAGCTCGGCGAGCGCGTACGCGCCGGCGAGGGCGACGCCGGTCCAGACGAAAGTGCGCGCCATCGCGCGGCTAATGCACCTCGCCGCCGCCGGCGACGGTGAGCGTGATGCCGGTCACGTTCTCCGCGCGGCAGAGGTAGACGGCGGCGTCCGCGATCTCTTCCGGCGTCTGCTCGCGGCGGAGGTAGGTGAAGCGCTGGACGAAGTCCTCGAAGACGCGGTCCATCGGGACCTCGAACATCCCCGAGAGGATCGGGTTCAGGACCTCGGTCCACATCGCGGTCTTGATGTAGCCCGGGCAGAGCGCGTTGACGGCGACGTTCATCGGCCCGAGCTCTTCCGCGAGCGCCTGCGTCAGCGAGATCACCGCCGCCTTCGAGGCGCAGTAGGCCGCGAGCCCGCCCCGTCCCGTCTTCCCCGCGACCGACGCGACGTTCACGATCCGTCCCCCGCCGCGTTTCGCGAGCAGCGGGATCGCCGCTCGCGCACACAGGAACACGCCCTTCACGTTGACCGCGAAGATGCGATCCCACTGCGCCTCGTCCATCGACACGACGGCGCCGGCGGCGATCACGCCGGCGTTCGCAACCAGCACGTCGAGGCCGCCGAGGCGGTGCTCCACCTCGGTCATCATGCGGGTTACGTCGGCGGCCGAGGTGACGTCGGCGCGGATGGCGACGCTCCGTCGTCCGCGCTGCTCGACCGCGCGGGCGGTCGCCATCAGGTCGTCGTCGGAGGCGAGGCCGTAGGGCGTCGCACCGTCGCTCGTGCGCGCGATGTCGGACACCGCGACGTCAGCGCCGGCATCGGCGAGCGCGACGGCGATCGCGCGGCCGAGGCCGCGGGCGGCGCCGGTGACGAGCGCAACCTTGCCGGCGAGCTCCATCCCGGGCCTCCCTTACTCGATCGCTAGAGCGAGAGCACGTGCCCCTCGGCGGGGTCGGTATGCCCGTCGAGCGTCGCACGGTAGATCGCCGCGACGGCGTCCGGGCCGCGTCCCTCGACGACGCGGAGCCACTGCCCGGTCGACGACAGGAAACGCCGCGTCGCATCCGCGACGCGGGTCTGGAAGACCTGCGGGCCCCACTCCGCGACGCGCTCGCGCGCCCGGTCGGGCGCGAAGAAGAAGACGGGCGCGGGACCCGGCAACGCGTCCGGCGCCGTCATCCGGTCCCAGTGCGTCACGCCGACCCGGCTGCTGTAGCGCAGCGCCTCGCCGAGTCGACGGTGGACGCGCGCGAGCAGCTCGCCGTTGCCGGCGAAGTCGACGAGCACCGCGGACGTGTCGTCGGAAAGCGTCTCGATCTCCTCGTACGGAAGCGTCGTCGCGTAGTAGCCGGTGCCGCGGACGAAGCCGGCGTTGCGGCGTGCCGTCAGCCCGACGACCGGGATGCGTGTCGCGAGGAGGAACGCGAGCCCGAGCGCGGTCTTGCTCGACGCGCTCGTCAGGACCGCGGTGCGCGCGCCGAAGAGGTCGTGCGCGCCGAAGAAGTCGTCGAGCAAGAACGCGGTCGTGAAGAGCGGGCGGAAGAGCACGATCTCGGCCTCGTGCCCTGGATCGTACGCCGGGTCGGCGGCCACGCGCGTGTAATTGTTGTAGATGGGCGGCAGCCCGGCGCGATGCGCGCTCGCGTCGACGAAACTCGCCACCGACACGTGCTCGGGCTGGAGCGTGACGTGCGTCGACATCGGGAAGTAGCCGTAGATGCGCTCGCCGGAGTGGATCGCGTCGTGACGGGATTCGACGACGTCGCCGAATCCCCACACCGGGATCCGGCCCCAGCTGCCGTCCGCGGGGAAGAATCTCCAGTAGCCGATCATGTCGCCGACCGCGCCGTAGGTGATGTTGTTGGCGGTGAACGCGAAGCGGTCGATGCGGACGCGTACGCGGCCGGCGGTGAGTGCGTCGGCGCGCGCGGGCGCGAACGTGGTTCGCCGCAGATCGGTCCGGTCGACGAGGAAGTCCGTCTCCGCGCTCATCGGATCGCATCCAGGCCGGTGATGTCCCGGCCGATGATCAGCGTGTGCATGTCGTACGTGCCCTCGTACGTGTTCACGGTCTCGAGGTTCATCATGTGGCGGATCACCGGGTACTCGTTCACGATGCCGTTCGCCCCGAGGACGTCGCGCGCGAGGCGCGCGATCTCGAGCGCGACGCCGACGTTGTTGCGCTTCGCGAGCGAGACCTGCTCCGGCCGCATCGTCCCGGCATCCTTCAGCCGCCCGAGCCGCCACGCGAGGAGCTGGCCCTTCGTGATCTCGGTCAACATGTGGACCAGCTTCTGCTGCACGAGCTGGTAGCCGGCGATCGGGCGGTCGAACTGCCGGCGCTCCTGCGCGTAGCCGAGCGCCGTCTGGTAGCACGTCCGGGCGGCGCCGATCGCACCCCACACGATGCCGTAGCGCGCCTGGTTGAGACACGAGAACGGGCCCGTGAGGCCGGCCGCCTCCGGCAGCAACGCGGACCCCGGCACGCGCACGTCTTCGAGGACGAGCTCCGACGTGATCGAGGCGCGGAGCGAGAACTTGCCCTTGATGTCGTGCGCCGAGAAGCCGGGCGTGCCGCGCTCGACCAGGAAGCCGCGGATGGTCTCGCCGTCCTTCGCCCACACGATCGAGATGTCGGCGATCGAGCCGTTCGTGATCCAGCGCTTCGTGCCGTTGAGTATCCAGTGGTCGCCGTCGCGCCGCGCGCGCGTCTCCATGCCGCCGGGATCGGAGCCGTGATCGGGCTCCGTCAGGCCGAAGCAGCCGATCGCGCGCCCGGCGGCCATCTCGGGGAGCCAGCGGCGCTTCTGCTCCTCGGTCCCCCAGCGCCAGATCGCAAACATGCTGAGCGATCCCTGCACGGAGCCCATCGACCGCAGCCCCGAATCGCCGGCCTCGAGCTCCTGCATGATGAGGCCGTACGCGACGTTCGAGAGCCCGGCGCAGCCGTAGCCCTTGATGTTGGCGCCGAAGACGCCGAGCTCCGCCATGCGCGGGATGAGCGCGCGCGGGAACTCCTCGCGCGCGTTGCACGCCTCGATGACAGGCAGCGCCTCGCGCGCGACGAAGCTCCGCACGCTGGCGCGGATCATCCGCTCCTCTTCGCCGAGGAGCTCCTCGATACCGTAGTAATCGACCTCACCAGCGGTCATTGCACCCTCCCGTCGTTTGCACGGCCGGTCATCGGGCCATATAAGAAGACGTCACGTTCTTGCCGCGCGAGCATTAGCCGTGCACCTCGAAACGCTCAAGGTCTTCTGCGATGTGGTGGAGACGCGCAGCTTCTCCACCGCGGCGTCGCAGAACTTCGTCACCCAGTCGGCCGTGAGCCAGCAGATCCGTTCCCTCGAGGACCGCTATGGCCGCCGGCTGCTCGAGCGCACCCGCGGCAACGTCCAGCTCACCCCGGCGGGCGAGATCCTCTACCAGGTGAGCAAGGAGATCGTCCAGCGTTATCAGGACATGGAGGCGCGCCTCCAGGCGCTGACCAAGGTCGTCGCCGGGACGGTCCGGGTCGCCACGGTGCACTCGATCGGCCTCTACGAGCTCTCCACGCAGATCAAGCGCTACCTGAAGGCGTTTCCGCAGGTGCACCTCCATCTCGAGTACAGTCGCTCGAGCAAGATCTACGAGGACGCGCTCAAGGGCAACATCGACCTGGGCGTGGTCGCCTACCCGAGCCGCCGCCCCGGCATCAACGTGCTCCCGTTCCGCGAGGACCGGCTCGTGCTGGTCTGCCCGGTGTCTCACGCGCTCGCCCGCCACCGCCAGGTCTCGATGCGAAAGCTCGACGGCGAGTCGTTCGTGGGCTACGAGCGCGACATCCCGACCCGCAAGGAGACCGACCGGCTGCTGCGCCGCTACGGCGTCGAGGTGCGCTACGTGATGGAGCTCGACAACGTCGAGACGATCAAGCGCGTCGTCGAGATCGGCACCGGGCTCGCGATCCTGCCCGAGCCGGCCGTGCGGCCCGAGGTGAAGAGCAAGACGCTCGCCGCCGTCCAGTTCTCCGACGAGGTCTTCCTGCGTCCGCTCGGGATCATCCATCGCCAGGGCAAGCACTTCTCGCCCGCGGCGGAGAAGTTCATCGCGTTCCTGCGCGAGGAGTGATGCGCGCGCGCCTCGCCGTCCTGCTCTGCATCGCGGCGCTCGCCTGCCGCGGGCCCCGACCGGCCACCGCGCCGGGCGCGTGCACGCACGTGCAGGCGGTGCGTGAGCTGCGCGGCGCCGAGGTGTGCGAGGACGTCTGGAGCTGCGCGCGGCCGCCGGGCGGACGCTTCGATCGCGTCGGCCTCCATCGCCTCGCCGCGTGCGAGGGCGCGACCGGGCCGGTGGTCGTCTACCTCCCCGGCATGCACATGAACGGCGAGCTACCGATCCCGGATCCGCGCTACGACTTCCGCCTCTACCTCGCGGCGGCCGGGTTCCGGACGTGGGGACTCGACTACCGGACGCACGCCGTGCCGCCGGAAACGTCGGCCGCCGATCTCCAGGCGCTCGCGCGCTGGACGGCAGACGTCTTCACCGACGACGCGGCATGGGCGGTCGCGTTCGCGCGCAGCATCGACCCCGGGCCACTGTACGTCGCCGGCTTCAGCGCCGGCGCGTCGTTCGCGTACCGCCTCGTGGCGCGGCCGGACGTGGCGCTCGCCGGCCTCGTCATCCTCGACGGGACCGCGGCCGCCGGGCGGCGCGCGGATACGCCGACGCCCGCCATCGACGTGGGCGGCACGCGGCTCCCCTATGCGGAGCGCGCGCAGCTCCTCGCGGCGGTGATCGCGAACCCGGGCGGTCCGTCGCCGCTTCCGGGCTACGCGACCGCCGGCGCCGCGCTCGCGGACGTGCTCTACACCGCGCCCGCGTTCGGCGGCCGCGGCGGTCTCTCGAACGCCCGCGAAGGCGTGTCCGACGTCGCGCTCGTCGCGACGCTGCTCCGCACGTACGACCGCTGGTGGCCGAGCGCCGCGCTAACCGCCGACGTGCCCGCGCCGCGCACGCCGCTTCCGGTGCTCGCGTTCGCGAGCCGGAACATGGGCCCCGCGTGGGTCGAGCGCGTGCGAGCCTCCGCCCTCGCCGTCGGTGGCGATGGTGCCGGCGTGCGCGAGCTACCCGGCTACGGACACCTCGACGTGCTCGTCGGACGGCGCGCCGCGCAGGAGGTCTTCGAGCCGGTGCGCGCGTGGCTCACCGGAGCGTCGGTGCCGCGCTAGCGGCTCGGCGGACGCATCCAGCCGCGCGAGCTTCGCCGGCGCGTGCTCTGCGCCCTGAGCCCAACCCGTCGACGAAGCGCGTCCGGCGGCAGCCCGAAGGCGTCGCACGCGTGCTCGAACGAGTAGACGTCGTTCGACGACGAGCACATCCACTGCCGCGCCTCGCGCGAGCCGGCCGCCGAGCGGCCCCGCGCCATCGTTTCGAGCGCGTCGACGAGGAGGAGACCGAGGAGCCGGGTGACGCGCGGATTCTCGGCGGGCTGCGGTGCGGCGACGATGCGGGCCATTCGACTCCGCATTTCTCAAGAAGCGTACCATCCGTCGCGAACACGTCCGCGCGGGCTCGGCCGGACCGGCTGCTGGAGAATCCGACGCGGCGCGCGACCACGCGCAGGGGGAGGCTGCCGTCCCGTAACCCGACAGTGCAGATGCCACGTACGCGGGCGGTGTCGTGAGGGCGGAGTCGAGCTTCCGTGGCACGAGCGTTGCTGCAAAGTCGCACTGTTACGTGCGCTGAGCGTAACCGACACCACGCGATTCGGATCGACGGGCGTGGGAACGCGCGGAGGCCGAACGCTCGAAAGGAGCGTCGACGATGGAACCCCTTCAGGATGATACGTTCACGTCGCCGGGCGGCCAGAAGGGCGACGGCTGGCTCGAGGACGCGATCTCTCACGATCCGGTGCTGGGACGCATCTTCCCCCAGCTCCGCCGAGCCGCGGCGAGCGATGCGCCGGTCTTGATCTTCGGTGAACCGGGCGCGGGCGCCGAGCTCGCGGCGCGCGCGATCCACAATCTTTCGCATCGCGCCGCGCATCCGTTCGTCGTGCTCGACTGTGCCGACTTCTCGGAGCCGCTCATCGAGGCGGAGCTCGTCGGCATGCAGGCCGGCAGCGGAGCGCCGCGGAAGATGGGCGTGTTCGAGCAGGCGGCCGCCGGCTCGGTGCACCTCGCCGAGGTCGGGGAGCTGCCGCCACGCGGCCAGGAAGCGCTGCTGCGGCTGCTCGATCGGCACGAGCTCGTGCGTCTCGGGGCCAACGCGCCGATCGCCGCGCACGCGCGCTGCATCGCGAGCACGAGCGTCGACCTCCGGGCGCGCATCCCGGCCGGGCTCTTCCGCGAGGAGCTGCATGCGCGACTCGCGACCGAGGTACTGACGCTGCCTGCGCTGCGCGAGCGTCGCGACGACATCCCGGCGCTGGCGCAGCACTTCCTGCAGCAGTGCTGCGCGCATCTCCCCGCCGCGGCCCGCGAGCTCTCCCGCGAGGCGGAGACTGCCCTGCGCGAGTACACCTGGCCAGGGAACCTGCGCGAGCTGCGGGAAGCGGTGGAGGAGGCCGCCATGCGGGCGCGCGGGCAACGCATCGCGATCGAGCATCTCCCGGACCGCATCCGGCGTCCGGAGGAGCGCGGCCCGCTGCCATCGCTGCGCGACGTGGAGATGCGGCACATCCAGCGCGTGCTCGAGGAAGCGCGCGGCAACCAGCGGCGCGCGTCGCGCATCCTCGGCATCAGTCGCTGGTCGCTGTCGCGGCGGCTGCGCAAGTACGGAATGCAGCCACACCAGGAGGGCGCGGAGTAGAGCTCGGCGCGCGTCGAGGCGCAGCTAGCGGCGCGGGCGTCCCGCGGATCGACAGTCCGTCTGCACCGGGCATGCGCCGCACTTCGGAGCGCGCGCGGTGCAGATCGTCGCGCCGAGATCCATGAGCGCCTGGTTCCAGTCGGCGGAGCGGCGCGGCGGGACGAGCGCTCCGGCGAGCCGCCACAACCGCGCTTCGTGCGCGGCGGACTTCCGGCGGCCACGCAGCGCGAACACGCGGCGCAGGACGCGAGCGACGTTCGTGTCGACGGCGGGAACCGGCGCGCCGAAGGCGAGGCTCGCCACGGCGCCGGCGGTGTAACGCCCGATCCCGGGCAGGCGGCGAAGCGTCTCGGGCGTCCGCGGTAGCTGCCCTCCCGCGGCGCGGACGACGTGGCGCGCCGCAGCATGGAGGTTCCGCGCGCGGGCGTAGTAGCCGAGGCCGTCCCAGCTCTCACGCACCGCGTCGGCGGGAGCGGCGGCAAGGTCCTCGAGCGTGGGATAGCGGGCGAGAAACCGCGGATAGAACTCCGCCACGCGGGCGACCTGGGTCTGCTGCAGCATCACCTCGGACACCAGCACCGCATAGGGATCGCCGCTGCCTCGCCACGGGAGCCGTCTTCCGTGCCGCCCGTACCAGGCCAGGAGGCGACGCCGGAAACGCCGCGCCGCGGCGACGGGTGCCGTCCTTCCGTGCTTCGGACTCGACACGGAAGCGGCTACAATCCGAGGCATAGATGGCGGGCTGGCTGCGCTCGAAGGTCTTCGATTTCGCGGCCCGTGTGCTGACGAAGCCGCGCGGCAACTACACGCTGCTGCTCCCCAACGACTTCGAGAGCCTGCTCGGCGCGCTCCAGATCGGCGACGTCATCCTCGTCGACGGCGACCAGCGGGTCAGCGAGGTCATCAAGTACCTCACGCAGAGCACGTGGTCGCATTCCGTCCTCTACGTCGGCGACGAGATCCTGCGCCGCTTCCCGGGCCAGCGCGAAGCGCTGCTCGCGACCCACGGGCGCGACGCGAATCACATGATCATCGAGGCGCTCGTGGATGGCGTCGTCGCGTCGCCGCTCTCGAAGTACGCGAGCTTCAACCTCCGCATCTGCCGGCCGGCCTCGCTGCGCCACGACGATCTCCGTCGCGTCCTCGACGAGGTGCTGGCGCAGCTCGGGCTCAAGTACGACATGAAGAACGTCTTCGACCTGGCGCGCTACTTCTTCCCGGTGAGCATGATCCCGCGCCGGTTCCGCCGCCGCGCCCTGCAGTTCGGGAGCGGGCTCCCGACCCAGGTCATCTGCTCGAGCCTGATCGGGCGCGCGTTCCAGAACGTCGGGTTCCCGATCCTGCCGACGACCACTCCGTCCGCGACGCCGCGCACGCGGCCACGCTTCCTGGACCGCATGCTGCGTCGCACGCTGCCGCCGTATCCGGCGCTCTTCCGCCGCCAGCTCCCGTCGATCATCACGCCGCGCGACTTCGATCTCTCGCCGTACTTCGAGATCATCAAGTTCAACCCGGTGGAGGCGACGAACTTCGACTATCGCCGCATCCGCTGGGAGGACGGCGAGGCGCGGGCCGCCGGCGGCGCGCGGACCGGCTCCTGACGCGCGGTCGCGCGTCACGGCGACGGCGGCTCGGCGGGGGTCTCAGGCTCGTCGGGCGGCGGGGCGAGCTCGGACGTGAGCTCCTCGAGCCGCTCGATCTCGTGCTCCACCTGCGTCCGTAGATGCTCGGCGGTCGCGGCCATCTCCTTCCGCTCGCGCACGATGTCGCCGAGCTCGTGCCGGAGCCGCTCGCGCTCGCCCTGCACCTGCGCCGCCGACGATTCGAGGGCGGCGAGGCGCGCGGCGGTCGCGCGCGCGCTCCGGCCCCAGACGAGCCAGCCGAGCGCGACGCCCAGCGCCACGCCGGCGACCACGCCGAGGCCGAGAACCCACGCGCTGCGCGGCATGGCGTCCCATACTATCGCGCGCCCCGCAGGGTCCAGCCGTCGACCGCGCAGGCCGTGAGCCTCCAGGTGTGGGAGGCAGACCTTTGACGAGACGCGCGCTCGCGGGCGCCGTCGTGCTCGCGCTCGTCGCGCTCCTCTCCCTGTCCGGGCTCGGCGTCTACCCGCTCCTCGATCCCGACGAGGCCCGTCACGCCGAGGTCGCGCGCGAGATGGTCGCGACCGGCGGCGTCGCCCACGTCTTCCTTCCGACGCTCGACTTCCGCCCGTACCGCGAGAAACCGCCGGGGCATTACTGGCTCGTCGCGCTCGCCTACCGCGCGCTCGGGGTCGGCGAGCGCGGGGCGCGGACCGTGAGCGCGGTCGCGGCGCTGCTCGGCGTGGTCGCCATCTATTCGTACGCGGTGTCACGGGTGGGCGTCGCGGCGGCGGCGGCGGCCGCGCTCGCCTGCGCGACCAGCGCGGGGTGGTTTGCGCTCGCCCGCTACGGCAGCGTCGACATGACGCTGACCGCGTGCGTGACCTTCGGCGTCCTCGCCGGCCTCGCGTGGCTCGACCGCGCCCCGCCGCGTCCGCCGCCGCTCGTTCCGTACGTCGCCGCCGCGCTCGGGATGCTCGTGAAGGGACCCATCGCGCTCGTGCTCGTCGGCGGCCCGCTCGCGCTCGCGGTCCTCGCGCGCCGTCCGCGGCCAGAGCTGCGCGAGCTCGGTCTCGTGCGCGGCGCGCTCGTGGTCGGCGTCGTCACGGCGCTGGTCTGGATCCCCGTGGTGCTGCTCGACGCGAGCTACGTGACCGCGTTCGCGGCGACCAACGTCAGCCGGTGGACGGCGGAGAGTCGTCACGCGGCGCCGCGCTGGTACTACGCCGTCTGGCTGCCCGCGATGCTGTTGCCGTGGACGCCGTTCGCCATCGTCGGCGCCGTCCGCGCGTGGCCCGATCCCGCGCGGCGTCCGCTCGTCCTCTGGGGCGCCTTCGTCCCGGCGTTCCTCACGCTGCCGCACGGGAAGCTCGCGCCGTATGCGCTCTCGGCGCTCGTCCCGTTCGCACTCCTCGCCGGCCCCGAGCTCGTGCACGTCGTCCGCGAAGGACCCACCGCGCGCGAACGCGCGCTCGTTGCCGGGACCGGCCTGGTCGTCGCGGGCGCGCTGATCGCCGCCGCGAGTACGGTCGCGCTCCTCCGCGCCTATCCGCTGGGCGTGCCGGCACGGATCGGCGTCGCCATCGTGGCCCTCGGATGGGCGGCCGTCACGGCGGCTCTCGTCGTCCGCGGATGGCTCGCCGCCGTCCCGGTCGCGATCGCCGGCGCGATGCTGAGCCTCTATCCGCAGGTGGTCTTCTTCGTCGCGCCCGCCGTGGCCGCCCTGCACAGCGAGCGCGACGCGGCGGCTGCGATCGGCTCACCAGGGACGGCACCCGTCGTGGCGTTCGCCGTGCGCGACCCGTCGCTCGCGTTCTACCTCCGCGCGCCGGTCGTCTACACGAGCGACGCGGCGCTCGCGCGCGACGTCTTCGAGCACGACGGCGCCGCCTTTCTCGTGACCAGCCCCGCGCACTACGCCGAGGTCGATGCGGCGCTCGGCGAGCGCGCGCACGTCTGGCAGGCGACTCGTCGGCGCCGGCTCTACGCCAATCGTCCGCGCCCGGCGAACGGATCGACGAACCGGGCCGTGCCCCCGAGCTCCTCGGCGATCCCGAGCAGCCGGTTGTACTTCGCCGTTCGCTCCGAGCGGCACGGCGCGCCCGTCTTGATCTGTCCCGTGCCCGTCGCGACCGCGAAGTCCGCGATGAACGCGTCCTCCGTCTCGCCGGAGCGGTGGGAGACGACGCAGCGGTAGCCCGCCGCCGCGGCGCGCGCCATCGTCGCGCGCGTCTCCGTGACCGTCCCGATCTGGTTCAGCTTCACGAGAACCGCGTTGCCGACGCCCTCCGCGATCCCGCGTGCCAGGAGCTTCTCGTTCGTGACGAAGATGTCGTCGCCGACCAGCTGGAGGCGACCTCCGAGCGCGCGCGTGAGGCGCTGCCAGCCGGGCCAGTCGTTCTCGCCGAGCCCGTCCTCGATCGAGACGATCGGGTACGCGCGACACCAGCGCTCGTAGAGCGCCATCAGATCGTCCGCCGAATAGCGCGCGCCGCCGGACTTCTTGAAGACGTACCCGCCGTCGGCGGCGAGCTCGCTCGCCGCGACGTCGAGCGCGAGCGACACGTCGCGGCCGGGCTCGTAGCCCGCGCCGCGGACCGCATCGACGAGGAAATCGAGTGCCTCCTCGTGGCTCGCGAGCGCGGGCGCGAAGCCGCCCTCGTCACCGACCGCGGTGGTGAGCCCGCGGCGGTCGAGCGCCTTCCGGAGCGCGTGGTAGACCTCCGCGCCCACGCGGATGGCCTCGGCGAACGTGGGCGCGCCGTGCGGGACGATCATGAACTCCTGGACGTCGAGCGGGTTGGTGGCGTGCGCTCCGCCGTTGATGACGTTCATGAGTGGCACGGGGAGGAGCGTCGCGCCGTCACCGCCGAGAGCGCGGTAGAGCGGCCGCTTCATCGCCGCCGCGGCCGCGCGCGCCGTCGCGAGCGACACGGCGAGGATCGCGTTCGCGCCGAGGCGGGACTTGTCGTTGGTCCCGTCCAGCGCGACGAGCCTTGCGTCGACCGCGGCCTGGTCGGTCGCGTCCGCCCCGCGCAGCGCGGCGGCGATGGTCTCGTTGACGTTCGCGACCGCGCACCGGACGCCCTTGCCGCCGTATCGTTTCGGGTCGCCGTCGCGCAGCTCGAGCGCCTCGTGCTCGCCGGTCGAAGCCCCGGACGGGACCGCGCCGGTACCGGACGCGCCCCCCGCGAGCACGACGATCGCCTCGAGCGTCGGGTGGCCCCGGGAATCGAGGATCTCCCGCGCGTGGATCCGCTCGATCGTCGACATTGCGATCACCTCCGCGGAGCGGCTATGTCGTGCGGGCGCGGTCGCGCAGCACGACCACCCACACCTCGGAGAGGAACGGTAGGACGCGGATCACCCGCTCGAGCTCGAGTCCCGCGGCCCGGACCTCCGCCGCGAGCGCGCGACGCGTGAGCCGCGGGCTCCGCTTCGGCCGGCCGCCGAGCCGGCGGCGGATCCACCGCCCGAGGTTCTTCACGGTGTACGGATGACAGACGGTAGCGACCAGCGGGCCACGCGCGAGCGCCGCGAGAGTCGCGAGCACGCGCGGCCGGTCCTGCGCCGGAAGGTGCATGAGGAAACGTGCACACACGACCGCGTCGAAGCTCCGCGGCCGCCAGGGCGGGGCCTCGAGGTCGGCACGGAGGAGGCCGACGGCGTGCGCTCGCTCGGCGGCGA
>Ga0209579_10001720_pt1 | contig 17640 bp, 15 predicted proteins | sample Coa_R1_2_FD_187152 | JGI IMG/M metagenome (GOLD analysis project Ga0209579, IMG submission 187152) | Surface soil microbial communities from Centralia Pennsylvania, which are recovering from an underground coalmine fire - Coalmine... | ecosystem: Environmental > Terrestrial > Soil >... | reverse complement strand
CACGGTATTACGCGATCCATCTCGTCGAGAAACTGCTCGCGCCGCGTCCGCTTCTTCGCGTCGTATTCGAGATCGGCAAACGTGCGCTGCTTCATTGTTCGTTCCCAAAATTCGGTGGCGCTACTATACCATCGAATTGCGGAACTTAATCAGAGTTTCCCTAGATGAATCTAAGCTTCGACCAGGAAGTCCCAGAAGTTGATGATTGCAGCTTAAGCGACCGATTTTCATCAGCCATACGAGGACAGCCCTCGAGGAGAGTCTATGCGCGAGATACAAATTGATCGTAACAAGCCTCTGTCAGATCAGCCGCACCTGGGCCATAATCGTTTTCACCCCAAGATAGAGCCGGTACTCGAAGTCGATCAGAACGGAATATCTGAATATCGAGCCGCAACCTGTTGGCTAGACTGGAATCATTCTGGTGTTGGTTTCCTGCGGGACATCTTCAATGAACGGTTCGTAGTGCATTGGAACATCAAGGGCGGCTCGGCCACGTCCCAACAACTTCCCGGTATCCGTATTCCGGGGCACGCCGTTTATGGGCAGCTGACTGGTTTTTCGGTTGCGTCGGAGACCGCGGTCAAGTTGCTCGGATCGTCGGTCACGATCGTCTGAAATCGCGGTCGTGATCGCGCTGGGGACGTTGCGGCGCGCGGCAATTCGAACCCTTGGCTCGGTACCCTCGCTCCCTTTTCTACATGATCGAGGCGAAGCCGGAGAACCTGATCGGCGACAAGGCGTATGACAGCGACGTGCTGCACGAGGCGCTGAAGCAGCAAGGCGTAGTGATGATTTCGTCGCATCGGTCGAATCGCACACTCAAGACACAGGACGGACGGCGCTTGCGCCGCTATGCACGTCGCTGGTTGATGGAACGCTTCTTCGCATGGCTACGGAGGAAGCGGCGGCTGGTTACCCGCTGGGAGTACTACGCGAGCAATTTCCTCGGCTTCGTGGAGCTCACCAGCATCACCATGCTCCTGAAACGAATTTGAGATCGGCAGCAATCGGCCGCGACATCGGTGCGACGCCCTGAATGCCGGTTTGGACGGCGCTGTCATAATCTACAACGTGAAAAACGGCCGCCAATGACAGCAGCCGTTCGTCTACCACTTTGCACGCTCTGAAAGCTTACTGACCCTTCGCGTCGCGCCCGTAGTAAATACCGCGTGCCTGCTCGGGAGTCAAGTAGCCGCGATGTTCGGTGTCGAGCCGATCCCAACGCTCTCCCATCTGGTCCAGATATTCCTGACGTGTGATACGGCCATTATGCTTCCCCGAATAATCATGCATCCACGCGTCGAAATCAGCGCGGTTGGTGTTGTTGTCCATGCGTTCGCTTCCTCCCACAGAATCCATCCGGCCATTGTGCGTATCGTTGTCTTGCATCTGCCGCGTGCCGTTGTCCTGAATCTGTCGCGTGACGTCGCCGGCATCGGCAGCGATCGCGTTGCCGACGAGGCCGAAGCTAGAAGCCATGGCGGCGATCTGCATCCATTGTAGTGTTCTCATGCTGTTCCTTTCGTAACTGCGCGTCTTGAAGGACGAGCAGGACAGGGCCGATTGCCCGTGACTCCTCTGGTGCGTCCCAACTCGACGCAGCAAGAGAAGCAGCATGACAGCAGCCGGAGGCTACAGCTATGCGACATCTGCGCATTCCGGCGTAGTCCAATCTGCCTTGCGCGAGGCCCCTGGCGACTTTTCACTAGCGGTCGTTGGTGAGGATGCCCTCGGACACCTCCGCCTCCCGCAAATAGAGCGGCGGGTCGTAATGGACATCCCCGGCGCCTCGGAGGCACCTTCCGCTCGAGCGGGTCATAATGATGAGCGAGTAGCCCCGCAACCGCCATATCGTTCGTTGCCGACGTCGCTCCTCGTATGAGACACGAGGTACTCAAGCTCTTCGTATTGAGTGCTTCTAACGGCGCGCTTGGTTCGCCGCACTTCGAACGTCGTACTTCCGGCCTGAGCAACGTGGACGAAGCGTTGCCGAAAACAGTCGTTCGGTGGCGCTATCGACCCATAGCTGACTATCGCGCCGTGAGGAAGCGGTCCTACCGGTATATTGCAACGTGGCCCGGCACGTTGGGCCAACACAAGTACTTTCCGCGCGTCCGTTACCGGATCCGAACATTGTTTGGAAGTATTCGCGATGGCTCAGACACCGGCAGCCAATAAAATATACTGCGGGAATCGACGGCATTTGGCGAGCCGCCGAAATTACCGTTTGCGCACTTCTTACCGTTGGCGCACTTCGTTGCATAGTTTAGACAGGCGGGTGCGACATAGCGCTCACCCCTTTTTCTTTGGACTGATGAACGTCGGGCGTAACGAGCCGTGCCCGTGCGGCAGCCGCAGGAAATACATGCATTGCTGGGGATTCTTCGGAGATCGACGCAGTGATGAGCTGCCTCGCCGCCGAAGCACGTGCGACACACGACAAACTGATGCAGGAGCGTGCGGCACGGCGCGCTCGATTCGGAGATCTGCGAGAGCCGCTGACCGCGGTCGCTTCGAGCTACAACGCCGTTGTAACGGGTGACGAATTGTCATGGTCACCGGAGGAACAGTGGCGCTACCTGGCCGACTTCTCACGACTACGCCCGCATGTTTGGTTTGGAGTGGTGGAAGCAACTGCGCGCCCAACCGAGGGAGCAATGCACCCCGCTGTCGACTGGGAAGATCGCACGACTGTCTCTGGCCGCGATGAGCCGTATGTGATGAGGCCCGACGGTCCGCCTCATACTTACAAGGAACAAATTGTCACAATTTCGTCGGCGCCGAACCGCGACATTACCGCCGATTGATTGTCCGACTGTCGCACTAGCTTTACCCAATGACCGTGAAAGCGCACCGCTTGAGAAGCGCAGGACGAGTCTGCGGTGCCCGAGCGCTTTTTGCTGGTCGGCATCCGCACCCCCCGCGTCGACCGGAAGCCTCGCCTGCGCTGCTCGTGCAGCGGGCGCGAAGAGTCTGCGTGCCCTTTCGCGGGTAGCGGCTTCCGCAATCATTCGATGCCGATGAACGCCGTCGCATTCCTTTGGCTCGTTGCCGCGATGCTGCTTGCGCCGGGTGTCGTGCTGGCGCAAACCTCCGTTCCACCCGCGATCTCCCAGCCACCTAAGAGCAAATCGGCAACGGACAAGACAGCCCTCCTGTTGCCGCCATCCGCACCGGCGCTCGCGATTGTGCTGCCCGAGCCGACGGCTTCGGAGCGCGCGGTGCTGAACGCGAAGTCCAGAACCACTTCATCGAAAGCCAAGATCGCCGACAAGCGACTGGCGATTGGTTTTGCGCGCCCCGTGCCGCCGGCGCAACGCAGCCTCCATCTGTCCGATCTCGACTGGACGGCGCTCGATGACGGCGGGCGAGCCACGCAGATCCGCCTGACGTCGCCGGGTGCTGCAGCGCTGCGCGTGCAACTCGCGTTGAGCGACGCACCTGCTGGTCTCAGATTCCGCTTTGCAAGCGCGTCGAGCGGACGTGTCTTCGGTCCCTATCCTGCCGCGGTAGCGACGCAGAGCGCTTATTGGTCGCCTGTTCTGGAGGGCGACACGGCAACGATCGAGATCGCCCTGCCCGCGGACACCACGGTCGGCGACGCAACCGTTTCGTTGCCGATGGTCTCGCACCTCGTCATCGGTGGAGCGGCACTTAAGCAGGCCGATCCCCTCGGCGCAATCGGCACCGCCGGCGCCTGCGAGGTCGACGTCGCATGCATGAGCACCACTGTGCAACAGCAGGCCGCCACCGCGATCAACGCCGTAGCACGCGTCGTCCTTACCGACCTCGGTCAGACGTACCTATGTTCCGGTACCCTCATCAACGACTCAATCGCCTCAGGCACGCCGTATTTTCTCTTCGCCAACCACTGCATCGACGACGACGACGGCGATCCGGCGGCGTCGAAGGGCAATCCCGCGGCGGCCGCGGCGTCCATCAACACGTTCTGGTTCTTTCAGGCGGAGCAATGCGGCGTCGATACATCCAGCGACGTCAACTTCGTCATGCTGGCGGGAGGCGCGAAGCTGCTCGGACGCGGCGTCGACTTCGACTGGAACCTGCTCCTCTTGAACGATGCGCCACCGGCGGGCGCGACCTTCGCGGCGTGGAACGCGAGTGCACCGGTTGCTGCTGGGACCGGGGCGGACGGCATTCATCATCCCAACGGCGATCTCAAGAAGTTCAGCGAAGGCAGCGTCCACGGGTACGACAGCTACTCCGACGGTAGCAGCTTCGTGGCGATGCAATGGTCCCAGGGGGTGACCGAGCCAGGCAGCAGCGGCAGCGGACTTTTCACCTACAACGCGATCGGCAACTACTACGAGTTGCGCGGGGCGCTTTCCGGCGGTAACTCGTCGTGCAGCGTCCAAGATCGCGACGGCATCGATGACTATTCGCGCCTTGATGTCGCGTTGCCATTAATCGCACAGTATCTGACACCCACTGCCGTGGATCCCGCCAAGAAAGTGCTTGTAGTCGAATACTATGATGCAACGCTCGACGATTACTTCATCACCGCGAATCAGGCTGAAATCCAGGACCTGGATAGTGGCGTACACCCCGGTTGGGTGCGAACCGGGCTTACGTTCCTCGCCTATTCGGATCCGACCGTGGCTCCCGCGGACGCACAACCGGTCTGTCGCTTCTACGTGCTGCCCCAGGTCGGCGACTCGCACTTCTATTCAGCCGACCCGGCCGAGTGCGCAGCTACGACGGTGAAATTCGCGGGTACCTGGCTCGAGGAAAGCGCAGCGGTCTTCTACATCCAGGTTCCGAATCAGTCCACGGGCGTTTGCCCTGCGAATACGCGCCCAGTGTTCCGGTTCGTCAACGACGCGAACGGGCTGCATCACCGCTATACCGCCGAAGTCGACGTGCGCGATTCGATCAGCAGCGACGGTGGTTGGACCGAGGAAGGCTACGGGGCGGCGCCGGCGGCATCCGTGATGTGCTCGCCAACCGTGTGATGGTTGGCACTGGCATGTCCGCGTGGGCACGTCGTTGATCACGCGGCCACGACAGATTTCAGTTGCCCTTGCAGCCATTCAAGAACAGGCCCACTACCTTAGGTGGCCATTCGGTGAGCTCTCGTTTGCTCATCGGCGCGCCGAGACCCATGGCGCGGCGCCGCGGAACCGTAATCACCATCTGCAGGAACTGCTGTGCTGCGAACGCACAGTCATCGAGCCTAAGGCGCCCCGCCTTCATCTCACGCTCCAGTACGCCCGCGATGAGCGTGGTCGCTTCCTCGGCCGCACCTTCGCGCGCGAACACCTCGATGAGCTCAGGAAACCGCACCGATTCGGCAACGATCAATCGGTGCAACGCCGTTGCCTGTGGCGAAAGCGCAGCGCGCAGAATGAGCGCCGCGAGCCGCTCGAGCACTTCCTGGACGTCGGCGCCTTCAATTAGCCGGCTCCCTGCAGGTGGCCGCAGTTGCTTGATGATGCGATGGACGACGGCGGCGAACAACACCCGCTTGTCCGAGAACCGGTGATAGAACGTACGCTTGGAGATGCGGACGCGTTGCGCCACGGCTTCGACGCTCGTGGCACCAAAGCCGTGGGTAAGAAACAAATCTGTCGCCGCGTCGAGAATCAGCTCGCCAAGCTGCTCGGAAGCTTCTGGTGACGGGCGCCCACCCTGGCGTACCTTCGGCATCCCCCACTCAGCCTGTTGTCAATCCGGCTCTCCACGGAAGCGAAAACTGTCTTGCGTGCGCGGGCGCTCATTTCCAGTCGACAAGCGCATAAAACGAACGACATGCGCTCAGCGGGACGCAATAGCCGGTGCAGAACGGTGCGATGCCTTACTGACGATAGTAGGCGCCGTTCCCGGGCGGATAATCCGGCGGGGCGTTGTAGGTCGGCGGCGGCGGGTAGTAACGCTGTGCTGGCGGAGCGTACGCGGGTGCAGACTGCGCGTCTTGGTAGTACTGCTGCGGACCTGCCGGCGGGTAATAGTCCGAGGGTACCGAGCGATCGTACTGAGGCGCGTTGCCGTATGAAGGCGCGTAGTACCGCTGCGGCGCATAGTACCCCTGCGGAGCGTAGTACTGCGGCGGGCCGTAGTATGGCGGTGGAGGAGCATACGTCGAGTAAGTCACCGCGTTGCCGATCGCCACGAAGGGCGCCGCGACCAGCGCAGCCGCAGTGCCGACGACTGCAGCAGCAGCCGCGGCCGGCCACCAGACGCCGCCGCGCCAGTGACCGCCCCCGCCATGCCAATAACTGCCGTGATATGAGGCGCCGTGCGACCAATGCGAACCACCGGCAAGAGCGGTCGACATCGGGGCGATCGCGAGCGCGCTCGCGATCAGAGCTGTCGATAGGCCACGAGGTTTATGCATGACGTCACCTTGGGAACATGCGAGCAAAAGCGCCCGCCTGATCCTAAGGTGATAGCGATCCGGACAAAACGCAACGGCGGCGTTTCGTTTTGTTACAACAAGTCCGATCGTCAGCGACTTGACCACGCATCCCACGGGCCTTAGCATGTTCGGCATCGGTGAACGAATCGTTCGCCAGACCTGAACATGCTCACGAGCCTCGCGCGCGGCCTTCGCGTCATCGAGATCCTTTCCGCCGAGTCGCGGCCACTCGGCGTCACCGAGATCGCACAGCGAACCGGATCGTCCAAGTCGGGCGCGCACTCGCTGCTCGCAACGCTCGTTCGCGCAGGCTACGCCGAGCATGGACCGCGCGGCGAGTACCGGCTTGGTTTCAAGGCATGGGAGGTCGGGCACGTATTCCCGGTGTCGCGGCTGCTTCAGGCGGCGACGCCGGTCATGACGCGCCTCGTGAACGAACTCCACGAAGGAGCGATTCTCGGCGTTCTGAACGGCGCGGAGGTCGTCTATCTGCATCTCATGGAAAGCGAGCAGCCCGTTCGCGTGCATGCCAGAGTCGGCGATCGTATTCCGGCGCATTGCACTTCGACCGGGCTGGTGCTCCTCGCCGAACGCACCGACGCTCAAGTCGATTCGCTATTGCCGTCGAGGCTTGTCGCAGTGACGCCGCGCACGATCATCGATTGCACTTCGCTTCACGCCGAGTTGCGTCGTGTGCGGGCGCGTGGCTACGCGGTAAACCGCGGTGGATGGCGGCTCGACGTGGGTGGTATCGCGGCCGCGATTCCATCGGCCGACGTGCCCTTCGCGCTCATTGCCGGGCTTTGCGTGGCCGTCCCGCTGTATCGGATGACGCGGGCGTGGATCGCGGAAAGCGCCCCGCGGCTTGTCGATCATGCGCAACGCATCGGGGACGCACTGGCGCACTCGTTCGCAAGCGCAGCCTGATCCCGCCGAAGGTGAAAACGGTCGGCGCCTTCCGTATCGGCGTCGACATCGGTGGAACGTTCACCGACCTCGTCCTGCGCAAACCGAACGGCGCGATCGAGGTACACAAGGTGCCCACGGTCACGGACGATGCCAGCGAGGGTGTGATCGACGCCCTGAAGAGAGCTGCGACTTCCGCATCGATGGAGATGCCCGCCCTGGTATCAAGTTGCGCACTTTTCGTCCACGGCTCGACGATTGCGACGAACACCGTCCTCGAGGGCAAGGGCGCGCGGACAGGGCTCGTCACGACCGAAGGTTTTCGTGACGCGCTGGAAATTCGGCGTGGGCAGCGTGACGACCCTTGGACACACCGCATCCCGTATCCCCCGGTTCTCGTTCCGCGCGTTTTGCGCCGCCCAGTACGCGGGCGCATCGATCGTTCGGGTCGCGAACGCGAAGCGCTGCGAACCGACGATGTCGACACGGCTTTCGCGCGGTTCCAGCAGGAGCGCGTCGAAGCAGTCGCCGTATGCCTCTTCAACGGCTATCTCAACGACACGCACGAGCGAACCGTCGCAGATCGCCTGACTGCGCTCGGTTTCGGCGGTCCTTTGTCCCCATCCAGCGTGGTCGCGCCCGTCATGGGCGAATTCGAGCGCACGTCGACGACCGTGCTGAATGCTTACGTCGCGCCGCGGACGCTTTCGTATCTGCGCAAGCTCGAACGGCGCCTCGTCGGCCTCGGTTTGCGCGCTCCGCTGCTTCTCGTGCAGAGCAACGGTGGCACGATTTCGCTCGACGAGCTTGGCGAGCGTCCCGTCACCCTGCTTCTGTCCGGCCCGGCGAGTGGCGTCGCTGCACTCGACTTCTACCGAGCGGCGATTGGATCCGATGACTTGATCTCGATGGAGATCGGTGGGACGAGTTGCGACGTCATTCTGATGACGCATGGCGAAGTCGCCTTTACCGATCTCCTCGACGTCGGCGGGTACAAGTGCGTTACGCCCGCGGTGGATGTTCATACGGTCGGGGCGGGCGGCGGCGCCATCGCGCACCTCGATGCCGCGGGCCTGCTGCGTATCGGTCCGCGCGGCGCGGGCGCGCATCCGGGACCCGCCTGCTATGGTCGCGGCGGACACGAGCCGACAGTCACCGACGCGCAGGTGGTCCTCGGTCGAATGCGACCCGGTGAATATGCCCATGGGGCGGTGAGGATCGACCGAGACCTCGCGGCATCGGCGATCGAGTCCGCGATCGCATCGCCGCTGGGACTTGCAGTCGAGCGAGCGGCAATCGGCATTCTCGAGCTCATGGATCAAACGCTGTTGCATGCCGTACAACGCGTGAGCTCGGAGCGCGGTCACGACCCGGCGCGATTGACGCTGGTCGCCTGTGGAGGCGCGGGCCCGCTGCATGCGTCGGCCGTGGGACGGCGGCTGGGATGTCGAGGCGCGTACGTCCCGCGGCTGTCGGGTGCGTTCTGCGCGCTCGGCATGCTGCACGCCAACGTGCGCCATGATTTCTTCGCGATGCATTTTGCCGAACTCTCGGCGCCGGCTTGCGATGCGCTGGGTCCGGCATTTCACGCGCTCGAACGACGTGCGCGCGAAGCCCTCGCACGCGAGGGTTTCGACGATCGGAGGATCGAGATCGCGCGGGGACTCGATTTGCGGTATCGCGGCCAGCAATGGGACGTTTCGATCGTCGTCGATGCACCGTTCGACGTGGCCGCGACGCGGAGCCGCTTCGAGCGGGAGCATGATCGGCTCTTCGGTCACATTCAGCCTGAAGGGACGATCGAGATCACGAAGGTGCGGGTGAGTGGCATCGGCCGTATCGAACCGCTCGACCACGCCATGATGCCGAAAACCAAGTCGGAGGCGAAGCCGCGCACGTGTCGCAACGCATGGATCGACGTGCGCACGGGCTGGCGGGAGACGCCCGTCTATGCCGGGGCCGACTTGCGCGCCGGGCACGGTTTCGCCGGTCCTGCGATCGTCGAGGAGGATACGACCACGTTGCTCGTGGGAGCGGGCGATCGGCTCGACGTTGACACGTTCGGGAACTATCGCATGCAACTCGCGGAGTGACGGTTTGGATCAGCTCGACCCCGTCGTCCTTGCCCTGGTGCAAAACCGGCTCGACCAGATCTGCCGGCAGATGGGCTGGGTGATGGTCAGGACATCGCGCAGTCCGATCTTCAACCAGTCGCACGACTTTTCGTGTTACGTCACCGATGCCGCCGGCACGATCGTGTCGCAGGCGGACGGCATTCCCATTCATACGGGCGGCGGAGGATTCGCGATTCGGGCACTCGTCGCGGCGTTCGCCGAATGCATCGCCGAAGGCGACGCGTTCTTGTTGAACGATCCGTACGTCGCGGGCGGCAACCACCTGCCGGATTGGGTCGTCGCTCGCCCGGTGTTCGCCGAGGGGCGGTTGCTCGCATTCGCCTGCAATCGCGCGCACCAGTCGGACATCGGTGGCGGCGCCGCAGGGACCTACAACCCGAAGGCGACGGAGATCTTTCACGAAGGTATCCGGTTGCCGCCGCTCAAGCTTGTCGAGCGGAGCATGGTCCGAGAGGATCTTTGGCAGCTCCTGATGATCAACACGCGCTGTCCCGAGCTGCTCGATGGCGACCTGCGCGCCATGCTTGGTGCGACGCGCGTCGGGGGCGAATCGATTGCGCGAATCGCGGCCGACTATGGGTCGAGCACGGCGCCCGCGATCTTCGATGCGATCCTCGACCACGCCGATCGCGCAATGCGAAACGCATTGCGCACGCTGCCTGACGGCATCTATCGTGCCGAAGAGCGCTTCGACACCGACTGCTTCGAACGCGCGGACATCGCGCTCGTCGTGACGATCACGAAATCGGCCGACGCGCTGACGGTCGATTTCACCGGCACGGACAAACAGATTCGCGGGTTCAAGAATTCGTCGCTCGCGAACACGTACGCAGCGGTCTATGCAGCACTGGCGTCGTTCTTCGATCCTGGCATCCCGCGCAACGAAGGAACGTTCCGCGCTGTTTCGATCGTCGCTCCGCCAGGCTCGCTCGTAAACGCCTTGCCGCCTGCACCGCTCACCATGTGCACCGTCTTCCCCGCGCACGAGATCATGCACATGATCTGGTGGGCGCTCGGCGAAGCCGTTCCATCGGCCGCCATTGCCGGCTGGGGCAAGAACGTGTTTCCGGTAACGTCGGGGCAGCGCGAATCGGGAACGTGGGTCATGTACCACTGGGGAGGATGCTCGGGCGGCGGTGCCGTGCGCGGGCGCGACGGTTTCAATCAAATGGGGCCGATGGTCACGCTCGGTGGACTCGTGATTCCGAATGCCGAGACGTACGAGCAGCTGTACCCGGTTCGCGTGATTCGGCATGAGCTACGGGCCGACGGCGGCGGTGCAGGGGAGTTTCGCGGAGGCACCGGCGCGACTTACGAGGTGGAGGTCGAGGCGCCGGCCGAATATTCGTTCCGAGGTGAAGGATTGCTTCGGCCGACGGGACGCGGTGTCGAAGGCGGAGGCGATGGCGAAGTGGGTGAGCTCGAAATCGTGGTGGACGGGACCGACCGATCGCCCGACCCGTACGCGTTGCTGCGGCTGATGCCCGCGCGCCTGTCGATTCGCTCTCCGGGTGGAGGCGGCTTCGGCGATCCGCTGCGCCGCGACATCGGCGCCGTGGTTCGCGATGTGCAGGACGAGCTCGTGAGCGTGCGCGCGGCCGCCGAGAAATACGGGGTGGTCATCGCCGCGGACGGAGTGAGCGCCGATGTCGAGGCGACCTGGTTGCTGCGGATGCACCTGTCGACGAAGCAAGTTGGCGAGGCTGCGCTGCACCGAACGACCGTTGGAGAGTCCAGTGAACGATCAGGCCTGTAACAGCTAAGGAGGAACACGTGATGAGCCAAAAGAGATCGAGCATCCTGCTGGCCGGTCTTGCTGCTGCCGCGATTGTCGTCGGCCGTGCTGCGTTCGCGCAGGCGCTGCCGGTGACCGACAAGATTCCTGCTTCCCCGACAGCGATCCGCATCATGGTATACAACGGCGCGTACACGTCGCTCCCTGTCCAGATCGCGAAGGATCTTGGCTTCTATCGCAAGTACAACCTCGAAGCCGAGTTGGTCGTAGTGAATTCCGGGCCGGCGGGCGTTGCGGCACTGCTCGGCGGCAGTCTCGATTTCATCGAACCGCCGACCGACCAGATCATCGAGAACGTAGTCAAGGGCACGGACCTTCGGATCGTCGTTGGAAACGAGGTCAAGAACTTCTACAAGGTGATCGTCGCGAACAACGTCCAGCTCCCGCACGGCAACGAAGGGTATCCGGCGGTCATGCAGGATCTGAAAGGCCTGCGCATCGGCGTCAACGCATTGGGCGCGACCACGCATCTCATGTCGAATGCGCTGTTCAAAGGCGCGAACATCGATCCGGCGAGCGTCAGCTACGTTGCCGACGGCTCTTCGAATTCGGCACTGGCGGCGTGGCAGGCGGGACGCGTGGATGCACAGATGGCGTTCACGCCGTTTCCCGAGATCACCGAAGCGCTGGGGACCGGGAGATCGGCGATCGACATGAGCAAGGGTCAGGGGCCGGCCGTCCTGCAACGCCTCGGTGGCGCGTTCGAGGGTTTCTCGGCGAAGGCTTCGTACATCCGCGACCACCCCGACGTCGTCAATGCCTTTATCAAGGCGCACGTCGATACGATCGACTGGATCAAGGATCCCGCGCATCGCGGCAAGCTCCTCGACGAGGTCGGCAAGTTCGTGAACACATCGGTCATTCCTCCCGACAAACGCGAGCAGACGGTAGCGCTGATGGTCGACAACTACAACGGTTTCTTTGGTTATACCGTGGATCGCGGCGCAATAGACGCCTGGAACGAGTACCTGCTCGACAACAAGCTGGCTCCTCGCAAAGTGACGGCCGCGGAAGTGATCTACGCCGGGGCGCCGAAACCCTGACGCGGGTCGCCGCGATGGAGGGTGGCATCGTCGTCGAGCGCGTGAGCCACGTGTACGCGCAGCGGGGACGGAACGTGCATGTCCTAGACGACATCTCGCTTGCGATACGCCACGGACAGTTCGTGGCCCTCGTCGGACCGAGCGGCTCTGGCAAGACGACGCTACTCGACATCCTTTCCGGGCTGGTGCCCCTTCAGGCAGGCGACGTCCTCGTCGCCGGCCGTGCGCCGCACGCAGGACGTCCCGACACTGCGCGGATGTTTGCACGCGACGCGCTGTTGCCGTGGCTTTCCGCTTACCAGAACGTCTACTTCGCCGCGCGCACGCGTCCTGGTCTTCAGGAACGAGAGAAGGCGATCCTCACGCTTCTGAACGAGGTGGGACTCCATGGGTTCGAGCGCGTCTATCCACGGCAGTTGTCGCAGGGAATGCGGCAACGTGTCGCGCTCGCGCGCACCTTCTCGCTGCAAAGCGCATATGTCTTTCTCGACGAGCCATTCGGTGCGCTGGATGCGCAGACCAAGCTGCTTCTGCAGGACAAGCTGCTCGCCCTTTGGGAACGGTTCAGGAGCACCGTCGTTCTGGTCACGCACGATCTCGGCGAGGCGGTGGCCCTTTCCGATCGCGTCATCGTCATGTCGTCGAGGCCGGGACGCATCCTGGCCGACGTGACGATCGATCTGCCGCGCCCTCGCTCGGTCCGCGCGCTGCAGACGCGGCGCGAATATCACGAGATCTACAGCCGCTTGTGGCGCGAGCTGGAACGTGCGGCAGGCATGACGCCCGAGTCGGTCGGCGCAGGTTGACAGGGTGACAGGCGCAACGCGCCAGCAAGGACCGATGCCGGCGTCCGCCGAGTGGGGCGCGGCGAGCCGTCATTTCGGCTTCATCGTCCTCGGGCGTCTGGCACTTCTCGGCATCGGCGTCGCGGTCTGGGAAGCGCTTGCGCGCACCGACGTGGTCCCGGCAGCCTTCATCGGCCAGCCGTCGATATTCCTGCCGTTTCTGCTCGCGCATATCGCCGACGGCTCGCTGCTGGTCGCCATACGCGAAACTTTGACCGCGACGCTTGCTGCATTCGTGATCGGCGGGATCGCTGCCCTGCTGACCGCGTTGGTTCTGACCGCGTCGCCGCTGATCAAGCAACTCGTCGATCCATTCATCGATGCGATGAACGCATTGCCGCGCGTGGCGCTGGTGCCGCTGTTCATCGTCTGGTTCGGTCTGGGCACGCTGTCGAAGATCGTGTCGGGCATATCGCTCATGTACTTCATCCTGCTGTACAACACGCTCGCGGGCGCGCATTCGGTCGATCCCGATCATATTCAGCTCGCGCGAAGCCTCGGCCTTTCGCGAAAACGGATTTTCACGAGCATCGTCGTGCCGACGGCGATACCGGCGATCTTTGCCGGCTTGCGGCTCGGTCTCGTGTACACGCTGCTCGGCGTGGTGACGGCCGAGTTGATCGCGGGCGGCAAAGGACTCGGAAGCCAGATCAGTTATTACTCGAACACGTTCGATGCGAACGGGGTGTTCGCAGTGCTGCTCGTTCTCGTCATCCTCTCCTATGCGCTCGCGCGGCTCATGACGTACGTCGAGGGCCGTCTCATGCGATGGCGTTAGCGGTTCCATAATGCCGGAAACGATCATGCGTTCGAAACTTCCGTCAGCAAGTCTCCCGCGCGAAGACATATTCGCGCGAATGCGCGCATTGAGCGGAAGCGACGCCGATTGGCGCGGCGGCCGTGTTCCGCTGTACGTCTTTCGTGGCAACGAGCAGGCGGCGGCCATCGGGCGCGATGCCTTTATGGAGTTCTTCAACGAGAATGCGCTGGGTGGCAAACGCGCCTTCCATGGGCTGAAGCGAATGGAAGACGAAGTGATCGAGATAGGGCTTTCGATATTCCACGCTCCGCCATCGGCAGCCGGTCACTTCACGACCGGCGGCTCGGAAAGCATCATCTCGGCGGTCAAGGCGTGCCGCGATTTCGCGCGCGCACGAACGGGTGATCGCGAGCGCCGCGGCAATCTCGTGCTGCCTTACTCCGCCCATCCCGCGTTCACGAAGGCAGCACTACTGATGGATCTCGAAACTCGACGCGTTCCCGTGGCCGCCGATTACCGGGCGGACGTGCGAGCGATGGGTGCCGCGATCGACGCCCATACGCTGATGGTTGTAGGCTCTGCCCCGTGTTTTCCCTATGGCGTCATCGATCCGATTGCCGAGCTCGGCCGACTCGCGCTGGAGCGAAACGTGTGGCTACATGTGGATGCGTGCGTCGGCGGCTATTTCGCGCCCTTCGCAGCGCTGGCAGGCTACGACATTCCCGATTTCGACTTCTCGGTGCCAGGCGTTACGTCGCTTTCGGCGGACCTGCACAAGTTCGGCTTCTGCCCCAAGCCGGCTTCGACGATCTTCTACCGATCGACGGAGCACGCCGCGTGTCAGCCGTTCGAGGTCGACGAGTGGCCGGCCGGCCGATTCGTCACGGCAACGCTCGTAGGCACGCGACCAGGCGGCGCCGTCGCGGGGGCATGGGCAACCTTGCATGCCATGGGCGAGAACGGTTTCGTCGAAACAGCCGGGCAGATCATGGCGGTGGCAAAGGCCTATCGGCAGGATATCGAGAGCGCCGGTTTCACGATGCTCGGCGATCCGCAACTTTCGATCCTCGCCTTCACATCCGCTGACCGGGACATGAACGCGATAAGCGACGGCATGGCGAGTCGCGGTTGGGTACCGGGTGTCGTCCGCAAGCCCCCGGGCATGCACTTGATGCTGTCCTTGCTGCACGCGCCCGCGCGGCACGATTACATTCGAGACCTGCGTAGCGCAAGCGAGGACGCGCCGTTACAAAGCCATGGGCGTTCCGCCGCCGATCGCAGCTATTGATGGCGTTCGGCTGCGGCCGGGCCGACCTTTCCTTGGCCTCTTGCGGATGACCGTCTACCGATCGCTCATCGCCGCTTTCTGGCTCATCCTCTTCGCCTATTGGGCGATCGCCGCGATCAGCGCCAAACGAACCATCGGCTCGCGCGAGCGCAGAAGGGCGATGGCGCTGCGACTGAGCCTCGTCGTGCTCGTCGTTCTTGCGCTACGCATTCCGGCTTTGCGTCAGATGCTGCGAATCGCGCAGATCCAGCTTACGAACTTTGCGATCCTGAACGTGCTCGGCGTCGTGTTGAGCGCCATTGGCGTTGGGCTTGCCATCTGGGCTCGCGTACATCTCGCGAGAAACTGGGGCATGCCGATGTCGCGCAAAGAGAATCCCGAGCTCGTCACGACGGGACCCTACGCGTACGTCCGCCATCCGATCTACGCCGGCATTCTTCTCGCCATGCTGGGCTCGGCCATCGCTGCAAGCGTGGTCTGGGTGATACCGCTAATCCTGTTCGGAGCTTATTTTGTGTATAGCGCGCGGCGGGAAGAAGATCTGATGTCCAGCCAATTTCCAGAAGCGTATCCGGCGTACATGAAGCGTTCCAATATGCTGCTGCCGTGGCCGGGTCGCGCCAAGCGAAGCCCGCGCTAGGTGGAGAAAAGCCGTGCGCGACCGAGCCCTGCAACAAACTCGAACGCTATCGCCTGAATCGACCACCTCCTTCTCCCCCTCCGAGGCGACCGCCGCCCATCCGCTGCTGGCGCTCGGCGCCTTGCGTGCGCGCCATTCGGTCGCGGTCGAGCTGCTCGAATTCGCTGCTTTGGAACATCCCTTGTCCGAGCCTGCCGCCGCCACTCGTTGCGCCGGTGCCGCGCTGATTCGCATTCGCGGATCGCTTCTGTGATGACGATCCGGCCGTTGCGCCAGAGAGATTGTTCTCGGTCGCACTCGTTTGCCGCGTTGCGCCTGAGAGATTGCCTTGCGACGTGCCCGATTGCCGCGTCTCACCCGACAGATTGTTCTGGCGCGAGCCCTGATTCGCATTCGTCGGCGGTGTCACCGGATTCCACGAACCATCGCTCCACTTCGACCAGCCATCCGACGTGTGACGATAGACATTTCCATTCGCGCCGGCGTAGACGTTTCCGCCCGAGCCCTTCGCGATGCCTGCGCTATTTCCGTTGGCGCCCTTGACGCCCGCGCCCTCGGCACCCGTACTCGATTTGAAGCTGCCCGCCGAACCCTGCGCGTTCGTCTGGTGCTGCGTGTTCACCGTCTTGTTCGCGCCGCTGAACGTGCTCGATCCCCAGTTTCCGTACTCGTTGTAGTTCTGGTTCGTCGTGCCGCTGATACCGGTGCGCGCGTTGTACCAGCTCGCGTTCGCGGTGCCACTGTTCGTTCCCCACGACGCGCTGCCGTGCGCATAGCTTCCCGTCGACGGGTTGTACGCCGACCATGCGCCCGCGCCACCATTGGGACCGTAAACGGCGCCGCCGTGCGCCCACGCGCCCGTATTCGGGTTGTACGCGGTGCCGCCCGAGACCGCGCCGCCATACGGACCGTAGACCGTGCCGCCGCGCGCCCATGCGCCGGTGTTCGGGTTGTACCATGTGGCACCCGACCACGTGTACGGATATGGGTAGTAGATCGGAATGGGCGCGGGCCAGATGACCGGCGGATAGTAATAGCCTGTTCCGTACACGATGACGCCGCTCGAAACGTAGCTCATCGTGTAGCCGGCCGTGTAGCCGAACGTCACCGTCGTCGGCGTCGTCGCGTACACCTTCACGTACGTGCAGCGATACATCGGACTCGACGACGGAATCGTGTAGATGACCGTGGGCAGGTTGTCCGCCAGCGCCCAGGCGCCATTGGGCGTGCTCGACACGAACCATGCGGCCTGATAGCACGTGTAGTACTTGTCCGTGACCTGGATGACGTCGTATGTCGTGTTGACCGCATAGCGCATCGTCGTGCCCGTGATCGGCACGAACTTCGGGGGACCGCTGTAGATCACTTCGACCTTCGCCGAGTTGCGCGCGAGCGTGCCTTGCGTTGGCGCCTGCGCCTGAAGAATCGCGAGCTTTGCTTGCGGCGTTCCGGGCACCGATACCAGCACCGATCCGCGCGGACTGGACGGCGCAATGCGCGCGAAGTCTGCCGGCAGATTCGATGTCGCGAACGTCCACGGTCCGTCCAGGCTCGCCGCCGAGAACCAGCGCCCGGCGATCAAATAGTAAAACCGTCGCGTGTTCGAATCGACGAACAGATTCGCGTCGGTATTCGAGACATATTTGAGCGACGTGCCGGGGATCGCGACGAGCTTCGGCGTGCCGGCAGTTACGATGATCTCGGCCGGCACCGTGCTGACGAAAATGGTCGGCAGGTCGCGTGCCGTCAGACGCTTGCCGGGAATCGCCTTCTTGACCGCAGCAAAGTTCGCATCGGCGGGCAGCTTCCTGAACGCCAGCGGAAGGAAGCCGGCCGGCGACCACTTGCCCTT
>Ga0209579_10001716_pt1 | contig 17665 bp, 15 predicted proteins | sample Coa_R1_2_FD_187152 | JGI IMG/M metagenome (GOLD analysis project Ga0209579, IMG submission 187152) | Surface soil microbial communities from Centralia Pennsylvania, which are recovering from an underground coalmine fire - Coalmine... | ecosystem: Environmental > Terrestrial > Soil >... | reverse complement strand
AGGAGCAGCCCCAACGGGGTTCGAACCCGTGTCTCCACCTTGAGAGGGTGGTGTCCTAGGCCTCTAGACGATGGGGCCATGGCAGGAGTGCCGCAACCCTCTTCCGGCGACACACCTGCTCAGCTCGGGGGGGAGGACTCGAACCCCCAATAACAGGGCCAGAACCTGTCGTGTTGCCGATTACACCACCCCCGAACGGGCGAACAGCCAGGTTACCGGACGCCGGCGGACGGTCGCACTCCGTCGCTGCCGGGGCGCCTTCCCCAAGACTGTCTCGACGAGGCAGGCTCGCTCGCAGCACCCGCTGCGCTCGCCGGGGGCGGGGTCAGGGCACCAGCGCGTGAAGGTGGCTGTAGCCCACGATCCGTCCCAACGCCACGCCGGCGGCTGTCTCGAGGAAATACGGAACGATCGATGCCCCGCTGATCGGCGAGCTCCGGGTCGGCGCCGGGTGCGGGTCGAGCCCAACGTCGGTGGCGATTGCCATCGACCTGTCCTCGTGGAACGGATCGGTGACGACAAGGATGTCGTGGTCGCCGAGCGGGTGGAGCTTGTGCGCGGCAAGCACGAGGTTGCCCCAGGTCGTGCGCCCGCCCACCTCCAGGATGTCCGCGGCTGGCACGTGCTTGGACTCGAGATAGGCCTTCCCGGCTTCGGCCTCGGTGAACGCGTCGCCGGGCTCCCTCGACCCCGTCGTCACGATGAGATGGGCATAGCCCTGCCGGTAGAGAATGTACGCCTGGTTCAGGCGGGCCCGGAGGTCGGGCGACGGCACGCCGTCATACTGCGCGGCCCCCATGACCACGATGGCCTGCGCCTTCACCGGGGCGTACTCGCGGGAAGTCAGCCACACCTGAAGCAAGGTGACGGCGTAGTACAGCACCAGCGCTCCGACCACCGCGAGCGCACCCCACGCGACGCGCCGGAGCCCTCCCCTCCGGTCCCCGCGCCGCCGCGAGCCATCAGCCACCACCGCCGGCACCGCCGCCGCCCGGCCTCGCCCGTGCCAGCGCCTCGCGGAGTCGTTCGACGACGGCTGTTCGTCCAAGCACCTCGAGCGACTCGAAGAGCGGCGGCCCCACGGTCCGGCCCGTCACTGCCACCCGAACCGGCGCCTGCGCCTTCGCGAGCTTGCGGCCCACCGCCTCCCCGGCCGCGACCGTCGACTCACGCAGGAGATCCGCCCGCCATTGGGTGCCGTTGAGGCTCTCGTACGCGGACAGAGCGCGCTCCAGGATCTCGATCGCGTCCGGGTCCGAACCGATGGCCTTCTCCCACGACGCTTCGTCGGTGTGGGGTCGCTCGAGGAAGACGAAGTCGACCATGCCCGGAACGTCGGCCATGGTTGCCACGCGCTCCTGCACGAGCGGAGCGAGCCGGACGAACGTCGCCTGGTCGAAGCGTTCGGGAGGCCAGGGCGGCGGCCCGACGGTCTGGGGCACCCATCGTCCGGATGCCGCTTCCTCCTTCGGCACCAACCACGGCAACGCCCGCGTCACGAACTCGGGGACCGGGAGATCACGGATGTACTCCCCGTTCATGTGCGTCAACTTCTTCACGTCGAAGAACGCCGGCGAATGGTTCACGTCCTCGAGCGAGAAGGTGTCGATGAGGGTCTCGAGCGGCACCTTCTCTTGGTCCCCGGGCGGGCTCCATCCGAGCAGCGCGAGGTAGTTCCGCAGCGCCTCGGGGAGGTACCCCTGGTCCCGATAGGACTCGACGAAGACCGGGTCCCGGCGCTTGGAGATCTTCTTACGCTGCTCGTTCACCAGGGTCGGGAGATGCGCCCACACCGGGAGCCTGGTGAACTCCCCCCACCCGGCCTCGCCCTCTCCGGCCTCGTCCAACGCGCGCCAGATCAGGATGCCCTTCGGCGCGCTCGGCAGCAGCTCCTCGCCGCGGATGACGTGGGTGATTTCCATGTCACGGTCGTCGACGCAGTTCGCGAGGACGAAGAGCGGTTCACCGTTCGAGCGTGCGACGACGAAATCCTCCATGGCCTCGTGCCGGAAGACGACCGTTCCGCGCACGACGTCGTCAACCACCGTCTCCCCGTGGTCGGGAATCCTGAACCGGAGCGCGTTGCCAGCGCGGGGAAGGTTGCGCTCCCGGCAGTAGCCGTCGTATCCGGGAGTGGCGCGGTGCTTCGTGCGTTCGACGACGGCTTCGCGCGTGCAGTCGCAGGCGTAGAGGAACCCTGCCTCCCAGAGGACATCCAGTGCCACGGCGTAACGTTCGGTTCGCTGCGACTGTCGGTACGGCCCTTCATCGGGCTCCATGCCGAGCCACGCCATCGCCGAGATGATCCCGTCGACCCACTCCTCTCGGTTGCGCTCGGTGTCCGTGTCTTCGATGCGCAGGATGAAGATGCCGCCGGTGTTGCGGGCAAAGAGCCAATTGAAGAGCGCCGTGCGGCCGCTGCCGACGTGGAAGTAACCGGTCGGAGAGGGGGCGAAGCGGACCCTCGGCGTCACCCCGTCAGTCGTCCTCGACCAGCGTGATCGCTCCGGTGGGACAGTCGTTCGCCGCCTCACGGACCTTGTCGTGGAGCTCGGCCGGCGGGTGCTCGTCGAGCACGTAGAGAAACCCGTCGTCCCGCACTTCGAACACCTCGGGCACGATGCCCATGCACACCGCGTTGGAAGAGCAGACGTCGAAGTCCACCACGACCTTCACCATGACCTCCTCGTCAGCTTCGATCGGGCCGCCACCGTGGCACACTCGGGCAGCCCGCCCGCAGCATACCGACCACCTGCCTTGCGTCGAGAACCGCCGGCGCACGGCTGCAAGGGTCGCAGCACGCACTCGTCACTCGCGCAAGCGCCGTCGCCAGCGCCACGACGCGACACGCTCAGGCCGCTGGCGGCCGGCCGCCGAGCTGCACGACCGCTCTTCCCGCAGCCACCACCGCGGCCCGGCCGGCCTCGACCGGCCCGAGGCCGCGGAGGTGGCCCGCGAGGTACCCCGCGAAGAAGGCGTCGCCGGCTCCCGTCGTGTCGACGACGTCAGCCGACGAAGGTGGGACCTGCACCGGCCTCGCACCCCTGCTCACGACGAGTGCCCCCTGAGCTCCGAGCTTGACTGCGACGGTGTCGTAACGCTCGGTCAGCGCGACCGCCGCGGACTCGACGTCGGGGCTCCCGCCGAGGAGCGTCGCTTCGGCGGCGTTCGGGAAGGCGAGCGCCGCTCCGGCGGTGAGCCGCAGGAATTCCGATGGACCCATCTCGCGCAGGTAACTCTCAGAGGAAGGGTCGACCGAGAACGACACGGACGCCGCCCTCGCAGCACGGAGGAGGTCTGCGACGGCGACGCGCGAGCGGGGATCGAAGAGTGCGTAGCCCGAGACGTGCAGATGATCGACTCCGTCGAACGATCGCGGCAGGTCCTCACGAGCGAGCCGGCGGTTCGCCGCCCGGTCGGTGAACATGTGACGCTCGGTCGGCTCCACCAGCACGACGATCGTGCCGGTGGGTTCGTCCGGATCCCCTCCGAGTCGGGCATCGACGCCCGAGCGCCCGAGCGCATCGCTGTGCCGGACGACGTCTGCGGTCCCGACCCTCCCGTAGAACCGGACCGGGACCCCGAGGCTGGCGAGCCACGCGGCCTGGTTGGCTCCCGAGCCGCCGGGACGTCGCCGGATCTCGCTCTCCGTGTCGCTGCCGAGCGCGGTCGGACCTCGAGGACGGACGAGGACATCGTCCATCACGTCACCGACGACGACGACGCTCAACGCGCCGCCCACGCAAGGGCGATCTCGGCCGCGACCCGGACGTTGTCTCGCACGGCCGCGACGTTCGCGCGCAGGCTCGCGCCTCCCGACTCGCGCTGCATGTGCTCGAGCAGGAAGGGCGTCACCGCCTGTCCGTCCACCCCCGCAACCACCGCGGCTTCGATCGCCTCGGCCAACAGCCGGTCGTGCCAGGCGGGGTCGAGTTGCTCCTCCTCGGGGACCGGGTTCGCAACGACGAGGGCGGCGGTCATCCCGAGCTCGTCCCGTGCGGCCATCGCGGTCGCCACCTGCTGGGGGTCGTGGAGCGTCCAGGTCACGGGATGGCCGGAATCGGTGACGAAGAAACCCGGGAAGCGGTCGGTGCGGTACCCGGCGACGCTCACGCCAAGCGTTTCGAGCCGTTCGAGGGTCGCCGGGACGTCGAGGATCGACTTCACCCCCGCGCAGACCACGGTGATCGGGGTTCTTGCGAGCGCGACGAGGTCCGCGGACTCGTCGAAGGTCGCCGCCGCGCCCCGGTGGACCCCACCGAGGCCGCCGGTCGCAAAGATGCGAACGCCGGCGCGCTCTGCCAGCCAAGCGGTGGCGGCGACAGTCGTCGCGGCGTCGGACTCCGTCGCAGCGGCAAGCGGCAGGTCCCTCGCCGACGCCTTGGCCACCCCGCCCGACCCCAAGAGCTCGATCTCGGCGCTCGAAAGCCCGACGACCGGCGAGCCTCCGATGACGCCGACCGTGGCGGGAACCACGCCGGCATCGCGCAAGCGCTCCTCGAGCTCGGCTGCCACGATCAGGTTCCCCGGACGGGGCAGCCCGTGCGCGAACAAGGTGGACTCGAGCGCCACGACCGGCGCCCCGCGCGCGACGGCCGCCGCCACCTCAGCGGCCACCCGCAGGCTCGTTGCGCCGGGCACGCCGAACTGTGACGCAGCCTTCGCTCCCGGGCAAGTCCCCCGGTGGCCCGGTTGGGCGACAATGGCCCGTCCGCGGGCACCCGGCCCGTGGAGAGAGGAGCGGTGCCGTGAAGGGATTCCGCAACTTCATGACGCGCGGCGAGATCGTCGTCGTCGCGGTCGGCCTGGTCGTGGCTCTCGCGTTCAGCGGCCTCATCAAGGCGTTCACGACATCGATCATCGACCCGATCGTGAATCGCGCTCAGGGCGATCACCCGATCGCACTGGGGGTCCAGCTCGGGTCCACCGGCAGCACCTCGACGTTCGTCAATTTCGGATCGTTCATCTCCGCGATCGTGTATTTCGTCATCTTCATGGCGGTCGTGTACGCGGTGATCGTGGTCCCCTATCGGCACGTGCAGGCGCGCCGCGGAGTGACCGTGTTCGGAGACCCGGCTCCGCTCAAGTCGTGCCCGTACTGCCTGTCCGGCGACCTTCCCGTCGCAGCGACCAAGTGCCTCCACTGTGCGAGCAACCTGCCCGGATCGCCCGACGTGCCGGCCGCGGCGCCCTCAGGGGTTCCCGGGAACTAGCTCGGAGGGTGCCTGGGCGACGAGCGACGCGAGGAAACCGCGGTCCGCGAGGATCGGGCGGTCCGCGAGGAACAGCTTTCCGTATCGCTCGAAGTACATGAACTGCTTGGCGAGGAGGAACGTCCCGCGTGTGAAGTCGGACATCAACCCTCCCGCTTCTTCGGCGATGCGACGCGTCCGGCGGTTGGTCTCGAGCCGAGTCAGGGCGGAGCTCAGCCGACGCCGGTGGGCGCGGGCACCCCGCGCTTTCGCCGCCTGCACGAGCGGTGCGTCGAGCATCGATGCGATGCTCACCTCGCCGAAGGGACGGGTCAGGGCAGGTTCGACGATGCCGCGGAGGAAGACCGTCAGCTCCTCGTCCGTCATCCCGAGGCCGACCTGGATCGCACGCCCGTAGACGCGGGTGAGGTGGGCCGTGACGTCCGGCCAGGCGGCTTCGTCTCCGAGCGCGGCGTCGAGCAACCGGACGACGAAGCGGTGCGTGTCCGGATCCAGCCGGCCGACGATCCCCCAGTCGATGATGCCGAGTCTGCCGTCTTCGAGCAAGAGCATGTTCCCGGCGTGCAGGTCGCCGTGGAACGCCCCCCACCGCACCGTCGTCGTGAAGAACGCACGCACCACCTCTTCCACGAGGGGGGCGGGATCGTGGCCCAGCTGGGCGACGCTCGACAGGTCGTCGATGGCGACGCCCCGGAGGAGCTCCATGGTCAGGACGTTCGGACCGGACAGGTCGTGATAGGGCTCGGGGACGGCGAGGCGGTCGAAGCCGGCCTCCCCCACGAGACGCCGGAAGTGCGAGAGCGCGCGAGCCTCGTTGCGCAGGTCGAGCTCTTCAGCCAGCTGTTGGCGAAGCCCGTCGAGGAGCTGGAGGACCGAGCCGGCGATCTGCTCTCCCGTCTCCTTCGCGATGATCGCTGCGAGGGGGACCATCACGCGGAGATCCGCGGCGACCGAGAGGTCGATGTTCGGCCTCAGCACCTTGACCGCGACCTGGCGCCCGTCATGGAGCCGCCCTCGGAAGACGACGGCGATCGACGCCCTGCCGATCGGGTGGGAGTCGAACTCGCAGAACGCCTCTTCGAGATCCATCCCGAGGTCCATCTCGATGCAGGCTCGCACCGCGGCGAAGGGCACGGGCGGCCCGGTGTCGAGGGAGAATCGGAACTCGTTCGCGACGTCCTCGCCGAAGAGGCCGGGAGACGACGCGACGAGCTGCGCGAACTTGATGAAGGTCCCACCCAGGTCCTCGCACATGCAGCGCAACGGGCGGGCCACGACCGGGGACGGAAGGATGCCGCCGCCGCGACGCACCTGCATGGCTTGACGGGCGACCAGCGGCGCCAGGCGCCGCACTCCCGCCGTGGCGATCCCTGCGCCCCGCACGGCGATCTGGAACACGCTGGGGTCCGGCAGCCGCCTCCGATGGACGCGGGGCACGGTGATCGGCGCACCGCTTGTCGACGTCACGTCGCGGATCTTCCGGCCGTGGGCCTCGGGCTCGGCGGCCCGCTGGTCACGCACCGCCGCGTCGGGCGCGGGTGGTGGATTCCCCCGACGGGGTCTCCGGCAGGCGGTGCGAACCGAGCGCGAAGCCGGCTGTCGGCTGACCGAGGATCGTCTCCTGCGCCGGGAACCACGGCGCGAGCTCGCGGTCGGCTCGCCTTGCACGGCGTTCTTCCTTGCGGACCCACTCGACGACGACAGGGATGAGGGCGAGCATCATGAGCACGTCGCCTCCCACCCACATGATCACGCCCCCGGCGTGCAGGTCGGCCACGAGCGAAGGTCCCCAGGTGCGATGCGCGGCAGCGAGCGCGGGGAAGATCTCGTGCGTCTCTGAGTCGAGCGTCAGCCCGACGAAGGTGTCGACCGGCAGGGCGAGGAAGAGCACGAGCGCGCGCACGGGGGGCACCGCCCGGTAGCGGTTGGGGTCGATCCCGAAGATCTGGCGCCAGAACATGTACCCGGTGGCGATGAAGAGCAGGTGCTCGAGGTCGTCCGCCTGCCCGTATTGGACAGCCCAGTTGAAAAAGGCCGTGAGATGGCAGACCGGGATGACGACCGCGTACAGCGCGAACGCGGTGATCGGGTGGCCCAAGGCCCTCCCCGGCAACGAGCGGAGCGCGCGTCCGAGGAGCTCGTGGACCGGGCCGGTGGACGCCCGCCACGCGAGCGCGATCGGCGAGGAGGCAGCGAAGAGCGGGCTCGCCACCATGATGAGCACGAGGTGCTGCGTCATGTGGTCCCAGAACAGGACCGTTGCGTACACGTCGAGGAAGCTCGACGTGGCGAACCCCGTGATCACCGCGGCGGTGACGAACGCGGCCGTCCGCCAGAGCGGCCATCGGTGCCGGGGATGGAGCCGGTCGTTGCGGATCGCCCCCCACACGTAGAGAGCCACCGTCGCGCCGAGGATGCCGAGGGGCACGGGGCTCGGGTCCGCCCGGAGGAACGCGCCACCCGCGAGCGGCGGCAGGCTTGCGAGAAGGTTGGTGATCATCGATGTCGCGCCGATCGGACCCCCTCTCCCCGAGGCGGAGGCCGTCTCCGGCGGGACCCGAGACTACGGGACCACGACTGCGAGGACGAAGGCGGGTGGCCGACGGCCCGATTGCGTCAGCCCGATGCGGTCGACGGGGCGGCCGAGACGGGGAAGGTGAAGGTCGCTGTCATGCAGTTCCCAGGGTCCGTCGCCGTCACGACGTCCGTGGGCGATGTCCCGTAGCTCCAGACCTCCATCTGGATGGGTGTGGTCTCGAGGCAGGCGACCGACGGATCGTCGCTCACGAAACCTGTGACCGTTCCGACGAGGACGGGACTTCCAGCGGGAACCGCTGTCGCCTGGACCCGCGAGAGCGACACCGTGACGCCGGCGAAGACACCCGAGTAGCGGTACGTCGTTGCGCCACCTGTCCCGCCGCCCGATGTGGTCGTGGTCGTGGTCGTCGTCGTGGTCGGGGCCGTCGTCGTGGTCACCTCGGTCGTCGTGGTCGGCCCGCTGCCCGATGTCCCACTGCCCGATGTCCCACTGCCCGATGTCCCACTGCCCGATGTCCCACTGCCCGATGTCCCACCGGCCGGGGAACCAGACGATCCGGTCCCTCCGCCGGGAGTGCCGCCGACCTCGGAGACCGACGCCGACGAACTCGCCCGCGAGGAAGTCGCAGACCGGTGTGGATGCGCGCGGGACGGCCCGAGGGCGGTGCGGGACGACGCCGCCGTGGCGGAGTGCCTGATCGACGGGGGGGTCCAGCCCGGGCCCGGCGGGCCGGTCCCGGTCCCGGGTGTCCGGCCGTCCAGCGCGAGCGTCATCCGCGGGTCGCCGCCGTCCATCCCGAGCGCCCAGGCTCCGGCCCCGAACCCGTAGCGTCGCGCGAGCTGCGCCACGAGGTACACGGATTCGGGATCCTCGAAATAGCCCTCGTACCACTGTCCGCGGTTCTCGAACGACGTCCATGAGGTGTCGGTGACGGGGTCCCAGTAGACGGGGTCTCCGCTCGAGGCCATCTCGGCGTAGCTCACCGGCTTCGGTGCGCCGCTCGGGTCGGCCGCCACGGTGCCGTTGGTGGTCGGCCAGATGTAGCCGTACCACGAGGTCCCGAACACGACCTTCGCCGGCGGAACGGCGGCGGCGTACTCGGCCGCCGCGAGCGTGTCGGGGAACTGTGTACTCGTCACCGGGGAGGACGGCGAAGGGGCGGCGGCCAGGTTCAGGTCGTAGGCCATCACGAAGAGCCCGTCGACGACGCTCGCGAGGGCGGGGACGTCGTAGAAGCCGGGTGCCCTCGCGGCCGAGGACGCGTAGGTGTCGACGGTCACCTGGTCGTGCGCGTCGAAGGCGTGCACGGCCCGGGACAGCGTCGACGCCAGGGAGACCAGTCCCGCGGCGTCCTGGGAGCCGACCCCTTCGAAGTCGATGTTGACGCCGTCGAGGTTCTTCGCCCGGATTGCGCCGACCACGGCCGCCGCAAGCGTGCGCGCCGCCGAGCCCGATGAGGTGAGGACATCGAGCAGGTGCTGTGAGAAGCAGTTCACCGTGAGCACCACGCGGTCGCCGGCGGCGTGCGCCCGCGACACGAGGTCGGCGAAGTCCTGACTCTCATAACCGTCCCACCCCGACCCGGACTCGACAAGGGTGCCGTTGCCGGCCACCTGCAGCGCGAAATAGGCGATCGTCGTGAAGCCCCCGTCGTCGAAGCGCTGCTGTTGCGGAAGAGCCCAGTAGGGAGCGAAGCCGAACACCTCGTGCGGACGCAGGGGTGGGGCGTCGGCGACGGCGGGAGGTGCCGGCGTCGGCGGATGCGTCGCGGGCGCGAGATGGATCCGGGCTCCGCCTTCGTCGCCGAGGATCCGCGCCATGCCCTGAAGGCCGGTGTCTCCTCGCCCGTGGTCTGCGAGGGTGACGGCCCGCGTCACAGGCGATGCATCGGGGATGGCATCGACGACGAGCGCGCTCAACGCCGCGACGAGAGCGGTGAAGAGGAGGACGCCGGCCGGACGTCGAGCCGCGAGAGCGGCAACCGCCGCTGCGCGCCATCCTTTGCGCTCCCTCGACACTGGGCTCGACAGTACCGAGCCGCGCGATCGAGAAGCGAGGGATCGCGGATGAGTTGTTCGGTTGTTGGTCGCGCCGCGCGGCGGTTACGACGACGTGCTCGACGCTGCACCCGAACCAGAACCGCTCGACAGGGCGCCCCGCGGTGTCGTGCTCGAACCGGACGAGTGTGTCGGCGCGGGAGGCTGGGTCGTCGTGGTCGTCGTCGGCGGCTGCGTGGTGGTCGTCGTCGTCGGGGGCCGCGTCGTGGTGGTCGTGGTCGTCGGCGCGGTCGGGATCGGGACCGGGACCACCGGTGGGGGCGTCGCTGAGGGCGCCGCCGGATGGCTCGACGAAACGGACATGGTGGTCGACGCCGGACCGGCGGGACCGGCGCGCTCGGCGGGAGCATTGCCGTCCAGCGCGGCCGTCATCTGCGGGTCGTTCCCGTCCATACCGAGGGCCCACGCGCCGACGCCGGCGAATCCGGCGTTCTGCGCGAGCTGCGCCACCATGTAGACCGAGGCGGGATCGGTGAAGTACGCCTCGTACCACTGTTTCCCGACTTCGTACGAGGTCCACGCCGTGTCGGTCACCCCGTCCCAGTAGAGCGGGTGCCCCCCGCTCAGCGCGGTGCCGTCACTCAGGGGAACGGGCTGACCGGTGGGGACGGCCGACATCGTGCCGTCGTTGGTTGGCCAGACGTAGCCGTAGTAGGGAACCCCGAGGATCACCTTTGCGGGCGGGATCGCCCCTTCGTACTCCGACGCGGTCGTGACGTCGGAGAATTCAGAGCTCGTGATCGGCGACGCGGTCGTCGGCGCGGATCCGAGGTTCAGGCCGTACGACATGACGAAGAGGCCGTCTGAGACCCGCGCGAGCGCCGGGACATCGTACATGGCCCGTGAGTCCGCGGCCGACGAGGCGTCCGTGTCCACCGTCACCTGGTAGTGCGGGTTCGCCGCGTGGAGCACGCGCGAGACGGTCGCCACCGCGGTCGTCATCCCGGCGCGGTTGCCGTTCCCTTCGAAGTCGATGTTCACGCCGTCGAGGTTCTTCGACGAGACGTCCTTCAACACCGTGGACGCGAGGGTTGCGTCCGCCTGCGGCGAGGTGGTCAGTGCCTCGAGTGTCGCCTGGGCGAAACACTCGACCGTGAGCACCACGCGGTCCCCCGCTGCATGCGCGCGTGCGACGAGGTCGGCGAAGTCCTGGCTCTGGTACCCCTCCCAACCGGCGCCCGACTGTGAGATCGTCCCGTTGGCCGTCGCGTCCACCGCGAAGTACGAGAGGGTCGTGAACCCCCACACGTTGATCTGCGACTCCTGCGACAACGTCCAGTACGGCGCGAACCCAAAGACCTCGTGCGGCCGCAATGGCGGTTGGTTGGCGACCGACGGCGGCGACGGGGGGGGCGGCGCCTTCGCCTTCACGAGCCGCAGTGTGTGGCCGGACCGCCGTGCCTGTCGGAGCGTCTCGGCGATTCCCCACCAACCGGCCATCGCCAGCTGCTCGGGGGTCGCGTGCGGCGCGGCGGCGCCGGGTGCGAGCGCCGGACGTGGCGAATCGTGGGATCCGACGGCGGCGCTGAACGTGACGCCTGCCGATGCCGACAGTCCGACGGCGGCGGTGAGCACGAGGGCGGGGCGGAATGCGGCGTTGCGACGGACGTTGCGCGCCGCGTACGCGCCGGCACGCTCCCAGATCCGTTCGACCCCGCAGAGCAACGGGCCTGCCGCCTTCCACATCTCGGACCCGAGGACGCCGACGCCCGCACGTCGTGTCGCGATCGCGCGACGGCCGATCGCCGGCATGCGTCTCAGAGCGACGAAGGCGGGGGACCGAAGGCGAGCACGAAGGAGGGCCGTCGTCCTCATGAGCCATCGGACGGGCCGACGGCGCTGAAGCTTCCAGCGCGGTGCCCATGAGCCGAGATCGTCCAGGATTCCGCGGAACGCTGGCTCGCCGAGTCGGAGCACCAACGTCCCCGCGTCGGTCAGGAGCTCCACCGCGAGGGCTGGGCTCGCGGGCGTCGGGTGGCCGGTGGCCGACGGCGTACGGATCGCTTGCTCGGCGGGCCGCCCGCGTGACAGGCCCTCGAGTGCCCACCAGGGCACCCTGAGGATCTCGGCGCCGCCCGCCGTGAGGCACGCGCCTCTCGTCGTGAAGGCCAGGTCGCACCGGCGTGCCGCGCCAGTGGCCGCGGCCACGAGCACCACCTCGTGTGCACGCGCGTCGGCGCGCTCTTCGAGCTCTTGTCTCCCCATCCCGGCTTTCCCCTAGAAAATCCCCACCGAAGTGTAGGCGGTCGCGGCGGCGAAGTCACCCCCGCCGCCGGCTGGCCGGTTTCGGCGCCACTTGCGCCGGCGGGCGACGAGCGACGCGCGCTTCGGCACCGGGCGCCCGGGCCGCCCGAGGGTCGACGTGTTATGCAGCCGCGACCGCGGCGACCAGCTTCTGCAACGTGTCCTTCGCGTCGCCGAACAAGAGGACCGTCCTGTCGTCGAAGAGCAGGGCATTGTCGATGCCGGCGAACCCCGGCCGCATCGAGCGCTTGAGAAAGACGACGTGCTGTGCCTGGTCTGCGTGGACGATCGGCATCCCGTAGATCGGGCTACCCGGGGTGTCCACGGCGGCAGGGTTCACCGTGTCGTTCGCCCCGACGACGAGCGCGACGTCGGCCGTGGGCATCTCGGGGTTGGCCTCGTCCATTTCCTTCAGCTCGTCGTACGGCACGTTCGCCTCGGCCAAAAGGACGTTCATGTGCCCGGGCATGCGGCCGGCAACAGGGTGGATCGCGTAGAAGACGTCGACGCCACGGGCGGCGAGCGAGTCCGCCAATTCCTTGACGACGTGCTGGGCTTGCGCCACCGCGAGCCCGTAGCCGGGCACGATCACGACCTTGCGTGCGTACGCCAGGAGCACGCCGACGTCCTCGGGGGTCGACGTCTTGACCGACTTGCCGTCCATGCCCTCGAGCGACGTCGTCGCGGTCACGACGGCGCCGAACGCGCTGAACAAGATGTTCGGCAACGAGCGGCCCATGGCTTTGCTCATGAGCCGGGTGAGGAGCATGCCGGAAGCGCCGACAAGGGTTCCCGCGACGATGAGGAGGCTGTTCCCGAGCGTGAACCCCGAGGCCGCGACCGCGAGCCCCGTGAAGGAGTTCAAGAGGGAGATGAGCACGGGAACGTCCGCGCCACCGATCGGAAGCGTGAAGATGACTCCGAGCACGAGGGAGAGCCCGAGCACCCCGAAGACGAACGCCGTCGACCCCGTGACGACGGCAGCCATGAAGAGCGCGAGGATCCCTGCGCCGACGGCCGCGTTGATGGGCTGCTGTCCGGGATAGACGATCGGACGCGTCGGCATCAGCTCCTGGAGCTTCGCGAAGGCGATCGCACTTCCGGCGAACGACACCGACCCGATGAGCACGCCGAGCACGGCCTCGACGACCTCGTAGGTCGCGGGGCTGACCCCAGTCGCGTGCACGTGGAGAAGTTCGCCGACCGAGATCAGGGCTGCCGCCCCGCCCCCGACGCCGTTGAAGATGGCGACCATCTGGGGCATCGCGGTCATCTTCACGAGGCGCGCGACCGGAACCGCCACGGCGGTGCCGAGCGCCATGGCTGCGAGCGCAAGACCGAGGTTTCGAGCCGAGTGGTTCACCGACCCGGCGGAGAACGTGATGCCGATGGCGAGGAGCGCCGCCGCCGCACCCACCAGATTGCCCAGCCGCGCGTGACGGGGGGAGCTCAATCCCTTGAGCGCGACGACGAAGCCGATGATGGCGATCAGGTAGATCCCCGATCGCCACGTCGAGAGCGGGAGGGAGACCGCCAACATCAGACGGGCCCCGTCTCCTGTGATGGTTCCGAACCGTCGCCGGGCGGTTGGCCGGAGGGCGGCCCGGACACCGCGTCGGGGGTCGGTCGCTTCTCGGCTCGGCTCGGGCCCGCCCGGAACATCTCGAGCATCCGGTCGGTGACCACGAACCCGCCGACCACATTGAGCGTTGCGAGGAACACCGCGATGAAGCCGAGAACCAGCTGCCCCACGCCGTCCGCTTCCCCCATGATGAACAGTGCGCCGACGAGGACGATGCCGTGGATCGCGTTCGACCCCGACATGAGCGGGGTGTGGAGGATGCTCGGCACCTTCGAGATGACTTCGAAGCCGACGAACGCGGCGAGGACGAAAATCGTGAGGTACCAGACGATGCCGGTCATGGGGCGCTCACCCGCCGCCGGCCGAACCGGCCAGGAGCTCAGCCGTCTGCGCGTGCAGCGCCTCACCTTCGCGTAGCACGCACATCCCGGCGACGATCTCGTCGTCCCAGTCGGGCGCCACCGCTCCGTCCCGGGCGAACAAGCCGAGCACGTTCGCGACGTTCCTCGAATAGAGGGCACTGGCATGAGTCGGCATGTCGGAGGGGGGATTGGCCATGCCGACCACCACGGTGCCTCCGACCACGACGTCCTTGCCCCGCTCCGTGACCTCGCTGTTGCCTCCCGAGTCCGCGGCCATGTCGACGAGGACCGACCCCGGAGCCATCGCTTCAACCATGTCGCGCGTCACCAGCACCGGAGCACGCCGGCCCGGGACCGCCGCGGTCGTGATCACGACGTCCGACCTCGCGACCTCCCCGGACAGCGCGCGCTGCTGCGCCGCGAGCTCCTCTTCGGTGAGCTCGCGCGCATAGCCGCCTGCGCCTTCCGCGCTGACGCCGAGGTCCACGAACGTGGCGCCCAAGCTTTCGGCCTCCTCACGCGCCGCTGCACGCACGTCGTAGGCCCGCACGACGGCCCCCAGGCGCCGGCAGGTGGCGATCGCCTGCAGGCCGGCCACGCCGGCGCCCATCACGAGCACCTTCGCAGGGGGCACGGTGCCCGCGGCGGTCATGAGCATCGGGAAGAACCGGCCCAAGCGTGTCGCCGCAGTCAGGGCGGCGCGGTAGCCGGAGACCGTCGCCTGCGACGAGAGCGCGTCCATGGACTGCGCGCGGCTGATACGGGGCAGCAAGTCGAACGAGAACACGCTGCACCGCTTCGTCGCGAGCACCCGCAACGCGTCGAGGGCGGCGGAGGGTTGCAGAAAACTGAGGAGGACGGCACCGGCCGGGATCCCGTTCGCCTCGTCCGCGTTCAGCGCGTTGACCCGGACGACGGCGGAGGCCCCGGCGAACAGGGCTCCGGCGTCCGGTGCGACCTCGACTCCCGCCGCGGTGTAGTCCCCGTCGCCGAACGACGCGGCCGCTCCCGCCCCGGACTGCACGCAGACCTCCCATCCGGCACCGATGAGCCGCTTCGCGACATCGGGAACGACGGCGACGCGGCGCTCGCCGGCCGCGCTCTCCGCCGGAACCGCCAGTTTCACGGGCGCGTTCTTACCAGGCGCGCTTACCCGGCCTCCGTGACCTGCGGACCGTGACGAGGTCGTTACCCGACCGCCGCGCCCGCTCGCCCGGGATCAGCGCATCCGAGCGCGACGGACCAATGGTTATCGTCGAGTGGATGTGCGCCACGGTCCGCGTGGATCGGTTCAGCTTCGCCAACCACCTCGAGCGCCAGGTCGGATCGGCCGGCCTCGCAGGCCCGGCGCCTACCGGGCGGGGTCGACGGTTACTCGGACGGACGGCGCAGAAGGTTGGACACGCGCTGGTGGGTGACGCCGAAGAGCTTGGCGATCGCCGGGATGCTCACGCCCTCCCGACGCAACGTGTCGACCAGCTCCTTGCGCAGCGTGCCGCTCGCCTTGGCGAGGCAGGCCAGCATGCGGCTCACGATCTGCATCGTTCCCGGAGGCTCCTCCTCGGCGAGGATGTCCCGCCACGCCCTGCCCGCGGACCGCTGGCGCTGAAGCTCCTTCAGCCGCTGCTCGAGCAGCTGATGGTCCCTCGTCATCTCCTCCAAGGCCCGTGACAGGCCCCCGAGCGCGTCGATCGTGGCGTCGCCGTCGAGGGTGGTTCCGGCCTCCTCCGCGGCCGTCCGGCCGCCGTTGCTGCCATAGCCGTTCCGGCGACGGGCCGCCCCGTAGCCCTCTCCGCCGTTCTCACGCACTTGATCGTCACGGACTGCGGCACCCCGCTGCCCGGTGTCGATGAGGTGTTGCGACATGGTCGTCTGCCTCCCACAGTGTCCATCAGGGGTGGTACCCGCGGCCAGTCCCTCTCCGGTGGAGCGCGATACCCGGTCGTTCGCGAGCGGAAACTGGGAATGCACCGGCCCGTGCGCCTGGGGGTCGGCCGTTCGTCTCGGTAGGAACCCCGGTAGGAACCGACGCCCAGTCCCGGGCTCGGTGCCCGAGACCCGGTCGCCGAAGGGACCTGGGGGAGGACCGAGTGAAGGACAACGGCCAGTGGCACGAGAGCGCGGTCACGCCGAGCCACAAGATGCCCCGTGCGCCAGGCGACGCACGCCACAACCACGCCACGTGAGATCCTCGCTCGAAGCTCCAGACCGGGTCGTCCGCTGGCGCCCTCACGCGCTCAGCGGCGCGCTGCGCACAGCTGGATCTCAGTTGTGGTCTCGCCCGGTGTGCGAGTACTCGCGGGCCGTCCGACGCGCGCCATACGATCGTTTGTTTCCGTCTCCCGGCCGGCAACGTACGACGATCGCGCGCGACGGTGGCCGCTTGGCACCGCGTGCAACTCGTGCGTACGAGCGTTTGATAGGTGCAAGCGAAAAATGCATCGCGCCATAAGCTGCCGCTATCGTGCGCTTGACCGCCGTACTGGCCGCCCGATTTCCGGACAAGCACATGCAGACGGGCGCGGCGAAGAGGGAGCGCGCTGTGGTGTCCGCCACCACACCATCACCGACCACACGACCACTGGACGCGCCGGCGCCGGGAATTCCCGACGCCGCTGCCATCTACGCGCAAGCGGCTCACGAGAATTTTCCCGTCGCGTCGCGGTTCCTCCCGCGACCCATTCGCGACGACCTCATGTCGATCTACGGCTTCGCGCGCCTCACCGACGACATCGGCGACGAAGTCACGGGTGATCGGTTGGACGCGCTCGCGTGGCTCGAAGCGGAGCTGGGGCGCGCGGCCGCCGGATCGGCGACGCACCCGGTCATGCGCCGTTTGGGTACGACGATCGCGGCGCGACGACTGTCGTTGCGGCACTTTCGCGACCTGATCGAGGCGAACCGCCGGGATCAGACCGTCCGCCGCTACCAGACCTTCGACGCCCTCTTGGAGTACTGCAGCTTCTCGGCGAACCCCGTGGGAAGGCTCGTGCTCGAAGTGCTCGGGGCTGCGACGGCGGAGCGGATCGCGCTGTCCGACGACGTGTGCAGCGGCCTCCAGATCGTCGAGCACCTCCAGGACGTCGGAGAGGACTTCTCACAGGACCGCGTGTACCTCCCTCTCACCGACCTCCGCGAGGAGGGCTGTGCGGTGCCGGAGCTCGGCCAGTCGAACGCGAGCGCCGCGCTCCGCCGCGTGGTCGCAACCGAGGGCGCGCGGGCCCGACGCATGTTGTGGTCGGGAGCTCCGCTCGCGGCGAGCTTGGAGTGGCGGCCGCGTGTGGCGGTCGCGGCGTTCGCCGCCGGCGGGATGGCGGCGCTCGACGACATCGAACGGGCGGGAAACGACGTGCTCGGGATGCGGTGCCGGCCACGGGCCCGGCGCGTGGCAGCCCGGCTGCTCCTCGTGCTCCTGTGGCACCCGGCACCCGGGCGGTCCGCCGCCCCCACGGCCACCACGTCGGCCGTGTCGGTCTCATCAACGACGTCGGCCGCACGAGACGCGTCACCTCGCCGTGACGCCGCCTTCGACGGGGCACTCCGGTGACGGTGGCACCTTCCCTCGTCGAGCAGGCCTACACGGAGTGCGAGGCGATCACGCGCCGCGAGGCGAAGAACTTCGCCTACGGGATCCGGCTCCTCCGCCCGCCCGAGCGACGCGCGCTCTC
>Ga0209579_10001715_pt1 | contig 17675 bp, 19 predicted proteins | sample Coa_R1_2_FD_187152 | JGI IMG/M metagenome (GOLD analysis project Ga0209579, IMG submission 187152) | Surface soil microbial communities from Centralia Pennsylvania, which are recovering from an underground coalmine fire - Coalmine... | ecosystem: Environmental > Terrestrial > Soil >... | reverse complement strand
CGCGATTGGCACCAGCGAATCCGTTAATCCAGAGCACGACACCAGGTCTCGCCACCAACAAACGCAATTACATCGAGGCCGATCCTGAGACCCAACGTACCTCCCGCAAGGGCGTGTTCGCCGGCGGCGACATCGTAACCGGCAGCGCCACGGTGATTCTCGCCATGGGGGCGGGACGCCGCGCCGCAAAATCCATTCACGAATACCTGACCTCCGGAGAATGGTAGCTCACCAGATTGGAGCCGCCATAAGGTCAATGAGTGCTCTCGAGATGTTGCAACTGTTGAGAGGCTACACAGGGGCGTCTGCTCGGTCAGAGTTGGCCCGGTTTCGCGAGAAGCCCACCAGCAATCCCAGCCCTGTTAGAGTTGCGATGGCTAGTCCAAATGCACCGATGTTCCTAATCGCGAGATTCCATCGAGGTAATAGCAGTCCGGCAGGCCACATCAGGATGTCACTAAACATTCCCACCATGAAGAGGCGCTCCCGGCCTACGGTGCCACTAATGCACCAGAAAGCCATCCAGCATATTTGGCCGTAGACGACAACATTGAAAGCTACAAGCAACCAGCCGTGGAAGAAAACACTCCGAGGTACTAGCCAACCTGTGTGAGCATGCCGCACGATGCCTCGCACCGGAGGCGCAAGCAAGTAAGCTGTCCAAGCCAGTGCCAGCATTATTCTGAGGCGCGTAGTGAGCAGCCTCATTGGCTGCGATTCGATCAAAGACCCCCTCCATTTTCTGAGCCTATTATCCGACAGCCGCCTAGGTATTGAGAACAGGCGTTATCCCTCAAAACCCGTGGCGTACACGAACCCCGTTGTGACATCCCTCACAACTTCCTGTGCGACGAGTCACGGCAGTTTGGTCACCGGCAGCTTCTAATCGTCAGTGGCTGACAAATGCGGCCCAGTCGGGAGAAACCATGGACGATAAAGATCTTCTTAAGTGCCCGCTACTGCAAGGACTCGACGCCATGCACCGGGCAGAACTGTTGGGCATGCTGAACCACAGCAGTCTGCGGCAGAAGTTAGAAGCCTGCCTTACCGAGCATCTCGCCCAACCTGACGCGGCTTGCGCCTCGGACGAACGAAATTTCGAGAAAGACGTGCATAGCTGGAACCCGCAGAAGCTGGTTTTCAGCCGCAGCCCGAAGGAGTAAGCTGTACAGGCTGTATACTCGGACCCTGAATGCAGAACAGCCTTCACTTCACCACCTTCGATCCTCTGCGGGACGCACCTGAGCTATGCCAGCTCTGCGGTAAACGTGCTCCTGTAATCCATTTCGAACTCGCCATCCAGAAACGCAGCGAGAACTGCCAGAAGAAAGGATTCTGCTGCCATATCTGCGCGGCACGGCTGGTACGGACGCTCGAGCGCAGCGAATCCCGCCAGTGGAGCGCCGAGGCGGCCGCTTTGGCAGCCGATGACTTCGATACCGCCGAATTCCACGAGCGCCTGGAGTCGCTCCGGTCCGTTCTTGATCCCAAGTAGATCTCGCTGATCGGCCGTTGCGCCACTTCGCGGTCCTTCGTGTGCTTGGTGGTGTGCCCTCGTTGCACGCAACCAACGCGGAACTTGCACGCGCTTGCGTTTTTCCTGAGGTGGTGTCGTAGCTCATTCGCGAAATCCCTGAAATAATCGAACGGTAGCCGCCCTTGAAATCGAACTCCGACATTTCGGCGCTCGTGAAAGAAGCTGCGCTGGACACCGGTTTTGAGCTGGCCGGGATCGCTCCCGTGCGCGATTTCGCGGAGCTGGCATACTTTCCGAAATGGGTCGCATCAGGGCGCGCTGGTGAAATGCAGTACATGGCGGCTCGGGACGATATCGGAGACCTGAAACGTTCTAAGCTTCAGACTGTCGCTCCTTGGGCAAAGAGCGTCATCGTCTGCGCGATGAACTACAACACCCCGCAGCCCTACTCAACTGAAATGCAGAATCCCGATCGGGGCTGGATCTCGCGGTATGCCTGGAGCCATGCGGATTACCACGAAACAATGATGCGGCATCTGCGTATCGTCGAAGCAAAGCTGCACCAAAAGGTCGCTTCTCAATTCGGCGATGCACCCATACAAACCAGGTCTTACGTCGATACAGGCCCGATTGTCGAGCGCGTGTATGCCAAATATGCGGGTGTTGGCTGGATAGGAAAAAATACTTGCATTCTCAATCAGAAGATGGGGTCGTGGCTCTTTCTTGGGGTCATTCTCACCTCCATCGAACTCGTGCCCAATCTGCCCGCGCCAGATCGCTGTGGCACCTGCACCCGTTGTATTGACGCGTGTCCAACTGACGCGCTAATTGCGCCGTATGAGCTCGATTCCAATCGCTGTATTTCATATCTGACGATCGAGAAACGCGGTGCGGTTCCGGAGGACCTGCGCGACGGCATCGGCCGGCATGTCTTCGGTTGCGATATCTGCCAGGACGTCTGCCCCTGGAACCGCAAAGCTCCTGCAACCAAAGCCCTAGAATTTCAGCCCAGAGAAGGGCTGGTAAATCCTGCACTCGATTGGCTGGCGCAAATCAGCGAAGAGGAATTTCGGCAGACATTTCGCGGCTCACCGATTCGCCGCACCAAACGCACGGGACTTCGCCGGAATGCGGTCATCGCTATGGGCAACACCGGCGATCGCAACTTCCTGGCGGTTCTTGAAAAGCTGGCCTCCGACGAAGATCCAGTGGTCGCGGAACATGCCCGGTGGGCTGCCAGGAAAGTAACCTCATCGCCGGATCGGTAGGACAGACGCTCGCCCGCCTGCGTGCAGAAGCGCTCGCGTCCTAATCACGTGCTAGCATGATTTCAGGCTCACAGCAGCCGTAGTGCTATGCGGCGCCCCCATATACTGCTTACCGTTTTCCTAACCGCCTCAACACTGTTTCCCGGTCGGCTTATAGCCGGCAACGAACCACACTGGAATCGCATCGACTCCGATCATTTTTCCGTACTCACGGATGCCGACGAAAAGAAAGCCCACGAAGTTATCGCTCGTTTCGAGCAGATGCGCGCGGAGTTTGCTCAGTTGTTGTACAAGAGCCGGATTAATATGTCGGAGCCCATCGACATCATTGCATTCCGCGGCGAAGACGAGTACGAAAAAGTTGCCCCTACACATCAAGGCTCAGGTTTGGGCGCGGCTTTTTGTATTCCCGGGCAGGACCGCTACTACTTCATAGTTAACCTTTCGCAGAATGACGGCTGGCGCGCAATCTCCCGGAAATTCGCCGAGTTTCTGCTGAATTACAACTATCCGCCAACCCAGAGCTGGTTTGATGACGGATTCACGGCATATTTTTCCAGCTTGCGACTGAGCGAGAAGCAAATGCAGATCGGCGGAGATCCCTCTGACAACGGGCAATTCACCAACCTGCTGCAGAAGTCACAATGGTTGATGCTTCCCCAGCTGTCAGCGCCTGACGCGATCGACCGGAGACATCAGCCGCTGTTTGATGCCGAGTCCTGGATTTTCATGCATTACCTGCTAAGCAATCAGAAACTTCCGGCTGCCGGGGCTTACTTCGGAGCAATCGAAAATGAAAAGCTGCCGGTTGACCAGGCGATTCAAAAGGCGTTCGGCATGAGTTCAGACCAGCTGCTAAAAACAGTTCAGGACTACTTCCAAAAAGCGCTGCCACAAATTGAGGCCGCCACAAATTCCAAGTCATCGGCAGGAGAGTTTCAGAATGGCATGCCTGCACCGGAAACTGCCGATGTCATCGGAACCAGTACCCACGAGATGCCGCCCGGATCCGCTCAGACGCTGGTAGCGGAGATGAGCCTTCGCGTACCAGAACATCGCGACGCGGCCCATAGCGAGCTGGAATCCATCATTGCCAATCCCAAGCAGGACAATCCAGCGGCACATCGGGCACTCGCCTGGGACGAGATGCAGAAGAAAGATTACGACCATGCTGTCGAAGAACTAGGAAACGCCATAGCCTTGGATAACAAGGATCCCATGACCCACTACTACCTTGCCCTTTACAAGTTTCAGCAAGCGCGCACCAGTGGGCAGGAGGTAAAAGGCCTAGCGAACATGATGCAAGACCTCCATTACGTGCTCGATTGGGACCATCAGTTCGCGGAAGCTTATTACATGCTTGCCGTGGCGCAAACCGAAGGCGGTGGGTTGCGGGCAGCCGCCGATTCGATCCGTGCCGCACTTCAGCTTAGTCCGCGCAGAATCGATTACGTCCTCGAGTTAGCGCGAATCTATGAAGACGGCAAGAATTGGGATGCGGCTACCGCGGTGCTGCAGCGGCTCTCCGACAACTCCAATGTTCAGATCGCAAGCGCCGCGAAGAAAGACTTGCACGATCTACCCTATATAAAGAAGTACGGGATTCCACCGGCAGACTCGGCTGCGGCGCAAAATCCCAAGGTCTCCCCAAGCAGTGGCTCTGCGGCTGCAACCGCGGCTGCCCAGCCGACAACGCCACCGCAAGCGCCCGGAAAATCCTCGGACAACAGCGACGAAACTTTGATTCAACCGCCGCCTGCACCTCAGATCGACAAACGCCCAATTCAATATACGAAAGGGCGGCTCATCTCCATCGATTGCTCTCAGACGCCGGCCGCGATAGTAAGCGTCGCGGTAGGCGGCAGGACCATGAAGCTCCGCACGGCCGATTACAAATCGCTCATGCTGGTGGGAGAAGATGCGTTTTCGTGCGACTGGGCGAACCGACCCGTTTCGATTAATTACAAGGCGGGCGGCAAAGCGGACGGAGACTTAGTTTCTCTCGAAGTGCACTAATCTTGAGGATGCTTCCCGTGTACCAGCGCTTGACGGGTACGACTCAGAGTGAACTCAATCGATCCCCTGGGAATGCTTGTCACAAAAGGTTTCACCAGCCAACCGAGTGCCGCTGGGATATCGCGGGTCAAGGAAATTGCCTCGAGCTGAACGTAAACTCCTCCATCGCGTTGCAGGAATCGCCAGTACGAATTTAATCGCCACATGAAGCCGCTATCGTCGCCAACCGGCTTTTCGGATTCATTTGGCTTGCCGGCGTTTTCTACTTCCGCGATTCGCGTGCTGTACGAATACGAAACCGCGCGATCAGCGCTGATGGGAACGTATTTGACATCGTAATTCGTATCGAGAATGGCGGTAATAACCTTCGTCTTTTTCAGCCGCAGAAAGACTTTGAAATCGTTGCCATTTCGCTGGAGCAGCTTGGAACGCTGCACATCCGGAGCATATAACTTGTATTGATCGTCGTAGTCCTGGAGGAATGTGAGGGTGTTTGCGAGCGTTGTGCCTGGGATGAAAACTGTTCCGATCCAGTGATGGATGAGACCACCCGGAATCGTTGGCTGCGAGTTAGCTGGGGGCAAGTGTTCCGTAATTACCTCGCCCTTCTTCAACAATCCATAGTACTCTTCCCTTTCGCTCGTCGGTCGGGCATCCACCCACAAGAAGGACCCGCCATTCACTTCGTTTGACATCTGCTTTTCCCGTTGCTGCACGTATGCGTTAAATGCCGCGATCGTCTCAGGCCGCAATTGCTCCGCCCCGGCGTTCGGCGCGTGCACGAACGCCAGCGTGATCGCGAGCACAAACCCGACCATCGCCTTTGAATGTTTCTTTTGAGAGCCGTTATGATGAGACTCCATGCCCCGGCAGATAAGCAGAAAATTCCGTTTTGGAGCCTTCGAGGTGGATGCGGTTGCGGGTGAAGTGCGCAAGTCTGGCATTCGGCTCCGATTACAGGACCAGCCTTTCCAGGCGTTGCTGATGATGCTGGAACGTCCCGGTGAGCTGATCAGCCGGGACGAGTTGCGCCAGAAACTTTGGAAGTCCGAGACGTTCGTCGATTTTGACCATAGCCTGAACACGGTTATCAATAAGCTCCGTGACGCGCTTGGAGATTCGGCTTCAAGTCCTCGCTATATCGAGACCCTGGCAAAACGAGGTTATCGATTTCTCGCACCTGTACAAGCCCTGAATGGCGCATCGGAGCCGCCGCGATTTCCGCCAGATGACCCACCAACTCCTGTCTCCACGGCTTCATTGCTCACCCATCCTGACGACCTACCGGCCGTGCCTCCAGGCTACGTACGTTTGCTGTTTGCCCTGATCCAGATCATGTATCTCAGCTTTTATATCGCCGCTCTCGCTCGCCTTTCTGCGATCCAGGAACTGCTCAACCGCAAGCTAGGCGGCGCAGACTGGGTCATGATTGTTTTGGTCTTGTCAGCCGCCGCTGGAATTCCATTACGTCTGTTTCTGCTCTCCTATGTCTCGTTCGATGTAAGAGATCTCAGCCGAAAGTTCCTGCCCATCTTTATTCCGACTTTCGTGCTGGATGAGTTATGGGCCCTGTCGCCCTTTTTACTTGCTCCGCAAATCGGGATGGGACTCTCGTTGGCTGCGACCGCCGCGCTTCTGTATGTTCCGTTCGCTGAGCGCACGCTGGTATTGATGCGTGATCGTCCTAGGTCGGCTTAACTCGCGCCGAACCCGCTCGGCCTAAAACGCCCTCGGTTCCGAGGGAGAATACCCAGCAATCGCTTGCCATAAAATTGGCGCCGCAACAGACCATAATCGCGAACCCGTTAGAAATCATGACCGGAAAACCCAATCCCACGACGAGTAGCCGCATTGTCAGCAGATTACCTACTAACGAGATGGCGCCGTTGCTCAAATGGAAGTGGAAAAACCGTCGGAGCATCACAGACCCGTGCTTCGCGATACGATCATGCCAGGTGAATTGCTGGTGCCATACAAAATTGTGGACAATGGCCGATTCCACCGCGAGCCCTGTCGCAAGCAGGTAATTAACGTGCGCCTTTACCAGGCCGCAAAGAGCGATGGACTGAAGTGCAATCCCGAGAGCGCCTACGAGAGAAAATCTGAAGATTCGGTGCTGCCAACCGAGCGCAGCCTTCATGCAAGTGTCTCCTGCCTGTAGAGCTGAACGGTGTGACGGATTGCCGAAACCACCAGCATTAGCCCCATACCGGCAATCGCAACACTCCCTCCAAAGTCGAACAGCAACATACGATGCCCGGCAATTCGCATTGTGGGATGGGTCAGCAGCGCCACATTGCCGGCCGCCAGCAGAATGCGAATCTCTGTCGGCCCGAACTTCCAATACGAGAGGTGAAACTTTCCAATCGTATAGGTCGCGAGGTATGACTCGATCGACAGCATCAGAAACGCAACCAGCATCCCGATTGCTATTGCAGGATGCACATATCCCGAGAGCGCCATGCCTCCCATTAGAAAGAATGCCCCGAGAGTGTCCGTGATGTGGTCGACATAGAAGCCATATCGTGGCCGCTGCCGGTCCCGAAATCTGGCCAAATTCCCGTCGAGGCTGTCGCCGAGCCAGTTCAGACCAAGGAACACAATGCCCAGGACTAACGCATACGGATGGAACCGCGCCAGCGCGTAGCAAACGCCAGCAAGGCACTGAGAAAGAAAACCGAGAGCCGTCAAATGATCAGAGTTGATTCTGGACGGAGTGTGCCTCGCCAGCCAGAGCATAGCTCTCTCTTCCGGCCCTGAAACAATGCTTTGCTGAACGCGAACAGCAGGACGAAACGAAAGCTCGCGAGTCTGTTGTAGCGAACTTTGGGCTGCTCCAGCCATACGCTTTCTCCTCCACGGCCAATCTCGATGTTTTTCATAAGCTGGTCAATAGCCGGCGGATAAAACCTAGATCAACAAAAGATCACCAGCTAAGTCCATGAAATTCAAATACCTTGGATGAACTCTCGTGGCAACGAATCCTCTGTCCTAATCGCAGAATCGAGTTGCAATCTTTGAGCGAGGCGTTGGTCCATCGAGATTGGAGAGCGCCTTCAGTCCCGCACTCGTTCACACAGTTCTAATGAAGAAAAAAATCTGAACCAGCGGAAGTCTGGCCAGAATCATCTATGGCTTAGGAGGAAGGAAGCCGATGGCCAAAAAGCAGTCCAACCCCACGACATCAAGAATCAACGCTCAACCGCGCCTGCACCAACGCGCAGCAGAAATCCAGGCGTACGGAACTGTCAGCCATATGCTCCCGCTGGAACTGGAAGAACCGGTTCGGCTGGAGATGACCGAACAGCTCAATCAACTGCTCGCCGATACCATGACTGTGCGGGATCTCTACAAGAAATCTCATTGGCAGGTCGCCGGACCCACCTTTTATCAATTACACCTGCTGTTCGACAAACATTTTACCGAACAGGTCGAATTGGTGGACTCCATTGCTGAACGAATCCAGCTGCTCGGCGGGATCAGCATCGCGATGGCGCCCGATGTGGCGGAGACTACTCAGATCGAGCGCCCACCCCGCGGACGGGAAGAGGTTCCGGTTCAATTGTCTCGATTGCTGGATGCCCACCAAATCATTATTCGTCAAACTCGCAAACTGGCGGAACGCGCCTCGGAATTGGGTGATGAAGGGACGAACGATCTCGTGGTCAGTGAAGTTCTGCGCTGCAACGAGTTGCAAGCGTGGTTTATCAGTGAGCATCTCGTGAACATGCCACTGGTAAGAGCTGTAGAGCCAAGCGAAAACCGGGGTGCGGCGTAGTCCATTACAGAACTGAGTTTTTTACCAGCTAGCGGGAGTGTGAACCGGGAAAGGCGAATTTGTCATCTGCGACCCGGTGCGATCGCGATCGCTGTCGCTGGCCTTAATTCCGTCGATACCCCAGGAGGAGTAACGTGGCAGACCAATGTACCCATCTTAATCAGATCAAAATTACGAGCACCAAAACACATGTCTGCGAAGAGTGCGTGAAAATGGGCGACACCTGGGTGCATTTGCGGCTGTGCCTGGAATGCGGCAATGTGGGGTGCTGCGACTCGTCAAAGAATAAACACGCCACCAAGCACTTCCGTCAGCAACAACATCCCTTAATTCGCTCGATTGAACCGGGCGAATATTGGGTGTGGTGCTACGTTGATCAGGTGATGCCCGGAGAGTTGCGCGGGAAAAGCTTGGTACCTCTATCGGCTTGAGGTTTCGAAAAGAAGCTGCTCTGATCGTTACCGCTTGGGCGAATTCCGGACTACGTCATTGACACCCGAGCAGCCAAACACTTACTGTCCTCGTAACAGCTTCTTGAGGGGGAAGGCTGTTGCGTTGGAGGTGAGTTGTGACTCGCCATTCCCTTGCCCTGTCCTGGTTCCCACTCAGTCTTAATAAGCAGCTTCAGGCGACGATCCCGCCCACAACCCGCCCGCCAGGTTCGCCCTGCACTTGCTTAGGTACTCTGGCGGTGCTAATTCTGCTCGGCATGATGCCAGTTTTCGGGCAAGCTCCTCAGTCGTTTGCGAACTCAGACCCAACTTATCAGGCACTACGGAATCTGGGACTCTCAGGCGAAATGATTGCCGTCAAGGATCTGGACCTCAAGCGTGATGCGGGCACATTTCATTTGCACTCGGGGACGGTTTGTTTCACGGCGCCGGTACAAGGAAGAATCACTGGTGCGGTATTCGTCGGTGACGGCAATTTCGTTCTCGATCCGCCATCTGATTCGGAGCGCAAAAGTCTAAAACTACTAACCAGAGAGGATGAGTTCAGCGAAACGTTCGAACACCTCGTCCTGCGCTTTAGCGACTCCACATACCAGGATTTCAAGAAGGCCGGGACGCCCGGTTCTGCTGGTTGCGACGCGGGGCTGCTGAAAGACAGTCAAAACACAACCCGCCATAAGATCAGGGAAAATCTTGAAGCCCGCTTGCTGGAGGAGGTGCTCAGTCCCGATCCGAGGCCCTTGTTCGTGGCCTTTATCCATGGCAAGCGCTATAACGATAAAGAAATTTACGAGATCGACCCGAATTATGGGATGCATCAAGTCAGTTTCAAGACTTACGACGAGAACAAATCAGGACTTTGGGCTTCTTTCAGCATTACCGATACGCAAGGACACGTGTTCGGAAAGCCGCTTCGAATCGAGCACCAGCAGTTGGAAACAACCATTGAGAAGAATGGCAACCTCTCTGGCAAAGCAACGACGACCTTGACTGCGGAACGAAACGGGTTGCGGGTTGTGGAATTCAATTTGTTCCGGCCGCTTCGCGTCGAGACTGTACAGGCGCAAGGTCAACCGCTTTTCTTTATTCAGGAAGACAAAGAGGCAGATGCAAATTTCGCGGTCGTTTTGCCCAAAACCCTTGCAGAAGGGGAAACCTACACGATTACCACAAGCTATGCTGGAAAAGGAGCCGTACTTAACGAAGGCGGCGGCAACTACTTTCCTGTTGCCCGAGAGAACTGGTATCCCAATAACCCCGGCAGCCGGTTCGGAGAATTTGTCTCCTACGACATGACCTTCCGCATTCCCGACGACATGAAGATGGCAGCCACTGGAATCCTGGTCAGCAGCAGCAATGAAGGCGGGCGGAACGTGACCGTTTGGAAAAGTGAGGCGCCGCAGACGGTTGCGGGATTCAGTTTTGGCAAGTTCAAGGTCGAGGAAAGCAAGCTCGCGAAACCAGTTTACCTGATCCAATCGCTTGCCAATCAGGAACCACCGAGTTGGGTAGAGGAGTTTCAGCGCAAGGCCCAAGGCGGCGTTCTTCCCAGGAACGACACTGCCGGTGGCATGACCGCTATGGGCCGCCCAACCGAGATGGCAGTAGGCAGCATGAGCACCACGGGATTGAACAAGAAAGCCCTTGCTGAAGGCGAGCTTGCCGTGCAACTCTACACCGACTACTTCGGGCCCTCGCTCTTTACGCACATGCAATTGACGCAGCAGACCGCCTGTAATTTCGGTCAGTCCTGGCCCGAACTCGTTTGGATTCCCATCTGTTATTACTTCGATTCCACGGTTCGCCATGCGCTGGGGGTAGATTGGGGCGACCGTGGCTATTGGAAAGTTGTAACACCCCACGAAGTAGCGCACCAGTGGTGGGGTCACACCGTCGGCTTCAGTGCCGGGCGCGATCAGTGGATGAGCGAAGGATTCGCAGATATGTCCGCATCCCTGTACCTCAGCATGATCGAACACGATCAGAAGAAATTTATCTCGTTTTGGAACGATGAACGCGATCTGCTCTTGGAGCGCAACCCTCAAGGCTTCCGTCCGATTGACATTGGACCTTTAACCATGGGCTATCGTGCTGACAATTCGCGCACCGGCTTCGGCAGCACGCGGCGTCTCATTTATCCCAAGGGTGCGTATGTGCTTCACATGATCCGGATGATGATGCACGACAATCGCACTGGCGATCAGCTGTTTAAAGAGACCATGCAGGATTTCGTAAATACCTATCGAGGTAAGGCGGCTTCAACCGAAGACTTCAAGCGTGTCGTGGAAAAGCACATGACCCGCGAAATGGATCTGGATGGCAACCAACGAATGGACTGGTTCTTCAATGAATATGTCTACGGCACCCAATTGCCGTCCTACCAGATGAGCGCTGTTTTCGACAGTGGACCAAATGGCGATTCCGTCATGAATTTGAAATTGAACCAATCCGGAGTGGATAACAGCTTTCGGATGCTGGTACCGATCTATCTCGAATCCGAAGGCGGCAGGATCTTCTTTCTCGGCCGCGCGCACATGACGGGCAACTCGCCTTTTGAGAAGAGGATTCCGCTAAACGGTTTGAAAGAAAAACCTCGCCGGGCGATTCTCAACTACTATGCTGACGTGCTGGCTTCACAGAATTAGCTCAAAACAATAAACCCTCTCAGTGCGCTGAGAGGGTTGCGGCTGGGTATGGTGTAAAGGGCTAGGCACGTACGACATTTGCCGCCTGGAAGCCTTTTGGTCCTTTTAGTAAATCAAATTCCACGGTCTCGCCTTCGTTCAAGGTACGATAACCGTTTTCTTGGATCGCGGAGAAATGAACGAAAACATCCTCCCCTGTGGACCGCTGGATAAAGCCATATCCTTTAGCCCCGTTAAACCATTTCACTGTCCCTTTCTCTCTCACAAAAGAACTCCTTTCGCCTCTGCTAAGAATTAAGTCCCACGTCTCTCGAATCGCGCACGTTCGTACGACCCCCTCCGAGAACGTGGGCTACCGTTGATGCTGCTTCCCACGCAACAAGAAAGACTCCTGGGTTTCGCACCTGTTGAACGTCGGCGCGAAGCCCAGGAGCCTGTCGTGGTGGCGCGAGTTGCGACTGCTAGACACAAACATCAACCCAAACTAGAAACGTCGTTGCCCATGAAATGTGGCAACGAGCACCAGATAATAACATCTACTTACAATCTGACAAGAGGGATTTTCTGCAAGTGAAACGGCTCACCGCGGAATCGTCCAAACAGCCGGGAGTTAGAGGGGTCCGTCTTGACCTTAAGGATCCAGCACCAGGTCGCTAACTTTCTGATTACATTACCGAACCGTCATTTAGAAGCTGGCGATGGAACACGCTAGGATGACTTCTCAGGTTGCGACAAACGCTGTCCTAGACCTCACGTTTACCGCCACCAGAAGGAAGAGAGACCTACGACAGCCCAGACAAGCAAAAGCCCGAGTGCCAAGCTTGCAACAAAGATAAGTTTTGTGGCGTCATCGAAGAAGGATGAGTGCCGCTTGCGGAACATATACTTCACCTCAACACCTGAACATCGAAGGGCGCCGGCCAGATAGAAGTAGTTTCGTGAATAAAATGGTAATCCAATCAGTGCGTCTACACAAGGCTGACAACCGAAGGGACACCGCCCGAACTTCCATAGGAAAGAGGCCCGGTCGGAGCTTCGCGCGGAATCGCCGAGCCATACTCGATTATCGCTGGTTCTTTGCCTTCTTCATCTTCAAGTTGATCGCCATCTTAAGGACTGCTCCATCCGTGGGATCAACTTCGAACACCGCATCAGTCCTGTATTGCGCGGTGTCAACCCGATATTTGAACACGCTGTACCACTGAAAAATGTTGGTATCAACGGGCGGACCGTATTTGGCTTGTAGCTCCCAGACAGGGTAGGCATGATCTGCAAGCTGAAGCATCAGATAGGCCTCTGGTTTGTTCTCACTTCTCACCGCCGCAACTTCGGAGAATGGAAAAGGACCATGCGTCAACTGGTAATCGACAATGGCGGATTTGTGCCGATGTGAGATTCCCTCCTGCACGATTTCCGCAATGCGCTTGTCTACTTCCTGATCGAGTGCCGAGCGGTTGATAATCTTTGCGCACGAACTCTTTTGGGCGCGGCACTCCGTACGAATCTCCTTCACTTCGTACACGCGAAGCACAGTGCAGTTCTCCAGCAGAGCCTTGATTGCTTGCTCTCCAGGTAAAGCGGTTGCCGCCGCGAGCTGAGGAACCATGTCCCGCCAGTCGAAATCGTCCACGGAGAGGGCGCGCTGCGCCACGGCCTTCGAAGACCGATTGTCATCCGCCGCCCCGGACAGAGGCGCAGCGACGCAAATCCACAAAGAACCGAGTGCCAGGAAAATCGCCAGCTTCATACTCGTTGGAGAAAATCTACTGCAGATGCCAGGCCAAGGCCAGGCCAATCACAATTAACCCCGCGATGATCCTGTACACCACGAAGACCTTCAGGCTGTTCGCCTGGAGGTAACGGATCAACCACGCGATTGCGCCATAGCCGACAACGGCGGAGACGATCACGCCCACAATAAAAGGCGCATGCATCGCAGCCGGTAGGCCTTCCTTGTGCAGTTCGTGTGCTTTAAGCAACACCGCCCCACCAATTATGGGCGTGGACAGCAAGAAGCTGAACCGCACTGCCGCTTCGCGCGTCATATTGCGAAACAGTCCCGCGGTGATGGTCGAGCCGGAGCGCGAAACGCCCGGAATCAGAGCGGTCGCTTGCGCGCAACCGATGATGATGGCATCTGCCAGACCTACCTTGGTCAGTGTCTTCTTCATGCTACTGATCTTCTCGCCCCAAGCCATCAAGATGGCAACTACGATCAGCGCACCTGCAATCAGGTAGATGTGCTCGCGAAAATAGTCCTCCGCGGAGTGTTCCAGCAACTTGCCCGCGATCGCGCCTGGTATGGTCGCAATCGCCATATACCAAAGCAGAAGGCGTTCTTCCCGTTGTTCCTCAGGAGTCAGATTACGGTCGGCGCCGGTGGTTTCGGAAAAACGCACCACTTCCCCTCCGAAGGCGGCGCGAATGATTTGAAACCAGGTTCGGCGAAAGTAGACCAGCAAGGACAACAGCGTGCCAAAGTGCAGCGCAACGTCGAAGGTCAATTCGTGTGCAGGGGAAAGTTCATTCCACCCCATCAGGCGGCGGACAATGATGAGGTGGCCAGAACTTGAAACCGGAATGAATTCCGCAAGGCCCTGAATGATGGCCAGAACTACAGCTTGATATATGGGCAAACGATGGATCCTTTCTTGGGGAACTTAAGAGGTAATAAGAGTAACGCAAAATTAGGAGTGCGGCGATTACTCTTGAGCGTTTCCGTAAGTCGGCACGCCCTGTTGGATAAGGTACAACAGGCGTTGCGCGCGAGCACCCCAATCGCTCTGTGGAAAATCTGTTGCCACCTTTTGCGCCATCGCAACTGCTTTGTCTTTTGACTGATCGGATTTCTTTGCCTGATCTTCTGTCTTATAAATTTCGATTAATGCCGAAAAACGCCACGCGGCATCGTACAAAGCCTCGGCATCCGCTGGGGATTGCGGATGCTCGCGAACGTATTTTTCATACATCTCAGCTTCTTTTTCGGGGCATTTCGAAGACGCCTGCCAGTCGCCGCACAACTTGTTTTCAATCAGGTGAAACGCGGCCAGATCTGCCCATTTGCTTCCAGGGAATTTCTTAATCACTTCATGCATCAAGTCTTCGTTCATCCCCTGCCGCAAAAAGGCCTCCTTTTCGCGGGCCGATGGCCGCGACATTACATCCGCTTTCTCAATTTGCCATTTGATATCGGCAGTGCGATACAACGCTTCGCCCGCCAGCGGCGACTTGGGAAAGAGATCATAAACTCGATAATAAAGCTGCATCGCATCCTGTGCGGCCCCGCGGCGGCCCTGGCGCTGGCTGGCCTGATCCTCTGAGTCCACGGCTTCGCCAAACACGATTCGATCCCCATTGGGTGTGGAAGCCATGACAACTCCTTTGCCTAAAATCCATCCCGTAATCGTTCTCTCCTCTGTGAGGTTGGCTTCGACTTTCAGCCATTCGCGGCTGGTTTCGAGCACAATCACTTCCCTGCCACGCTCGATGTCACCCAACTTCGCCGAAGAAGCGTCAGGTGCAATGTAAATCGTAGCTGTGCGCATCATGGCTCCGCGCACGGCGTCAGCTACACATACGACAGTCGCCGTAAGCAACAGAACAATTGTCAGAAATAACGCTCTTGATGGCCGGATCATGAATTACAGGTCAAACTAAGTTCCTACAGGTTTGGGTGCGGGCTCGAACCGCGACGTTGCCCGCGGTTGCTCGTTTTGGATTTCCTCCAATACCTTGGGCTCGATGTTTCCCCCGCTAACCACGGCAGCATTGAAGACAGTATCCGGCAGCTGGTCTTTGTGGAATAGGAATGCAGCCGCCGCCACCGCTCCGCTGGGCTCGGCCAGGGTTTTCGGATTTGCAGCGAGCCTGCGCACGGCTTCCCGGATTTCCGCTTCGCTCACCGTAATGATTTTGTCCACATACTTGCGGATGTGCTGGAAGTTGATGGCGCCGATGCTTTGCGTCCGCAACCCGTCTGCGATTGTCTGCGAAACCTGCTCCGCCGGTGATTCGACAATGTGCCCCTGATCCAGGCTAGCTTGCGCATCGGCCGCCAGTTCAGGTTCCACTCCAATTACGTTTGCTCCGGGCTTGCTGAGCTTAATGGCTGTCGCGATACCGCTGATCATGCCTCCGCCGCCTACGGGGACGAGCACGGTCTCGACCTGCGGCAAATCCTCCAGAATCTCGAGGCCGATGGTTCCCTGCCCGGCAATGATTCCTTCATCATTGAAAGGCGGAACGATTGCATACCCATATTTTCGTGCTAATTCTTCAGCACGGTGCTGGCGTTCGAGGCTCGACGGTCCCACCAGCACAATCTCCGCCCCTAGCGCGGCCACGGCATCTCTTTTGACTGCCGGCGCAGTCCGAGGCATAACAATCACCGCTTTGTTTCCGAGCGCCCGTGCCGCGTAGGCAACTCCTTGCCCATGATTTCCGCTGGAATACGTGATCACGCCCGCTTCTCGCTCTGCGGGGGAAAGCAAGGCAATTTTGTTATAAGCCCCGCGAATCTTGAATGCCCCGATCGGCTGCAGATTCTCCAGCTTCAAGAACAGCTTTCGCGAGTCGGCCACAGCGGGATTCAGAAACTCCATCAGCGGCGTGCGCACAGCCACGCCTTGCAGCCGCGCCTGTGCTTCGCGAACGTCATTAAGACTGACCATGACTTGGCTCTAGGTTACAGCGCTGTGCGGCAAAGGGCAAAGCGATTGATTGTTGACATCATGATGTCTATGATTATAGCATCATGATGTGCGTACAACCTTGACTCTCGATGATGACGTAACCAAACTCCTGGAAAAGGAGCTGCGGAAGTCAGGTAAGCCGCTTAAGCAGGTGGTCAATCATTTTCTACGAGTAGGACTGACGACCAAGTCGCCAGCTAGGAAGCCGTTCAAAGTGAAACCCTGGAACCTCGGACTCCCACAATTTGAAAAGGTGGAAGAGTTGCTGGATTGGCTCGAAGGGCCGGAGCACCGTTGATCGTCATTGATGCCAACCTCCTAATCTATTCCTACGACACCAATTCCTCTCACCACACTATGAGCCGTGCGTGGCTGGAAACGATACTTTCAGGTACAGAAACAGTCGGACTGTGCTGGCAAACTGTTTGCGCTTTCCTGCGTGTCGTCACTAATCGCCGCCTTCCTCGTTCGTATCGGCCTGTGGCAGAAGCCTTACAGACCGTAGAACAATGGTTGACTCAGCCAAATGTGCAAGTGCTAACACCTGGAGATCGTCACTGGTCGCTGCTCGGACGAATTATCCTCGAAGCGAACGCGTCCGGTCCGTTGGTCAGCGATGCGGAGTTGGCTGCTCTAACGATCGAGCACGGCGGCGTGCTATACACCGCCGACCGCGATTTTGCACGATTTCCGGGATTGCGTTGGGTCAACCCCTTAGGCTAAGTCCGAGATGATCAAATTTCCAATATCACCGGCATGATCAGCGGCCGCTTCTGCATCTGCTTCGAAATATACCGCTTCAGATCCGCGCGGATCTTCTCTTTAATTACACCGTAATCGGCCTTCTCTTCTTCGCTTGACACTTCAAGCGTTTGCATGACCAACTGGCGTGCGCCATCGATAAAGCCATCTTCACCCGGCTCAAAACCTCGAGTCACAATTTCCGGAGGCGTTTCCACCCGGCCTGAGAGTTTATTGATGGCAATGATCGGCAGCACAATGCCATCCTCGCTCAGGTGACGTCGATCTTTAATAATCAAATCTTCGACTACGTCGGTCCGGGAGCCGGAATCAATACAGATTCGGCCCACATTCACGCGCCCCGCGATGCGTGCGCCCAGTTCATCGAATTCGAGAATGTCGCCACTCTCAATCAGCATGGTGCTTCCAACCGAGCCACGCATCGCGGCGGCCATCTCCGCATGCAGCTTGAGCTGCCGATACTCGCCGTGAATCGGAATGAAATATTTCGGCTTGACTAAGTTGATGATGAGTTTCAGTTCTTCCTGGCTGGCATGTCCGCTGACATGCACCGGCGGAGACGACCCATCTTCATAAATCACGTGCG
>Ga0209579_10001714_pt1 | contig 17679 bp, 16 predicted proteins | sample Coa_R1_2_FD_187152 | JGI IMG/M metagenome (GOLD analysis project Ga0209579, IMG submission 187152) | Surface soil microbial communities from Centralia Pennsylvania, which are recovering from an underground coalmine fire - Coalmine... | ecosystem: Environmental > Terrestrial > Soil >... | reverse complement strand
GCAGACGAGTCTTTAGCGCGGACCGGCCTCTCCAGCGGAGCCAGGATTCCCGCCAGGCAACCGTTCGCGAAAGACAAGCCGGCCGGCTGTTGGGCAAACCGACCAAGTCGCGATATGCAAAGAGCGGAATGTTGACGCCGTTCAGCGTCGCCACTTCTTCCTGCCAATCCGTACGTCCGACGGTCGGCTCGATCACCACGAATATCCGGCGTGCTTGATCCCACTTGAATTCAAGGCTTCCCAGTCCGCGATAATCGCACCGCTCGATGAACGCCGCCGTGAACGACTCCAACTGCCCGGCCACCTCCGGCGCGGCAATGCAGAGCGCAGTGCTTCCGGCCCTCGGCGGATGGCTCAAAATCTTTCGACCGGAAAAGAAAATCGTGCGAGCCCGATCGTGTCCGCGGTAAAAAAGGCAAAAATAGATGTTGCTGACGGGACCTTCGATCCACTCCTGAACGACGAATTCTCCCACCGTTTGCAGGAGCGTGTAGCAAAGCTTGCGAGTCTCTTCGATATCTGCCGGCATATGCAAGCGTGGCGTCCGGCGCAGATAAACCAGCCGCTTGTCAGCCGGTTTGACAATGACCGGAAATTGCAGATCGCAAAGACCTTCCAGATCGGATCCGCGGCTAATCACGATGCTGCGCGGGACCGGCAGTCCATGCCGCTCGGCAAACTCATGAAATCGCGCCTTGTTGTCGAGGATTTTTACCGTATCCCGCGACGGAATCTGGAACTGGTAGGCGCGCTTTAATTCCTCGCGATGCGTCGACACCGTGTGGACAACCATTTCGTCGGCCAACAGCAGTGCAGGCCGGAGGTCGAGGCCGCGTTGCAAAGCCATGAGGCCGTCGACGAGCTTTCGTCCATAAAGCTTTTCCACGATCACCGGCCGGGCGAAGCGTGACCACATGGCTGCGCGGCCATAGGTCGTATCCATTACGATGGTCGGCACACCGCCGCGGGCAAGGCTGCGCACGACACCAAGACCGTTAAGTTCGGCGCCGACCACGACGGCGCACGGACTGTCCCTCATAACGGTCTCATTCGTCTTGTGCCCACGACGTCTCGCCTATTTCGTTTGCAAACATAGACATAGCGACGATGCCGCAAACACTCCGAGCTTGGCAGAATTAGCAGAAACGAGCCTGCCGGGTGCAGCCGACCGCAACGCACGCGAGCCCTTTTCGGCAGTATGGTTACTCCGCGCGAGCGGCCTTGTTGTTCATGGCTGTCGATCGTTTTCGGGCAACGCGGACGCTCCTGAGTCGTGTTGCCGGGACGCATTTATGAATTCACGCTCTCATGATGTGCTCAGCCGCCAGTGCGGTATCGCGTAAGGAACAACCTCTCTTTCGCGGAGACGAAATGCATAGGCGGATCCCTGCCAAATCGGGAAATGTGAAGCGCGCCGGGAAATTTCTATTAACTAGAGAGTCCGTGGTGGGCCCGGGAGGACTCGAACCTCCAACCAAGCGGTTATGAGCCGCTGGCTCTGACCATTGAGCTACGGGCCCGCACCGTCGGCGACTTACGCCGGCGAGTGTGAAGGCTGATGCCACCAATATAGCAGAACTCTTGCTAGCCTTTCCGGCTGAGCAGGAACACCGCCTGCTCGCCGAACAAATTCCAGAACCACCACGGCATTTTCAGCCGCATCCGGCTGCCCCAGGCGTTCAGTGCCTCGGCCTGCTCCATCTTGGCGCCGACTGCGTCACAAAGCTCGCGGAAGTCCTTGATGCTGCAAAAATGGATATTCGGCGTCTCCCACCACGCATAGGGCAGGTTGTCGGTGTGCGGCATGTGACCGCCGAAAAATATCTGCAGCCGGATTCTCCAGTGGCCGAAATTCGGGAATGACACGATGCCGTGCCGGCCGATACGCAGCATGTGTTCGAGCACGACGCGCGGCTGGCGCGTCGCCTGCAGCGTCTGCGACAGGACGACAAAGTCGAAGGCGTCGTTCGGATAATTGGCCAGGTCGGTGTCGGCGTCGCCCTGAACCACCGCGAGACCCTTGGCGACACATTCGTTCACGCCTTCACGCGACAGCTCGATGCCGCGGCCGTCGACACCGCGGGTCTCCAGGAGCCGCAACAGCTCGCCATCGCCGCAGCCGACGTCGAGCACGCGCGCGCCATGCTCCACCATGTCGGCAACCACAAGCAGGTCGACGCGCGAGCCGCCCGGTCCGCGCGCGGCCTCGGCCATCGTCAAATCGTGTTTCACGCGAGACAGCATGGTCACAGACCCCTCGCCTTCGCGGCGCCCTCCAAAAATCCGTGCACGATGGCGAATAATTCGGGTTCGTCGAGCAGGAACGCGTCGTGACCCTTGTCGGTCTTGATCTCGGCGAACGACACGCGCGCACCGGCGGCGTTGAGCGCGTGAACGATGGCGCGGGACTCCGAAGTCGGGAACAGCCAATCGCTGGTGAACGAGATCACGCAGAACCGCGTCGGCGTATCGCGGAAGCCGTTCGCCACCACGCCGTCGTAGTCGGCGGCGAGATCGAAATAGTCCATCGCGCGGGTCAGGTAGAGGTACGAATTGGCGTCGAAGCGCTCGACAAAGGTGATTCCCTGGTGCCGCAGATAGGACTCGACCTGGAAATCGGCATCGAACGAAAACGTCGGATTGTCGCGATTCTGGAAGCGGCGGCCGAATTTGCGGTGCAGCGCAGCGTCGGACAGATAGGTAATGTGCGCGCCCATGCGCGCGACCGCAAGTCCACGGCGTGGATTGGTGCCCTCGGCGAAATAACGCCCGCCGCGCCAGTCCGGATCGGCCATCACCGCCTGCCGGCCGACCTCGTGGAAGGCGATGTTCTGCGCCGAGTGCCGGGTCGAAGCCGCGATCGGCAGCGCCGCGAATACGCGGTTCGGATAGCTCGCCGCCCATTGCAGCACCTGCATGCCGCCCATCGAGCCGCCGGCGACCGCGAACAGCGAGTCGATGCCGAGGCGATCGAGCAACATCGCCTGCGCACGCACCATGTCGCGGACCGTGACGACCGGAAAGTCGAGGCCCCACGGTATGCCTGTCGCCGGATTGGTCGAGGCGGGTCCTGAACTGCCCATGCAGCCGCCGACCACGTTCGGGCAGACGACAAAATAACGTTCGGTGTCGATCGGCCTGCCGGGGCCGACCATGGTTTCCCACCAACCAGGCTTGCCGGTTACCGGATGCAAGTTGAGCACGTGCTGATCGCCGGTCAGCGCGTGACAGACCAGCACGGCATTGCTGCGCGCGGCATTGAGCGTGCCGTAGGTCTGGTAGGCGATCTGCCACGGCGCAATATCGACGCCGGCGTCGAGCCGCAGCGGATTGTCGGCGGCAAAACGCATCACCAAGGAATGCGGCTGATCCGCTTCGCGTGTGCGGTCGGCGAGATCGAGCGTGGCGGTGGCATCGGCCATGACTTGCCCCCTGGAAGCGACGGTTCCCGGCGTCGATCGCCCGCAGCCGGGCGCTCAAAGCGGCGTAAATAGGCCCCTTCCGGTGGGAGTCAACGTTTTCTTTGATTTCGGCCCGCACGCCACCTATCAATCGGGCCAATTGCCGGGACTCCCATGCCGAAACCGCCACGCCAAAAGCAAGTTTCGCTGACCGACCTCCGCCGCGAGATCGATCGCATCGACGAGGCGATGCACGAGCTTTTGCTCGAGCGCGGCGAGATCATCGACACCCTGATCGCGGTCAAGAAGACCGAAGAAACCGGCTCGGCCTTTCGTCCGGCGCGCGAAGCCGACATGATGCGCCGGCTGGTGCAGCGGCATCGCGGCAACCTGCCGCTCGATACCGCCGAGAGCATCTGGCGAGTCATCATCTCCACTTTTACCTACGTGCAGGCGCCGTTTTCGGTGCACGCCGACCTCTCCGCCGGCGACGCCATGATGCGCGATTCCGCGCGCTTTCACTTCGGCTTTACGGCCCCGTTCGTGCCGCATGCCGGCGCGGCGAGCGTGGTCGCGGCGGTATCCTCGGCGAAGGCGGATATCGGGCTCGTGCCCGCATTCGCCACCGCCGGCGCCGGCCCATGGTGGACGGCGCTCGAATTCGACGCCGCGCCGAAGATCATCGCCCGGCTGCCGTTCGTCGAACGCTCCAATCATCCGGCCGCTATGCCGGTCTTCGTGGTGTCCCGCGCCGCCCCGGACGCCCTTGTGACCGAGACCGAAGTCTGGAGCGTGCGGGTGGCCGGCTGGAATGCGGCATCGGTCAACGCCGTCGCGACGCTGGCCGACGTCATCGCCGTGCCCGATCGGGCCTTCGATGGCGCGGCACTTCTGGTTTCCGTCGAGCGCGGCGGCATCTCCGCCGTCTCCGATGCCCTGATCGGGATCGGCGCCTCGATCCGCTCGACGGCCCTCGTCGGCAGTCACGCGACCCGCTATACGGTGCCCGACAAAGTCCCCGCCGCCTCCTGAAACGCGGCGATCCAGGAGCAAGTAAGTAATGCCTGCAACACGTCCGCAGCCCCGTCCCGGTGTGCTCGACATCGAGGCCTACGTGCCCGGCAAGAGCAGCGCGCCTGGCGTGGCCAAGGTGATCAAACTGTCGTCGAACGAGACGCCGCTAGGGCCAAGCCCGAAGGCGATCGCGGCCTACAAGGCCGCCGCCGACCATCTTGAAGACTATCCAGACGGCTCGGCCAGCGAACTGCGCGAGGCGATCGGCCGCGCTTTCGGGCTCGATCCCGACCGCATCGTCTGCGGCTCGGGCTCGGACGATCTGCTGCACCTTCTTGCCAACGCCTATCTGCTCGACGGCGACGAGGCGATCCACACCACGCACGGATTCCTGATTTATCCGATCGTGACGCTCGGCACCGGCGCGAAGCCTGTGGTGGCGCCGGAGAAGGACTTCACCGCCGACGTCGATGCCATTCTCGCGGCGGTGACGAAAAAGACCAAAATCGTCTTTCTCGCCAATCCGAACAATCCGACCGGCACATGTCTTTCGTTCGATGAGGTCAAGCGGCTGCATCGCGGCCTGCCGTCCAACGTGCTGCTGGTGCTCGATGCGGCTTACGCCGAATACGTCCGGCGCAATGACTACGAGGCCGGCATCGAGCTCGTGGCGACGTCGGAGAATGTCGTCATGTGCCGCACCTTCTCGAAAATCCACGGGCTCGCGTCGCTGCGGCTCGGCTGGATGTTCGCTCCGGCACCCATCGTCGACGCAGTCAATCGTATTCGCGGCCCATTCAATCTTACCGGACCGGCGATCGCCGCCGGCATTGCGGCTATCGAAGACGTCGAGCATCAGGAGCGCTCGCGCGAGCATAATACCCGCTGGCTCAACTGGCTCATGGCGGAGATCGGCAAGCTCGGTCTGAAAGTGACTCCGAGCGTCGCGAATTTCGTGCTGATCCATTTTCCGGAGACCAAGGGCCGCACCGCCAGGGACGCCGATGCTTTCCTGACCGCGCGCGGTCTTATCTTGCGTCAGACGACCGCCTACAAGCTGCCGAACGCACTGCGCATGACGGTCGGCAGCGAAGAAGCGAACCGTCTTGTCGTCGCCGCCCTCAAGGAATTCCTGGAACGGCAGTGATGGCGCCGGCCCCCGCCTTCGACCGCATGGCTCTGATCGGCGTCGGCCTGATCGGCGGCTCGATCGCACGCGCGGCGCGGGCGCTCGGCTCGGTGCGGACCATCGTTGCGACGTCGCGCTCGGAGCCGACGCGGCAGCGCATCCGCGAATTGGGCCTCGCTGATGACGTGGCGGACACAAGCGCGGCGGCGGTGACCGGTGCCGACCTCGTCATCGTCTGCGTGCCGATCGGCGCCTGCGGCGCGGTCGCCAGGGAAATCGGCCCGCATCTCAAGCCGGGCGCGATCGTCTCCGATGTCGGATCGGTCAAGGCGGACGTGGTGCGCGCGATGGCGCCGCACATTCCGGCGGGAGTCCATTTCATTCCCGGCCACCCGGTCGCCGGCACCGAGGACTCCGGACCGGATGCCGGCTTCGCCGAGCTCTTCATCAACCGCTGGTGCATCCTGACGCCGGCCAAGGACGCCGATCCCTCTGCGGTCGAGCGCCTGTCGCAATTCTGGAAAGCATTCGGCGCCAGCATCGAGATCATGTCGCCGGAGCACCACGACCTGGTGCTGGCCGTCACCAGCCACGTCCCGCACCTGATCGCCTATAACATCGTCGGGACCGCGTTCGATCTGCGGCACGTCACCGAGTCCGAAATCCTCAAATATTCGGCCGGCGGTTTTCGCGACTTCACCCGCATCGCCGCATCCGACCCGACCATGTGGCGCGACATCTTCCTGCACAATCGCGAGGCCGTTCTGGAAGTCCTCGGCCGCTTCAACGAGGACCTTTCGACGCTGACGCGCGCCGTCCGCAACGGCGATGCCGAGACGTTGTACAAGGTATTCGCCGAACGGCGCGCCATCCGGCGCGGCATGATCCAATTCAATCTGGATTCGCCGGCGCCCGATTTTCAGCAGCCGGATTCGAAGCCGAAGGCCGATCCGATACCGCGGCCCTACGCGGCATCGGGCGACGATTGAACCGGATTGCGAAAGTCTTAGGCGCGGGCGCTGACGGTCAGCGCCTCATTTACCGCCGTCCGCAAGGTCGCGAGCGTGAACGGCTTGACGATGACGTCGTGGATCAGAGCGTCCAGGCCGTGTGCGCGCTCGCGCTGATCGGCGTAGCCGGTCATCATCAATATGGTGAGTTTCGGAAAGTCACGCGCCGTGGCAAGTGCAAGCGCGATGCCGTCCATGATCGGCATGCGAACGTCGGTGAGCAGGAGATCGAAGCGCCCTTCCTGCCGGCACAGCACCTCCAGTGCCTCGCTGCCGTCGCACGTGCTTTTGACATCGTGGCCGTCCATCACCAGCGCGCGGGCGCACAAAGCGCGCAGCGCCTCCTCGTCTTCGGCTATTAGAATGCGCGCCATGGCGATCAGTGACTTCCGGAAGTGACGTCGCGCCGGGTGACAAAACGTACCAACACATCGTGGGCTTCCGGCGGCGGCGAGGCAAGCCGGCTGCGGAACGCCACACTCTCCCCGGGCGGCAGCGACGTGCGCGGCGGAACGGTGGTCCAGGAATAAACCTCCTGGCCGGAAGCATTGCGAACCGCAAATTTCAATCGCGGCACGTCGGCAACCTTTCGGCTTTCGTTGACGATAGTGCCGTCGACCACGATGATCGGCACGCCTTCGCGCTGTTCCGTTGCAGTGTTGACGTCATCGAATTCGAGGCCGCGCAAATTTACGCCGAGACCCAGCATCGAATAGAACGACGCGGTCTGAGGCATGATCCGCACGAATTCGTCGCGCCAGCCGACGACGACGGCGTCGACAATGAGCAATGCCAGGATGGCGCTTTGCAACCTAGACAGCGGCCAACGCCAGGGCCGGCCTTTGGCGGCTAGCCTTGCGCGGCGTGCGGCGTAGGTTTCGATATCTTCGGCGGTCTCATCGGCCGGCTCCGCTTCGACCTCGACCGCCGGCTGGCCTTCGTCGAAATCGACCGGAGCGATCGGCGGGGCGTCCAGCTCGACGCCGCTAACGGGCATGGCGGTGGCCGCCCCGGCATCCGCCGCCTCGAAGGGCACTTCGGAGGTCAAGTCCGGCGCCATACGGGAGTCGCCGTCCGCGGCAAGCCCCAAGGTTCCGTCGGCATCGTCCGTATTGTCGTCCGTGGAGTATCGTACCGCTTCGGCCGCGCCGTCGGCAGCAAAGGCATGGGCAGCAAAGGCATGAGCCGCATCCGCTGTTTCGGGCACCGGCGCAATGGCCTCGGCAGCCGCCAAAAGCTTATCGGCATGGCTGAGCTCGGCCAGCCAGACATTGCGGCAACGCACGCAGCGGACCCGGCGCCCGTCAGGTTGCAGGCTTGCCAGCTCAATATCGTACGATGTAGCGCAGGACGGGCAAACGATCAGCATCTGCGAATCAGTCATCGCGGAACGTTCCGGGCGACCCTAAGGGCGATCCGTTAACGGATTGGAAACCAAGCCGGCACGGCAAGGGGACCGGCCCGGCGTGGTATTAAATTCGAGGCTGGGACGAATCGGTCGACCGACCGGCCGATGAGCCGGGCTCTCGTCCAACAGGCAATGCGGAGAACCGCGTGATCCGATTCGAGAATGTCGGCTTGCGCTACGGGCTTGGCCCCGAGGTCCTGCGCGACCTGACCTTCCGTATCGACGCCAATTCGTTTCAGTTCCTCACTGGGCCGTCCGGGGCCGGCAAGACGTCTTTGCTTCGCCTGCTTTTTCTGGCGTTGCGGCCGACGCGGGGCCTCGTCACGATGTTCGACCAGGACACCGCGACGCTCAGCAAGGACGGCCGGGCGACAATGCGGCGCCGGATCGGCCTCGTATTCCAGGACTTCAGGTTGCTCGACCACATGACCACCTATGAGAACGTCGCGCTGCCGCTGCGTGTCATTGGCAAGGACGAGGCCTCCTATCGGCCGGAGGTTGTGGAATTGCTGCATTGGGTCGGTCTCGGTGAACGCATCGGAGCGCTGCCGCCCGTTCTCTCCGGCGGCGAGAAGCAGCGCGCCGCGATTGCGCGGGCCGTGATCGCACGGCCGCAACTTCTGCTCGCCGACGAGCCGACCGGCAACGTCGATCCCAATCTCGGTCAGCGATTGCTGCGATTGTTCATCGAGCTCAACAAATCGGGCACTGCAGTCGTCATTGCCACCCACGATATCGCCTTGATGGACGAGTTTGATGCGCGCCGTTTGGTGCTGCATGAGGGACGGCTGCATGTCTACGAGTGAACCGCTCAAGGTCATGGCCGAGCCGTGGGATGAGCTCGATGGGGCGCCTGCGCTGTCGCGTGCGCCGCGCGGCGCGGCGTCTATCGTGCCCAAGAGTTCTATTGCGGTGCGTTCGCTCGGCGCCGTCGTCGCCATCATGACCTTTCTTGCTTCGCTGACGACGGGAGCCGCGATGCTGGTGGTCAGCACGGCAAGCACCTGGCAGTCGGAGGTCGGGCGCGAGATCACGATCCAGGTTCGTCCCCAGCCCGGGCGAAATATCGACGCAGATGTGAGCAAGGCAGCCGACCTTGCCCGCGGTACTGCCGGCATCGCCGAAGTCCAGGCTTATTCAAAGCAGCAATCCGAGCAACTGGTCGAACCATGGCTCGGCGCGGGACTCCATCTCGACGATCTGCCCATTCCTCGCCTGGTCGTCGTCAAACTTGTCCGCGGCGCGACGCCGGATTTCGCCGCATTGCGTAATGCACTGGCGGCCCAGGTGCCGACCGCCAATCTCGACGATCATCGCGGGTGGATCGAGCGGATGCGCACCATGGCCGGGGCCGCGGTCATCGCCGGTCTCACGGTGCTCGGCCTCGTTCTGGCGGTGACGGTGCTGTCTGTGACGTTCGCAACTCGCGGCGCCATGGCGATCAACAGGCCTATCATAGAGGTGATGCACTATGTCGGCGCGACCGACAGCTTTGTCGCGGGCCAGTTTCAACGCCATTTTCTGTTGCTTGGACTCAAGGGCGGCGCAATTGGCGGCGGCACGGCCATTCTGCTGTTCGGCTGCGTCGAAGCGGCACGAGCCTGGTTTGCGGGGACGCCGGGCGGCGATGAAGCAGCCGCGCTGTTCGGCAGCCTGTCCATCGGCGTCGACGGCTACCTGGCTATCGCCGCCCAGATTATCGCAATGGCGGTGGTGACGGCGCTGGTTTCCCGCTACACGGTGAGTCGGACGCTTGCGACCATCGAATAAGATCGACCAGGCGCGGAGGGACGCGCGCGATGATGCAAAGCCTAAAGTCCGCCGTGCGAACCCGACGCATGACGTCGCTTGCGGTCAGGCTCGCGGTGTTGGGCGCCGTTGCGCTGGTTCTCGGCTTTGCCGCCTTCGTCTGGTTCCTGCCAGACCAGCAGGCTCCGCTCGATCGGAATGCCGACGGCATCGTGGTATTGACCGGCGGTACCTCGCGCGTCGCCGATGCGCTCGAGTTGCTCGCCTCCGGCCGCGGCAAGCGCCTGCTCATCACCGGGGTCAATCCCGGCACGACGACCGGCGACATCGCCCGTCAAACCGTGGACTATGACCGCTTCCTGTCGTGCTGCGTCGACCTCGACTATTCCGCGCTGAATACGCTGGGCAACGCGGTTCAGGCCCGGATCTGGGCGACGGCGCATAATTTCCATTCGCTCATCGTGGTCACGTCGGCCTACCACATGCCCCGCGCGCTTGCCGAACTGGCGCACCAGCTTCCCGACGACACTCTGATCCCCTACCCGGTAGTCTCCGACCGCCTGCGCATCGAGCCGTGGTGGTCGAACGGCGCGACGACGAGACTGGTGCTGTCGGAATATCTCAAATACCTTTTTGCCAAGGTGCGCATGCGGTTTGATTCAGCCGTAATCGATGACGGAAACCTCCGCGTGGCGGACATACCCAGATCGGCATAATCTGGCGCCGTTTCCATCCGACAGGTTTATCTTGCCTCGATCGACGACCATCATCATCGCCCGTTCGCTCGTTTTCAACGCGCTGTTCTACGCCAATTTGCTCGTTCATATGATCGTGGCGCTACCGACCCTCGTGCTGCCGCATCAGGTGCTGCGCGAGTTCATCCGCTCCTATGGCGTCACCAGCCTTTGGTTGTTACGGGTTGTTTGCGGCATCAAAGTCGAGTGGCGTGGCCTCGAAAAAATTCCCGAGGGCGCATGCCTGATCGCCTGCAAGCACCAGTCATTGTGGGAGACCTTCGCGCTCTACGCCGTGCTGCGCGAGCCGATCTACATCCTCAAGCGCGAGCTGATGTGGATTCCTCTGTTCGGCTGGTATGCATGGAAGGCCCGGCTCATTCCGGTCGATCGCGATGCCGGGCTGTCGGCGCTGGCGCGCATGACCAAGCGGGCGCGAAAGGAACTTGAACGCGGTTGCCAGCTCGTCATCTTTCCCGAGGGCACACGGCGGCCGCCAGGCGCTGAGCCGATCTATAAGCCAGGCGTCGCCTTTCTCTACAGCAAGGCCGAAGTGCCCTGCGTGCCGCTTGCCCTCAACTCCGGACTGTTTTGGCCGCGGCGCTCGTTGCGTCGCCGTCCCGGTACGATCCTCGTCGAAGCGCTCGATCCGATTCCTCCAGGCCTTGACCGCAAGGAATTCTTTTCGCGCCTGCAAAATGTTCTGGAGGAAGCGACCGCGCGGCTGGTTCAGGAGTCCGGTCCTGCCGTCAGTGGTCGCTGAGGGCCGGTCCCGATTCACCCCGGCTCGACGCTGCTTCGTGAACGCCCTTGAGCTGCGCGGCAATCAAATGCAGTTCGGTTTCGCGATAACCGAGCGCTTCGAGTGCGCGAACCGTTTCAAGCACGTAATCGCGATTATGACCCGAGCGGCCGTGGCCTTGCCGCACATAGTGCACGCACTCTTTCACGCCGAGCCGGCCGGCATATTGCACGTGACCGCGGTCGGCGATGTAGCATAATGCCTGGACCTGACGACGTGAGTGGTCCTCAAGCTCGATCCGCCGCACGGTTTCGAGATAGACGCTGGTGGCCTGTTCGCGTTCACGCAGATAGGCGACGGTTTTGTCTCGTTTCGCGGCGGCGACGCGATAGGCAATACCGCGGCACATGCCGCCGCGATCGAGACCCAGCACCAGTCCCGGACGCTCCGGCGTGCCGCGGTGGACAAACGAAAACACGCATAGCGCGCGGTGCATTCCGATCAGCCTGGCGGGCACGCGATCGAGCACGTCAAAACCCGGCCGCCACATCAGCGAGCCATAGCCGAAAACCCAGAGGTCCCCGGTATCCTGCGCGCCGCTTTGCCCCATCGCCCTCGTTGACTCCTCCGTGCAGTTCCGCTCGCCTAACAGGAGGATCGAGGCGGCACAATGGCGCCGAATTAGTCTTTGAAACGCCGCAGTCGGCAGGCGACAACAGGTCATGCAGGGAGAATCCCCTCTCAATATGATGCGACCGCCGCGGCAGCGCCCGCAACGCCGTCCTGCGGCGGCCTCGCGGCGGCGCGGCCGGCCATGGCCGGTCGTCGCGGCGGTAGCCGTCTTGATCGTGCTTTCGGCCGGCTGGTGCGTGCTCTGGTACTATGCTGCCTCGATCGCGGACCGCACGCTGTCGGGCTGGGTCGCGCGGGAAGCTGCCGCCGGCCGGGTCTATAGTTGCGGATCGCAGGACATCACCGGCTTTCCGTTCCGCATCCAGGCGCACTGCGTCGAGGCCGGCGCGACGATCAACAGCAACCAGCCGCCGTTTGCCGTCAACGCCAAGGACATCACCTTTACGGCGCAGGTCTATCATCCGACGCTGCTGGTGGCGCATGTAACCGGCCCGCTCACCCTTTCGGTACCCGGCCAGCCGCCGAGCTTCACCGCCAATTGGTCGCGCGCCGAATTGACCGTGCGCGGCCTGCCGCCCGAGCCCGAAAGCGTCTCCGTCACGGTCGAGAAACCGCGTGTCGACCAAGCCGTCGACGCCAAGACGGCGACAATATTTCAGGCCGATTCCGCAGAAGTCCGCAGCAGCATCTCGGCCGGTTCGGCCGCCATTAATCCCGTGATCGACACGTTCGTCAGGTTCGCCGCGGCGACCGCACCGGGTTTGCATCCGCTGCTCGCGGCCCCCCTGCAGGGTGACATCGACGTCGTATTCAAGGGCTTTAAGGATCTCGCACCGAAGCCCTGGGCGCAGCGCTTTCGCGAAATGCAGGAGGCCGGGGGGAGCATCGAGATCAAGCATCTGCGCCTAGAACGCACGGACGCCATCGTCGTCGGCGCCGGCACGCTGACTTTGAAACCAGACGGCAAGCTCGACGGCTTGATCCGCGTCGCCATTGCCGGGGTCGAAAATATAGTCCCGCAGTTAGGGATCGATCGCGCTATCGCGCGCGGCCTCGACCGGCTTGCCGGCGACAAAGGCTCCTCCCAGGGGCTTGGCGCCCTCGACCGCCTGATGCCGGGGCTGGGCGGTGCCGTCCGTGACACCGCCAATGCAAGCCTGATCGACAGCCTCAAAAAAATGGGTCAGCCAACCGAAATCGACAAGAAACCGGCGATCATCTTGCCCCTGCAATTCTCCGACGGGATCATGTCTCTTGGAATGATTCCGCTTGGCGAGGCGCCGCCGCTGTTCTGACGCCGAGGCCGCTTACTAGCGCTTGCGATCGGCGTGCCAGCCGACTTTCGCGTCGGTAACCGCGTCCGTCGAAGCAAAATAAGGTTTGATGTCGAGCAACGGCGTGTTGTCGATGCAGTCGAGGCCGACAACCGAAAGCGTGTTGCCGTCGATGCGAAGAAGGCGGACGACCGAGACGGCAATCGGGTTGGGCCGCACCGGCGAACGCAATGCAAAGGTACCACGCGCTTCGGCATAGTGCCGCGGCGCTTGCACCACGAGGTCGCGCCGCGCCTTGTCCATCCAATAGAGCACCAGGACATGGCTCACGGTCTCCAAGCCTCGGAGGCCGTCGGTCCAGCGCGGATCAAGCGCAATCGTACAGACGGCGTCCGACTCCCGGCCGTTCTTCGGACACTCGTCTCGGGTTTGCCACGGCGTGTTGATGCAGCCGATGAAATAAAGCGACGCATCGAATTGATCGGGTGGCGCGACCGTGACTTCCCCCTCGCGGAGACCATCCAGGCCGGGATTACGCTTCGGGTCATCGTTGGCTTCGTTCATTCCACGAAATTCGCATGGGCGCCCCCAGCGCCGCTAGTCGTTTGGCCCCTCTCCGCCGCGAGGCCCATCCCGTCGTATTGGGATGTGGCCCACAAAGCCGTTGCCTTAAACTGCTTAATCGTATAAAGATATCTTTATGTCTAACTCAACTATGTTTGGCTGACGACTTTGGACAACGAAGCGCTCTCATTTCCCGACCTAACCGCCATGCTCAAAGCGGCTGGCGAATCGACACGATTGCGCATTCTCGCGTTGATCGCCGAGGCCGAGTTGACCGTCTCCGACCTGACGGAAATTCTGCGCCAATCGCAGCCGCGGTTGTCGCGTCACCTGCGGCTGCTTGCCGAGGCCGGACTGGTCGAGCGCTTCCGCGAAGGCTCCTGGGCCTTCTTTCGGCTCGGGGAGCGCGGCGGCCCGGCCGATATCGCGCGCGCCATGATTACGAGGCTCGATGCCAACGATCCGGTCATCGCACGCGACCGCGAGCGGCTCGCCGCGGTGCGCACCGCGCGCGCCACCGCCGCCCAGAATTATTTCAGACGGCACGCCGCCGAGTGGGATCGCATCCGCAAATTGCATGTCGCCGACGCGGCGGTAGAGGACGCGATCCGCTCCGCTCTCGCCGATAAACCGATCCGGTCGCTGCTCGATCTCGGCACCGGCACGGGCCGCATGCTGCAATTGTTTGCCGGCGATATCGAACGCGGCCTCGGGCTCGATCTTTCGCTCGATATGCTGGCGCTGGCGCGGACCCGCCTCGACCGCGCCGGCTTGAAGAATTGCAGCGTGCGGCAGGGCGACATCTACGACCTTGCGCTGCCCCGGGACTCCTTCGACGTCGTCATCATCCACCAGGTGCTGCATTTCCTCGACGATGCCCCCCGCGCCATCCGGGAGGCGGTGCGCGTGCTGCGGCCGGGTGGCCGGCTCCTTGTCATCGACTTCGCCCCGCATGATCTCGAATTCCTGCGCGAGGAGCACGCTCATCTTCGGCTCGGCTTTGCCACCGAAACCGTGTCGCAGTGGCTTGAAGCCGCCGGTCTCGACATCGTGCGGCAGCAGACGCTGCCGCCCGGCCCGCAGGGCAAAATCGCGGTTTCGCTCTGGCTCGCACGCGACCCGCGCATTTTGCTCGCCACGCCGAAAGCACGCGAGGTGGCGTGATGAACACATCCCGCGCCAGCCGTTTTGCCAAGGACCGCGCGTCGCGCAGGATCGGCGTCTCGTTCGAATTTTTTCCGCCCAAGACCGCCGAAATGGAACAGGGCCTGTGGGAGGCGGTCACGCGCCTCGCGCCGCTGAAGCCGAACTTCGTCTCGGTGACCTACGGCGCCGGCGGCTCGACGCGCGAACGGACCCACGCCACGGTCAAGCGCATTCTCGCCGAAACGGCGCTCACTCCCGCGGCGCACCTGACCTGCGTCGCCGCGACGTCTGCGGATATCGACGGCGTGATCGGCGGCTATGTGCAAGCCGGCGTGCGCCACATCGTGGCCTTGCGCGGCGATCCGCCGGGTGGCGCCGGCGAGCGCTATGCGCCGCATCCCGGCGGCTATCGCAATGCCGCCGATCTCGTAGCCGGCATCAAGCGCATTGCCGATGTCGAGGTCTCGGTCTCCGCCTATCCGGAGAAGCATCCCGACAGCACCTCGGTCGCAGTCGACATCGATATGCTCAAGGCCAAGGTCGACGCCGGCGCGACGCGCGCGATCACCCAGTTTTTCTTCGATAACAGCTTCTATTTCCGCTATCTGGACCAGGTGCGCGCCGCAGGAATTCGCATTCCGATCGTGCCCGGAATCCTCCCCGTGCAGAATTTCAAGACGACCCGGACGTTCGCGGCGCGCTGCGGCGCTTCGGTGCCGTCGTGGCTCGCCGAGCGCTTCGACGGCCTCGATGACGATGCCGCGACCCGCAAGCTGATCGCCGCTGCCGTCGCCGCCGAACAGGTGCTCGATCTCGTCGATCACGGCGTGACCGACTTTCACTTCTACACCATGAACCGCGCCGATCTTGTCTACGCGATCTGTCATCTGCTGGGGCTTAGGCCCGGTCAGGAACACGGCGCGAGGGCTTCCATGCTGTCCGAGAAGGAGCGCGCGTAGTCCATGTCCAAGCGCGCGTCACCGGTCGAAACGACGTTGCGGCGGCTGGCCGCCGAACGGATTCTGGTGCTCGACGGCGCCATGGGCACGATGATCCAGGCGCTGCGCCTCGACGAAGAGGCTTTTCGCGGCGCGCGTTTCGATGCCTGGAACCGCGAGGTTCGCGGCAACAACGATCTGCTCGTGCTCACCCGGCCGGACGCGATCCGCGCGATTCACCTCGCCTATTTCCGCGCCGGCGCCGATATCGCCTCGACCAACACGTTCTCCTCGACGCGCATTGCCCAGGCCGATTACGGCATGGCGGAGATTGCCTACGAATTAAACCTCGAAGGCGCTCGGCTGGCGCGTGAGGCCGCGCGGCTCGCGCAGAACGAGGACGGCCGGCAGCGCTTTGTCGCCGGCGCGATCGGCCCGACCAACCGCACCGCCTCGATCTCGCCCGATGTTTTGAACCCGAGCTTTCGTTCCGTCACCTTCAATGCGCTGCGCACCGCTTATACCGAACAGGTGCGCGGGCTGCTCGACGGCGGTGTCGATGCGCTGTTGATCGAAACCATTTTCGACACGCTCAACGCCAAGGCGGCGATTTTCGCCATCGCCGAGGAATTCGATGCCCGTGGTCTCGCGGTGCCGGTGATGCTCTCGGGCACCATCACCGACCGCTCCGGCCGTTTATTGGCCGGACAGACCCCGGAGGCGTTCTGGAACTCGGTCGCACACGCCGCGCCGCTGTCGGTCGGTTTCAACTGCGCCTTCGGCGCCAAGGACATGCGGGCACATGTTGCCGAACTCGGCCGCGTTGCCGACACGCTGATCTGCGCCTATCCCAACGCCGGCCTGCCCAACGAATTCGGTCATTACGACGAGGGCCCGGCGACCATGGCGGCGTTGATCGGCGAATTCGCCGACTCAGGCCTCGTCAATATTGTCGGCGGCTGCTGCGGCACGACGCCCGATCACATCCGCGCCATTGCCAATGCCGTAGCCGGCAAGAAGCCACGCGCTATCCCCGACATCGCGCCGCGACTGCGGCTCTCCGGCCTCGAAGCCTTTACGCTGACACCCGAGATTCCGTTCGTGAATATCGGCGAGCGCACCAACGTCACCGGCTCGGCGCGCTTTCGCAAGCTGATCACCGCCGGCGACTACGCCGCCGCGCTCGCGGTGGCGCGCGACCAGGTCGAGAATGGCGCGCAGATCATCGACGTCAACATGGACGAGGGCCTGCTCGACTCCGAAAAAGCCATGACCACGTTCCTTAACCTGATCGCGTCGGAGCCGGATATCGCGCGCGTGCCGATCATGATCGATTCCTCCAAGTTCTCCGTGATCGAGGCCGGGTTGAAATGCGTGCAAGGCAAGGCCGTGGTGAATTCGATTTCGCTCAAGGAGGGCGAGGAGGCCTTCATCCATCACGCCCGACTGGTGCGCCGCTATGGCGCGGCGGTCGTCGTCATGGCGTTCGACGAATCCGGCCAGGCCGACACGCTTGTCCGCAAGACGTCGATCGCCAAACGCGCCTACGACGTCCTGGTGAATCGCGTCGGCTTCCCGCCGCAGGACATCATCATCGATCCGAACATCTTCGCCATCGCGACCGGCATGGACGAGCACAACGGCTACGGCGTCGATTTCATCGAGGCCGCGCGCTGGATCAGGCGGAACCTGCCGCATGCGCACGTCTCGGGCGGCGTCTCGAATCTGTCGTTCTCGTTCCGCGGCAACGAGCCGGTGCGCGAGGCGATGCATTCGGTGTTCCTCTATCACGCCATCGCCGCCGGAATGGACATGGGCATCGTCAACGCCGGTCAGATGGCGGTCTATGACGATCTCAATGCCGAGTTGCGCGAGGCGTCCGAGGACGTCGTGCTCAATCGCCGCACCGACGCCGCCGAACGGCTGCTCGCGATCGC
>Ga0209579_10001712_pt1 | contig 17691 bp, 18 predicted proteins | sample Coa_R1_2_FD_187152 | JGI IMG/M metagenome (GOLD analysis project Ga0209579, IMG submission 187152) | Surface soil microbial communities from Centralia Pennsylvania, which are recovering from an underground coalmine fire - Coalmine... | ecosystem: Environmental > Terrestrial > Soil >... | reverse complement strand
AGATGGTAGAGCTGATCAAAGCCGAGAGCGGCGCCAAGCGCGTCGTCGTGTTCGATCACACACTCCGCACCGCAGACGACGAACTGCGCGAGTCGAAGAAAATCCGTGAAGTCGTGCGCCGCGTGCACAACGACTACACCGAATGGTCGGCGCCACAGCGCGTGCGTGATATCCTGCCCGACGAAGCGGAGGAATTGCTCAAGCGCCGCTTCGCGATTATCCAGACGTGGCGGCCGATCCGCCATCCGGTCGAGACCTATCCGCTCGCCATGGCGGACGCGCGGTCGTTGTCGCCGAGCGACATGATCATCTCCGAGCGGCGCGCACCCGGACGCATCGGCCAGACCTATGCGATCAAATACAATCCGGCGCACAAGTGGTACTGGTTCCCGCGCATGCGGCGCGAGGAAGCATACGTCTTCAAGGTGTTCGATTCAGAGAAAGACGGCCGTGCCCGCTGGACTGCGCACACTGCGTTCGAAGATCCAACCACGCCGCCGCACGCACGCCCGCGCGAGAGCATCGAAATCCGCACGATGGCGTTTTTCTAGAGCACATTGGCCCGCGCGCTATTAGTTTGGGGCGCGGCCCTTCACTGCATTGGCGAAGCATTCGTAAGCGATACGGCCGTCGGCGACCGTCGGCAGGAGCTCGCGCAGCCGCACCTTGAGACGCTCAACCTCTGGCGGCGACATCTTCCGAAGCGCCAAGCCGGCCGGCCCCTCTGGGACCTTGTAGGACAGCCAAAACTCGTCAAAATCGGCGAAGCTCACCTGAATGCGGATCACGCGCGTCTCCACCGATTGCAAACCTGCTTGTGTCCACACCGATTGCATGCCTTCGCGCCGTGATACTTCCATGCCAGGCATCTGGGCGGGGACGCCAAGCGAGTGCAAGGCGCGGTACATCGGCTCAACCGGAATGCCGCCGGCGGGCAAATCCCACATGTAGGTTGCGACCAGACCGCCGGGTTTTACGACGCGCGTCATCTCACGCGCCGCCCTAAGCGGGTCGGGTATGAAGCTGATTGCGAGCGCCATTGCAGCGGCATCGAAGCTTCGATCGGCGTAGGGCAGCGCTTGAGCGTCGCCGAGGCGAAATTCCGCCAAGCTCGTGCTTTGGCGGGCGCGGGCGTAGGCGAGTTGCCCCTCCGAGGGATCGACGGCGCTGACCGCGCCAGGGGCGCAACGTGCGATCAGAACTTCAGTGAAGGCGCCGTTGCCGCAGCCGACGTCGAGCCAGCGCAACCCCGGCGGTGCGGCGAGCCAATCGAGGAAAATTTCGCCGACCAGGCGGCTCCATCGTCCCATCCGCTGTTCATAAGCGGCGCCGTCAGAGAATAGCTGGGGGGCGTCGCTCATCGCAGCTTCTTCGCTGCTACCGCTTCGAGAACTGGAAGCTGCGGCGCGCTTTCGCCTTGCCGTACTTTTTGCGTTCGACCACGCGCGGGTCGCGGGTCAAAAAGCCGCCGCGCTTGAGCACCGGGCGCAGATCGGGCTCGTGCCGCATCAGTGCCTTGGAGAGACCGTGGCGCACCGCGCCGGCTTGGCCCGATAGGCCGCCGCCCGAGACGGTGCACACCACATCGTATTGGCCTTGGCGGTTGGCCGCGGCCAGCGGTTGCTGAATCATCATGCGCAGCACCGGCCGGGCAAAATAAGTCTCTACAGGGCGGTCGTTGACGACAATCTTGCCGGCGCCCATCTTGACCCAGACCCTCGCCACCGCGTCCTTGCGCTTGCCGGTCGCATAGGCGCGGCCCTGCTTGTCGAGTTTCTGCACATATTTGGGCGGCTGTGGCGCTGCCGCGGGCTTAAGCGTCGACAGCTCTTCCAACGTCTGGATGGTCTCGGCCATCAGTCAGTCCTCTTATTCTTGCGGTTCATAGCCGCGATATCGACCTTCTGCGGCTGCTGTGCCTCATGCGGATGCTCGGCATGGGGATAGACCCGCAGGTTTGCGAGTTGCTTTCGGCCCAGCGGACCGTGCGGGAGCATTCGCTCCACGGCCTTCTCGACGATGCGCTCGGGGAAACGCCCGGCCAGGATCGATTTGGCGGTGCGTTCCTTGATGCCGCCGATGTAGCCGGTGTGTTTGTAATAAATCTTCTGTTCGACCTTGCGGCCGGTCAGCACCACCTTGGCGGCGTTGATGACGATGACGTTGTCGCCGCAATCGACGTGCGGCGTGAATGTTGGCTTGTGCTTGCCGCGCAGGCGCAGCGCCACCAGCGAAGCGAGCCGGCCGACGACGAGCCCGTCGGCGTCGATCATCACCCACTTTTTGTCAACGTCGGCAGGTTTTGCGGAAAAGGTCTTCATCTTCGCATCCATTTGGGATTGCGGCAGCTGCCAGGAGCGCCGCGCGCAGGCTTCTAGCCGGGATGCCACGGGCGGTCAATCGCCGCGGAGCCTATTCCTGCTATTTTTTCAATCGGTTGGTCTGGTGGTATTTTGTTACCTCTCAGCCTGGATCGGGATCGAATAGGTCGAAGTGACGTGTGCCACCAACTCGCCGCCGCCGTCCGACCGAATGCCGACTTCGCCGACGGCCAGCCGTTTGCCGAGTTTGAGTAGTCGCGCCTCGGCCAGAAGATCCCGCGGCGCAGGCTTTCGGAGAAAATTGATGCTCAGGTTGGTGGTCACCGCCAGCGGTACCCAGCCGACCGCCGAAAGGACCGCCACGTACATGGCCACATCCGCGAGAGCCATGATGATGGGGCCGGAAACCGTGCCGCCTGGACGCAGCGATTTCGGATGGAAATGGCGGCGCAGACGGCAGCCGCCGCGCCAAACCCGTTCGATAGCGTATCCACGTCGGGCATCGAACATCTCGGGGAATTCGGCGCTCAGCAGCGCTTCGAGCTTCTTGCGCGACAGCTTCGGCGCGGCCATCTGCTTGCCAGTGTCCTGCCCCTTCATTACTAGCCCCCTGGGATCGCAGATCGGATACCATCGTCACAAAACGCCGAAGCCACAAAGCAGGATAGGTCAATGAGCCCTCAAACCGCAAAAGCCGTTGCGCCGGTCGCGGCCGCCGAGGCGGCGATCCTCCTGCGCGAGGATATTTCCGGCACCGCCGTGCTTACGCTGAACCGGCCAGACGTGCGCAACACGCTGTCCGAAGCGATGCTTGCGGCACTCAGCGATGCTTTGTCCTCCATCGCCCGCGACGAGCGGGTTCACGCGGTCGTACTTGCCGCAAAAGGTCCCGTGTTCTGCGCCGGTCATGATCTCAAGGAGCTCAATCGCCGCCGCGCCGACTCCGACGGTGGCCGCGCCTACTTCAAGAAGGTGATGACGGCGTGCTCGGCGATGATGCAGCAGATCGTGAAGCTGCCGCAGCCGGTGATCGCCGCCGTCCAGGCGACCGCGACTGCGGCCGGCTGCCAGCTGGTTGCAAGCTGTGACCTCGCCATCGCCTCGCGCACCGCCAAGTTCGCGACCTCGGGCATTGACGTCGGCCTGTTTTGCTCAACACCGATGGTCGCGCTGTCCCGCAATGTTTCGCGCAAGCATGCCATGGAGATGCTGGTGACCGGCGAGATGATTTCCGCGGACCGCGCGGAGCGAACCGGTCTGGTCAATCGCGTCGTCGATCCCGGCAAGGAGCGCGAGGAAGCGCTGAGACTCGCCAAGATAATCGGCGGTAAATCGGCGGGCGCGATCAAGCTCGGCAAGGCGGCGTTCTATCGCCAGCTCGAATTGCCGCTGGCGCAGGCCTATGAGCTAGCGAGCGACGTGATGGTGGAGAACCTGCTCACCCACGATGCCGAAGAAGGCATCGACGCCTTCATCGAAAAGCGCAAGCCGGAATGGGAGGGGCGCTGACTTTCGGCGGGCCCAATGAATCACGATTCCTATTCGGACAGCTATATTCGTGGCATTCTCAATACGGTGAAGACGGTTGCTATGGTCGGCGCCTCCGAGAAGGAGAACCGGCCCAGCTATTTTGCATTCAAATACCTGCTCGAACGCGGCTACACCATGATCCCGGTCAATCCGGGACATGCGGGCGAACAGATGCTCGGCCAGCCAATCTACGCGCGGCTCGCCGACGTCCCGGTTCCGATCGATATGATCGATATATTCCGCGGCTCGCGGTACGCGCTACCGATCGTGCAGGAGGCGTTGACGCTCACCCCGAGACCGCAAGTGATCTGGATGCAGCTCGGCGTGCGCAACGACGAGGCGGCGGCTGTGGCCGAGGCCAACGGCATGAAAGTGGTGATGAACCGCTGCCCGAAAATCGAATACGGCCGGCTTTCCTCAGAGATCGCCTGGATGGGTGTTAACACCCGCACCATCAGTTCGAGGAAGGGAACAATCGGCGGCGTCCAGCGTATGTCGCTTAATCGCACCACCGCCCAAGGCGGCGCTACCGAAGCAGCCGATCGCGTCCAGCGCGAAGAACCACGCTGACGCTTCGCCTCTTTGCTCATTGCGCGACGGTCCGGGGGCCGACCTCATCGCCGATTGTAGCGCTTACTTACAATTGCTTCGAACTTCCTCGCAGGTTTTTCATCTGCTTCGTGTCTAATACAAACACAAGCGCGCATCGCGCGCGACGCCGCGGCAATGACTTCTTGGGAGGGGTTATGAAAACCCGCTTTGCGCTTGCGATCGTGGCCGCCTGCATGGTGCTCGCGCCGGCGACAGTCAGATCACAAGACTCTCAATCTCAGTACCCGCAATCCCAGGAAGACCAGGGAGCTTGCATGTCAGACGCCTTCGCGGTCTGCGGGCAATTCATCCCGGACCGCGAGCGCGTCGCCGCCTGCCTCATCGCCAACGCCAGTCGCATTTCGCCATCCTGCGCCGCAGCGATCAAGCGCTTCGTTCCGCGAACGGCCGCTCGCTAACCTTCTCTAACGCGCTCACCACCGAAGAATTTTTTGCCGCGGCCTCACGTTTCAGCTGACGGTTACAAGTTAACAAAAGCGCGTCCGCGAGCCTTGACCCAAGCGTCCGGTCCTATAAACCGGCAGCATCAGACTTTTTGATCACCAAGATTGGCCCAAAGGACCGCACGATGACCGAACGCATTCCGGGCTTTGCGACGCTCGCCGTCCATGCGGGCGCACAGCCCGATCCGACCACGGGCGCACGCGCGACGCCGATTTATCAGACCACCTCCTACGTTTTCGAAAGCGTCGATCACGCCGCGTCGTTGTTCGGTCTGCAAACCTTCGGCAACATCTACACGCGCATCGGCAATCCGACGAACGCTGTGCTTGAAGAACGCGTGGCGGCGCTCGAAGGCGGCACCGCGGGGCTCGCCGTAGGGTCCGGGCACGCCGCGCAAGTTCTAGTGTTTCACTGTCTGCTGCAGCCCGGCGACGAGTTCGTCGCTTCAAAAAAGCTTTACGGCGGCTCGATCAACCAGTTCAACCACGCGTTCAAGAATTTCGGCTGGAACGTGGTCTGGGCGGATCCGGACGACATGGCGTCATTCGAGCGCGCCATCTCGCCTAAAACCAAGGCGATCTTCACCGAGTCGATCGCCAATCCGGGCGGCGTCATCACCGATATGGCGGCTGTCGCGCAAATCGCGCGACGTGCCAGCGTACCCTACATCGTCGACAACACGCTGGCCACGCCCTACCTGTGCAAGCCGTTCGAGCATGGCGCCGACATCGTCGTGCATTCGCTGACCAAATTTCTCGGCGGCCACGGCAATTCGATCGGTGGAATGATCGTCGACGGCGGAACCTTCAATTGGTCGCGCGAGCGCCGCTACCCCATGCTGTCCGAGCCGCGGCCCGAATATCACGGCATCGTGCTGCACGAGACGTTCGGCAATTTTGCGTTTGCCATCGCCTGCCGGGTGCTGGCACTTCGCGATATCGGACCGGCGCTCGCGCCGTTCAACGCCTTCCTCATCCTCACCGGCACAGAGACGCTGCCTTTGCGCATGCAAAAGCATTGTGACAACGCGCTCGCCGTTGCGGAGTGGGTCTCCAACCACCCGAAGGTCTCGTGGGTGAGCTATCCGGGCCTGCCCGGGGACCGCTACCACAACCTCGCCAAGAAATACTGCCCGAAGGGAGCGGGTGCGGTGTTCACGCTCGGTCTGAAGGGCGGCTACGACGCGGGCGTCAAGCTGGTGTCGAATGTGAAGCTGTTCTCCCATCTCGCCAACATCGGCGACACCCGCTCGCTGATCATTCACCCAGCTTCGACCACCCATCGCCAGCTCACCGACGCGCAGAAGGTCCAGGCCGGCGCCGGTCCGGATGTTGTGCGGCTGTCGATCGGCATCGAGGACAAGGACGACATCATCGCCGACCTCGAACAAGGACTGGCGGAGGCGTAGCGAGGCTTCGTCAGCTCACCAAGTCGGGCGCGATGGTTTTGCGGAAGAAGGCGAAGCTGAGCGCAACCATGAACGCCGCCTGCACGTTATCGGCTGCGCCGGCATGGCCGCCTTCGGGCGGCTCGTAGAAGTAGACGCGATAGCCGAACGCCAAAAGCTTTGCCGCCATCTTGCGGGCGTGGCCGGGATGCACGCGATCGTCGCGCGCGGAAGTGGTGAGCAGAATGGGCGGATAAGGCCGCCCGGCTTCGGCCGCTTGATACGCGGACACGTCGCGTAAAAAGGCCCAGTCGGCGGGATTGTCTGGATCGCCGTATTCGCTGATCCAGCTCGAGCCGGCGGTAAGCTTGGTGTAGCGCTTCATGTCGAGCAGCGGCACCGCGCAATGGATGGCGCCGAACAGCTCCGGATAGCGCGTGAGCATGTTGCCGACCAAAAGGCCGCCATTGCTGCCGCCGATGCAGCCGAGCCGTTCGGGTCGGGTGACACCGCGCGCGATCAGATCCTTGGCAACTGCGGCAAAATCGTCGTGCGCAAGCTTCTTTCCAGCGCGCATGCCGGCCTTGTGCCAATCGGGGCCGAACTCGCCGCCGCCGCGAATATTGGCAATCACATGGACTCCGCCCCGCTCCAGCCAGAGTTTCCCGGTCGTCGTCGCGTAGTACGGCAGCTCCGGAATCTGAAAGCCGCCGTATCCGGTCAGCAGAACCGCATTCGAGCCGTCGAGAGCGAGTCCCGCGCGCGCGATCTGAAAATAGGGAATGCGTACGCCATCGACCGAAACCGCCTCATGCTGACTGATCTCCAGGCCCGTGGCGTCGAACCGCGCCGGCGATCGCTTCAGAGTTTCGGGAGCTCGGCCAAACCGCACCAACGACTGCGTCGGTGGTGTCAAAGCATTTTGCGAGGAGACGACAAAAACGCCCCGCGCGCGCTCGTTTTCGGCGAACCAGTCATCGTCGTCCGCTGCCAGCGAGGAGATTCCGAGAATCGACAGGTCTGGGAAACCCTCAATCGGTTGGACCTCCCACCGATCATCAGCAAACCGCGCCAGCAAAATACGCGAGCGCACGTTGTCTAGAACGTCAAGGGCCACGACGTCGCCGATAGCGCCGAAGTTCTGCAAAAAACGCCGCGACGACGGCTCGAACAACACGGTGAAGTCGCGGGCGCCTGTCAGGAAAGTGCTAAGCCTGGCAACCAACAGCGACCCGGCCGAATAAAGCCGCCCGCCGATACCCCAGTCGGTGCGCAGATTGAGTATCAACCAATCGTGGTCCGCGAGCAGGTCAGCATCCGCGGGAATATCGAGCTTGATGCGCCCTGCCCCGTCTTGTTCGACGTAATCCTCGTGATGCTCGAAATCGATCTGCCGCCGGTATTGCGTTCGCGGGTATCGCGGCCCGCGGTCGGGGCCGCCCCAAGCCGCCATGTCTTCGCGTTTGCATTCAAATACGACCGGCGCCTCTTCGAAGCGAGCGCCGCGCCGATAAAGACGCGCCGTACGGGCATATCCGCTGGTGGTCGCAAAAGCTTTGCCGCCCAAGGCCGAGCTCACCAGCAACGTATCCTCGTCGACCCAGTCGGCAACGCCCTTTGCCTCAGCCAGGTAGAAGCCGGTCTCGACGAAACGCTTCTCGGCCAGATCAAACTCGCGGATCACGTTCGCGTCGGCGCCACCCCGTGAGAGCTGGACGAGCCCGCGCCGGTGCTCGGGCGCCAGCGTCGAACAGCCACGCCACACCCAGTCTTCGTCTTCCGACTTGGCCAGCAGATCGACGTCGAGCAGTGTCTCCCAATCGGGATTTTCGCCGCGATAGCTCGCGAGCGTCGTGCGCCGCCACAAGCCCTTCCGGTGCTCGGCGTCTTGCCAGAAATTGTAGACCAGTTGGCCGCGCTGTTGGACCCAAGGGATACGGTCGGGCGCATCGAAGATCTCGAGAAGAGTAGCTTTGTCCCTTTCGAACTGGGCATCGCAAAGCGCGGACACGGTCTCGCGATTACGCGCTTCGACCCAGGCGCGGACTTGCGCGCTGTCAATTTCTTCAAGCCAAAGATACGGGTCGTCCTCGGCGGCATTTTCGACCCGCTGGCTCGCTGTCGCGGCCTCGTGATGTTCCGTCATGCGCTCGGTGAGTTTGGCAAAGCGAGCGAGGGGCGGAACGCGACGCCCACGGGCAACCGCCGCGTGACCTGCTGCGCATGTACGGACGCAACCGTCAAGACGACCAGGGCGACGGCCTGGTGCAGCAGCGAAAGCGAAACGGGCGCCACCATGAGCAGCGTCCAGATGCCAAGCGCTGCCTGCAACGTTACCGCGGCGGCCAACGCGACGGCACCAGCAAGCACCGGCCTCTCCCTGCTGGTTCTTGCAACACCGAACGCGTGCAGCAACGCGCCGAAGAAGATCACATAGGCGACCAAACGGTGGTCGAACTGAACCGTGAGCGCATTTTCAAAAAAGTTGCGCCACCACGGTACGTCAAAGAACAGGCGCGCGGTGTCCGGCACAATGGCACCGTCAATCAGCGGCCAGGTGTTGTAGATGTGGCCAGCCCGCAGGCCGGCGACGAGCGCGCCGAGATAGATCTGTCCTAGCACCAAAACAAGAAGGCCGATCGCGCCCGCCCGAATGCGCGGAGCGATCGGCGCGCGCTGCGTGTTACCGAGCCCTTGTGCGGTCCAAACAATGGCAACGTAGATCACGCAGGCGAGAATGAGATGCGTCGCCAGCCGATACTGCGAAACCTCGACGCGGTCGGCCAAACCTGACGCCACCATCCACCAGCCGACGGCGCCTTGCAGTGCGCCGAGTCCGAAGATGAACCACAACCGTCCACGCAGCCCGGGTCCGACCCAGCCACGCCACAGGAACCAGAGGAACGGGAGCAGGAACACAACCCCAGTCACGCGGCCGAGAAGCCGGTGCGTCCATTCCCACCAAAAGATCGTCTTGAACGCGGCAAGGCTCATGCCCTGATTGAGTTCATGATACTGGGGAATTTCCTGGTACTTATGAAACTCCGCCAGCCACTGGCCCTCGGTCAGGGGCGGCAGCGCCCCCATGACCGGCCGCCATTCGGTGATCGACAGGCCGGATTCGGTGAGGCGGGTTGCGCCGCCGACCAGCACCATAGCGAGTACCAGCGCCGCCACGGCGTAGAGCCATAGCCGGATCGCGCGTCGGTGAACGTACGCTTGGACGCCGGTTAAAGTGCTGACAATCATGGTCCTTTGCTTGTCGAAGACGCGCGGACCATATAGGGCTCTCCCCTACTCCCGCAACCGTCCAAACCATGCCGATCCGCCTGCGAAAGTTCATTGGAGCCGTTGCGCTATTCGCGCTGGTGATCGTGTGGGCGCTTGTCGCCATGGCGCTGGCGCAAGCTCCCGCCATTCACGACAGCGCGCTTGGCTCCATCGCGTATTACGTGATCGCCGGAATCGGCTGGGTATTGCCGGCGATGCCGCTCGTGCGCTGGATGAGCAGACCCGGGATCTAGGCCGCCTCGAGCCGCCGGAAGCCATTCCACATGGCCGTGGCGGAGCCCGACAGCAACACGCGTACGTAGCGCAAACGCTGATATTGTCCGCCAAGCGAAATGCGCGGCAGCGCCGTAAGCCGCTCGCGGTGCTCGGGGAATAAAACACCCGGCCGCGTCGTTACAGCGGTCTTAAATCCAAGCTCGGCCGCCATCTTGAACTCGCGAGGACCGGCGGCGACGCGATCGCCGAGCGGGAATGCCAAATGCTCAGGCCGCTTCGTGAGCGCGGCCTCGATAACCGAGCGGCTCAAGTCCATTTCCGAGCGCGCGGTCTTGTCGGGCAATTTGGCCAGCATTGGATGATTGACTGTGTGCGCGCCGACAGTGACGAGAGGATCGGCGGCAAGTTTGGCGATCTCCTCCCAGTTCATGCACTGCTGCTTGCAGAACGCCGCCATATCGACGCCGTAGAAGTCTGCAAGCGTACGGATCGTTTGGCGGACCTCCGCCTCCGATGGCCGTGCGCGCAACCACCCATACAGCTCGTCGTAAAGCGCGCGCTTCTCAGATACCGTGCTGCACTCAAAGGTACGATTGCGGCCATCGATGGTTATGGCAATACTTTTACTGCGCGCGATGACCGCTTCGAGCGCGAGCCACCACAATTCGCCGAGCTGGTCGGGAAAACTTGTCGCCACGTAGACGGCAAATGGCACATCCTCCTTCTTGAGGATCGGGTACGCGACTTGCAGCGTGTCGCGATAACCGTCGTCGAAAGTCAGGCAGACGAAGCGGCGCGAAAAGTCTCCTTCCACCAGGCGGCGGTGCATCTCATTGAGGCTAACGATGTCGAGTTTTGACCGTCGCAGATATCTCACCACGCGATTGAAAAAACGCGGCGTGACCTCCAGCATCCGGTTGGGTTGGAAGCTGCCTTTCGCGGCCGGGCGGACGTGATGGAGCGACAGGATCGCACCGACGCCGCCGAGCACCGGCTTGAGGAAATAGTGGACGCCGCTGAAATAGAGCGACTCCAATCCGCCGCGGACGATCGCTGGTTTCAGTACGGCCACCGAAGTATCTCCACCCCTGCGGGCCCGCTGTTTCGGAACTTGGCTGGCATTTTTTTGCCGCCACCTCGGGCCGCGGTCAATCTTAAGCGCACCTTTCGTCCACCGGTTGTCTCAATGGCCAAACCAGCTCTAGACCGGTTGCGTGGCGCAACCGCGTTTAGAGCAGCCCGAAGCGAAGTGCAATTGCGGCAAGCCAAACCAGCCCGGCAAGGCAGATCCCGCAAAATACTGCTGCGGAACCAAAATCCTTGATCTTGCGGATTTCGACGTGGCGCTCGAGCGTGACGTAGTCGGCAAGCGTCTCGATGGCCGTGTTGAGCAATTCAATCGCCAAGAGGACGAGCAGCGAACCGATCATGGCCACATACCAAGCCACGCTTGGCGCTGCGGCGAAACCAAGCAAGATCCCGACGGCAAGGAGGATCGCTTCCTCGCGCACGGCCGCTTCGTGCCTAATGCCGTAGGCGAGCCCGCGCAGCGAATTGAGGGTCGCGCTGAAAAGCCGCTTCACGGTAAGTCCAGTTTTGGGATGGCCGCCTGGGAACGCGTTTGACCTTACGCTGGTGCGCGCGGAAGCGCGAGTGCCGTCGTCTCGGCGGCCATGGTCAAGCTGTCACAGCGCCTCCACGAAAATTCGCTTGTTGCCCAGAACTTCAAAGTATGGGCCGTGTGTCCCATTTGCATAAATTGGGAAACAGGGGCAAATTCCGCGTCCCTGCGGTTTTGCCGCCTTCGGAGCGTAGCGCAGCCCGGTTAGCGCACCAGTCTGGGGGACTGGGGGTCCCGAGTTCAAATCTCGGCGCTCCGACCAAAAAATCAAATACTTATCGGCAATCTGGAATAAATTCTGCGCACGAATCGCTGAGAGAGGTATGAGGGGTAACAACCTCGGAACGCCTCCACGAATGAGCGTGCGCCGCCGACGAGCCTCGACACATGCGGACAGACGACTTTTGCAGCGTCGTATCAACTCTTTTTACTCCCGGACAGTTATGAGAAAATGGACCACAAACGATGAGGAAAGCACCATGCGCTTCGTAATTATTGGCGCCGCCGCGGCCTTAGCCGTGCTTGCGGGAGTCTCTGCCGGGTACGCTCAAAATCGCCCATCGCCGCCCCCGTCGCCAAAAAGCACTGCGCCGGCTGCGAGCAACAGAGACTATGAGTCCTATTGGCCCACCACTGCACAAGAAACTGCGATTCCCTATCGTCCTTGCGAGATAGCAGTCGGTTGGGACGGTAGGCACCTTATTTGTTGGAGCACGGTGCCGTGGGGCCAAATTCGAATTACTCGCTGGCACGGACGGATCCGACATCACTGGAGCCGATACGGCATGTTGAATGCCGACCGGACGCACCCCATCACTGCGATTAACTAGAAGTCGCGGCGCTAATTAGCGCCGCTTAGGGAAAGAGCAGCCTCCAGCACACGACGGCATTCGATGAGTTCATCGAGGGCCGTTTGCAGTTTGCGTCTTCCCTCGGGCGCCATACCGCGCGGCGCCGCAATTGCGACCGATGGCCCGGTCGGCTGCTCTCGTGCGGCAGATCGGCCGTCGCCGGTTTGGGCACGCGCACGCGGCGAAGCGACTGGAAAGACCGAGAGGTCGTGTTCTGATCGCTCGGTGGTAGACGGTGTAGCGACCTCGTCCTCCGCCCGATCTTCCTCCGATTCCGGAGGCGGCAGTTCCGCGCCTGCACGCCACGCATTTTGAACGAAGACAGGTCCCTGCTCGCGCAGAATCCGCTGCACGCCGCGGATCGTATAGCCCTCGCCGTAAAGCAGATGGCGTATACCGCGCAGGAGATCGACGTCCTCGGGACGATAAAAGCGCCGCCCGCCGCCGCGTTTCATCGGGCGGATTTGGGAAAAGCGACTTTCCCAGAATCGCAGAACGTGTTGCGGCACGTCGATTTCGTCCGCCACCTCGCTGATTGTCCGAAACGCTTCAGGTGCTTTTTCCAAGAGCCTACCCCGTGGGCCGCTACCGGAAATTTGCGATACTACGATTTGCCTTCGCCTTCCGAATTAATGCGCTGCTTGAGGATAGCCGACGGCTTAAAGACCATGACTCGCCGCGGCGATATCGGAACCTCTTTGCCGGTCTTGGGATTGCGCCCAATGCGTTGCCCCTTCTTGCGTACGACAAAAGAGCCGAACGACGACAACTTCACCGTCTCCCCGCGTTCCAGACAGTCGGTAATTTCCTTAAGTACCAGTTCTACGAGTGCGGCGGACTCGCTGCGTGACAGGCCGACCTTTTGATAGACAGCTTCGCACAGATCCGCGCGCGTGATCGTCTTACCCGCCATGGCCAGCCCCGCCAAGCACGGCGATCGAACCAATAATCGACCACATATCGTGCTGAATTATCAGTGATATTAGCGTGTTAGGAGAGACGGGGTCAACGCCCTTGAAGGGTCCCTACCCCGGTCGGCCGAGCATGCGGGACGCCCGAAAGAAGGGTTACCAACGCACCAGCGCAGCACCCCAGGTGAATCCCCCGCCCATGGCTTCGAGGAGCAAGAGATCTCCGCGCTTGATGCGCCGCTCAGCGAGAGCATCGGCTAGGGCTAAGGGGATCGAGGCGGCCGAGGTATTTCCATGCCGATCGACGGTGGCCACGATTTTCTCGGGCGAAATGCCGAGCTTGTTCGCTGAGCTATCGATAATGCGCCTATTGGCCTGATGCGGAATGAACCAGTCGATATCCTGGGCTGTATACCCAGTCGCCTTAAATGCGTCCTCGACCACGTCGGTGATCATCGCAACCGCATGGCGAAATACCTCGCGCCCCTCCATCCGCAGATGGCCTACCGTGCCGGTCGATGACGGGCCGCCGTCCACGTAGAGCTTGGATTTGTAACGGCCGTCCGCGCGCAGATGCACGGTCAGAATGCCGCGCGCATCGCGCGTATCAGGCTGATCCTGCGCTTCGAGCACGACGGCGCCCGCACCGTCGCCGAACAACACGCACGTAGAGCGATCGGTCCAGTCGAGAAGGCGCGAAAACGTCTCCGAGCCGATGACGAGCGCACGCGAGAAGGCACCCGATTTCAGCAGTGCGTCGGCGGTCGCCAAGCCGTACACAAAGCCGGTGCACACCGCTTGCAGATCGAATGCAGCACCGCGGGTGATCCCGAGTTCAGCCTGCACCGAAACGGCACTGGCGGGAAAAGTATTGTCTGGCGTCGAGGTTGCCAGCACGATGAGATCGATGGATTGTGCATCCACTCGCGCGTGGGCAAGCGCGGAGCGCGCCGCCTGTGTTGCCATCTGCGAGGTCAATTCACCCGGCGCGGCGATCCGGCGTTCATGGATGCCTGTGCGCTGCACGATCCATTCGTCGGACGTGTCAAGTTTGGCTGCCAGATCGGCGTTGGTCAGAACTTGGCTCGGCAGATAGCTGCCGCAGCCGACGATAACCGAACGGCGAACCGTCACGATGCCGCTCCGCCCACTGCTTGGCGTTGGTACTCGTGATGTCGGCCCAGTGCGGACGTGATCTTACCCAACAGCTCGTCGCGGACGACACCGTGGCCGAGCTCGATGGCGGCTGCAAAACCCTCAGCATCGGTACCGCCGTGGCTTTTGATGACAATTCCATTCAGTCCGAGAAAAACTCCGCCATTGGAACGGCGAGGATCGATCCGTTCTCTCAACTGTCTGAACGCAGAGCGCGCGAACAGGTAGCCGATGCGCGCGCTCAGTGAACGGGTCATGGCCTCCCTGATGTATTCGCCCATCTGGCGCGCGGTGCCTTCCGCCGCCTTGAGCGCGATATTGCCGGCAAAGCCTTCGGTGACGACGACATCGACCTTGCCTCGACCTATATCGTCCCCCTCGACAAAACCCTGATAGTCAAGATCGGGGAACGTCTCCTCGCGCAGGATTCGGCCGGCCTCGCGCACCGGCTCAAGACCCTTCACTTCTTCGACGCCAATGTTGAGAAGCCCAACTGTCGGCCGCTCAATGCCGAACAGAATGCGCGCCATCGCTGCGCCCATCACAGCGAGGTTCACGAGGTGCTCGGCATCCGCACCGATCGAAGCGCCCAGGTCGAGGACTATCGATTCCCCACGCAACGTCGGCCACAACGCGGCAATGGCAGGGCGCTCGATGCCGGGAAGCATCTTAAGTTCGAATTTTGCCATGGCCATGAGCGCGCCAGTATTGCCGCCCGAAACAGCGACATCAGCGTCGCCCTTCTTCACCGCTTCTATCGCAAGCCACATCGACGACTTCCAACGGCCATAACGCAGTGCCTGACTGGGCTTGGCGTCCATGCTCACCGCGACCTCGGTATGAGTGATTCGCGAAACGGCCTTGAGCGCCGGCTGTGCGTCGACAAGCGCGGTCACCTGGGTGCCGTCGCCGAAGAATAAAAACTCGCTCTCGGGATGGCGCTGCAGCGCGAGTGCCGCGCCGGCTACGACCACGCCGGGGCCGTGGTCCCCTCCCATCGCATCAAGCGCAACGCGGACCTTTTCTGACATCGAATGGTTGACCTTGCGGTCCTAGGTCCAAAGATGGGGGAGTCGGAAGCGAACGCGACAATAGCGGTTCGGCGTCCCGAGACAACTGCGATCAGTGTTCATTCCGATCCTTCGACCAGCCCGCAAGAGCGGCAAACGGCCCGCCATCCGGCTTAAGATTCTTCGGCGGATCGAATACCACGCCCGCTTTGCGGGGATAAGGGTCAAGCCCCAGGATGAGGAATTCCGTGGCGACGAGCCCAAGGTCGACAACGCCCCCGACAAGCGCCTCTGGCTCATCCCACTTTGTTTCGGCGCGGGCGTTGCTCTTCTCGACCTCAGTCGCCAATGAGTCGGCAGCCGACTTTGGAATGAAGAGAAGATCGACGTTTTCTTCGATGTTGTTGGCCAACGGTTCGAGGCTCACGACGCAGGTTTGACCTACGGTCGCCGAAACCCGGCCGACAACGTGAAGTCCGTCGCCGCCGTGCCGAGTGACGTCAAAATCGGCTTCTAAACGTGGCAAATCGCGCAGTCCGGCCAGGCGAGCGATGCTGGCGCGCGTATCGGAGTCTGGCACCAACACGAAATGCCGACCTTCCTCCGGGATATCGTGCACCGCAACCGGAACCCGCCAAGGCACCGGAGTGGATTTCTCCAAACTATGCTCGGACATTTACAAAGGCCTCGGGCTTGGGAAAGGCGACCTCGCCTCGGGTAATGCTGGCGCAATCCCGGACATCGAGTTCCCGTCGGGCGGCGCGCACATAGCGCGCCAATCGAGCCGCTCTTTCGTCCGGGCCCATGACCTGGAAGATATTGCGCGCGAGCGCGTTCTCAAAGTCCGTCGTGTCCTCAGCGTCGAGTGCCGCCAGATAGGCAGCTTGGCGGCCATAAAAAGCCTCACCAAAGCGGCGCATATGTTTGGGAACCGCAAGATCACCGATTCCCATTTCCCGCAAGTTCTCATCGAGATCGCGGCAGAACGTATCGAAAAGCTGCTGACCAAAGGCCTGCCCTGTCCCATTTTCCCGCCCGAGCCGGCGCAGAAGCAGCACCAAATGCAACACAATGAGCTCGAATCGGCCCTGCACTGTGTCGGGCACTCCGAAATCAGCATAAAACGCCGAGGAGCGGGCCTGCGTCACGATCGCGCCATACAGGGCAGCGATGGTGCGGCGTTCCGTGCCTCGCCGAAACGGCCACAGGATCATGGGGATAGTCCCTGTCGCCGGTACCGACTCTGGGGTCTGTGCATTGTCAATTAACCATTTTCGGATTACGGCAGGTGGTCGTCCGGCGCAAGGTGGAGCGAGTATGCGAAGTACGGGTCGTTGCATCCAGGATGGGCTGACGCGTTGCCGCACGGCCGGCGCTGTTGTTCTTGCGCTCGGCTTGATGCTGGGCGGATGCGGGGTCGGCGAAACGTTCCAGCGCGGCTACATGCTGCCCGAAGGCGCGCTCCAGCAAATCCCGCTCGGCGCCTCCCAGGAGCAAGTCCTCATTGTGCTCGGCACGCCCTCAACGGTCGCCACCGTTAGCGGCGAGTCGTTCTACTACATCTCACAGCGCGCCGAGCGCCCTATTTCATTCATGCAGACGAAAGTCGTCGACCAGCGCGTGATCGCGGTCTATTTCGACAAGAATAGGAAAGTGCAGCGGCTCGCCGAATACGGCATCAAGGACGGCAAAGTCTTCGATTTCATCAGCCGAACGACGCCCACCGGCGGCACCGATCAGAGCATCATCAACGGCTTCTTCCGGATCATCGCGGACAAAACAACGTAATTCGAAGGTCCAAGTCTGAAAGCGGAAATGGCGAACGCGCACCTCCGATTTCAGACTCCAGTCTCCTGATTCCCGCGCCGTTCAATGCGCCAATATGGCCAACAGCAGCAGCGCTACGATGTTGGTGATCTTGATCATCGGATTGACCGCTGGCCCGGCGGTGTCCTTGTAGGGATCGCCGACCGTATCGCCAGTGACCGCCGCCTTGTGGGCATCGGACCCTTTGCCGCCATAATGGCCGTCCTCGATGTATTTCTTCGCGTTGTCCCAGGCGCCGCCTCCCGAGGTCATGGAGATGGCGACAAACAGGCCGGTGACGATCACACCGAGCAGCATTGCGCCAAGCGCCGAGAACGCCGCCGACTTACCTTGCGCGCCACCGCCGGCCACGAAGTAGATCACAAAGTAGACGAAGATGGGCGAAAGTACCGGCAGCAGAGAGGGCACGATCATCTCTTTGATCGCCGCTCGCGTCAGCAAATCGACAGCACGGCTGTAATCGGGCTTGTCGGTGCCCTTCATGATGCCGGGCCGCTCGCGGAATTGCCGGCGCA
>Ga0209579_10001711_pt1 | contig 17692 bp, 18 predicted proteins | sample Coa_R1_2_FD_187152 | JGI IMG/M metagenome (GOLD analysis project Ga0209579, IMG submission 187152) | Surface soil microbial communities from Centralia Pennsylvania, which are recovering from an underground coalmine fire - Coalmine... | ecosystem: Environmental > Terrestrial > Soil >... | reverse complement strand
GCGACGGCGCCGCCAACGGCAAGACCGGACACCAGCAGTCTGGGCGAGCGGATGAGCTTGCCGTCTGCGAGGGCCCAAAGGGCGAGCGCGATTGCGACGGCCGCCACCAGGCTGAGACGCGCAGCGAAAGGCGAAGCGCACAAAAGTGCGATCAGCATTCGCCCCAGGGCGCCGATCGCCTCCGCAGAGTTCAGGCGAGGTCGTAGCGATCAAGGTTCATCACCTTGCTCCACACCGCCACGAAGTCCCGGACGAACTTCGCTTGCGAGTCCGTGCTGGCGTAGACTTCGGCCAGCGCGCGCAGCACGGAGTTCGAGCCAAACACAAGGTCGACGCGCGTGCCGGTCCACTTTACCTTGCCGGTCTTCCGGTCGCGGCCCTCGAACACGTCGCCGGACGCCTTCCACTCCGTGCCCATGTCGAGCAGGTTCACGAAGTAGTCGTTGGTTAGCGTCTCGGGCATCCTGGTGAAGACGCCGTGATTGCTGCCGCCGACGTTGGCGCCCAGTACCCGCAAACCGCCGATCAGCACCGTTAGCTCCGGCGCGGTCAGCGTCAGCTGCTGCGCCTTGTCGACCAGCAGATGCTCGGCCGGGATGGCGAGCTTACCCTTCACGTAGTTGCGGAAGCCGTCGGCGAGCGGCGCCAAGTTGCCGAAAGACTCGACGTCGGTCTGCTCCTGCGTGGCGTCATTGCGGCCCGGCGTGAACGGCACCTTTACCGTGATGCCGGCCTTCTTCGCGGCCTTCTCGATGCCGGCGGCGCCTGCGAGCACGATGAGATCCGCGAGCGAGACCTTCTTGCCGCCCTTGGTCGACTTGTTGAACGCGGCCTGGATGCCCTCCAGCGTCTTCAGCACCTTCGCGAGCTCGGCCGGCTGGTTCACTTCCCAGTCCTTTTGCGGCGCGAGGCGGATGCGCGCGCCGTTGGCGCCGCCGCGCTTGTCGCCGCCGCGAAAGGTGGAGGCCGAGGCCCAGGCGGTGGTCACCAACTGCGCGACCGAGAGTTTCGAGGCCAGGATCTTCGCCTTGAGGGCCGCGATCTCCTTCTCGCCGATCAGCTTGTAGTCGACCTCCGGGATCGGGTCCTGCCAGATCAGCTCTTCCTTCGGCACCTCGGGTCCGAGGTAGCGGGCGTGCGGGCCCATGTCGCGGTGCGTGAGCTTGTACCAGGCGCGGGCGAAGGCATCCGCGAAGGCCTGCGGGTTGGCGAAGAATTTGCGCGAGATCTTGCCAAACTCCGGATCGAAGCGCAGCGTCAGGTCCGTGGTGAGCATCGTCGGCTTGTGCTTCTTCTTCGGGTCGTGCGCGTCGGGAATGATCTCAGGCGCATCTTTCGCCACCCACTGCTTCGCACCCGCGGGCGACTTGGTCAGTTGCCATTCGTACTTGAACAGGTTCTCGAAGAAGTTGTTGCTCCACAGGGCCGGCGTTTTGGTCCAGGTCACTTCCAGGCCGCTCGACACGGTGTCGCCGCCCGCGCCGGATTTGTAGTTGCTGATCCAGCCCAGGCCCTGCGTTTCGAGGGGCGCGCCTTCCGGCTCAGGCCCCTTGTGCGATTCCGGCGCGGCGCCGTGGGCCTTGCCGAAGCTGTGGCCACCGGCAATGAGAGCGACGACTTCCTCGTCGTTCATCGCCATGCGCCCGAAGGTGGCGCGGATGTCCTTGGCCGCGGCGAGGTAGTCGCCGCTCGCGTCCGGCCCCTCCGGATTCACGTAGATCAGACCCATGTGCGTCGCAGCCAGCGGTTGGTCCAGATCGCGGTCGCCAGTGAATCGCTTGTCGGTGGCGAGCCACTTGGTCTCGCTGCCCCAGTTAACGTCGTTGTCCGGTTCCCAGACGTCCTCGCGCCCGCCGGCGAAACCGAAGGTGCGGAAGCCCATGGATTCCAGCGCCACGTTGCCAGCGAGGATCAGCAGGTCGGCCCAGGAAATCGCCTGGCCGTACTTCTGCTTGATCGGCCACAGCAGGCGGCGCGACTTGTCGATGTTGACGTTGTCGGGCCAGCTGTTCAGGGGCGCGAAGCGCTGCTGCCCGCGGCCGCCGCCGCCGCGGCCGTCGGCGGTGCGATAGGTGCCCGCGGCGTGCCAGGACATGCGGACGAACTGCGGGCCGTAGTGCCCGAAGTCGGCCGGCCACCAGTCCTGCGAATCGGTCATCAGCTTCAGCAGGTCCTTCTTCAGCGCGAAGTAGTCGAGCCTCTTGAAGGCCTTGGCGTAGCTGAACTCCTTGTCCAGCGGATTCGACCTGGAGGAATGCTGGCTGAGCAGGTCGAGCCGCAGCTGGTTCGGCCACCAGTCGCGATTCGGCGTGCCGCTGCCGGCGGCGTGGTTGAACGGGCACTCGGCTTCGGGCTTACTCATGGTGTCGTCTCCTTGGCATTGCGGGTTGCGGGCCATTCTTCACCCGCGGGAGAGAGGAAGGAAATACTTATTGCTTATCTCTTCCATTGCCTGCGCCTATCGACGCCGGCCGCGTCATGGAGAAGACCTTCTCCCCCACGGTTTACTCGTCGTAGCGATGGATCCGCACTTCGCCGTCGCCCACTATCAATTGGGTCAGGCTCTGGTGCAGAAGCACAGCTACGACGAGACCATCGCGGAATTCCGCAAGGCTATCGAGCTATCCGGACGAAATGGGACAGTCGAATCGAATCTCGCAAATGCATACGCTGTCTCAGGACGGGAGGAAGAAGCGATGATCGACTATGGCGATTTTCTCGAGATCTGGATTACCCTTGGCAATGACGGAATTGCGCGAGGCATTTCGAGGATGAAACCGAGCTGGCCGTAATCCGGCCATCTTGCGGGAATACCGAATGCCGCGGCAAAAGGAACTAACGTGGAATAAAAAGTCGGACGCCGACTATTGGGGTCGGAGATTTTCGTTCCAAAGAGTGCGAGTTCAGGAACGTTCTCAGCAATCTACACCGGGATTCTTCAGATTTCGTCGCGAATCATTTTGAAAACTGGGCTCGTTCTCCGGGGTCTGGGGAACAAGCGGGTTAGCAGTGGACTGGTTGGCGGTGGACGCAGTCTCTCGCGAACCCGTTTCCCCTGCAAATTCCCGTTAACAGGGAAAATAACAGGGAAATTCGGTGGTTTCGGCGGTTGGAAAAGCACCCCGCCCCTCCGAAAGCCGCGTCCAGAGCCAATCTCCAGCCATAGTCGTTATTTTTGGCGCGAGACCGAACAGGGAATTAACAGGGGCGTATCAGGGAAATAATAGGAGTCGAACAGGGAATTAACAGAGCGTTGGATTTCACCGATAGCCGGATGACAATTCTCGCAATTTCTGCATTGGAGTCTAATTCATGTCTACCGAAGCCATCCGTTTCCCCGGCACGCAAGGCCATGAACTGACCGCGCGCCTCGACACGCCCGCTGGAGCGCCGCGTGCTTACGCCCTCTTCGCCCATTGCTTCACATGCTCCAAGGACAGCAAGGCCGCTACGTACGTCAGTCAAGCGCTCGCCGGCCACGGCATCGCGACGCTCCGCTTCGATTTCTCCAGCCTCGAGTTTTCCTCCAATATCGAGGACCTGATTGCCGCCGCCGACTGGCTCCGAAAGAACCGCGCCGCGCCCCAGATCCTCGCCGGCCACAGCCTCGGCGGCGCCGCCGTACTCGCCGCCGCATCGAAAATTCCGGAGGCCCGCGCGATCGCAACTATCGGGGCGCCCTTTGATCCGGCGCATGTAACGCGCCTGATTTCCGGTTCTCTCGATCAGATCCATGCCACCGGAGAGGCGGAGGCAAATATCGGGGGCCGGCCTGTGCTCATCAGCAAGAAATTCCTCGATGACCTCGCGAGTCAAAACGCCGCGCAGACTATTGGGGCGCTGCGCAAGCCGCTCCTCGTCTTCCACTCGCCACTGGACGCCAGCGTGGATATCGACAACGCATCGAAGATCTTTCTTGCCGCCAAGCACCCGAAGAGCTTCGTTTCGCTCGATCGCGCCGACCATCTCCTCACCCGGCAAGAGGACGCGCGCTACGCCGCTACCGTCCTGGCCGCATGGGGCTCACGCTACCTCGAATCCAAGGAGGACACCGCCGAAGATATATCCGGCGTACGCATTGCCGAGGCGGGTCAGGGAAAATTCGCCCAAGTCATCGCCACTGGCCGCCATCGCTTGCAAGCCGATGAGCCCGCATCCACGGGCGGCGACGACAGCGGCCCCGACCCCTACCAACTCCTGCTCTCCGCCCTCGGCGCCTGCACTTCCATGACCATGCGCGCGTACGCCGATCAGAAAAAATGGGCCGTCGAGCGCATCACCATAGACCTCAAGCACGACAAGGTCTACGCCACTGACTGCGTCGAATGCGAAACCAAAGAAGGAAAGATCGACAAGATCGAGCGCGTCATCACGCTCGAAGGCGATCTCGACGAAACCCAGCGTGCGCGGCTACTCGAGATCGCCAACAAATGCCCGGTGCACCGGACACTTCACAGCGAGGTGTGGATACCTACACGGCTCGCCGCTACCGCAAAAGCGATACGGTTCTAGCCGCAATTAAGGATCCCGACCAACACGGCGCCCTCCAGCAGCACCCCGCGTGCCAGGGTATTCGCGCCGCGCACGTTGTAGTCTGCTATAAACGGTTGAGGTGACGGTGAACTCTCAAAGTTCGATTCCCTGGGCCTCCATCATTCCATTAAATCTTGACGAGGCTCACACCGGCAAGAGGACCAAACGGCAAAGACGCCAGCGGTCCGCCGATGTCCAGTGCGCCGAGATCGATCGGAAAAAAGCCGGCCTTCTCCATCAATTTGCGCACGGAGGCCTTGGCATCGGCGTCGTCACCCGAATAGAAGAGCACGCGCTGCCCGCTAGGGATGTGCGGCTCCGGCAATGCCTTCACGTCGAGATGGTTGAACGCCTTTACGAGACGTGCGCCGGGAACGAGCTCGCGAACTACGCTGCTCGAGTGGCGACCACCCAGATCTACCGCCTTGATGCCATAGGCCGCAAGCGGGTTAGCCGGATCATTCGCGCTCGGGGAGTTCGGGGCGACCCATTCGACGGGGTTGGTGCTGTCGACGACGATGCGTCCGTTCCACACGGGCAGCCCACCAAGGACTTTCTTCAGATCGACCCAACGAAGGGCGAGGAAGACAATGTCCGCCTTTGCCGCTTCCTGCGTGGTGCCGGCCTTGATCGTCGCGCCGAGTTCTTCGACCAAACCCGAGAGCGATTCACGGCCGCGGCTATTCGAGAGGACGGCCGGTAGACCTGCTTTGGCAAATGCCCGGGCCAGGTTCGATCCGAGCGCGCCTGCGCCGATGATGCCAATACTCATACGTTTCTCCTATGCTACCTTCCGCGACCGTTTCGCTCCGAAGCAATTGGACTTCGTGCACTGACATGTACTGGCTAGCCGCCTTGAAGAAGCGACCAGGTGCGCTATAAAGGCTTGGAATCGAGGAACGCGTAGAGCGCCGCGATCTTGTCATTGCGAACGATGATCACATCCAAGCCCGTGTACTCGGGCGCTTCGCCGCGCGGACCGGAACCCCAAGCCAGGCGGCCGGCATTCTGGAGCGCCTGAGGATCGCCGTGCGGCGTATAGACGAAGTGCGGATGTGTCGCGCGAAGTTCGCCAGCAAATTTGTCGAGAGCTTCACGCCCGACGAATGTTCCGGGCGGCACATACAGTACGCAATCTTCGGTATAAAGCTCGTTAATCGCCGCGCGGCGACGCACTGCGTCACCTTCGCCGAAAACTTCCTGAAGATTGCGATGAAGCAGTTGGTGGATGCGGTAAGTCATAGCGCTTCGCTCTGACTAGTTGAACAGCTTGTTCGCCGCCTTCGCGACCAACTCGCCTTGATGGCGGGCACCGGCGAGCTCGGTAGCACTCGGCTGGCGTTGCCCCTGCCCACCAGCGATCGTTGTGGCGCCATAGGGAGCACCGCCGACGATCTCGTCCAAAGTCATTTGTCCTTGGTGGCTGTACGGCAGGCCGACGATGGTCATGCCGAAGTGCAGCAGGTTGGTGATGATCGAAAACAGCGTTGCCTCCTGTCCGCCGTGTTGGGTAGCGGTCGAAGTGAAAGCGCTGCCGACCTTGCCGTTCAGCGCACCGCGCATCCATAGGCCGCCCGCCTGATCCAGAAACGCGGCCATCTGGGAGGAGATGCGCCCAAAACGGGTCGGCGTGCCGACAACGATGGCGTCGTAGTCGGCGAGCTCACTGACGGCCGCCACCGGCGCTTTCTGGTCGAGCTTGAAGTGGGCAGCCTTGGCTACGTCCGCGGGAGCTGTTTCCGGTACCCGCTTGACGTCGACCGTGGCACCCGCGGATCGAGCGCCTTCGGCGATGGCGTGGGCCAAAGTCTCTACGTGCCCGTAGGAAGAGTAATACAGGACCAGAACCTTAGACATTGCCGACCCCCTTGGATGTTTCCGGTGACTTGTGTGCGATCGAACGCCCGGAGCGCGCGTCCAGGCTCCACGGACCGGCGCCGAAGTAAGTGATCTGCAGAAGGCCGCCTGCAATCATCACGTCCTTTAGGAAATGGAACATCTGGTTCTGGTCAGCGAAGTTGCGATGAAAGAAGAACGCGGTCACCACGCTGAACACGGCCATCGCCAACGACGCGAGGCGGACCCTGTAGCCAGAGAGCAGCATCAGGCCGCCGCCCGCTTCGATCGCCACTGCGCCGATGAACGCAAGTGGTGGCATCGGCAGCCCGACGGACGCGATATAGCCGACCGTCCCAGCGTAGTTGCCCAGCTTGCCCAGCCCGCTCATGAGGAACGGGGCACCGAGCAAGACGCGACCCAGCAGCGGGACATACTTGTTGCTCTCCATGATGGTCTCCTTCATATGGGGATGATGCTAGAGGAGCAATGATTCTTTGCAAATTCACTAATTTGCAAAGAATCATTGCTCGTAGTAGAACGATTGAGGCCAAGTTTTGGCTCCATCCGATGGACGAACTTTCAGACCTCAATGATCTTCGGCTCTTCGTCGAAGTGGTCGAGCGCGGAAGCTTCACTGCGGCCGCCCGCAGCCTGGGCTTGCAAACGTCGAAGCTGAGCCGGCGCGTTCGCGCCTTGGAAGACGAATTGGGAGTCCGCCTGCTCAATCGTACAAGCCGCAGCCTCTCTCTGACTGAGACCGGGCGGCAGTTTCACCAGCACTGCCTCGCGGTCGTAGCGGAGGCAAAAACCGCCAAGGAAATCGTAGATCGGACGCGGACCAAACCGCAGGGCACTGTCCGGATCAGCTGCCCGCTGGGACTACTCAGTTCGGGGATCGCCAAGATCATTTCGCGATACGTCCTGGACAACCCTCAGGTGCAGGTCTTAGTGGATGCTACCAACCGCCGTGTGGACGTCATTGAGGAAGGTCTCGACTTCGCCATTCGGGTCAGGCAGCTCCCACTGGAGGACACGGATCTTGCGGTCCGGCAGCTGGGTTTATCGATCCAGATTCTGGTTGCGAGCCCGGAATTGGCGGAGCGCTTCGCGGCGCCCATGTCGATCGAGTCGTTGGAGGGATGGCCGACGCTTTCGATGACCAACAAGAGCGAAAAATACGTCTGGAAATTGATTAACGCTGACGGTCAAATAACGTCGTGGGCGCATCGGCCCCACTTGGCGACGGACGATCTTGCCAGCCTGCGAACTGCGGCGCTGCTTGGTGTTGGCGTGACGCTACTTCCCCGCGAGCAGGTGGACGACGATATACGGGCTGGCAAGCTTCAGCACCTATTGCCGGGCCTGGCAGAAGCACCGGGCCTCGTTCACGCTGTCTTCCCGACGCGACGAGGTATGGTTCCGGCGGTCCGCCACCTGCTTGATGCTCTTGTCTCGGGGTTCGCCAAGTAGGTAACAGTGGTTATTTTCCACGTGCTGATCTTTCGCGCTCGCGTTCCCGCTGGCGCTCGTCGTCGCGATCGCCGTGGTCGCGGCATTCTGCCTGGCAGCTAGCCCACCTCGACCGTCAGGCCAGCGTCGAAGAGCGCGTTCTCGTTCACGCCGTCTTTCGCATAGCCGCGCGGATTGCAGAGCACGCGCGCGCCGTTGACGACGTAGTCGAAGCTGTCGTGCGTGTGGCCGTGGATCCACAGGCCGGCGCAGCGGCCGTCGATGAGGTGCTCGGCCCCGGAGACGAAGCAGGCATTCAGCGCCGAGCCGGCGAAGCGCGGATGGATGCTCTGCAGCGAGGGCGCGTGGTGGGTGATGACCACCGTCGGCCCGCGATGCGGCTCGGCAAGCCGCGCCGCGAGCCATGCCGCGTCCTCGGCGAAGAGAGCCGCCGAGGCTTGCGGCGTGAACGGCGCGTCGCCCGCGCGCACGACGCTGAAATCGCGCATGAAGCGCTGCGCTTCGCACATCGCCGCCTCGCGCGCCTCGCCTTCGCCCGCGGCGAGGAAATCGGTCCACAGCGTCGCGCCGAGGAAGCGCACGCCATCGATCAGCGCCGCGTCGCGATCGAGCACGCGCACGTTGGTCCCGGCGGCGAGCCGCTTCAGCTCGGCCGGCGTGCCTTCGATCGTGCCGCCGTAGAACTCGTGGTTGCCGGCGACGTAGAGCACCGGTCTTGCGATGCGCGAGGCCCAGGCGATCGCGCGCTCCGGCCGCGCGATGTCGCCGGCGAGGATGACGAGGTCGGCGCCCTCACCGGGGAGCGGCAGATCGCCCTTGCTGAGATGCAGGTCGGAGAGAATGTTCAGCTTCACAGCTTGCGCCGCTCCACCTCGGTGGCGCGCCAGCCCTCGGGCAGCTTGAGCGAGAACCCCGGCGCTCCTATGATCGTGAACCCGGACATCCGCTTTGGGTCGAAAGCAGTCATTCCACGCCTTTGTTCTTGGGCACGCTATCCGACACAGTGGACTCGGTCACGATAACAACTACTATCGAACTTGACCGTCTTTTCTGACTTTCAACAATCCATATTATTGAAAGTTAGAAAGTGACGGTTAGATACCACTGCTGCTTGGGAAGCTGCATACGAGTGTTTGCTTCGCCACCCGCTAACGCCGCTGATTCTAAGGGCTCCACACCGTCAGCTCAAGGCTGACATTCTCTGCGGTGGGCGCGGAATTCTGATGGGTCGTTATGTGATCGAAGTGGCGACCGCTGAACGCTGCGAAGGTTGGGCGCAGATCGAGGCGTTTACCACCAGGCCGGCGCCGACGTTGTATGGGCAGCATAGAACGTGCGAGCAGCCTAGTGCGTCACTTGCTCCGTGGCGGTTTCGTTGCGCTTGCATTTCGCCCAGAGTTTACTTTGCGCCAGATCATCAATGCACTGCTCAACGCAGTCATTGTCGTCTTGCGCGACTTGACAGCTCTGAGGCTTCATCTTGTCGCTCTCGATGGTTCCGGGGCTGTCGAATATGTTCGAAGTGGATGGCCCAAGGCCACCGCACGTAAAACCTCCTTAGGTGTTACCAACGCAGACATACTAGTGGTAAAGCGGTCCCGATCGGGGAATGCTAAAGGGCCCCGCTTTCAATGGCGTTGACAGCTATAAGTCGCCAGCCCGAATGGATCGACATAGCTGATCGGATTGCCCTGAACATATGCATAGGTGTTCAGACCCCACCGAGCCTAATCGGATCGCTCTGGGCATACCGTCCGATCCCCGGGTCATAGTCCCGCGCCATGTTGCAGTGAATATTTGTTTCACTGTCGAAGTATTGACCAGGCAATCTCAGCGGGAATGTGATTGATCCGAGTCCGGACGGATTGCTGTTCGGCGTATCGTTGCCGAAGGGTTCCTGGTTGTTCCAGGTCCAGACGGTCGTGCCGGTGGAGTCCGCAACGAGGCGCAGGGTGTTCAGATATTTCGGGTCTTAGCGCAAGCGGGTGCGCCTTAGATCTTCGACAGGAGCCTCTCGTATTCGCTGTGCGGACCGATCCAGAACCAAATCACGACGTCGTCCTTGAGGACGCCTACCGCGCGCCAATCGAGGTCAATTCGAACCGAGTAAATCGGAAGGTTGCTGTGGACCTTCTTGAAGCGCAGTGAGGGGTGCGAAGAGTTCTCGCTCCAGAGTCGATAAGCCGATTGAGCCTTTGTCTGGATCGCACTCGGGGCTCCTGAGAGAAGCTCCCTGAACTCCGCGGTCGTGTGCGACCGCACGGACCTTAAAGCGGCTTGGTGCGGCCGGCAGCGTGCTCAGCCAGCGCCTTATCCGCGAGCTTGGCCAGCAGGCCCTGCGATTTCGCAAATGACTCGCTCCAACGCTTTTCGGAGGCGAGCTCCTCCAGCACGATCGCCGCCATGGCGTCCTGCTCGGAAGCCGGGAGCTTAGCTACCTGACTGAGGGCCTTCTCAAGGAGCTGCGTCATTTCGGGAATCTTACTCCTGCCTACCCCGAGCCGTCGAATTCTGGCAAGCGGCTAGGAAGTTGGTGTGTTCAGGTGGTCGGGGTGGATGAAGTACAGATTCAGCGCGGTGGACGCGCACTGGATTGACTTCGGGGTGTTGTTGAGATTGGTCTGAGTACCCGCGAACTTCACCGTGATGTTGTGGGATTGGTTGCGGCGCAATTTGTCTTAGGTCCGTCAACGCTCGAATGACCGCTTTCAGTGAGATGGACGCCCCCGCCCGTAACGGCATCGATGTGCCAGAGTGGAAGCGTCACTTCAACCACTGAACCGAGAGGGGCGTCCGAGATGAAGGTTACGACGGTAGGCCAAAAGCGGACATCACAAGTTGATCGACTACTTCTTCTTTCCGCCGCGAGGGGGTGCACGCTCAGGGCGGGCAGGTGTGCGTGGCGGTGGCGAAACCGTCTGCGATCCACGTCGGCTGTCCGGATGGTTTGCCTGACCCGGGTTGCGTTGGTTGTACTGATCCTTCAGCCACTTCTCTTCCCAAAAGTTCTTGCCAGCCATAGAGCCTCCAGTCTGGACGACTATGCGCGTGGATTTTTAATTGCTCATGTTTTCGTGGATGCAAGCATTGCCGCAAGAGAGTCCATGTAGTCACGCCAATGAACAATCTTGCGGTCCTTAATGACAACAACAGAGCAAAAGCGGTTGTCATAGGCTTTACCCGTGGAGGACGACACGCCATGCACCTCATACTCGAGGATGACTGTGCACTGGTCCTGTGAGCGATGCACAACGAGGCCCTCGGCACTCTGCAAGCGCATCCCGTAGCCCTCCAAGGCCTTCATATAGTTGTGCCGAGATTCGAGCTTGCCGGGCCAACCCGGAAAGCGGTAGAGGAACTCGAACACTGCATCGTCGGCGACGGTATCCCAGAAATGATCGCCATCTACGAGTCCGTCCAAACCATTCATGACGATGTCGAAGAATGGGTTCAATGGGGAAAATCTAGCGTACTTTTCGCTACTCACCATCGATCTCCGATGGGCCTTTTCAGTTTACGGCCTAACGTCCGAAATCAGCGGCGCTCATGGCGTCCGCTCTGGATTGAAGGGTTAGGTGGCTCTTTCCGTGTAAACCGCTCCAATTCCGACAATGGCGGCCAGGAAGAAATATCCAGTCCTTCTGGAGACCAGGCCTCCAATTCAGCCATTCGTCCATTGCGCTCAATAAGTACTACCCCAACTGCAACGCCATCTGCATTGCGGCCTCGATACGAGGCCAACTCAGTAAACGGATTTCCAGTAAGTGGCTCTGCATCAAATGTGGTGCCGAATAGCACGGTTGGGCACTTACCGCAGTCGCAGCGAGCAACGACCTTCAATGACGTGATTTCGGAAATGCGGGAAGGAGCTTCCCGTTCTAGCAAACTGGCAAGTAAAGACTGCTCTTCTGCCGACAGTTCTCGGCGGTGCAGAATGCAATAAGTCATACGCTCGCCCATGAGCCACCTAACGTTTGAGTTCAGGTCCGCACCGCCGATTGCGTTACACGCAATGGCAGACGCTGTTGCTACTTCCCTTTCCCTCCTCCGCCACCACTTCCGGTTCCGCTTCCACCACCTCCGCCTGTGGTCCGCTCTATCGGTTCCCTCTTGCTCGCCCGTTCGGCTTTCTGTTTGCGATCCGCACTCTTGCTACCCTTCGCGTTGCTTGACTTATCCTTCGCGTCTTTATCCGCTGCTACGGCTGCCCTGAGCAGGCCATCACCGGAGCTCACCAATCCCGCTCCCAGAGTGACTACAGCAATAGAAGCAATTGCGATCGCAATCAACTTGACGGTTTTCACATCCATCTTTGAATCCCCCTTTTTACTGGTAAACAACAGGAATGCTGACTTGGTCCGCTGAGCTGTAGCAAATATCACCAACTTTCTTGTTCTGGCTGTCGTACATCGCCAGCGGCGGCAACCCTTGCTTTGGCCCGCCTCGCTCATGATCGACTCCACATCGAAGCCCATTGGCATCTCCTTCGCGCTGATAAAACTCCCACCAGACCCGAATTGTCTTGGGGAACCCGCGAAAATCGACTGGCGTCCTCAGAACTACCCGTTCAGCTCCTCCCCTAACAAACACGGGGCGCATTGCGAAATCCTCAAAGACGTATGAGCCGATACAAGACGGCGTTTCCTCGCAAGACTTCTCAGTGGCAGTGCCAATCCCATCGGAGGTCTTCGCTTCATCATGGAGAACCACGATCCCTGCAAATACCGTAGCGCCTTCCTTCGAATCCTTAGTCGTCGGAAACAGTTCCCACTCGAGATACGCTCTGGATCTGGCGTTGTCCAGTTTTATGAATTGCACGTTCTTCCTTAGCTCAGAATCAAACTTGGCGCCTTTGGCAGTCGGCGTCCACAACAATGGCGCGGTCACATATGCTAGGGCACCAAACGCAGTCAATAACAATGCAAGCATAGCTAGAAGGAATACCCCCCTTTGACCTATGCTGATCAGGTTCAGAATCTCAGGTCGGAATGTCAGCGGAATGACGACAAAGGCGACCCCAACTGCGCCTGCAACCGTCAAAGAGCCAACATTCTCGGGAACAACCCTGTACATGACGGCACCACAGAATAATGCGAACAAGAACCCGGCCAGTTGCACCGGCGTTCTGATTCTGGGCGCCACTTCGACCGCGGTCTCGAAAATTGACAACCCGACTCCTTCAGGCGCTTCGCAACGCGCGGGCGACCGGTCCTCGTCACCTACCGTTTACTCAGTACCAATTCCCCGCCGTGAGGCCGCGACACAGGCTTCGGTACGATTCGAAACGCCGAGTAGCCGAAAAATATCCTTTGCATGCTGCTTCACGGTATTTTCAGAGATGTTGAGTTCGCGGGCGATCTCGCGATTTGCCTTACCGCATGCAAGACCGCGAAGCACCTCGAGTTGTCGGTCGGTAAGCCCATCCCGTCCGTTGACGCGAATTTCGACATTCACATCGTTGGAAGCGACCTTGGCAGCTCGTTGGAGCGCAACCGACGGCACGTAAGTGCCACCTTGTTGCACGAATTGAATTGCCGAAATCATGAGCGGAATAGACAAAGTCTTGGGAATGTATCCTCGCGCCCCAGCCACAAATACGGAGCGGACCGTCTCGCCATCGTCAACCGCAGAAATCGCAATCAACGGGATGTCTGGAGCGGCCTTGCGAAATTTGAGTACCGAATCAATCCCCGAACAGCCAGGGAGGCCCAAGTCGAGAAGCGCAAGCCCGAATCCCTGTTTAGCGTGCACGCGCTCAAGGGCACCTTCGAGTGTGGATTCAATGAAAACCTCGGCACGCGCAATAGCTCGCTTGATTACCGCCGGCATAAATTCCAATATGACCGGATGGTCGTCAACGAGCAGCACGCGCATTGTGATTTCCCCTACTCCCTAAAACTCACCCCATTGCTTGATTCTTGTTGTTCTTCCCCCAATCGAAAAACTGGTTTCTTGTACGTTTGAGGTTACGCGCCTGCATGCTGTCGTACAAGCACGACAACACTCCTTTGCAATTACAGTAACCTTACAAAGCCGCAAGGCTATATCCGGTTGTCCTGCCCAAGAGATTGCCCCCCACTCTCTTACTTGATAGCCGCTGAAATTATTGGTGAGTCAACATTGCGTTTATGGCGGTCACCTCCGATTCACCGAGTATCCCGCTTGCCGCTTTGAGCTTGAGCCCCTGCATAAGCGCCTCGTAGCGCGCCTTCGCGAAGTCGCGCCGCGATTGGTAGAGCTGCTGCTCGGCCGAGAGCACATCGTTGTTGATGCGGATGCCCAGCGCGTACCCGGTCTTGTTTCCCTTCACGGCATTCTGCCCAGCCTCCAGAGCGGCCTTCAGCGCATCAATCTGTGAAGTGGCGCTCAAAACGCCCGCGTAGGCCTCTTTTGCATCCGCACGGGCTTTCCTGCGCGCTTCCTCAAGTTGCGCTGCCGCCTTGCGCTTGTTGGCGATGGCCTCCGCTACCCGCGAACTCGTCCCGCCTCCGGAGAAAATCGGAATCGTGAACTGGACACCGGCCTGGCTAGAGCGGACGCGCGTTGAGAAGTCGACAGGGTTTGCGAGCGTACCCGAGGAATAGTTCGCTCCGGAGGACATCGTGAGATCAAGGGTCGGCGTGTATTCGGCGCGGTTTCTCTGCACTTCCGCGTCGGCTGCGGCCTCGGCGGCTCGTTGCATCCGCACGGTCGGATTGTCCTGTGCTGCGCGATCCGCCCAAGCTTGCGGATCTTGGGGTTCGATCCGGGGTGAGCCGGCCTCGGGTCCCAGGCTTGAGAGCCGTGCTGGCGCCGTCCCAATCAGCCTTTCTAACTCGGTCCGTTTTGTCTCCAGATCATTCTGGGCGGACACTTCCTGCGAGCGCGCCTGCTCGAGCTTCGATTTGGCGTCGTACATGTCGGTAATGGCCGCAACCCCCGTCTCATAGCCGCGCTTCGCCTGGCGCCACTGCTCATTCAGCGCCCTAACTTGAGCCGCGACGGCCGTCACACTCTCCTCGGCTACGAGCACGTCGAAATAGGTCTGGGCAACCCGCAGGATCAGGTCCTGCTCGGCAAGCGCGAACTGCGCTTCGGCTTGCTCGGCGAGACGCTCTGACTCCGAATAGGCATAGAAATTCTGAAATCGGATCAACGGCTGTGTCAGCTGTAGCGCATAGGTCCACGCCCGCACGTTGCGCTCGACCGTCGGCGTATCCGAAAACGTGGTCTGCGCGCGCGTCGAGCTATCGTTGCCAGTCACGCTGACGCTGGGCAGGAGCCCTGCGCGTGCCTGTGGAACTTTTTGTAGTGCCGCCTCCAGCGTGTACCGAGCCGCCTCGTAGGTCGGGTCGTTTGCCCGCGCGCGCTGATAAATCTCGGCGAGGTCCGCCGCCCACGATTCGAGCGGCACGGCGAGCCACAGCGCCGCGCAAAACAGTGCGCGCACAAAATCCTGTCTCACCGCTCGCGTCCGCTGTCGAACAAGACCTTGCGCACGGGGGATAGCAGGTACTCCATCACCGAACGCTGCCCCTGATGGATCTCGACCACGACCTGCATGCCAGCGGCAAGCTTGTAGTGCTTTCCTTGCGCTTGGAGCTCCTGCGCCTTCAACGCGACGAGCGCCCGGTAGTTGAGCGTAGGGGGTTGTTGTTTATCTTTGTCGGAATCCTTTTGCGCCGACCCCGACTGAGCCTGCCCTTCGCTCGAATCCGGCCCCAAGTTAATGATCTCCCCTTGTAGCAGCCCGTACTTCTGGAACGGATAGGGCGCAAGCTTCACTTGAACCGTCTGGTGCAGATAGACAAAGCCCACGTCGTCGTTCTTGACCATTACCTCGGCCACCAGCGGCTCGTTCTCGGGTACGAGTGACAAGAGCACCGTCCCTGGCGATACAACCGTGCCAATCGTGTGCGTGGCGAGATCCTTGACGACCCCGGTCTGGGACGCTTTCAGCTCAAGCAATCCGACTTTGTGCTCCTGTTTGATCGTCTCTTGTTCCAGCTTGCGAAACTGTCCTTCCGCCTCCACGCGCTCGTTTTGGAGATCGCTGCGGTACTTGGAAGTGGCCTGGCTGACTTCCTTGCGCGCCTGCGCAACCGCAGAAGCGAGGCTCGCAACGGTCGACTCCTGTGCCTTGAGATCCCGGGACTTCTCCAAGTATTCGCGCTGCTTGTCGCGCACCACCACCTGCGGCGCGTAGCCGTCCTTACCCATGTCCGCATAGGCGTCGGCCTGCTGCTTCAGGATCGGGGTCACTTCCCGCAGCTTGGAGAGCACTTCGACCCCGGCCTCGTAGTCGCGCTCGGCGCGCTTTAGCGCTTCTTCGGCCTTGTTCAAACTATCCAAGTATGTCTGGCGCCGGTCGCGATACTGCGCCTCGACCTGGCGGTAGAGGTCCTCCGGCACGTTGGCGCGATCGCTGAGCGGCCGACCCGATAGTTCCGCGTCGATCCGGCGTAACTGCAAACGCTTGAGCGCAAGTTCCGACTCGATTGATTTCTGGTCCGCTTGCGCAATCTGCGTGTCCATGCGCATCAGCACCTGCCCCGCCGACACCGATTCGCCCTCCTTCACCAGAATCTCCTGCACGATCCCGGCGTCGGAAGGCTGCACGATCTTGACGTAGGACTGGGGGATGAGCCGCCCTTCGGCGCTCGCAACGATGTCGAGTTTGCCGAATATTGCCCACGCGAGAAGTACCACGAAGAGAACGCTCACGCTGTACATCACCGCGCGCGGCAACCGCGCCGGTGGGCTCTCCTGAATGGCGAGGAGACCCGGCGCGAAGTCTGCGGCTTCGGGCGAGATGGGCCGGCGTTGCAAGCGGATTCGCTCCGAAGACCAGATCCGCCGGTTGCGCTATTTCAGCCGCGCCACCTCGGTGCCCGCACTGGATGGCGAAATGCTCTGCGGGGCCGCGCCGAACTGGCTATTGGACAACGTCGATTCCGCAGCCGCCACACCAACGCCCGTCAGATTGCCGTTGAGCCCGTAGTCATAGGCGAGATCCCCTCCCAAAGCGGCGGTGTTGCTGCCGGCCAGGTGCGCATCGAGCAGGGCGGAAGTCAAGCTCCACGCGTTCATCCCCGGGTTCGCTGCCTGCGCCTGGTTGAACTCGCTTACCAGTCTCTGGAAATCGAAGGTTTCGACCTTCGCGTTCGAGAGCACGTTGCCCGAGCCCGGCGCGTAGTCGGACATCGCCGCTGCCACAACCTGCAGCGTCACGATGTTCTGATCGCTAGGCGAGCCGTACCAGTCTTTGAGCGTGATCGCATCGTTCGCACCGACATCCAGAATGAGATCGTTGCCGTTCTCCTGGAACGCGAGATCCGCGTAGGAGAACGTTCCACCGAGCGAGATCGTGTTGCCTTGCCCGGCGCTCGCATCGACCGCGTCCTGCCCGTCGCCCGCATCGAATGCGATGACGTTGTTCCCGGTTCCAGTCGTGATGACGTCGCTGCCGGCTTCACCGATCAATAGCTCGTCGCCCGTTCCGCCTCCGAGCGTGTCTGCGCTCGCGGCACCAATCAGCAGCTGATTACCCCCGGCGTCAACCGTCTGCAACCCAGCGGCGGTGAGAGAGCTGTCCCCGACCTGTACGCCGCTCGCGTCGACCGCGGTGCTGCCGGCAGTGCCGTCGCTCCGAGTCCAACCCTGCTGATACGCGCTGCCAGTACCGTAGGAAGTCAGGTAGTCGATGTAGCTCCCGTCGGCGTTCACCACGTCGTAGCCGTACACCGCCGTGGAGGCGGAGTAGGTGCTGGTTGTGCTCGAACCGTCCGCATTGACCGTCTTAGTCAACGTGCTGCCATCGTCCGCCTTGTCGTTCTCCCCGCTCGTGCCGTTGGAGGCCGTCCAGCTCTGC
>Ga0209579_10001710_pt1 | contig 17694 bp, 27 predicted proteins | sample Coa_R1_2_FD_187152 | JGI IMG/M metagenome (GOLD analysis project Ga0209579, IMG submission 187152) | Surface soil microbial communities from Centralia Pennsylvania, which are recovering from an underground coalmine fire - Coalmine... | ecosystem: Environmental > Terrestrial > Soil >... | reverse complement strand
CAAGATGACGCCGGCCGAGATGGAGCGGCTCAAGGGGCACTTGCGCGCAAATTTGCCGAGCGCGCCAGACGGCAGCATCGCATACGAAGCCTTCGCCAACGCCGTGAAGGGCGTTGCACCTGGCTAACGTCCGATAGTACCGTGCGGGGCGAAGGTGATAGGCGTCGCGAACATCAAGCCGAGTGACTAGTCCGGACCTGCCATAAATGCCGTTAGGCGTCGCTTGCGTGAGGCAACGGTTGATCCTTTCGTAATGCGTCAATTGACGGCGGAAAAGTGACGAAATCGGTTCAGGCGCGTCTGTTTTACCCAACCGGCGTCATGTCTGCTATCACCCGATCGCGTTAAAAGTGATTTGCGGACAAACCTTCGCTCAGGGCCACGAGCTAATTATTGCTTCGCAGCAAAACAGCGAGCTTTCGCCGTGACTGGCGAACCAACTCTATGACACATCGTTGCCGGGGAGCGGGCACCCTTCCAAATCCGTGACGTGATTTTGCCACCAAAAGTGAGCGTTGTGTGACATTGTCAGCCCGAGGCTGAAAAGCTAACGTCAATCGTCAACGGCGGAGATTGAGAATGGCGCGCGGCTCGGTGAAGTGGTTCAACTCGCAAAAAGGGTACGGATTTATTGCGCCGCAGAGCGGCGGGAAAAGATGTGTTTGTCCATATTTCGGCGGTCGAGAGGGCCGGTCTCAGCGGCCTTAACGAGGGTCAGGTTGTTGAATACGAGGAGGTAGCCAACCGGGGCAAAACATCTGCAGAGAACCTAAAGGTGTCTCGCTGATCTCGCCGAAGGGGCCACGACGAATACCGCCCAACTTCAGGATGGAGTAACAGCCCTGAACTTCATTTTGCTCGTCGCCTCAGCCGCTGAAATTGCAATCGCGACTATTTGGCTGACCCTGCGGACATTCGCAGCGCTCCTCCCGTCGAAACTTGACCAGAGGACAAGTCCGGTCGATATGGATGAATAACCGCGTGGGCGAACGACCCGCTCGGATCGCAAGGAGCCAGGCTCAAAAAGGCAGAAACCCTAAAACGATAGCCGGAAAGGCCAGGACGATGGCCAGCCGCGAATTTCCAAAGGCTGCATAAGCCCCGATACAAAAACCGAGCGCAGCCCCAAGCGCAATGAAGAGATCGTTGTGCCGTTCGGGAGGGGACAGCAGCTTCTGAAAATATGGCTCAAACACGGCACCCAGAAGAACGACGCCCAGAACCACCCAAAACAAAATGACGCCGATCTGGGCGCCAACACCTTTCCTCTGGTCGCGCAGAAAGCTCACCTGATTCTCCATGGCGCGCAGGGCGCTGTAGGGTTCTGCCACATCATCAAGAACAGCTGCCTGGCGCTTTGGCGCGGCAGGATATGACTTCCCACCCATTCGCTATTTCGCTCATCGGCACACCTAATGCTGGCGGACTAGCCTTATCAGACGGGTTGCCTGCGTAATCCCGATGGATCGGCGGGCAATGGCACAGTGCCCGCATAATAGTGGATCAGCACCGCGGTCAAAATGATGCCTGCGGAAAGCGCGAAAATCACGACCGCAACCGCAATCATCAATCCCAAAAAAGCTGCCTTGCCCCTTGCGTCGCCACGACTGGTCGCGACCGAAGAAAACATCTTTCCTACCGCCTGAAATGCTGGACCCATGCTCTTAATTGCGTTCATCGTATTGTACGCCTGAGCAAAAGTATTGTAGCCCGCGACTCCCAGGTTCGCCAGGCTACGATCGCGGTACGCCGCCATCCAGGACCCGATGGTGATGATCAGACCGGTGCCAAGCGCCGGGAAGATGATGGTAATGTACCAGAGGCTCAATGCCCCATTCAGATAATCGTCCGTGAAATAATCCGGGAAGAAGGCGTTCGCCAAAAAAATCATTGGAAACAGGAATACCGAACTAAAGCCGATGGCGCTCTGAATAGCCCCGCACCAGACCAATACGCGGATTGATCCGCCAATTGCTTTCGACTCGACCCAGGCTCGGCCGCAGGTTCTCGCGTTCCACCACGATATGCCAAAGTTCAGCGCTAGGATGACAAAGAGCCAAATTGAACCAGAGCCGTTCATGCAAGTCCTCTCGATTGGAAAAGTGGTACCAAGCGTTACATCGCCAGACCGGCGTCGCCGAGCAACGCGTGGTTCGTGTCACGAGCATCGCCAGTCTACACGGCACGCACAACTGCACTAGCGATGAAGGACTCTTTGAGGTCGGCCGCAAGTCCGGCGCACCTCTATTGCTTCGGACCGACCTTTGCGCGCGGGAAGACGAGAATCTACGTATCATGCTGCAGGGGAGAAGTCGCAAATCCATGCCCATCGGGAATCCGTTACCCGCGCGGCCGGTGATCAATCGTCGCAACTTCCTCTACGCCGCGACCGCGGCAGTAGGCGCTGCGGGCCTTGTTGCGGCCGCGTGGCCGTTGATCGACCAAATGAATCCGGATGCCCAGGTCCTGGCTGCCGGCGATGTCGTTGAGGTAAATCTGGTCGACTTGTTGCCCGCTCAGCAACGGCTGGTGCGCTGGCGTCGCTTCCCGATTTTCGTGGTCAGGCGAACGCCCGCGATGTTGGATGCCATGCAGGAGAGGGCATTCGTTGCGCAGCTCTTCGATCGAGATTCGCAGAAGCACCAACAGCCTGCTTATGCGAAGAATTGGCATCGGTCGATCGATCCTGCTTTCGCAGTCTTGGTCGGTCTTTGCACGGAATGCGGATGCGTTCCGCGCTATTTCGCCGATGCTTCGGTTTTCAATGTAGCCGGGGGTTATGTTTGCCCTTGTTGCAATTCGCATTACGATCCCGCAGGGCGCGCTTACGCGGGGATCGCCTCGTGCAACCTTCCAGTGCCGCCTTACGAGATGATCGGGCAATCGAGAATTTTGCTCGGCAGGAATGCGCAGGACGAGTTCTTCTCGCTCGAGCAGGTGGAGCGGGTTTGATGCGAGCCGCTTAATGACTACGACAGCGCCGCAACAAGACCCCAAAAACTGCACGATCCCGATGTTGTTGCACCGCACCGAAGTCTCCTAGCGAATGAACGCTGTGGGTCCAAAAACGTCATATCGAGTGGATGCCGGCCACTTCCGCTTGTAGTCCGATCGCGTCGTGTTGATCCCGCCCGCCTGGAACTTCCGACGGTTACTTGGATCACCGCAAAGTCGGTCACAGACCTGCCGACTGGGGCATGATATCATTCCCAATACTTCCGCGGGCGAAAGACGGCAGCCCGCGGGAGAATGACGCCAACAGGTGGCAGCTCGTGCTGGAAGCCCCTGATCCTGTTCTGCTGATGCAATAATAAACTGATGCCTGGCCAAAGATGTTGCGCTTCGGACAAGTCGAGGGACTGGTTGGCTGGCTGGGATTGTGTACGCTCCTGGGTGTGACTGTCGCCATCGGTTCCGCGCGCGCGGACTCAGTCGCCGACTTCTACAGCCATAAGACGGTGACGTTGATCGCCGGCTTTCCGCCCGGCGGCGGATACGACACCTATGTGCGGCTTCTCGCCCGGTATTATGGCCGCTTTATCCCTGGCGCTCCTTCGGTCGTGCCCTCGAACATGCCGGGCGCTGGCTCGATGAATGCCGCTAATCACCTCTACACCAGCGAACCGAACGACGGCACCGTGCTTGGCGAGTTCGCTTCTTCGGTGATCATGGAGCCGTTGCTTGGAGACAAGGCTGCGTTGTTCGACTCGGCAAAATTCAGCTGGATCGGCAGCATGTCGCAGGATGTCGCTTACTGCGGTGTTTGGCAGAAGTCAGGCGTGGCAGCGTCGTTCGACGACATGCTGCACAAGGAAACGATTTTCGGCGGCGGCGCCCCGACGGCGATCACTTATCAGCATCCGCTGATCCTCAAGAACGTTCTCGGCGCCAACATCCGCCTCATTCCCGGCTATGCGGGCACGCGCGATATCGATCTTGCGATGCATCGCGGCGAGGTGAACGGCGGATGCGGCTTCTACGGGTCGTCGATCAGGGCCCAATTCCTCGACGACGTGAAATCCGGCCGGATGAATCTCGTCATACAAATGGGGCCGCGGAAGTCGACTGAGTTCGGTAACGTTCCAAGCGTTTACGATTACGCCAAGACCGACGAGGACCGCGCGGTGCTCGATGTGCACTTCAAGCAACTCGTGCTCGGCCGGCCTTTGGCTGGCCCGCCCAGTGTTCCGCTCGACCGGCTCGCGGCGCTCCGCCAGGCGTTCATCGCGACAATGAAGGACAAGGACTTTCTCGCCGAGGCCAACAAAGAGGGCCTCGACATCGATCCCGCGACAGCGGACGACGTACAGGAACTGTTGCGGCACTTCGCGACGTTTTCGCCGGAAATCTTCGTCAAGGCGCGGCAGGCCATCGGCCGCTGACCTCTTGCGCCTCTGTCGCCCCAACCGCCAGCGCCCTGGTTCGCCGAACGGCAACTGAGAGCCCAGCATTCAAGGCACATACGTACAAATAAGCTATGAGCTCGGTTGCTGCACTGCACCGAATTTGCGTAGCACATAAACGCTCTGGGTCAGACGATACCGATTTGCGACGGTCGCTCTGATGTCGGCTCTTCTAAAGCACCCGAAATCATCAGCGGTCAGCTACATGGTGGACCGCGACGGTTTGAGGGATGTGGCTCTACTTCCCCCGTCCCCGCTTGCGGAGCGCCACTTCGGCTCCGGCACATGTCGAGTTGGAGCTAAGTATTTACGAGAAAAGCGAATATCACGCCTTGGTATTTCCTTGTCAGCGCGACGGTTCGGGGTGGCGCGATGTGCGCACCAACCGTTCCATGCCGCTTGAGCCTACTCATTGGCGGCTTTGGGATTCTCGTCAAGCTAGACCATCGCCCCCCACGCCAGCGCCATGCTGATCACGATGAGGATAAAGCACGCTGGTCGCACGAAACTCAGGAGCTCGCTATGGATTTGGCCCCCCGTGCAACTTCGGAAGAGCTGTCTCACGCATTGGGCGATGCGGTTATCAGAATCTGGGGTCAATTGCCTCGCATGGGCCGTCGTGCCAAGCTGTACGTGTGACTAACCGAGTGGACGAAGAGGACGAGTTCGACGCGCCGCCGTGTGAGGTCAGTACGCTGGACGGAATGCAATGACAAAAGGCGAGAAGAGCGACTACTGGGGCGAGGCGAGTGGGGTCGACGAAGAGGGCAAGAAGCGTGCTCTTTCAGTTTACCGACACGGATCATCCTTTAAACTGGTCGATGATAAGCTCCGTGAACATGTGGCACCGATTGACTGCCGAATGAACGAGGACGGCATACGGCGAGTGATCGCCGATATGTTGCATTACCGGGATATCGAATTTTCCTTCCCACAATACGCAGCAAAGCCAAAAACGCACAGTTAAGTCCCGCGATTGGAGTATGGATCAACCCGGTTGGCGGGTGGGATGACATGTCGTCGAAATGCTCTTTATGAGCTACAAATAAAATCTGCGTAACTCTGCCTCGCTACGACCCACGCGCACCACAACCCTTTCCGACCTGTCATGATCCTCAATTGTTTGTGCGGTGAGTTCCTTTTGGAACAAACAGAACATCGTCTCCCCTTCCTGTTAGATCCAACGAACGCAGTCGCGAGGTATTATAATTGAAGATGATTCACTGACCCTGAAAAGGGTCATCAATGGAACGACGGCCGAACTCTCACAAAGGCGCTGCTATGGTGCATCGCTGTCGCGGCAGTCCTTTTAGCCGTTTTGGATTTTGGAACGAAGATCACTCGTGTTGCAGCTGACAGGCAAGTAATCTTGACGCCGCAATAAGACGCCGAGTTCTACCTTGTCCTGGGCTATGAAGCTCATAGCGCTGATGGGGCATTTTTCTGTCGGCGCTGAAGTCGACGTGTCGATTTATCGGACGCCAACCCCGACGGAACCATCACGCCGGTTTATTGCCCCGGAAATCGAATACACTCCCGCAGTGGCAACCGATCTTGGTGCTTTCGCGAGTCGGAGCTTCCTTCACGACACGAAAATAGGACGGCAGGCGCTCAACGGTGAAGGGCGGCCCGTCGGCGACGAGCACTATTCCCAGGCGCTCGCATTGCGGGCACCTCAGATGAACTCGATACTCCTCCCCCATGGAGGTATAGTATCGAATGCCGTGCCGTATTCGTCAAACATACAATCCCGCCAAAAGGGACCGCCTGGAAATTCAAAAGGGACCAGGGGTTATGGAAAGGGACCCGTATCCGCCTCATCGAGCATCACGGTAGCGCGGGCCGCGTTCGATGCCGCGATAGCGAACTATCCCGACCGGTGCTTCACGCTCCGCAACGGCATCCTTGTTATTCGGGAGCGCGCCCCGAAAGGAACCGCGCCCGACTCCTGCGGTTGAGCTTTCCAGAACCAAGGAGCGAACTATGCCATTAGATGCCCGGCACCGGGACAAGAACGGCGAGACAAGCCGCGAAAGGATACTCTGATAACGAGAAACTCAGCGACGTGCTTCACAAGCTCGACGAGCCTTCGCTCAGCCACCTCATCAGCGCCCAGCAAATTTCATCGCACCTAGCGGTGAACTCTCCAGACGATCAGGCGTGAGGCTTCCTCTTCTTTGAGTGCCAACATCTTTAGCGCCGCTTTCAACGCTGCTCTTTCATCAGCTCCCAGGCCTTGGGACTTGACATCGCGCGATTAGCGCAAACGGATGCCTCGTATTTTTACGTACGACTGATGGTTAAGAAACCAAGCCCACAACCTCTGCTCAGCGGGGCGCGTCCCCGGCACAACTGAACTTAAAGGGACATGCGCCAGCAATGGAAGGCCTGCCTCGCGGACGAATCTGGCGCAACGTCGATTGAATATATTGTCGTAGCGTCCAGCGTCGCGCTGGCGATAGTTACGATCGTCCTTCGTCTTGGAACCAGTGTTCAATCCATGTTCACAGCAGTCACAACCGCTATGAAGTAGGCTACCTCCGACCTCAATCGTTGCTAAAGTTGACCAATGAAACCAGTGAAAAGTGGCTTACTCATCGACGACGGCATAGTAGATGATCGCAGAAATAGTGATCCCATAGAATCCGGTGATCGCAGAAAAGCGAGCAAAGACCGCCGAGAAGCGCTGCGACTAAAGACGCTAGGCGGCCTTGAACTTGGCGGTCTGCTCACTATCTTATTTTTAGTGAGTTACGGGCGTCGCGCTGGATGTTTTCCCGCCCCCCGGGCTTTCATTCAGCAGCAGCTAGTTTGTTTGTACAGTCACTGCCCCGGCGTGTGCTATGTGCCGGGGCAATTTTTTCACGAACTAACGCGCAACCGAATCGCCTCGGCGGGTGTGCGCCTCGTCATGCTGCTCGTCCGCCGGCTGGCCATCGCCGCCAGGGCGCAAATGGTTCGCCGCGCTCAGCGGTTAAAATGAGGGAACGCCGGGCTGAATTTCGTTATCCTAGCCTCCTAGGCAGTCTGGTTCTAAAGTTGCTCGGACCCTGAATGCATCGAGGGTGCGGGAATGTCTATGATGGAGGAAGACAGCAAGTTGCTGTCTTACTGCCTCGCCGTGCGACGCCACGTCCACCACTTCCACGACAACAGCCTAATGAACGGCGTCCATTTTCTTTAGAAACAAGAACGTAGAACTTCCCAGGTGCAGGCTATATACTTGATTTTGTCACGCCTCCTCCATAGCCGAACAACACTCACCAATGAAAGCCTCAATCTTTCCACACACCGGCGCAATATGTTCATCACGGTCCGCGCGACAACCGCAGCCAAACAAGAGAGCGTTCGGAAACTCGGCGACGACCGCTTCGAAATCAGCGTGCGGGAGAAACCGGAAAAACAATCTAGCCAACCAGAGGATCGTCGCCCTGCTCGCGGTCGAGCTTGGCGTGCCCGCATCAAAAATTCGCATCCTGAAAGGTCATCACCACCGCTCGAAAACCCTTTTAATTGGCTCGCGATGAGTTGCAAAGGAAAATCAGATAGAGGGGATAGTTTTGCAAAATTGCGAACTCCCGCTCTTACCAACCACCCTCAATGACCCGGAGGATCGACGGCGATTTCGGGTTCTTCATCTTCATCCTTGTGGTGCGGCCAGAGTGATAAGGGAGATCACGGCGCTTCGAAACAATACCCTCCAAACGTCTCGCATACTTCGCAGCGTTGTGTCTGTCGATGCCGAGAGCCTTGGCAATAGCATGGGGTGACCCCCTTAGCCGACGGGACGTTCACTGATGCTGCACTTGGATCGTAACGTGCGACAACGCACGAAATCGGCTGAGCAATGATTCGTAGTATTCGGGTCCGCGTTGCTGCTGGGTTGCAATCCTCAGAATTGCGCCCAAGTGACCCGGCCCGAGACGCCACAAGTGCAGATCGGTCACTCGATCACCGTCCGTCTCGATTGCCGCTCGCATACGCTCCGCCATGCTCCGGTCGGGGTTCATGTCGAGAAGGATCGCGCTGGTATCGCGCACGAGTCCGTAGGACCAAGCTGCGATCACGATAGCTCCGCAGAGGCCCGCAACTGGATCCATCCACGTCCAGCCGAGAAAACGCCCAAATAACAGGCCAACAATCACCAGGACCGAAACTGCCGCATCGGCCAAAACGTGAATAATGGCGGCGCGCATGTTGTTGTCGCGATGCGCCGCGCCCTGCGCATGTTCATGTTCAGCAAAATCCACGACGTGAATCTCGCTGCCACGTTTTAGCATTACATGGGCAGTGAAAGCGTGTGGCTCGGGAATTTCGCCGATGGCTTCGAGGTAACCCGCCCGGGGCGACATGAGGAACACTTGGCGCGCGCCATCGGGGCGTACGATCTCGATGCTCACGTCATGGGGGTCAAGGTCATCTTTGCCAGCAAACGAGAGTCGGAAGCGCGGCGGTACGCCGTCTTCAAATATTTCAAGCGTCAATGGACCGACGCTAGTTTGAAATTGATGAGCCTCGTCATGATCGTGTTCATGACCGACGTGGGAGTGGCTGTGAGAGTGGCCGTGGTCGTGGCCCCCGCCGCTTAGAAGGAGAACGCTCGCAATGTTGACCATCAGTCCGAGCACTGCGATGGGAATCGCCTCGTCAAAGCTGATCGGCACAGGCGAAATAAACGCGCCAGCGCCTCGTAGCCGATCAGAAGGGCGATCATGGCAAGCACGATGGCGCTTGAAAAACCCGCAAGATCACCGAGCTTTCCAGTGCCGAAAGTGAAGCGTGAATCGTTCGCGTGACGCCGTGCGTAACTATAAGCGAGCGCGGCCAGCAACAGCGCGCTTGCATGTGTTGACATGTGTAGACCGTCGGCGACTAGCGCGATTGAGCCGAACAACAAACCGCCGACGATCTCCGCGACCATCATGATGCTGCACAGGACGATCACCAGCCATGTACGGCGCTCGTTCTTTTCGTGGCCCTCGCCGAGAAATACGTGATTGTGGCTCGCAAAGTCCGCCATTGCCGACTCCGTCAACAGTTCATGCGCCTCATTTTAGGTAAGCGTGAATCACTTCAATCAGATCGTCGCCCCCCTCGTCACGTTGCTTGGCGGCAAGCGACGGCGCGGTCACGTGACACCTGATGTGGTCCTCGATCACCTCTGCCATCAGCCCGTTCACGGCACCCCGGACGGACGCGATGACCCGCAATACATCGGCGCAGCCCAGTTCGGCTTCGAGCGCACGTTCAATTGCTTCGACCTGCCCCCGAATGCGTCGCACCCGGATAAGCAGTTTGGCCTTTTCGCGGACGGTATGGGTCACAGCATTCCCTTGCCTATCGTATAGTGGGGTATACTATGTATCTAACCAGCCGCAAGTGGGGCCGGGTGCCCATGTCCGCCGCGACGGTCGCATGGGGGCGCGGCGGGTTTCGGGTACTTCTGCCGCGCTTCCGCAGAGTCGGCGTCGGATTAAATTGCCCTGATTCCGGCGTTCGTTGCGGTCATGTCTCGTTTGACGATACGAACGGTCATGGCGCGGGGCGCCCTACCTACAAGACGACTTGGGAGGAAATCGTCAGGCTGTATCGACTCCCAGCCGTCCACAGGAAGGTGGTCATCTCGGCCGCTCTCTGGTTTTGATTGCCGGATGATTGCGCCTGCGGCGCGCGATGGCGGGAGAATTTGTCATGCGCGTATTGATCACCTTGGGCGGAATCATCTTCGCCTCAGTGAACTCGGCCTTCGCTGCAGATCTTCCGGTCCACCCGACCGTCAGGGCGCCGGTGTGCATTGGGGGCGGTTGCGGCACGCTCGGCGGTCCTGGCTATCGCGACCCCGACGGAAAGTGTGTCAGCTGGGGAAGCCTCGGGAGAGTATGCGGCGATCCGCCGACAACACGATGTCAGCGCGAATGTGTTGTACCTAATGCCCCCTTGCGGCTAAGCTCGGCGTCAAGATACAGAAGCTGATGCTAGAAGCTCACGGTCAATGACGGCTGCGAGCAAAGCCTGAATATTGCGGCCCCGATCCCAGCTGGAGCGCGCGGCAAGGACTACGTGAGCAGCAGCACGGTCAGCGCGATGAACCCGGCCAACGCGAGGGTCACCATTATCGCCACTGTATTGATTGTCTGCTCGTCTTTCATCGCACGGTACACATTCAAAAAAGAACGGCGCGACCTGCCTGTGAGGTCAGGCACCCCAATAAAATAGAAACCTGATCATCAAGGGCACAGCCAAAACAACGAACGAGTCTCCTATCAGCACAGCCGCCAAAACGGTGATCACTGAGGACTTCCTTCGTTGCTGCGTTTGCCTTGCACGGGCGAGCCGCTCCATGTAGCCCTTCCGCCATCTGACTGGGCTGGACACTTCCACCGTTCGTTCAGCTTCCAGCTTGCCGTGCATCGCGCCAGCCCCTTCCCGATAGCCTCACCGCCGGGCTTTTGATTAGAATGGTGCGCAAACGTTGCAACAGGGTTGAATGTATCCCCCAACTTTCTTGGTTTATTATCCTTTTAATCGATCCAGTAAGGGTCACCTAATTGGACGGGCGGCACCGAGTGGTGGGCGGGGCAATGCCAGCAGGCGTTTGCCTCCGCTTCGGGGCTGTTCTGTTTAGAAACGCCGCTCAATCGGCGCTGAAGTCAACGTATCGGCTCATCCGACGCCAACGCCTTTCGCACATTCGCCTGAGAAATCCCGAACTGTCGTGCGATCCGCGACGGCGTGATGCCAGCTTTGAACGCCGCACGGACGGCATTCAACTGCGGGTCAACGGGACTTCGGCGGTGTTCGCTTGCCGCCGATGGGATGTCTTATCGGTCGATGGAGCCCGGTTCGCCATCGAGTCTGACGGACGCCAAGACGACGGCATTGACTCTGCATCTGTGCTCCATCGTAGACTGCGTCGCCGTTTGGCCTCATCGACCGCAACCTCACAAAGCTCGTCCAATTCTTCGTCGCTCAGTTGGGCGACGGCCTGCCGCAGATTCTTGGGCAAGACATGGCGCTGGATGGAAGCCTCGGCTATTGGCTCTGCGGCGGCGGTGGGCTTTGTTGCCGATGAAAAAGCATCTCGCACCATATCGGTCGAGAACAGATCAGGCGCTCCTTGCTTGGCGAGGTCATGTCTCATGGCGTCCTTTTGTTCCACCGATGTTGAAATACAATAACCCAGCAGCCTCCACCACTGAATCTGCGTGCAAGATTTTGGCGGTAGACGCGAGCACAGCTATAAAAACATCAGCTCATCAAGAGCTTTTGAAATGTGTCTTCAGCACACCTGTTGCGATTTTAGCAAATTCCTCCCCGAGGCTCTTTGCTTGCTCGCCAAACGCATTCAGCTGCATCTGCATAAATTCGGTCTGAATTTTGACCACATCCTGCAGATCCTTCGCTTGGCTCAGCTTATCTGCAAGTTCATGCGCAGCAGAGATGTTTTTATCGGTATAGGTTTTAAGCTTCTCACCGAGATCTGAACCGCCTGCTGGAAGGGACGAAATTGCCCTCTGAACAAAATCAAAATAGCTATTTAAAGCCCCGCGAGTTTGCTCCGCAGCCTTCCCTAACGCCTGCTGCACATTTGCTTTCAAATCTTCCAACGATTTAGAATCGTCTGCCACAACGGCCTCCTAACTATAGGATTATTTTGATTAGGCCCCCAGCATTTTAGAAATTAGACGCCAAAATCTGAGCAGGTCCATTGATATAAATCAATTAGATTCGCAGCTCATCGCTGTCCGTGGAAACGCATCCAAGAACGCCAACGCCCGCCTGCCGGCGAATTTTTCCAGGTTATCGCTAGGCCTGTGGGTTATCGCAGAGAGGAGGCTGTCTGATCGTGTCACGTGCACCTTTACATGCTTCGGCACGCCTGCGGGTGCGCGCTGGCCAACAAGGGCCACGACCCGCGCGCCCTCGCGAGACGGCCGCGGCTTGCCGGGCCAACTGCATTCTCTGCGAGTGGCAGCCGCGGTATGCTGGATTATTCAACATAGCGGAGCTTCCCATGTCCCGACTTACCGTTTTGCTGGCGCGGTTCATTGGCCTATTCACTGTCTTGTTGGTGGTCGGCTTGCTGGGGCGCGGAAGCGCAACGGTTGAGACTGCGGTTGCCGATGGGTCAGTTATGCTTGTCTACGCCATTATCAGCCTCGCAGTGGGCCTCGCGATGATACTGGGGCACAACGTGTGGTCGGGCGGCGCACTGCCGGTGGTCGTTACTTTGGTCGGATGGTTGATCCTCGCGAAAGGTCTAATGCTTTTGTCTATAACGCCGGACGCTTTGAAGGAGCTCTTTGGCCACATGCATTATGGCCAACATTACTATCTGTATCTCCTGCCCGCATTTCTGATCGGCCTTTATCTGACCTGGGCGGGTTTCACCGTGGCATCTCCGAACACAAGATTCTAATAGCTCGCGTCTCTCCGCGGCGGCGATTAGGCGTTACTTCTTGCCTCCAAGATCGCCTAAGGCGGCAAAGTCAGTGGTCGCCTTTCTGCGCTTTTTTCTGGCCAAACCTAATTTCTTCAGCCAGCTAAATTGCTGGCATTTTTTGTGAAAGCAACGCAATCGAACAGGATGAATATGATAAACGCGAAACAATTCCCCTTGCTGCCATCACCCAAGGCACTGGAGCCGACGCCTACACCGACAATAAACTCAGTTACACGCCTCAGACTAATATCCAGATAAACAAAATACGCCGTCTCTTGCATCCAATGGTACAGTTTTGAGCGACCGAGCTGCGCAATCACCTTGAGCGCTTTATAAACAGCGCGCCGCATGAATAATATTTTTTCGCTCTGGCAACTGTTAATTTTGTGATCCAGCGCCTCAGACAAGTCGGATTTGCGTGACAAGCGGTGGCCGGGGGGTTGGGCGACGACTGCGCGAATCACTTTGCAGGTTCCGTTCGGCGACCGCGCGATCAGTACCCAAGAGCGACGAGAGTGTCGAGCCGACGCGCCCGTGTACGGTGCGCGGCGCCCTGGCTCGCTCGGGAGGGAAAGGATTAGAAATATGCGCAGCTTGCTTTGTCACGCCAAAGCGGCGAAAGCCGTCATCACGCCCAAAGGGAGATGGACAAAACGGGCGCGCCAACGCGGCCACGCCCGTTGCGCCTTGGGCGCGATTGAAGAGGTGTTGGGTCTTGCGCCGGAAACTGCCGAATTGGATGAGCGCGGCGCCGCCCTGATAATAGCTTTGGCGCGCGAATTGGGCGTGCACGACCATGCGGCTTACCGTACCGCGTTCCGCGGATATTTCAGCAAGCTCTGCTACGTCAGCCACTGTGCTGCAGTGATCATGAAGTACAATGACGCTAGGACGACAACCCAACGCAAGATTTTGAGACTTTTCAAGCGCGTTATTGCCAGACTGGAAACCGAAGCCAAGCACCGCCACGCGCGCCAACAGGTGCGGCAGTTGCTCAACAACGCCGCCACCAAGGCCATGCAATCGCCCGAGAAAGTCGCCGCCTAGCCGCTGCGAAAGAGCGCGACCCGGGACCAGTCGTTTGGCATTGCCAAAAATGCGAACTGGCCGACAGCGGTCCGTTTATTCGTGGTCGTCGAGGACTGCTTCGAAGATGTTACCGCTGGCGATTGCCTCCAGAAGCATTCCGGCAAGCTGAACCGGCGATTTGCTCATTTGCGTCGCCTTTCGCTGTAAGGCGATGTAATTATCCGGACGGAGGTAAACGACCAGCTTGTGCTCGTTGTGCGGAGAAAGGCTCGGCACCCTATGCTCTCTTTATGCGTGCTCCGCGGCAGCTTTTTTGGTCGACCAGGTAAACTCTGTTCCATCGATCCACATGCGGTGCAGAATGACCGCGAGCTTCCGCGCGACAAGCGGTCAAGCCGGCGCCGGGGGCGTCGGAACAGTGCCGCGAGGCCGGCCGCTCATGCCAGAGCGGGGTGCAGTGCTGCACCGGGATGTGCGACCGCAACAATGTGTGCGTCACGCATTAGTCTAGCCGTACCGCGTCATTGACCGCCCCCAATCAAGTCGGGGGCGGATGATGATGGGGGAAGGATTCGCATAGCGGCGCAGGATCGTCATGGCGATCGAGCAGACTTTCGGCACTGAGGTTTCGGACGCCCGCGGATGATCTTGTGCGTCGCATGATTCCGGTTATGGCCGGCCCGAAGCGGCGTTTTTCGAATGATCGCTATTCGGTCGTTGTCGGGACAAAGCGGATGTGAGACCGCCCCGGGGAACTTTTTCGGCCTCTTAGAGTCATTTATTGCGGAGTTGGTCCAAAGGGTACAGGCGGCGTCCGGGGCGGATGCGGTCATGCTCCAACGGCTAGATGAGCAAATCCGTGACGCTTATCGGCATGCAGAGGACTGCGCTCGCCGGGCCAAGGCAACACGAGCTCGGCAAGGACGTGACGATTGGCTCCTGCTTGAAAGCCGCTACCTCTGCCTAGCCCGAAGTTTGGAACATCGACAGCGCTCAGAGCTGTTCGTGAAAGAAGCGGAAGCGAAGCAGAAAAGCCCCAAGCGCTTTCGACGATCAGATACCCCAAAACCGCCGCCCAATTGGCATGCTGCTGGATCAACAACGTGAGTATGTTGTGTTGCGCGGCGGATCGTCGTCGGTCAGCCGCCGGGAGTGGGGATGGCCCAGCATGACGCGCTAATCTCCGACGTGCTAACGACGATAGGCGATGGTGATCTCTCTGCCTGCATCCGCACAAACAAGAGCACCCAGCAAACTCTGTGTTCGTTCATTGCGGTTCCCCCCATCATCCATGAATGAACGTTCATTCTGGAACGTTTTGCGACCAAATCTCCCAGAAACTTACCGAGGCGATCTGCGTTTTCATACGTAGCAAGTCCATCAACGTCCGTACCAAGTCCATTATCGTCAGATAACGCAGACTTGCTTTAAGGAGCCCAGGAGGACCAAATGAAAATCAATCAGACAACTTTGATGGCCGGTGTTGCCTCTCTCGCTTTGATGGTGGGAACAGGTATTGCTTCAGCGCAACCGCAGCAGAAGGGTCACAACCCGCCACCGCATGCGGTCCCGCTACATGCTGCGGCTCCGCCACACGCTGGGCCGCCACCACATGCTGCGACCCAACCTCACCCTGCGGCACCACACGTTGCAGCCCGACCCCACCCTGCGCCGCCGATGGCCGGCAGGGCCGCGCAGCAGAGTGGCAGAGTGAACCGACGGGTTGCGCAACCGGCTGCGCCGCCGCGAACCAACCAACACGCCCAGAGTGTGAATCGAGGCAATCGAGCCAACGAGGGCACGACCGCGCAAGAGCGACGCATTCCGCGTGGCCTGCAGGGCAATGCCTCGGGCCAGATGCAGCGCCAACCCCAGCTTTCCGAGGAACAGCGCACACGTATCCGTCAGACTGTCATTGACGCGCGCGGCGCGCCTCGGGTCGGCCACGTGGATTTCGATGTTCGTGTCGGCACTCACATACCGCGAGGGCGAATCCACCTGATACGCGTCCCGGAATACCTGGTGCAGATTGATCCGGAGTGGGCGGATTTTCTGTATTTCATCTATGAAGACGAGATCGTGGTTGTCGACCCGAACGACATGGAAATCGTCGCAGTACTACCCGTCTAATTCACGGCGATCTCATCAGCTACCAGAGGGCGGCGCTGACACGCCGCCCTCCGTCCTAAGAGAGGACCACGCATTGGGTCGAGTCGATTAAGTCACAAAGGAAGAATAATAGGACGGGTATTGCTCAGGTTGCCCCTTTGACCGAAGCGATCCGCCCAAGCTTTGTGGCGGCACTGAGCGAGTGGTGTTTCGCACGTGACTCGGATTGATCGAAGTTGAATGCATATTAGACATTGCTGGGCATTCTTTCCCAGGGCGAAATTTTGGTGGTCGCTATTCACGACAGGGATTGAATAGCAAGGTGAGCCTCTGGCACCCTCGGCGAAGCGCGGATATCCGACAGGTCGGTTGGAATAACGTAGCCGACTTCGGGTTTTAAAGCGTAGCCGCCAAAGTGCACGCCGCTGGTTTGAATTGGCAACCCATGGGAGCACGACTGTGCAGATGATGACGCGAAGGACCGTTGGCGCGAGCGCCATTGCCTTGCTTTTTGCCGTATCTCTTGCCGCGGCCCAGGTGCCGATGAGCGGACCGCCGCCAGTACGTATTCGCGGAACCATTGAGAAAGTCGAGGGCTCCAACCTGATGGTCAAAGCGCGCGACGGCGGCACCGTGAACATAAAGCTCGCCGACAACGCCCGTATTACCGCCATGGTCAAAGCCTCGCTCGACGATATCAAGGTCGGAACCTTCATCGGCGTCACGGCAATGCCGCAGCCGGACGGCAGTCAGAAGGCTATCGGCGTCCACATCTTCATGGACGCGCAACGCGGCGTCGTGCCAGCGCGTTTCAGCCCCTGGGACCGCGAGCCCGGCAGCACCATGACCAATGCCGACGTCACATCCACCATCGCCAGCGTCGATGGACAAGTGATGACGGTCAAATATTCCGACGGCGAGAAGAAAATTATCGTGCCGCCCAATACGCCTGTCGTGAAATTTGTGCCGGGCAACGCTGCCGATCTCAAGCCGGGCGCCCAAATGATTGTCATCGCAGGTCAGAAGCAGCCGGACGGAACGGTTCTGGCGCCCGCCATCAATGTCGGCCGCGACGGTGCCGCGCCGCCGATGTGAGAGGCGCAATCTTCAGCACTGCGATCACACACAGATTGTCGATCAAGATTCACTCTTTTCATCGCGCGAATGGCACTTCGCGACGCCATGATTGTCCCAACAGACGCTAACGGGGCAAAACCGACACTTTCTATGCACTGAACCGAGAGGCAAAAGGCAACTGCCGTGCCGGAAGGCCTATGTCTTGCTTGGCGGAGCGTGTATTCATAGGACGTGTCGTGACAGCCGCCGCGACGTGCCTGCACGACTTTTATCCGGTGCCAACGTCATCCTTGGAGGTGAAAGTCATGAGCTCTCGTGCTTTTAGACGCGCCACGATCTCCCGTCGAAATTTTTTGAAGACATCCGCGGTGATGGCTGGCACGCTGACGTTGCCACTGGCGCCGTCCCGAGCGCACGCCGCGGGTCCGCTCAAGCCGGTGACGATGACGCTCGATTGGCTGTACGAAGGCACCAACGTCGGCTTCCTCGTCGCGCACGAGGAGGGGTTCTTTCAAGAGGCTGGGCTCGACGTTGCTGTCAGTTCGGGGAAGGGTTCGGGTAGCACCGCGCAGCTGGTTGCCAGCAAGGCCACACAGATCGGCTTCTCCGACGGCTTTGTGGTTGGCAATGGCA
>Ga0209579_10001709_pt1 | contig 17696 bp, 10 predicted proteins | sample Coa_R1_2_FD_187152 | JGI IMG/M metagenome (GOLD analysis project Ga0209579, IMG submission 187152) | Surface soil microbial communities from Centralia Pennsylvania, which are recovering from an underground coalmine fire - Coalmine... | ecosystem: Environmental > Terrestrial > Soil >... | reverse complement strand
ATGCAAGTGGTCCCGGTGCCGCTGAAGGTGACCACCGTGCGCTCGCAGAACGACTTGAATCCCGTGATTTCCACTTTCCGGAGTTTCAGCAAGGTATCCTCTTTGGTCTCTGTAACTTGCGCGCCCCTGAGTCTTGATAAGGGGCCAGACACACCCCGCGCGAAGAGAGACGACTCAGCATTCCCCGATGGAGGGTTTCTATTCGCGATGCTCTCGTCGCGTTGCGGCGAAAGCTGCCTGTCAACGCAGCTAAGTCGTTGAACAGACACACGTTTGGCAGGTTCTCGGTCAGAGGCCCAGCCGCCTGGCGCTGCCACCTTTTCAGGTGACGAATTCGGATGGCGGTACGGGAGGAAAATGTAGCATGTCGGCGACGGCGTGTAAAGGGCTACGCAAGGGATTGTGGCGTAATTTTCAAGGCCACTACGGCAAAGCGAGCGGCTTGTGCGCGGCGATGCGGAGGCGGCGATAGTCGAGTTCCCAATAGCCGTTCTTCCAGAGATTAGGGCGAGCCAGGTGCTCGACGGTCTTAAGGAACTCCTCGTGCCGGGCTTCGGGCACGCGTTGGAGCAACGATTCGCCAAACATGGCGATCCAGTTGGCAAGACCGCGTTCGCCCTCTTCAAGTTTGGTGGGGCGATCAAAGAGAGAGGCTTGGCGCACTTCCAAGCCGTGGTTTTCGAGCAGGACGGAGTATTCGGCAAGGCTGGGGTAATACCAGGGATTGGCGCCGTCCCATGTGGCGCCTAAGTGCGACAGAGCATTTCCGAATGCGGCCATCAGAATCCGTACATTCCCTTTGCCGCCAAATTCGGCGATAAAGCGACCACCGGGCTTGAGCGAGCGCGCAATTCCGGCGACGACGTCGTCCGCTTGTGGAATCCAATGCAGGGTTGCGTTGGAAAAAACGGCGTCGAATTCCTGCGTGAAGGGCAGAGAGCGCGCATCGCAGACGCTAAATTGGAGTCCGGGAAATTTAGTGCGCGCCTGGCCGATCATTTCCGGAGAGCGATCCACGCCGACGATGGTTGCGCCGGCGGAGGCAATTTCTGAAGAAAGCTGTCCTGTGCCGCAACCGAGATCAAGGATGCGCTCGCCCGGCTGAGGCGCGAGCAGTTCCAACAAGCCGCGGGCTCTCTCCCAAACGAAAGAGTGTTTGGTGTCATAAAGGGTCGCGTTCCAGCCCGTTTTGGCCATATTTGTTTTTCTTAGTGTATCCGATGAGCCGTCTTGGTGGAGCTAATCTGTGGGATTGCGAGGAAATTTGAAGTAAGGAAGCCGTACGCCATTGATCACGATTTGATCCGCGCGAATAGTGGTGGGAGCCTTGAAGCCTGCGGTTCCGGCGCTGGTAACAAAATCATCCTCATCCACACCGTCGCCGCTCACCCCCAGTCCGCCGACCAGAGCGCCGTTTCGATAGAGTCCAGCGCTGCCCGGAAAGAACACAATGCCACTTCTTTTGTCATTAGGCGCGCCACTCTGAAACCCCTGAGTGCAGGGATTCGCGGTATCCATCGTGTACAAACTGAAAAATGGACCGGGACTTGTCCCATCAATTCCGGGAGGGAAGAGTGGCTGTGCCCCAAAGCTGATGGTGCGATTGGTGACCGCGGTCCCCATGGGCACCTGATTCAGATCGGCGGCGAGCCGGTTGGGTCCGTTGAAATACACCATGTTGCGTGCCTTGCTGGCGGCTACGTCGATGCTGAATACCGTCGCATCGGACATGCGGCGCAGGCCAATGATGGTCCCGTCGAGATCAGCAACCGAAATGACCATGCGGGCGCGAGAACCGATCGGCAAACGGATCGCCGCGCGAGTCAAATTGGCTTCGGCTTCTGCATTATTCAGAATTTGCTGGACGTCGCTGCTGCTGAGTCCGCCAAGTGGACCGGCTGCGGGTGGAATCAAGTCTCCATCGGGCGGCTGCCCCGCGCTGTTGGTCGGAGCGACGAGGAAGGAACCGCCCCCGACGACAGGACCAGCGGAAAACCCGGTGGGAAGAGTCGTCTGCTGGACGAAAGGCAAATTGATGCCGCCGATCGCAACCACTCCGGGCGCGGCGGGAGTCGGGCCAAAATGGTCTCCCCCATTACTGCGCTGCGCGGTCGCTCCGGCAAGCGCGGCATATTCGGCGACGTTTAGATTGCTCGACGACGTAACGACGCCGATACCGCCCAGCACCACATTTTGATAAAAGATGGGAACGCCACCGGGATTCACGGCATTGGCGTCCGAGTCCATTACATCCTTTTTCCCAGTGATGACGCCAAGTCCGGATCCGCCGGACAGCGCGGTGGAAGGCGGGATCTGTGCTTCAAATGCCGGGTCACTGACAAGCGTGCAACCGCGATTGGTGTTCTCGATTCCATACAAGTCGGCGGGCGGCTGGTTCATAACTCCCGCTGGAAAATGAATGCCGCTGATGAAGCGTACCGTCCGTGAACTTAGTGGCGCCTGATCGTTGCTGAAGAATGCGCCGGTGCGGGCCAGGGCAACGGCAAGATCGCTCGCGTTTACTGTTGCGCTGAAATTGCCGACAGCGGTCGCAGGTGCATTCTGCGTGCGGAAGACGCCCAGTACAAACCCCGCCCGATCCACTACGGCAACCACCATGTCCACATTCGCTGAATTCACGGCGGCCTGCACGATTTGCTGCACCTCGGCGATCTGCAGTGGCTGCACCGCTGGTGTTGGAGGGGCGGGCGTGGCTACCGTGCTGCTGCCTCCGCCACAGCCCGAGAGGATCAGCGCCAGGACACCTGCGGCTCCCAACGCAACCATGGCGCCCAGGACCAGCATGCGACGGCGCCGCTCGAGAATGCGCTGCGATCCCAACGGCATGGTGAGTCGACGTACTTTATTCATGAACGGTCTGTTCGTTGGTAACACAGCTGCCGTGACGCACTCAACGTCTGCCTGACTATCAAGCGCGAATGAGTGAATGTTTGTCCGTAGTCTGGACACGGGGCGTAATCGAATACTCTCAGCGGTCCGCGAAAATCATTGCCCACCTTCGGGGTGTGTTGTTAGCTAAACGTGCTTACTTTTTCTTGCGACGCACCTGGGCAATTCATGCACACAATGCTTTCGCGCGCTTTTCCCTATCTTGGAGTTCCGCGTGGCAATTCGTGCATCGCATTTTTGCTGTTCATCGTGATCATGCCCGCGGCTCCGCTTCACGCGCAAACGGCTCAGCAGTCAGGAGAGTCGGCCGCACAAGTCCGGATTCCGCGTCAGCAGACGTTGAATGCGGCGGCGCTGGATGGAGTCGTGCGAGGAACCTCCACCCAAGCAAGTCAGGCACCCGTTGCAGGCGCCATCTTGAGTTTGCGCGATCTCGCCTCCGGCGCGATCACCGGAATTCCGGTTACGGCGGAAGGCGTCTTCCGATTTTACCCGCTGATACCGGGAGATTACTCGCTTAGTATCCAGGCACAAGGCTACGTGGACTTTGTGCTGGCGAAGATGACTCTTCACGCGAACGAGGTTCTTACGCTGGAAATTTCGCTCTCCGCTCTGCGCCGCAATGAATCAACTGAGCGTCTGCCGCGCCTGCCGGAATTAGGTTCGCCGCTTCCGACCGAAACCGCGGTTCCCTCTCGCAGCTTTCGCGAATTCCGCCACAGGCTCGATGCCGACCCCAACTACGTCCTGAATCCAGCCTCGGAAAGCTTGCCGCCCGTGGGCGATGTTTTCGCCACAGTCCCCGATCGCTGGGCTCTGCAGCAGCCTGAATACCGGCGTTATGATGCGAACGGCGAATATATCTACACCCAGCCTCACTGGTACGACCCTTTTAATCGCAATCGCTTCAAAGGTGACGAACCAATCTGGCCGTCGTTCCTGGGCCAGCAAGTCTTCCTGGATTTCACCGCCACCTCCGACACCACTTTTGATGCGCGCCGCGTTCCTTCACCCAGCGACGTCAGTTCCACTAATCCCGGTAGCTCTGCGTTTTTTGGCCACGGCGAACAGGAATTTGTGGATCAGACCCTGCGCCTCACCTTCGACCTGTTTCATGGCGACGCTTCTTTCAAACCGGTGGACTGGCGCGTCCGCATCACGCCGGAAATCAGCCTGAACGACCTGAATGTCCGCGAATTGGGCATCGTTGGTCCGGATGTGCGCAGCGGGACCAACCGGTTCGACACGCACGTAGGCTTGCAAGAAGCATTTGGTGAAGTGAAGTTGCACGACCTCGGCCCCAACTACGATTTCATCAGCCTCCGTGCGGGCATCCAGGAATTCAACGCGGACTTTCGCGGCTTTCTATTCGTGGACGAACAGCCTGCCGTGCGAATTTTTGGCGATCTGCACTCCGACACAATCGAGTACAACGCCGCTTATTTTCAGATGCTGGAGAAGAACACCAACAGCGGGCTCAACACTTTCGAACGGCGCCACCAGCAGGTGCTCCTGGGCAACGTGTACCTGCAGGATTTTTTCTTTCCCGGATACACCGCCGAATTTGTGGCCGCCTGGAACAAAGATGACCCTTCGATTCATTATGACGACAACGGTTTTCTCATTCGTCCCGCGCCGGTGGGCAATGTCATCAACCAGAGTCCCGGTGCTGGCCCGATTCCACATGGCATTCGCGTGGGCTACTTCGGATGGCTTGGCAGCGGCCACATTCGCCGCGTCAACCTCACGCACGCCTTCTACCAGGCACTGGGCGAGGACACCTTCAATCCGATCGCGGCTCGTCCAGTCACCGTGAACGCACAACTCGCGGCTGCGGAAGCCTCTTACGATCGCGACTGGATGCGATTTCGCGTTTCGGCTTTCTATACCAGTGGCGACGCCAATCCGCGCGACGGACGCGCGCGCGGATTCGATTCTATCCTCGACCTTGATTCCTTTGCCGGTGGGCTGTTTAGCTTCTGGGACCGCGAGGGCTTCCGGCTAACGGGTTCTGGCGTACTGCTCACCACTCCCGGCAGCCTGATTCCGTCGTTGCGCGCCAGCAAGGACGAAGGGCAGGCTAATTTTGTGAATCCGGGAATTTTTCTGGCCAATGGTGGCGCCGATTTTGACATCACGCCAAAACTCAAAGGATTCGCGAACATCAACTTTCTTCGTTTCGAACGCACCGAGCCGCTGGAATATATTCTGTTCCAATCTCCCATTCGCCATAACATCGGCGTGGATTATGGAACAGGAGTGACCTACCGCCCTCCGCTTTCGGAAAACATTGTGCTGACCGGCGGCGCAGCCATGCTCACTCCCGGCGACGGATTTCGCGACATTTACGGCGGCAAGACACTGTTTTCATTGTTCGGCTCTATGAAATTTACGTTCTGACCCGATGATCTATTACAGACAAGCCTTCGTTCGCGAATTCGCTGGAAGCAAGCTCTGGGTAGCGATGCTTTCTTCCGCGTTGTCCGTGCTGCTCATTGCGGGCATGGGTGGGCATTCCACGATGCGGCAGGAGACGACACAAGCGAGAAGCGGCGAGTCACGCGAAGATGCCGAGCATAAGTCTTCTGGATGCGTCACCTGCCACTCGCCGATGGACGAAGCCACGATGCACCCCAGCAAGACTGTGCAGCTTGGCTGCACGGATTGCCACGGCGGCAATTCGTCGGCGGGCGTCGCCTCCGGTTCCGCAAAGAATTCGCCGGAATATCTGGCCGCGAAGTCGAAAGCCCATGTACAGCCACGCGATCCGTTCTTTCGGAATAGCGGATCTTTGCCCGAACGCACCTACACGAAGTGGCTCGAGGAATCGGCCGAGTACGTCAAATTTGTGAATCCCGGCGATTTGCGCGTGGCGGCAGAGAGTTGCGGTGGCGCTGGCTGTCATGACAGCGAGGTCCGCATGGCCGCAACCAGCATGATGACGCACACCGGCTTGTTGTGGGGCGCGGCGCTTTACAACAACGGCGGAATTCCTACCAAGAACACGCGTTTCGGCGAAAGCTATGACCGCGATGGGCACCCGCAGTTGGTTAAAACGATTCCTCCGCCGACGCCGCAAGAGTCGCGCTTCAAAGGTGTCCTTCCCGAACTGACGCCGCTTTACCGCTGGGAAATTTCCCAACCCGGCAACGTGCTGCGCGTTTTCGAGCGAGGCGGCGAGAAAAAAGGAGAGATCGGGATTCCCAAGTCTGACGAACAGCCCGGAAAACCCGACGACAAGCTTAGCGATCGCGGTTTCGGCACCGAATTGCGCACCGACCCGGTGTTTCTCGGCCTGCAGAAAACGCGTCTCGTGGACCCGGTCATGTCACTGCCAGGAACCAACGATCATCCCGGCGACTTTCGCGCGAGCGGCTGCTCCGCTTGTCACGTCATTTACGCCAACGATCACGACCCGACGCACTCCGCTGCCTACGCTTCTTACGGCCACTCCGGCACGAGCGTAACCGCCGATCCAACCATCGACAAGACGCAGCCTGGCCACCCGATTCGGCACGTTTTCACGCGTTCTATCCCGTCCAGCCAATGCATGGTCTGCCACATGCACCCGGGCACGAACATGCTCACCACTTATTTTGGCCTCACCTGGTGGGATAACGAGATCGACGGCGAACGCATGTACCCGGCCCAGCAGAAAAATCCCAGTGAAGAGGATCGCTACCAAGCCGCGCTGCGCAACCCGGAAGGCGCCGCAGCGCGCGGCCTGTGGGGCGAAGAAAGATTTCTCGAGCAAACCGGTAGCCCAGAATTCAACAAACAGTTAAAGACCACACAGTTCGCCGATTTCCACGGCCACGGCTGGGTGTATCGCGGGGTGTACGCACACGATCGCAAAGGCAATTGGCTCGACAAAGAGGGCAAGCAGATTGCTTTTGACGACTCGGACCGTTTCGGCAAAGCAGTTCACCTGGCGGACATTCATCTGGAAAAAGGCATGCAGTGCAATGATTGCCATTTTGCCCAGGACAACCACGGTAACGGGAAAATCTACGGAGAGCCTCGTGCCGCCGTGGAAATTGATTGCACGGACTGCCACGGCACGATCAGCGCGCGCGCGTCGCTCCTCACCTCCGGTCCCGCTGCGCCTCCGGGTGGCCGCAGCCTCGAAACGCTCCGCACTCCCTGGGGCCTGCGCCGCTTTGAGTGGAGCGGCGAAACGCTCATTCAACGTTCGATGGGCGATCAAAATAAACAATGGGAAGTAGTCCAGACTCGCGACACCGTTACTCCGGACAACGTTCATTTCAGTCCGAAGTCATATCGTGCCAAGCTGATGGGCAAGTCAGGCGAACTGCTCCGCGGCGTTCCCACCGACTCCTCATTGCTCGCGCATGCCAATAGTTCCATGACCTGCTACACCTGCCACACATCCTGGACGCCCACCTGCTTCGGCTGCCACTTGCAGATGACAGCTGATGTGAAGAGGCCTATGTTGCATAACGAAGGGATCACCACCCGCAATTACACCAGCTACAACTTTCAGGTTTTGCGCGACGACATTTATATGCTGGGCGTGGATGGCACCGTCACCGGCCACCGCATTGCTCCTGCGCGGTCCTCTTGCGCAGTGCTGGTCAGTTCGCAAAACGCCAATCGCGATTGGCTCTATTACCAGCAGCAGACCATCTCCGCGCCCGGCTTTTCTGGCCAGGCCTTCAGCACATTCGTTCCACACACCGTTCGCGCCAGAGAAACGAAACAGTGCAGCGATTGCCACGTTTCGGCGGCAAACGACAATAATGCCTGGATGGCGCAGCTGCTTCTGCAAGGCACCAACTTCATGAATTTCATGGGTCGCTACGTTTATGTGGCGACCGGCAATCAGGGCCTGGAAGCGGTCGCTGTCGCCGAGCACGATGAACCCGAGGCCATTTACGGCAGTGATTTGCAACGAATCGCCTATCCAGACGACTACAAGAAATTTGTAGCACGCGGCAAGGAACTCAGCACGACTTACCGTCACCCCGGAACCGTACTGGACGTTCAGGCGCGCGGTGAATATGCCTACGCTGCGCAAGGCAAGAGCGGATTTCGCGTCTTCGACATCGCCAACATCGACAACAAAGGATTTTCCGAGCGCATCACTACCGCGCCCGTATCGCCCCTCGGACAGACGTTCTTTGTGCCAACAAAAAATGCCGTGGCAGTCGCTTCGCCCACTACGCTTGGTGTTGATCCGCTGCGTGTCCAACTGCCGGAGAACGAGGAACAGCCGATTTCGCTGCTCTATGGATTTCTGTACGTTGTGGACAAAGAAGAAGGGTTAATCGTCATTGGCAATCCTGACCTCAAATCGAAAAGTCCAGGCGTTGGTACTCTGCTCGACGGGAATCCCGCGAACAATTTCCTGCGTCGTGCCCTGACCTTTAATCCCGACAGCATGCTCACCGGGGCGCGCCGCATCACCATTGCCGGAAATTACGCCTACATTCTTACCGACAAACGTTTGGTGGTCGTGGATCTCGAAAATCCTCTCGCGCCTAAAGTCACAGCAGCCATTGGCCCACCCACGCTGGATGATGCTCGCGGAATTGCCGTTCAGTTCCGCTACGCTTTCGTGGTGGATCGTTACGGCCTGAAGGTCCTCGACGTCACCGACCTCGCACATCCTCAGCCCATCGAAACTGCCAAAGTTGCGCTCGACGATTCGCGCAACATCTATATCGCTCGCACCTATGCCTACATCGCCGCCGGGAAAAATGGCCTAGGCATCATTGATGTGGAAAATCCCGAGGCCCCCCATCTCGACCAGGTCTTCAATGCTGGCAACTCCATGCGTGACGTGAACGATGTCAAAATCGGTATGGTTGCAGCCAGTGCCTACGCCTTCATCGCCGACGGAAGCAACGGCCTCCGCATCCTGCAAATCGTTTCCCCGTGGGACGACCCGGCGCATTTTTCCGGTTTCAGCCCACGACCCATGCCAAAGCTGATTGCCACCGCAAAGACGAAAGGCCCAGCGTTAGCGATTTCCAAAGGTATCGACCGCGACCGCGCCGTGGACGAATCTGGCAATCAGATTTCCGTCTTTGGGCGCCGCGGCGCGCGGCCGCTCAACCCCACAGAGTCGCGGTCCTTGTATATGCATCTGGGACAAGTCTTCAGGGTCACCGACCAGGCCGAGAGCCAGCAACTTCCTCAGAACGCGGACCTTACCGGTCGCAATTTGCGTCGGGACTGGTGGGACAGGGCGATGGCTTGGTTGGGCACTCCCCCAAGATGAAAGTGTTCTATCGCTTTTGTTTCGCCTTGTCCTTTCGTACAGGTTTCGCTACGACAAAAACTGTCCTGCAGCGTTAACTTACTTAACTTCTTTCCCTTTAACCATTTACCCTTATAATGCATCTAACCGAACAGCCACAAAGCGTTCACGTTTCTGTGCATAGCACCCATCAAAATAATTCGTGACCCCTCCAGCCGTTTAGATGGGTAAGGTGTAGAAGGTGGGGGCGACGGTGCCGCAAGGGCGGCCATGGCTCACTGAGGAGCCGCTTTAGAAAGGGGTATAAATCCTATGGTGCAACAGTTTCTTCTGGCCAGCGATTTTGACCAGACGCTTAGTTTCAACGATTCGGGAGTCGTGCTCGCCGAGCTGATCGGCGTGCCAGGCTTCCATGACAAAGTCCGGGGCTTGGCCCAAATCAACCTGGTACAGCAGGGCGCGGAGCTCTCGTACCTCATCCTGCACGATCCTGAGTTCCGCCGCGTGCGGAGCCATCATCTGGTGGAAGCGGGAAAACAGATTCGCCTGAAGCATGACGTCGCCTTGTTCGCGAAAACCCTCGAAACCCTGGCCGACGGTTACAAATTCAATTTCCGCGTCATCTCCGCCGCCCCGCAGGAGATTGTTCAGTCCGCGCTCGAGGGCATCGTGCCGCCGGAAAACATCCACGGCACAAAGTTTTACTACGATTCCGGCAACGGCGAAGTTAAAGCCATTGTTCGGGCGTCCGCGGGCTGGGGCAAAGTGACGGTGCTGGAAGAGATTCGCGCGCAGCTCGGCATCAGCCACGACCACATCATATACATGGGCGACGGCAGCTCCGACTTGCCGGTGATGATGCACGTCAATCAATACGATGGTCTGACCATCGCCGTCAGCGAGAACGAGTTCATCACCCGCGTGGCTCGCCGCACCGTGCTCAGCGACAATGCCATGAGCGTGCTCGTTCCAGTTCTCGAGGAAGTTCTTCGTTGGGATTCTTCGAAAATCCGCCGCTACTTTGCACAGCATGGCCTCACCCTCAGGGAATGGGGCAAGACTCGCACCGACCTGCTGACTATCGAGGAATCAACGCCGCAGGCTTTGCCGGATGTACCGCCCGCGGCGCAGCCCAACGCCGTCGTCGCGGCGCCAATCATTTCTGCCTGACTCGGCGCATTCTCTCGAGGTTTCCGTCATCCAGAGGGTCGCGCCGGCGGCCCTCTCGATCTTTAGCCGCCCCCGCGATCCCTCCGCGTGCTTTAGCTCCGCGAAGGCGTTACACTAATCGCTCCAAAATCTGTGGAGGCGAAACATGGGCAAGAAAATCCTGATTCTCGCGGGCGACTACGTCGAAGACTACGAGCTCATGGTCGCTTCCGAAGCTCTCATGATGGTCGGCCACACCGTCCACACCGTCTGCCCTGGCAAGAAAGCCGGCGACATGATCCCAACGTCCATCCACGACTTCGAGGGCGACCAGACTTATACTGAAAAGAAGGGCCACAACTTCGCTCTCACCGCAACCTTCGACGAGATCAAGGCTGAAGACTACGACGCGCTCTACATTCCCGGCGGCCGCGCTCCCGAATACATCCGCATGAATTCCCGCGTTCTCGATTTCGTCCGCTACTTCGCCGGCTCAGGCAAGCCCCTGGCCGCCATCTGCCACGGTCCGCAGGTTCTCGCCGCCGCTGGCGTTCTCAAAGGCAAGAAGTGCAACGCCTACCCAGCCTGCGCTCCCGACGTGACTCTCGCCGGTGGCACCTACGTCTCGCTTCCCATGAACGAATCGCTGGTGGACGGCAACTTGCTGACCGGCCCCGCGTGGCCCGCCCTTCACTCGTTTCTCGGCAACCTGCTCAAGCAACTTGGCACCACAGTCCAGGCCTAGCGACTCCGTTGCACAGGCTTCAGTCTGTGCCGTCGCCGACGTTCCGGCCGCAGCCACGCCCAACCCCCTCAGATTTTCGCTAGGGTCCGCAACTTCTTCGCAAGATGTTCGATCTCTCCCGTCTGCTTGTACACTTTCATCGAAAACACCTGAGACGTTTGTACCGTTTCCAGGTCTTGCTTCAACTCGCCTACTCGCTGGTAAAGGCTCGCCAGCGACTCGCGAAACTCCTTTTCGTTGAGTTTCAGTTGCGCCAGCTGCCCCGATTGCGCTTGCGCATCGCCGGATGGCGCGTTCGGGTCGTCTTTCTCCGCGGGAGGCGGCGGCTCCGGAAACTTGTGTTTCCCCTGCCTGCCCAACGCGGCTCGGCCCAACGCCAGCGAACTCGCTGCTCCCGCAAACCACAAAAACTCTCGCCTGGGACGATTCATGGCGGCCTCCCTCCCAAACCGGCGGCCGGAATAAACCCGTTTTGCTACAACTTTTCGTCGCTGTCAACGCCCAGCGCGCGCTCTCGGCCGTACACCTTCTTCCAGCTGAAAATCTGCTCCCGCAGTGTATTTAGACTGTTTGTCATGCGATCTGCTTCAACGTTCGTCAGCGCGTACCGCGCCGCTTGCGGATCCCCGGCTGCCGTCAGTCGTAAATAACTCTCCCGCAAATCGGGAAATTCCCGCTCCGCCACCTTCTGACCTAGAACTTTTTTCTCCAGCAGCTGCAGGCTCTTTTCCACCGCCGCGACAAATTCGCCAAACTCCTGCCGTGGCGTCTGCTCCGGCTTTTGCGGAATGCTCGCCTCCAGCGCCATCATCGCATGTGCAAACCGGTGCGACGATGCCACTATCGCGTTGATCCTTCCAAGCTGCTCTTGCGTCACTCCCGGCTCCGCCGCCAGCCGCTCCAGAGTTGTCTCTAGGTTTGACCTCGCCGTTCTTCCTGCCTGCCGCGTACGGTCGCGCTCCCGAGTGCTTTCCGCGCCCGGATTCATCAGCGCCTGGCAGATCGCGGCAAACGACTGCCGGTAGCCTTCGAGTACCTTCGCAAACAGTTCCGGCAGCCGGTTCCTCTCCCACGACGGCCATGCCAGGTATGCTGCCAGGGCGAACGCTCCTCCTACCACTGTGTTCACCGCCCTGGCCTGGATCACTTCCTTCGGCGCCACTCCGGTTATCGCGATCAGCAGCACCACCAGCGCACTGACCGCCACCCCAAAGATTCCGTAATTCGCCGGCCCAACCCACCGCATCAGAAACATGAACACGCCGACTAGCGCGATCTCCGTCGTGGTATGAATCGGCAGAAAATGAAACAGCGCCGTCGCCAGAAGCAATCCCGCCAGGGTTCCCGCGATCCGCAGCGCGCCCCGGCTGAAAGTAACCGCGAACTCCGGCTTCAACACCAGCACAATCGTCATCGGTATCCAGTAGGCTCGATACGGGTGCAGGTACCTGCCCAGCGCGTCGCCCACTGCCACGCACGTCATTAGGCGGATCGCGTGCCGGAACACCATGGAATTCAGCGTCAGATTCGCCTGCAGCGTCGCGATCCGCCCTTGAAACCGCAGCCATGGCGGCTGCTGCGCTTCCATCTTTTCGAACGCCGCCTGTCCCGTCCGTGTTGTATTTCGGGCCAGCTCAAACGCCGCGCGCAACTGCCCGCCCAGCCCTTCCACCTGAAACTTCACGTCGCGCAGCGTCGCCGCGGCAAAATTCTGCAGCGCCACATCCGGCTGCGGCGTCAACTGTTTCGCCAGCTCTCTTCCGGTCTTGAGCCATGCGGTTTCCAGTTGCCCTTCATTTCCGGAGCTCAGGCTCTGTGCGATCGCTTCCAGCACTCTTGCCGCGTTTTCCCGGTATTGATCAACCGCTGTGAGCGCATGGCCGCCCGCTTCTTCCCGCGCCAGCCGGCTGCGCAATCGCGACAGCGTCGTCAGGCTTAGCCGGATGCGTTCCGCCTGCGACAGCAGCGAGCGGTACCGCAACGCCTCGAGCGACGTGTCTGTGGCCAGGGGCGATAACGCCTCGCTGGCCTGCGCGATCTGCAGCGTGCCCACCGGTGAAGCCGTAGCTTCGGTCACGTGCGTCGCAATTCGCGCCAGCTCGCGGTAGAGTCCACCCAGCGACCGGCGCTCCGGTTCGTACTTCTTCACCGGCCACAACGCCACCGACAGCAGAATCTGAAGCAACCCCCCGCTTAACGCCAGCCCGGCTGCCTGCAGCGCCTGCCATGCGGAAAGCGGCTGCGCCGAATAGATCACCAGCACCACCGTGCTGATCACGCCGACGTCCGCTGCAGTCGTTCCTATCGCCACCAGCATTCCGGCGCTGAACGCCCACGCTGTCGCCACAATCACTGACACCACGTTGCTGTGCGCCGTCAGTCCGCCCAGCAGCACCGCCACCGAACACCACATCGTCGAAGCCAGCATCCGCTTCGCACGCTTCGCGTACGGATCGCTCCCATCGGAATACGACACGTTCAGCGCGCCGCTGGCCATTGCCAGTCCGCCACGCGGCATTCCCAGCCATTGCCCCACGATCAGCGGCGCAACCACTCCAAACGTGTTGCGCAGCGCCTGCCACAGGTTGATCTTCGACCGGTCCACATGGGTGACGATTTGCCACAATGCCCGCAGCGGCGTTGGCTTTGCGTCGCCACCCGCCTTCTCGCTTGTCTCTGGAATGGAAGCTGTGCTGGCCATCGAACAGGAGACCTAACAATTTAGCGCACTTCCAACCCCTGCGCAGCCTCGCCTCCTATGGCCGTGCGACCCGTCGGGCTCTCCAGCGCGCCTTAACCGCTTCGTAGGGGCGGAGCACTGCCGCGCTCGGTAGCAGCGGCTTTACGCCGTTGCTCTTTTCTTAGATCTGAGCAGTGGAGTCCCGACTCTCGGCTACTGTCCTCCGCGCAGCTGCGCAGGCAGCGTAAACGTGGGATTGACTTCCTTCCTCTTCGACCAGTCGTGATAGGTGTGGCACTCCGAACATTTCGCGCTGGTATACCCCGGTCCATCGGCATGGCATTTCTGGCACACCGCGATCCCCGGAATCAGGAGATCCGAGCTCTCGGTGCTCTTCAGCGCATTCGGATGACATCCTGTGCAGGAAAAGCCCGTATGTGCATCGTGATCAAACTTTGCATGTGGCAGCCATTGCAGCGTCGTCCTCGCCGCCGCGATCCTCGGCAGCTTTTCGTTCCCATCAGACGCATCCCCTCTTGGGGCTCTCGCCGGGACAGGGGACTCGGCGTCCCACCGCGCAATCTTCACATCCTGCAGCGGCGTTGCCGTGATGGCATGGCACTGCGCACAAGTCTTATGCCACAACAACTCCTCGGCCACCGCAACATGCTCCGCTACCCACTGTCCCGCCGGCACCACGCGCGCTCCCGGTCCCTCCGCCCGATCGGTCAGATTTCTTTCTGGGTCCCACGCCTCGCGCAGCTCTCCCGGATGTGCCGAAATGTACGCCGAAAACTTTTTCACCAGGAAATCGTGTACCACGTCCGGCCGGTCATGCGGCACGCCTTCGTCAAACCGCTTGTCGAAGGTGAGCAGGTGGCAGCCCGCGCAGGCATTGGCAAACTTCACCGGCGCCATCAGTTGCCGGTCACTCCATGGATGCTTCGTTGGCAACCCGCGTGTACCGCCCGGCTCAAACGATTCCACCGCGGTGTAGGTCACCATCGCTGCCGCGTAGTTCTTGTCGCCATATTTCCAGTCCAGGTCGTTGGTCGCCGATGGCCGGTGGCAGTCGCTGCATTCCAGTTGCACCAATGGTCCATTCGGCGCGCGACGGATCGCCTTCATGTGCAGCGCGTGATTCAGCCTGATCGTCCCGGGATCTTTTCCGGGCCCGCCGGACGCGCCGCGCAGCCCCGCAAATTCCGGATGGCTATTTCCGAAGTCCACGATGTGCCCCCAAGTCGGCCGGCTCAGTCGGGAATGACAGAGTGCGCAGCCTGCGGTCGCCACACTTGACACCGCGTTTCGCCCTCGGTGCTCCAAATGACAGTCGCTACAGTTCATCTCCTTATCGAACGGGTGATGTTGCGGCCCGTCGTGGCAACCCAGGCACGCCGCATCCTTTGCCTTTGCTGAAAATCTTCCAGCCTGTTGGACATGGCACGCTACGCACTGCTTTTCCAGCACCGCGTGCGCTTCGCTCAGCCGCCCGCTCGAATACACGCGCTGGTCCCCGCCAAAAAAATGCCACCCGGTCCAGACCACCGCCGCCGCCGGCGCTAAGATCGCCAGCCACAACTTCGCGCGCTTGAACGGCGTCGCCCTCTTGAAATAGTTCAGGTCGATCCGTTGCGCAACCGTTTTAGTTGTCCTGGTTCTGGCCATTGCTTTCGATGAAGTTTAGCCGCCTTCGATCAACCCGAACCTTTCGTCCGTCGCGTACCCGCGCCCCCAGCACCACTCGCCACCACGCGAAGCGAGGAATCTTTCTTCCCTCTGCGTTTCCGCTTTCGACTTTCAACTATCAACTGTCAACTTCTCACCACCGCAACGCCATCACCGCGTGCACCGCCCCCAGCACAATCAGCGCCAGCGACAACGGAATATGCAACAGCAGCCACCCGTGCAACCACCGGTGCATCCGCTCCTGCCGCAGCAGTTGCCGTGCCTCTCCGCAAATCTCTTCCAGATCGCCGACTGTCCCTCCAGCCATCGCGGGCAACACCGTCCGCAAATTCGCAAACACACTCTCTGCACGCGCCGCAACCGCCAGCCGCTGTCCCCCCTTCTTAGAGCTTTCCAGAAATATCCGCATCTCACCCAAATAGAACGTGCGCAGCGGAGCACTCTCCGCCACGGTCAGCAGCACAATTTCCGTAGCAGGCGCCACCGCCGCGCTGGCCCCCGCACTCACCGCCGCCGAGGTCCGCAGCGGCGCCGCGCTGGCCGCAATCGGCCGCAATGCCGTAAATCCTCCGGCGCGCTCGCCGTGGTCTTCCGTCGTCCGCGCAAGCCCCAAATCTCCGCACAAAGCTTCCACCGCCCGGTCCGCTTCCTCCCGCAGTAACTCGCGCACATGTCCGATCTCGTCGTAAATCGTTTCCAGTGGTATTTCCGCCGTCATCTTCTTCGGAATCCAGCTCTGCAGCAGCGCCCCATATACTCCGCTCGCCACGGTGATGATCAGCAGCCACATCAGTACCCGCGTCAGCGCCCCGCCAAACCGGAATCCCCCATGAAACAGAATCATCGGCAATGCCAGCATCCCCAGCCACAAATGCCCGCGCATCCAAGCCTTCGCACGACCCAGCCGCCAGGTGGGAACCCGTTTCCGCGCCCCCAGCGCTGCCGCATACAACATGAATCCAAATCCCACCACGCCAAACATCAGCCCCAGCGCGCTTCCGCCACGTGCTCCTTGAGGCGAACTCCATGCCTCCACCAAATACACCACCACGCCCGCCGCCAGTATTCCCAGCGAAGCCAATCCCCACCCGCGCTGTGCCTTATCTATCTGCACTTTCCCGAATTCTTCTCTGCGAACTCTCTGTTTGGAAAAGCCTCGCTCCCACGATCCGGCGATTCTTCCCCGATGGAAAAGCCGACAACGGACCACCGAAGACTTACGACCTAATACTTAAATCCTCCCCGCCTCCACGATTTCCGCAAAAAATCTCTTCGGATCTACCCGGTGCGCCGCATCGTGCGGACACGCGTACACGCAACTAGGCTCTTTCAGGTGTGTGCACAAATCACACGAAGTCGCCTTCTGCTTCACTGTCGCCTTCTTCCGCCCCGCGTGCTCTGGATCTTCCGCCAGCACTTCGAACGGATGCAGGTTGATGTTCCCGTAAGGGCAATTCCTCGCGCACAGTCCGCATCCGATGCACCAGTCTTCGATAATCACTTCCAACGAATTCCGCCTGCGAATCGATCCCACCGGGCAACCCACCATGCACAATGGGTCGCGGCACTGCCGGCAGCTCGTCGCTACCAGGTACTGATCAAACCGCAATCCGTCCCGCACCAGCCGCGTCACCCCGTCATGCGCGTCCGCGCAGGCATTGACGCAGGCATCGCACCGCGTGCATTTCTCCAGGTCCAGCACCAACAGGCTCTGTGCTTCCATCAGGCCCTGCGACAAAAATTGCTCGATCGGAACGTTGTGTACCATCTGCATGCGCTGCGCGTTCGCCGCGCGCCGCTCTTCCGCCACCACTTCCAACCCGCGCCGCACACCCGGAAAGCGCTCCACCATCTGCCGGAAGTCATCTCCCGATACCCGCACCACTTCCACATGATCCAGCGCCGTGCACGTCGCCGTCCTCACTCCCCCGCCGAGCAAGCCGATCTCCCCGAAATAATCCCCGCGCGATAAATAGGCCAGAACCAGCTCGCCGCCCGGATAACTCTCCGAAATTTTTACAAACCCGATTCGCACCAGGTAAAAGCTCTCCGCCGCTTCGCCCTGCTTCGCGATCACCTGCCCGGGCGCGAACCGCAGCAGCTCCACGTTTTCCTTTAGGTGCTCGATAAAATCGGCCGACAAATCCGCGAACATCGGCACACCCCGCAAATGATTCTCCAGCGCTCGTTTCCGGTAGTTCGCGTCCACCTGCGCGCGAAACGTCTTGTTCTTCAGCATGATGTCCAGCACGTTGCGCAGCATCTCGTACGCCACCACGTCGGACTCCGCGCGCACGGTT
>Ga0209579_10001708_pt1 | contig 17698 bp, 15 predicted proteins | sample Coa_R1_2_FD_187152 | JGI IMG/M metagenome (GOLD analysis project Ga0209579, IMG submission 187152) | Surface soil microbial communities from Centralia Pennsylvania, which are recovering from an underground coalmine fire - Coalmine... | ecosystem: Environmental > Terrestrial > Soil >... | reverse complement strand
GAAATGTCCATCCCAAACGCGTTACCATCAGTGAAAATAAAAAACCTCCGATCGTAGCAAAAATACCGATTCCAATGGTGATCATGTTCATATGTTCGAGCATGAGTTTGGGATCGACAAAAAATCTCCTGAGCTGTTCTTTCCAAAGAACGTCTGTGAGATTGATGCTGATGTTATAGCCCAGAACGATAATCGCAAGAGGAATGAGATATTTGCTCCGCGCGATGTATCTAATGCTTTCGCGAATCGATAGCCGCCTTTTTTCCTTAGGCAATGACTCTGTTTGCTCGACGAGCGGCTCTTCTTTGGGAAGGATGCGTCGATTCATCCAATAATAAAGGACCATTGCGCTTATCGCCAAAAAGGAGATGAGTAAAATGAGCCTAGCAATCGTTTGACCCCATTCATCAGAACTAGAAGAGAGCCCAGGGAGATGCACTGTATTGGAAAACATGAGAGCCAAGCTTCCACCGACAATTGGGGCGATGTTGGAGCCGATATGCATAATGCCATAAGTGCGTTTGGCTTCATGGACTTTGGTAACATCGTTAGCAAAACCCCAATAGAGCAAAAACAAAACCAAAACAGACCAGAGTTCAGAAATGATATAAAAAGAAGTAAATGTCCAATTGCGGATCAGTGCGATAAATCCTTGAAATCCTTTTGGTAGCGTGGAGGACAGCCAATCTGCAAGACGATCCAGATGGAGTGCTTCCGCTTGAGGATAGATCACAAAAGCAAAGAGCAAAAAATAAGTGACAAATCCGCTGATGAGGATGTAAAAGACATTTTCTTTGCTGAAATATCTTCTTAAACGCGTGAAAATCCAGGCACCAAGAAAGGATGCAGGAAGTATACCCCATACTTTGATAAACGGAATGACCTCAGCTCCGGAATGTTTTGCTGTTAAGATAATCGTGTCTTTTAAATTGCGCAGCATGCTGTAGCAGATACACAAAAGAAATAGTAGAAGTACCATAGAAAGCACTTTTTTCGCTTCGGACCGATGCACGGGCCAGAAGATAGAACGCAAGAGACCGAATCTCTTATCCTGATCTGCCATAATCCTCACATAGACAAAGAAACCGCAGAGCTCAAAATTAAGAGCTCTCGATCTCAGAGGGCTTCTACAAACTAATGGTTTGTAGACAGCCGCTCAAACCTTCTCAGCATAAAAAAAGGGAATATTTTTGACAAGTTATGTTATGCGAATTAATTTCTATGTATGTCAGCAATTTATTTAATATTAATTTTTATTTTGTATAAAATTGGCAGGGCACATTTTTTTTGGAGGCATTATGAGAAATAATAACATGTGGTCATTTCCTACATTCCGATTTCCCTTTTCCCTATTTGAAGAAGGCGAAGAAAGCGACCAGCTTCAACATTTTCACGAATCCTCAGGCCTTACGATCTCTGAAGATGAAAAATGCATCTATGTCGAAGCCGCTGTCCCAGGCATCAAATCGGAAGACATCGAAATGACATTTGAAAAGGGGATACTGTGGATCAAAGCGCTAAAAAAAGAAGAGATCGAGGATAAGAAAATAAAGTTTTACCGCAAGGCCACGAGTTCTTTTTCCTATCGCGTTGCAATTCCCACCAACGTGGATGAGACAAAACAACCAGAAGCAGTATGTAAAAATGGCGTTTTAAAGGTCGCCTTTGTGAAAAAGAAAGGAAAGGAACCTAAAAAAATCATCCCCGTCAAAAGCGGATAACACCTTGTTTGGACATAGTAAAATTTAAACTGGAAAAAAAGGATAAGTTGACTTATCTCTATAAGAGATCATTACCTCAATGCGAGCTCAGCACACGACGGATGAACAAAAATCCTTTCATAGCAGATCAGATCCAAAAACACCTGCGCCATTGCGTAGGCCCGCTTTTGATGATCACATGCTGTCTTATCCCCTTTGTGATGTTAATGTGGTATACCAACATTGCATTAGGCGGATCTGTCGAAAAATTATACCGTTTGTTTTCTCAAAGAGGCTTTCTTTCCACTCTATATACGATCTGGCATCCCTATTTTTTTGGCACAGTGCTAGCGTGGAAAATATTTGGTTTTTTTACTCTCACAGCCCTTTGCTGCTTCAAAATATTGCCAGGTCTTCGCTTTTATAATGGACCTATTGCGGCAGATGGGACATTAGCCGTATCCAAAGCCAATGGCTTGTCTGCTTTTTTACTCGTAATGGCTTTGTATTTTGTCGGATCTTGTGTTCTAAAATGGTTTTCCCCAACGCTCATTTATGATCATTTTGGCGCATTATTGGGAACCCTTAATACGTTTAGCGTGCTATTTTGGTTTTTTTCTTATGTGAAAGAAAAAAAATCCTTCACACGTAAAACTGACGGACCTGGGCATCCCCTGCTCCGATTTTTTAACTGGCATCTCAACGTTTTCACTATTTGCCGCTGCGCCATGATAGGATGGGGAGTCATTATCTTTTCTTTTGCGGCTAAACAATACATTCTTTTTGGTCTTGCAGACTCGATGATGGTCTGCGTGGGGCTGCAGCTCGCTTTCATTATAAAATTTTTTTTATGGGAAATTGGCTACTTACGCGCTATGGACATCTCTTATGACCGCGCGGGCTTGTTCCTCTGCTGGGGAAGCATCGTCTGGATTCCGGCTATTTATACCTCCCCTGCTCTGTACCTCATTCATCACCCTTATCATCTGGGCATGGCAGCGAGTTTGATCTTTTTTATCTGCGGGGCTAGCTGTATTTTTATTAACTTTCTCGTCGACAGGCAGCGCCAGTATGTAAGAGATAAAAATGGAGATTGCCTGGTATGGAGAAAAAGGCCTGATCTGATCTTTGCCAACTATCGCACAGAATGGGGAGAGGAAAAGCAAAATCTTCTTTTAGTTTCTGGCTGGTGGGGCATTTCGCGCCATTTCCACTATATTCCTGAACTCCTAGGCGCTTTCTTTTGGTGCGCTCCTGCCCTTTTCAAGCATTTTCTACCCTATTTTTACCTCTGTTTCTTAACGCTGCTCCTAATCGATAGGGCGTATCGCCACGAAAGACGCTGCGCCATGAAATATGGAAAAGACTGGGAGAAATACTGTGAAAAAGTGCCTTTTAGAATTATCCCTTTTATTTATTAAATAGAATTCGTATAAAATTCATTTTATCTCACTATTTAAGCGAACTTTTGGTATTCTTCCTCACGTATATATTCACGTGAGGTTATATGTTTAAGAAAATTTTAAAAACATTATGTGCTGGTATTCTTATGGCAGGGGCATTCGTTTCGACATCTCTTCAAGCGGCAGAGGAAAAAACACAACCTACAGTTCTCATCCTCTTGGGCCCGCCAGGATCCGGTAAAGGCACTCAAGCAGTTATGCTGCATGATAAATTTCAATTACCCCATATCTCCACAGGCGACTTGCTCCGCGATCATATCAAACGCAACACCGACCTGGGTAAAAAAGCTAAAGTATTCATCGATAAGGGACAACTCGTCCCAGATTCTTTGATCATGGATTTGCTTTTTGATCGCGTTTCACAAAAGGACTGCGCGAAAGGCTACATCCTCGATGGATTTCCTCGCACAATCCCGCAAGCAGAATCTTTGCAATCCCGTCTCAATGAAAAACATATTAAGCCTGTCATCATCAACCTAGAAATTAAAGACAAGGAAGTACTCGAGCGTCTCACCCAGCGCGTCTCATGCGAACAGTGCGGCACTCCTTATCATTTAAAAAATTCCCCTCCTAAGATTCAAGGCATCTGCGACAAGTGCGGCGGTCATCTCGTCCAACGCAGCGATGATACAAAAGAAGTCATCGCAAAACGTTTGAAGGTCTATCATGAACAAACAGAGCCTTTGATCGCTTTTTATGAATCCCACAAGCTTTTACACCATATTAACTGTGAAGGACCCATAGAAAAAGTGTTTCAAGACATTGTTTCTAACATGAACAAAAAAGCGTAAACTCAACGCTTAAAAGTGCATTTTATAGAAGGGCTGCCCGTTCAAGGCAGCCCTTCTTGCTTTTTTGACGCAGCGTCTGCATAATTTATCTTATGGAAACATCACAACTTGCAAAATGGCTTATCTTCATCGGGGTTGGGATCCTTCTCGTGGGTATTCTTTTTCTCATTGGAAGCAAGATCGGCATCCATTTTGGAAAACTGCCCGGCGATATTAACGTGCACAAAGAAAAATTCTCGGTCCATTTCCCCCTAGCCACTTCGATCATCGTCAGCATTCTGTTAACTCTTTTTTTAAACCTTATTTTCTGGCTTATGCGTAAATAATTACTTTCTTTTTTTTCAAAAAAAAGTAAACTCGACTCCATTTTATTGGAGTTTTTATGAGAATATTTCCTTTATCTTCCAGACCTATTTCTTCTCCCACAACTGTACATGCTGCGTCCCACTTGACCCGCACCACTCCCTATGCTCCCTTTCTCCAATCGTCTTTAAGCATCCAGGGAGCGCAAAATCCTCAAAATCTTATCGCATCTTGTTTAAAAGCCCTGTTGCTATTGCTCTGTGCGCCCTTTATATGGCTTAAAAAATGCTGCTCTAGACAAACTACCCAAAGCGATGCAAAATTCCCCCAGCTCATTACTACAAAAACGATTGACCCTAATGCATTCCCTCATAATATCTCCAATCCCAATAAGATTTTCGCCTATAACACTCTTGTGCAAGGACGCTCTTTGGGCGGGCCTATTGATTTTCTAAAATATGCTTTGGGGAACAAATCGCATATTTCCAGCTGCCCATTGCAGATGAATGCCCATTCTCCTAGTATTTCTTATGCACAAGGACCCATTTCTTATGAGGGAGCCTCTGCAAATAACGCAACCGATTGGTATCACAATTTCGCTGATTCGAGCCTTTTGGGGTATTGCAAAGGTTCCCTGTTTGCTCAGGATGAGCATCAAGTCTCAGAGTTTCCTGCTTTATATCATGTGTATGAAGCATTAGATAAACCTTTCCTGCGTTATATGGACCCGAATAAAAATGAAATCTGCTTGATGAAAAATGTGCTGCGTCTTGGAACTATCGATACACAGACCCCTCTCCCTAATGGCCATCCCCTCTATGGTCACGCGTTTACCAATGCCTCTTATGCAGATATTGCTTCCAAGATCACCCTTTCCAATCCAGCGCAACCGAAAAATATTTTCTTTTGCGCCGCGCCGCGTATTTCTTTTCCCGCAGGGCAGCCTTATCAAAAAAAGCATCTGGAAGAACTCTTTTATCCTGCTTTTACTGCGTTTTTTGCTGCCAAACAAAATTCGACAAATGGACAAGCCGTCATGCATACCGGAAATTGGGGTGCTGGCGCCTTTGGCAATGGAGTGAAGACCTCGCATCTGATTCTTATCGCCGCAGCCTATGCAGCTGACGTAAATGCGAGATTTTATCCTTTAGATAAAGTTGCGGAATTCCAGGCTGCGCAGCAACTCTTTAATCAAATTATCCAACAAAATCCCACTATGTCGATAGATCAATTTTTAACGCATTTAGCCCAGCATGCGCAAGGGTATGGTTTAGTCTACGGACAGAGTAACGGAACTTAAAAAAGCTCTAAAGAAGCTTTTCGAATTCTTTTTCGGTCAGGATCTTGATGCCGAGCTCGCGCGCTTTGTCGAGCTTGGAGCCTGGATCTTCCCCAGCAAGAACAAAATCCGTGTTGTTGCTGACAGAGCCCGAGACTTTACCGCCGCGCTCCTTGATGAGAGCGGCCGCCTCCGAGCGAGAATATTTTTCCAGAGTGCCCGTTAGAACGAATACTTTGCCGTAAAAAGCATGATCTTTACGGCGGGAAACTTTCACTTTTTGCGGCGTGATGCCGCTTTTTAAAAGCAAACGGATCGCTTTCAGATGGGAGGAATCGTTGAAATAGTGAACGACAGAATGCGCGATCTTATCTCCGATTCCCGGAATTTCTTTGAGTTCTTCTTCTGATATTTTTTCTAAATGCTCTATATCCCCTACATGTTCAGCTAGAAGCTCGGCAACACCCTCTCCGACATATTTAATGCCTAAAGAGAGAATAAAACGGGCCAGTGTGGGGTGTTTGGCCGCAGCAATGCTCTCTAAAAGATTTTGAATGGATTTTTCTTTAAACCCTTCTAATTGGGAAAGATCTTTGACAGTTAAAGAAAAAAGATCCGACGCGCTCTTGATCAGGCCCTTCTCAAAAAGCTGTTCGACCGCTTTTTCTCCTAGATGTTCGATGTCCATCGCATCTTTACCAGCAAAATAGATGATTCTTCGCATCTGCTGTTCAGGACATCCTTCTGCATTAGGACAGCGCACAGCAACTTCTTCTTCTGAATGTACCACGTGCGTGCCGCAGCTCGGACAGCGTTTGGGCATTTTCCAGGGATGAGAATCTTTCGGCCGTTTTTTATGATCCACCTCGACCACTTTTGGGATGACATCTCCTCCTTTTTCAATGACCACCCAATCTCCGATGCGGATATCTTTCCGCTCCACTTCTTCTTGATTATGCAAAGTAGCGCGCGCAATAGTGCTGCCTGCGACAAATACAGGATCGAGCTCAGCAACAGGCGTCAAGACGCCGGTCCTGCCCACTTGCACGGTGATAGCATGGATGCGCGTTTTGGCTTGCTCTGCTGCAAACTTAAAGGCAACAGCCCAGCGAGGGCTTTTACCCGTGGTCCCCAATTGATCGTGATAGCCCAGTTCGTTGACTTTAATGACTATGCCATCGATATCGAAGGGCAGATGCGCGCGCAATTGATGGATTTTATCTGCGAATTTGAGGATTTCATCGACGGTATGGCTCTGCACGCGTTCCTTTTCAGAAAAACAAGGAAGGCCGATCTTATGCAAATAGTGATGGCAAGCGTATTGCGTATCGACAGGAGGATGCACTTCATCGGCAAAGGCATAAAAAACACAATTTAAGTGCCTATGCGCCACTTCTCGAGGATCTAAAAGTTTTAAAGAGCCCGCTGCAGCGTTGCGCGGATTTGCCCAAGGCTCTTCTCCCGCCTCTTCTTTTTCTTTATTTAATTTTTGAAAAACGCGATGGAGCATAAATACCTCGCCGCGGACTTCTAATTCATCGGGAATCGAGGACCCTGTGAGCTTAAGCGGCAGCGACCGGATCGTGCGCATATTGGCTGTAATATCATCTCCCTTCTTGCCATCTCCTCGCGTAGAGGCTTGGACAAAAACTCCTTTTTCATAGCGCACGCTGACCGCAACGCCGTCCATTTTGAGCTCCGCGCAAAATGCGATGTGAGAGCGTCCCAACCCTTTTTGAACCCGTTTAACAAAATCTTCCAGTTCTTCGCGCGAATAGGTGTTTGCAAGCGAGAACATGGGGAAACGATGGGATATTTGCTTAAATCCTTTCGTCAGAGCATCCCCTATACGCTGTGTGGGAGATGAGGGATGTATCCAATCGGGATGCAATTGTTCAATTTTCTTTAATTTCTCTACGAGCTGGTCGTATTCAAAGTCGGATATTTTGGGTCGCGCTTCTGAAAAATAATGTTTATCATGCTCGCGCACTTCTTCAATTATTTTATGGTAGTCCGATTTAGTAAATTCAGTTGCCCTACAGCACAAATTCCACCTCAAAAATCATGGTCGCAAGCGGAGCGAGCTGGACATGGACTCCAACACGGCGCTTTTGGGGATCTTGAATGATAGCGACCGCTGTATTGATTTTGCCAGAACCCCAATATTCTTCTCTATCTGTATTGAACACTTCCTTGATCGTGGATGCATTCTGCAAACGGATGAAATACTCAGGCACATAGTTCGGAGTAAAATTATGTACGCAGAAAAGGTAGCTGCGCGTTCCCTTACGTAAATAACTAATGACGCAATTGTTATGGTCGGATAAATCGATCCACTCAAATCCACGGCCATCAAAATCAAATTCCCATAATGCTTGAGAAGAATGGTAGAAATGATTGATCTCTTTAAAAAACCGCTGCAACATCTGATGACGCTCATAATGCAGAAGATCCCAAGAAATGGATTCTTTGCAATTCCATTCCTGCCATTGCCCGAATTCTGCTCCCATAAAAATCAGTTTTTTGCCGGGTTGGCATATCATATAGCTATACAAAAGTCGCGTATTGGCAAATTTTTGCCAGTCATCTCCGGGCATTTTTGCAAGAAGCGCCGCTTTGCCATGAACGACCTCGTCATGAGAAAGGGGTAATAGAAATTTTTCCGAAAATGCATAGAGGAGTCCAAATGTCAGGTCATTTTGATGATAGGATCTATGGATGGGCTCTTTGCAAAAATAGCGCAGCGTATCGTTCATCCATCCCATATTCCATTTCAGATCGAATCCCAATCCTCCCCATTCCAGAGGATGTGTAACGCCTGTATATGCTGTGGATTCTTCCGCACAGATAAAGACGCCAGGAAACTGTTCATGCACAACAGAATTTAAGTGTTTGATGAACTCTATGGCCTCTATATTTTCTTTTCCACCATAGATATTGGGAATCCATTCACCCTCTTTTCTTCCATAATCCAGATAAAGCATCGAGGCGACAGCATCCATCCTCAAACCGTCAACATGCATTTTATCGAACCAAAAAAGAGCATTGGCGATCAAAAAATTAGATACTTCATGACGGCCATAATTAAATATATATGTGTTCCAATGCGGATGGAACCCTTGCTTGGGATCGGCGTGTTCAAATAGATACGATCCATCAAATAGAGCAAGAGAATAGTCATCTGCCGGAAAATGCGCAGGCACCCAGTCGACAAAAACGCCAATCCCCTCTTTATGCAAATGATTGACAAAGTATTGAAAATCCTCTGGAGATCCATAACGGCTTGTCACCGCGTAGAAACCTGTGACTTGATATCCCCAAGACTCATCTAAAGGATGTTCGGCCACCGGCATCAATTCTACGTGGGAAAATCCCATCTCTTTGCAATAAATGGCCAATTCGTGGGCGATCTCGCGATAATTGAGAAATGCCTCCCCCTGCTTCTTCCAAGAGCCCAGATGCAGTTCATAGACGTTGAGAGGAAAAGCTTCTTTATTCCTCTGTCGTCTTTGGTGCATCCATTCCTCATCTGTCCATGGGAACGGATCGACATCAAAAACAACCGAAGCGGTGGCCGGCCGCACTTCGGAAAATGTGGCAAAAGGATCGCTTTTGATCCGGATTGTCCCTTGTTGTGTACGAATCTCGAATTTGTATTTTTCCCCATTGCCAATACCTGGAATGAAAAGCTCCCAAATCCCTGAGCGTCCCATGCTGCGCATCGGATTGCAGCGTCCGTCCCAATAATTCAAATCCGAGACGAGTGAAACACTTTTTGCATTGGGCGCCCAGACAGCGCATTTGACTCCTTGGACCCCTTGATGGGTGCAAACGCGGGCTCCCAATACATCGTATAGTCGATAATGCACGCCGCGTCCAAAAAGATAGGCATCCATTTCTCCCCATGTAGGCGCAAAGGCATAAGGATCATAAGCGAGAAGACCGTTTTGATGATAAACGCGATAATCCGTTAAAGTAGTTTCCTTTGGGACCCCATATTCAAAAAAACCCAGTTCATCTACTTTTTTAGCTTCTACAATCTGACCGAAGACCTCCAAGTACACACTATTTGCCCCTGGGCGAAAAAGCCTAATGATTTTATGGGCATCCAAAGAATGCAGACCCAGGATATGATGAGGATCATAATGCCACTGTTCAAAAGGGGTGATCGCTCTTTTCACCTCAAGGTGCATTTCATTTTTATTCATTGAGCCTCTGGGATGACAGGGATGAATGTTTTTGCATCGGGCTTTTCAAAAAAAGAAGAAAAATCGCTTTCCAAAGCAGGATTCCATATTTCATTTCGCCCAAAAAACAAGATTTCTCCCCGCACGATGAGTTTTTCGTCTTGCACCCACAATTCTACATCGTAGATCTTTCCTTTTCGAGGATCCATGATTTTCCCTTTATATCTCGATCCCTTTTTGCTTACATTCCAAATAAAGTCCAATCCCGAATAAAAGGGATTGCCTTTCACCCCGGCCGCGCGGCTCGAAGCCGCGTAGATCGAATCATCGAGCATGCCTTCTTTATCATAAGCACCAATGATTCGGCCATAGTGTTTGCCTTGGTATTCATAGATTGAAACGATAATTCCCGGTTTTCCCGTCTTGTCATTCATATTCTTCCAAAAGCCGTCGATCTCATCTGCAACTAAGGAAATACACATTAAAAATAAATAGATAAAACCGGCTCCTATTGCTTTTTTCATGAACCTATTCCTCACCTCTTTCTATATTTTTTTCACTTTCTTAATTCACTAGGGAAGTTGTCAATATTTTTATTTAATTTGCACAACTTGAGTAAAAAGAACCCCAGCGCACGAAATCTTTGCCTGCACGACATTAACATCTAAGTATCTTAGCGCAAATATGTTACGAAAGTCGATGGAAAAATTTAAACGAAATATAGAGAAAAAAAACACTATAGTCTGTAGAATCAATGGATATTCAATTCTGTATATCGCGGTAATGCTTCTGCCAAGCCGCATAAACTAGGTTGAATGATTTAAGGACCCCCAATTATGTGAAAGTCCTTAAAAACATTACAAAACACAAATGGAGAAGTTTACAGTGAAACAAAAAGGTACAATTAAGTTTTTTAACTCACAAAAAGGGTTCGGTTTTATTACTCCTGACGACGGCAGCGAAGAACTCTTCGTTCACACGAGCAATGTTCAAGGCAATGCTCAGTCTTTACGCGAAGGTGTAAAAGTCGAATTCGTAAAAAGACCAGGACGAAAAGGCCCCGAAGCTACAGAAGTCAACGTCCTGTAATCAATTTAACTAAACGAAATAGTGCGAAGGGATGCAGATGCCCTTCGTCTTCGATCTAATCTGAAAACACAAAAAATCTATGCATTCCGCATAGATTTTTTTTAGTTTAGCACCTCTATTCAACAAAATTTTTCATTGCTCATTATTTCCTACCTGCTTATATTCTTCGGCGATTTCCTTTTAGCCGGAGCTTTTATATGTCTTCTATCGCGCTGTTTCGATACCCGATTTTTGATGCGTATTTAACGGAAGAAACGACTGCTCAACAAGAATTGGAACTCGGTTTAACAACCCGCGACTTGAATAAGGTGAAAGCCGCCTTAGAACAAGGAGCAGACCCTGCGTTCTATTTCGAGGATTTAGAGGCGGCGCCCTTAGCTTTCGCCTGCGAAAAAGGGTATACAACAATCGTTGAAGAATTGCTCAAGTATTCATTAAATCCTAATATCTCCTCCGGATCAGTTCCCCTTTCTTTAACAGCGCATTATGGACATTATGAATGCGCAAAAGCACTACTTAAAATGAAAGCAGATGTCAATTTTGATTATGGAATTGCACCTCCCTTAGACTATGCTTGTCACTCTTACTCTATCACGCAATTATTCCTTCGGGCAAAGGCTGATGTTTCCCGGGGTTATCCATTACATAATGCGATAGGAAACCCGGATGTAGTTGCCTTGCTCATTAATGCAAAAGCCAATATCGAAAAGGAAATCACACAGGACCATCAGGGATATCAAGGCTGCCGTCCTTTGCATCTTGCTGCAATAAAAACTGATTATGCTTCCGTCCTCCTTTTATTAAATGCCCAAGCACATCCCTGTCCAACCAACAAAAGACGCGAAACTCCTCTTACCCTCGCTTTAAGACAACGCGCCATAGAATCCCAACTAGCAGACCGATTGCATAGACCGGCTTATTCGATTGATGATCTGATAGAATTATCTCACCTATCTTATCAAAATCCTTTAGCTAAAATGGAAAAACTAGGCCGCATGATCGAAATTCTATCAAAAAAAAGCAAAGAGATGAAAAGTCAACAGAACGTAACCTCAACCAAATGCACGCAAATCTATATCAAAAAGAAATGCAAAAACCAACGAAATACAATTCATAATGGCAAGAAAAAATACATTTTTGACACTACAAAATCAACAAAATGCATCATATGTTCTAATTCACGCAAAAAAAGAGTGAGGGTTCTATTGAAGCACTTCAAGACTGGATTATAAAAAATGAGGGCCATGGTTATACCGAAAGTGTTTGAAAAATTGGAATTTGGCAAGGCGGCTGCGAAAATTTTTTTATCTAGAGTAAGCGACCATTGTGCGTGCACAAGGCGCGAGCTAAGACAAAAAATTTGCTGCAAAGCCAACAAAGCAAGATTCCAATTTTTCAAACACTTTCGGTATAGTTGCAAGAGGTCTACTAAATCAGCACTAATTCTCTCCAGAATTTTTGAAAGTTCTTTTCTACGAAACAATCACACTTTGTCATCTTTACACGACCGCTGATCAATTTACTTTGCCTCTGAAGATCATTAGAATCATTGCCAACATCTACACACATGACAGCAATTTCTTTTGCGATCAAAGGATTTGACTCCTTTTCTTGCTGATCTAGAATGAATGTTGAGCATTCATGAAAGATATTCGCATGTTTTGAGGAATGAAGGATTATGACACCCCCATCAAGAAAAGTGTTACCTAAAGCCTTTACTGCGTTATTTGATATATCTTCTGTAATCACTGCATGTCTTAACGAAAGCGAAGCCGTAATAGTGGTCATTTATTTCCTATATTGTTGAAAACGAAAATGTTAAATTAAAGACTTGTAAATTTAAAAAATTTTATACAAGCCGTGTAAGGATATACTTTTGTAGTGAAATTTTCAAGAAGGAAACGATCCATTTCCTGTTATACACAACGTGTCTGAAAAATTGGGAATTTGACAAGAAGGCTTCTCAAAATTCTGATCTGGAACGAGCGACCATTGTGCGTGCACAAGGCGCGAGTGAAGATGAGAATTTTGAGAAGCCTTCTTGTCAAATTCCCAATTTTTCAGACACGTTGTGTATACATTACCAAATGATGTGTATTTAAGTTTTTATCATTTCTTGAAACAGTCGATGAATAGCGTCTGTTTTGGAGACAGCTCGAGCAAGAGAATCCCATCTTTTAAAGAATGTTCTCTTCCTCTTTCTTTGAGGGAAGTACGCACGCGGCAAGCGCGGATTTGACGTGATATTTTTAGACGCACTATTCTCTCAGAATGAGGACGAAGAATGACACGCCGTAATAGTTTTTTCGTCCATTCGAAATCCACGCGATCCCCTAAGAGGGTATGAGCTTCGAGGACCCTTCCCGCATGAAAATCTGCTGGAAGACAAGGTAGAAGGGAAAGAAGATCTTGCGTTTCTTTCAGAAAAAGCGAGCGTATCAGCGCAGCCCCTTCTGTGAGAATAGGAATAGGAGAAGGATCCGTCGACTCTGCTTTTTCTACAGGTAGGATCCCCTGATAGTCTACATCAAACAATCGAGGAACGCATATACCATCGAATGCTGTGAGAAATAAACGAGTGAATGCAGGAAGGATCTCTTGTTTGAGATTGTCTCTGATGCTTTCTCTGCATTTTTCCAGCAGGCTCAAATTCCCTTTTGTAGAAGAAGAAGGGGGCAAATGAGGAGTAATCTGGCCTAAGCGCATCCAGATCGGTAAAATTTCCTTGAGGTCTTGGCGGCGTTTGATGTGCTCCCAATCCTGCATTTTATGCATGCCTAGGGAGAGGCGTTCTGGTTGAAAAAGAGGAGGCTGCTCGATAAATGTCCTGGGAATAAGCAATGTCTCCCCGCGGGATAATCGATAGGTTTGATTGTGGTGGGAAAGATGGCAGTTTACACATTCTTGCGGCAATTTATCTATGATCACGCCAATCCCATCGCTTTGGCGCCGCAATCGATAACGTATATACCCAGTGGCTGTCATTCCAAAAACGTTGATCTGCTCCTGCTGTAAATCCATTTCCACAGTAAAATCTTTTAAGGGACCCTGAATATCCCAGGAAAGCGTAAATAAAAAGGAAGCCTCTTCGAAAAGAAAAAAATGCACGCGGGTCGGAAATATCTGGAGTTTGAGATGCGTTTTCGGAAGCAGGCACACTGTACCTGGAAGATGGGAAAAAGGATGTATCCGCGCGGCGATTCGTATACCGGAACAACTGGAAAAATCGGTTTTTGACGGCGTCGGCTTTACCTCAAATTTTTTGTCCTCGCTCATGCCTTGCCTCTCGGCAATGGTCATTCGCTCCGGACAAGAATTTTGAGGGGCCTCCTTGTCAAATTCCCGATTGTTCAAGTTGTTTCGGTCTATGTTCATACAATCACCCTCCCGAATAATCCTTCCGGATGATTGCTGAGAAGTTCGACATGTAAAATATCATTGGATTTTTGATGCGTCTTTTCGATGAAAACCGGTAGAAAATTTTCCGTATGGCCAGAGATATGCTGATCCTTATCCTGCGCATTTTCAAATAGAACCTTCATCGTGCGGCCTACATAACGCGAGCGCAGCTCAAAAGCCTGCTTTTCCGCTCGCCTCAATATCTCTTGTCTGCGTTCATTCATCACCCCGGGAGAAATGCGATGAGGGTATAGGGCAGCGCGAGTTCTTTCGCGAGGACTGAAAGGAAACATGTGGACCTTGGCAAAACGCACATAGTCCATCATATCCAGCGTGTCTTGAAAATCCCGTTCGCTTTCTCCTGGAAATCCTACGATGACATCGGTGGTAAAGGTAAAATCTGCGCTTTCTTTGCGTATGCGATCAATGGTATCGATAAATACTTCACGTGTATATTTGCGGTTCATCCGCTTTAAAATCACATTGGATCCGGATTGCAAAACGATATGCATGGAATGACAGGTCGTCTTTCCGCGCAAAACCGCAAAAAGCAGCTCATCATCTACCTCGTCAGGGTCAATCGAAGAAATGCGCAGCCTCTCTAAACCGGGCAACGGATCAATGGCATTAACGAGATCGACGAGCCTCAAGGGTTTTTCCCCATCCAATGGTGCACCATCGAAATCTCCGACATTGATCCCCGTGATGACCACTTCCTTATAGTCATTTGCAATCAGTCCCTTCACCTCTTCGACGATATCCCCAAGACGGCGGGATCGCGATCTTCCCCGCACATAGGGCAAAATGCAATAAGTGCAAAAGGAATTACATCCATCCTGCACTTTCACAAATGCCCTCGTATGGTCTCCAAAGTGGCGGATTGAAAATTCAGGCCAGGCATCTTCAGGAAAGACCTGCGGCAAAAGGTGTTCTTTATCTTTATTAGAAATGACATGAGACACATTGGGAAGGTTTTTGACCTCTTCGGGCACTCTTTCCGCAAGACAGCCTGTGACAACGATGCGCGCGTGCGGATGTTTACGGCTTAAATGACGGATCTCATGCCGACTAGAACTGTCTGCACCCTCTGTCACCGTACAGGTATTCACTATGCACAAATCCGCCTCTTGGCCATCTAAGACCTCCTCATACCCAGCCAAAAGGAGCTGATCCGCATAAGCCTGCGATTCGTACTGATTGGTGCGACACCCAAGTGTGACAACTTTAAATTTTTTTCTTACCGCATTTTCCATCGATCACCGAGACAATGACCCAATATCATACGCAGAATAGAGCTAAAGCGCAACAAGGCAAGAACCTATCCCCTTTACAATTGTTCTGTTTGTGATATAATCAAGCCATCTTTATCATCACTTGCCTTATGTCAATTTTTGGATTATCCCTATCTCTATTTTTAGTTCTCAATGCTTTGGGCAACATCCCGGTATTCGTCGGACTGCTCTCTAAATACGCAGAAAAGAAACAGCGCAGAATCATCATAAGAGAGCTTTTAATCGCCCTTTTTATTTTAGTTCTTTTTAACTTTTTCGGGGACGAACTATTAAGATGGATCGGAATCTCTCAAGAGACCGTCGGTATTGCTGGGGGCACTCTTCTATTGCTAATCGCACTCGGAATGATCTTTCCGCACAATTCCGAACATCCAGAAACCCATACTCATGAGCCCTTGATCGTACCGCTTGCTACGCCAATTGTCGCAGGACCGGGGGCCATTTCCACTGTGATGGTCTATTCCGAGCACGTAAGCAATTCCTGGTTGATGCTAGCGATTATTTTAATCGCCTGGACGCCTACATTTTTGATCCTTCTCGCCTCTTCGCATATCAAACATTTTTTAGGAAGAAGAGGCCTTGTCGCTTGTCAAAAGCTCGGAGGGATGCTCATCTCTTTGATCGCTGTCCAGATGATCTGCACTGGCGCAATCAATTTGCTTAAACACGCCTTCCCACCAGCTTCTTAGTTGTCAGGAATAGGATTTTCTGGGATGACTCCCAATAAAAATTCTTCAATAGGAATAACAGGAAATCCGCGATAATTTTCTTTCCTTTTTCCTAATGTGACAAATAAACATTTTGCTTCGGGATATTCTTCTTTAAAAGCAAGAAGGACTCTTGCATCATCCGGCCCGAGGTTCGCACTGCGCTTGACTTCAATCGCCCAGAACCCTTTTGGTCCATAAATAATGAAATCCACCTCAAGTTTAGTTTGCGTGCGCCAAAAAGAAAGGGAATGCGGCTTATCCTGTGCTAACACCCAACTGCGAAGATGTTGAGCTACTAATCCTTCTAATGCCCACCCTTCGATTTCTTGAGAACTATCCAATATCCCTTGAGGACGCAAGATACGATAGACCCCCGCATCAAAAAAATAGAACTTGGGATGGGCTATTAATTTTCGTTTGGAGCGCCTTGTAAAAACTGGGAGCGTAAAAGCCAATAGAAGATCTTCAAGAATGTGCAAATAATTATCAACTGTAGCCCGTTTTACACTAGATTCACGGCTGATATCCGTGGTTGTCCAAACCGAAGCATGGCAAAAGCTCGCGATTTCAAGAAAACGGGAAAAGTCCCCAATCTGCCGCACGAGTCCTTCAGCCTGTACTTCCTCTTTTAAATAGAGGTGTAGATAGTCTAAAAGACGTTGGGCTGAATCATTCGATTCCCAAATCAACGGAATCAGCCCAGTTTTTAAAGCTCTTTCCAATGAAAAATTCTCTTTCAACTCCGAGGCGATAAAAGGACCCATTTGGCGTAAAAGAGCTCTTCCTCCTAAAAGATCACTGACAGATCTGCGCAGCTTCCGGGCACTACTGCCCGTCATGATGTATTGGATTCCCCTTTTTTCTTCTATGAGCGCATGGATTTCCGGAAGAAGCCTGGGCACCCGTTGAATTTCATCTAGAATCAGAGTAGAGCCTTCAGGCAAAGCCGATGCTACCTCACGAATTTTTTCAGGATAGGCGCTAAAACGTCTTTCTTCTTCGCCTAGCAATAAGTCAATACGCGTTGCCCTTGGGTACTGATGAAGAAGCCATGTTGACTTACCCGTTCCTCTTGGACCCAAAAGAAAATAACTCCCTTTTGGAGGGTTCAGGATTCTAGGGATGTATTTTGAATATGCTACCATAAATAGCATTTTACATTGAAAAATGCTATAAGCGATAGCATTTTTTTACTTAAAGCCACAAGCAACACATTATTAGTGACTTACTTTATTCATCAATAAGAGGATCTATTACCTATGTATCCTTTCTCATGCAAAGAGATGTATTTATCTCTGCCGATAATGAGATGATCGTCCAAAGCAATGCCCATCACTTTTCCAGAGTGAATGAGGCAGCGTGTCAGATCGAGATCGGCGTGCGAGGGCGTGGGATCGCCGCTAGGATGATTATGGGCCAAGATGAAACTATGGGCCTTATAACGGACTGCAGGGTAAAAAATCTCCCGTGGATGCGCGAGCACTT
>Ga0209579_10001706_pt1 | contig 17712 bp, 4 predicted proteins | sample Coa_R1_2_FD_187152 | JGI IMG/M metagenome (GOLD analysis project Ga0209579, IMG submission 187152) | Surface soil microbial communities from Centralia Pennsylvania, which are recovering from an underground coalmine fire - Coalmine... | ecosystem: Environmental > Terrestrial > Soil > Unclassified... | reverse complement strand
AGAGCGACAGGTTATCATTGCCGCTTTTCACGAAGCTAAACCCAAGCCTGATTTTCGTCACGGCAAAAACGTCCTGCGACGCTTGAGCGTTGACGACCAGATCGACGCTTTGCGTGGCGCTGGCCTGTCCATCGGACACCGTCACCGTCACGGCGTACACGCCCGGGGCGGCGAAGATTTTCGATACGCTCGCGCCGTCGGCGTCCGTCCCATCGCCAAAATCCCAATTGTAATCCAGCGCGTCGCCATCCGCGTCCGTCGCTTGTGCGGAAAATGAAAGCGCCATGCCCACAACAGCGGGATTGGCCGAGACTGTCGGCGGCGACGCGATCACCGGCGCGTGATTTGTGCCGCTGCCGATGATGGTGAGCTTTAAGATCTTCGAATCGCTGCCGCCATAATTCGTCGCGGTCAGCGTTACGTTGAACACGCCGCTGGCCGTCGGATTTCCGCCGATGTCCGCGCCTTTCAACGCCAATCCCGCCGGCAATCCCGTTGCACTGAACGCAAGCGGCGCGCTGCCGTCCGCGGTGATCGAGTACGCGAACGCCGCGTTGATCGCCGTCGTTGCGCTGAGCGCGCTGGTGATCGCCGGCGGAATGGCGGGCGCCACGTCGATGCTCGTCTGCGCTGTGGCGGTCGTGTAATTGGTTGCGTCATCGGGCGTGAACGTCACGCTCAGCGTTTGCTGCAACCCCGGCGCGAGCACCGCGCCGCTTCCCGGCTGATACGCGAACGTGCCCGTCAGCGCCGCGCCGCTGTTAGCGTCCTGCGCGCTTGCGTTGAGCTGCGTTGAATCAAGTGCATTCCCCGCGATGATTCCCGCCGGCGCTGGCCACACGATCGTCGGCGTGGAATTGTTTATCGTGAACGTGCCAACGTTTAATGTCACGGCGTAATTACTTAGTTTGCTATTGGGATCGTCGAGCGTCGCCGTGATCGAATACGCGCCGGCGTTGCTCGCCGCCGTTGCGGTCGTCGAAAAACTCGCGGTGATGTTGTCGCCATTCTGAATCCCGCTCACATCGCCGCTGAGCGCCGGATTGGGCAGCCCGTACACGCGCGACACATCCAGCGGCGTGACGATCAGCGGCGCGGGGTTGACGGTCAGCGTTCCATTCGTGGAACTCACCGCGTAATTACCCAGCTTGTTGCCGGGGTCCAAGATCGTCGGCAAAATATCGTAAGCACCGACGATGCTCGCCGGCGTCGCGCTGGTCGCATACGTCGCTGAAATGTTGTCACTGTTCTGAATGCCGGTGATGACGCCGGTTAACGTGGGGTTGACTGCGCCGTAGGTGCGCGACAGCTTGCCGGCGACGACCGACAACGCAGCCTTGCCGATAGTCAACGTGCCGTTGGATAAATTCACCGAGTAGTTACCTAATTTCGAATCTGGATCTAAAAGGGACGGTGCGATTGGATAAGCGCCGATAATGCTAGCGGGCGTTGCGGTTGTGTCATAGGTCGCAAGGATGTTGTCGCCATTGAGCACGCCGGAAAGAATGCCGCTGAAGGACGGATTCGCGCTACCGTATGAGCGGCTGACGTTGAAGGCGACTGCGGACAATGAGGCTTGGGTCACGGTCAATGTGCCATTGTTGGAGGTCACCAAGTAGTTGCTCAACTTGTTGTTTGGGTCAATGAGCGTGGGAACAATAGCGTATGTGTCGACGGGGCTCAAGACCGATGCAGAAGTTCCGAATGTCGCTGTGATCCCATCGCCATTCTGAACGCCGCTGAGTGTGCCCGTAAAAGTCGGATTTGTCGCGCCGTAGGCGCGGCTGGCGTTGGCCGCGCTAACGGAAAGCGGTGCATTGTTGACCGTGAGTTGTTTTGCCATGTCGCTGCTAGTCGCATAGCCAACCGTCCCGTTGTACGTCGCAAGGACCGTGTAGTTCGCCGCCGCGGTTCCGGCGGGCACACTGTACGTCACATTGCCGCTGGAGTTGCTGGATACGGTTCCGGAAGTGACGGCATTCCCGATGTTGCTGGCGCCGTTTTTCAATTGAAACGTCACAGTACCTTCGCTGATCGGCCCGCCTTGTGCCGTGACCGTGGCGCTGAGCGTTACCATCTGAACGGACCCACTGTACGTAATGGGCGAAACGGTAGCGGTCGTTGTCGTCGTTGGCGTGGGTGGCACGGTCACTTGAAATTGAGCACTGAAGTCCCCGCCCAGCGTACCATCGCCCGACGGAAACCCGCCGCTCGTTCCCGGGTATTCGCCGTCCAGCCCTGCACCGTTCGCACCGCTGATTCCTACCTTTGCCAGTCGAGCCACTTCTGACGCGGACAACGCCCGGTTGTATATTCGCGCTTCGTCCAGTAAGCCCGGTGCCGCTGTTTGGCCTGAATAGTTCACGTACATGAAATAGAGGTCGTCCGAGTGCAGAAGCGTCCCGGGTGAACCCGTCTTTGTCGCGGTCAACACCCCGTCCACATAAAAATTGGAGATGCCCGTCGCGCCATCAAACGTGCCGGCGAAATGGTGCCAACTGTTTAAGTAACTCGTATCAAGCAGAGGGTTTTGAAGGATGACATTTTGATTACTTTGTATCAGCGACCATTGAATTTGTTTCGACCCGCCATTCCATCGAAGTATATAGCCGTATCCCCCCGGGGCCTCCTTGCGCATCAGGTCCACAAACCCGGTCGTATCGGCCGTGATGTTTGCCCACGTGCTAACCGTGATTGCACTCGTCGGTTCGATCGATGCCGAGTGCGGAACACGCATCTGTCCCAACTGCGCGGCATTGAAATTCACGGCATTCCCGGAGATTCCGGCAACGTGGCTGGTTCCTCCGCTCAGCGTCCCGTTGTTTGCGTTTCCCGAAACATCCGCGACGGACGTCCCGGTGCTTTCATCAAAAGGCCAATATGCCGCCAACCCATTCGTTGGGGAGCTTGCTGAGCTGTAAAGCGTAATCATGTATTTGTCCGTGCGAAAATTTACGCCGCTCACATCGATGCTGATCTGATTCGAATTGACAACCGAAACCGAGGTGGGATTGATGATCACGTCGTCGGCGGTGCCGAAGTTGCCGTCGAGGCCGGCTCGGATCAGTTGAACTGATGCCGCGCTCACTCGTGTCGGATCGATCGCGCTGCTCATCGTCAATAAAATCGTTGATGGAGCCGAAGTCAGATTCACCCCTGGCGCGGGCGACATGGCAGTGACAGTCAAATAATTGATGACCTGAATCGTAGCCGTAACGGGGGAAGACACCGCATTCCCGTTACTTGCATGGTAAGTAAACGAATCTGGACCGGTATACCCCGCATTTGGAGTGTAGGTAAAACTCCCATTGCCATTCAACGTCAACGTTCCGTTCGTGACATTGGTGTCCATGACCGCCGTCAAAGGAAGGGAAAGGAGGTCCGAGTCGTTTACAAGAACGCCTGGCGAGTTGGCGTTCAGTGAAACGCCGCTGTATGCGATATAGGAATCGGCAGTCGCAACCGGCGGAAGAGCAGCCAAGGCAGAGATTTCCAGCGGCGACAGAGCGCGATTGTAGATCCTTGCGTCGTCAATGTTCCCGGCAAATTTCGTCGCATTGTCGTCCCCGCGGGAACCAATCTTTAACGAAGCATTAGCTGAGGCTGGAGGTATAAATGGAACTGTGCCGCTTGCATCAAGTTTACCATTGACATATTCCAAGAGTTGCCCAGTCGCGGAATCATATGTTACAGCTACATGGTACCACGTATTTGAATTAATAGTTGAGGTTCCCGTTAGTGCATAATTATTCGAAGGGAGGCTCAAGACGTTAACCAGCAGCTTGTTCGTATCCGATATTCGCATCGCATAGTTTCCACCCGTGCCTGAACCGCCGTAATTTTCGAGAATACTGTGTTGGGCATTCATTGCTGTACGCCGCACAAATGCGGCCAACGTCCAGGCGGTTGTTGGATTGATAGACGCGCTGTTCGGAACTTGGACATATTGAGTTGAACCATCGAACGAAAGGCAGAGATTTTTAAGGCCTTGAGTCCAAACTGGTCCTCCAATGGTTGTGCCGGTGTTGTTGTTTCCAGAAAAATCCAACACTGTCGTTCCGGAGCCTTCGTCAAATGCATAGCCCCCACCAAGCCCCGGAGGGACGGCTTGCACTTGAATTGAGACGGTTGCCGTGGGTGATTGCTGGTTGGACGAGTTGACAACGTGATATGTAAACGAGTCGGCTCCAGAATAGGAGTTAACCGGCGAATAGTTAAATGATCCGTTCGCGTTGAGGGCCAGCGTGCCATATTGGACGTTGCCGTCCAATACCGCCGTCAATGCATCGCCATTGACTCCAAAATCGTTGGCGAGCACGCCTGGTGCGGGAACTATGAGCGTCTGGTTTGGACTTGTACTGCACGTATCGTTTACCGCTACCGGTAGCGCCTGAGCGAGCGTTTGTATTTCCGCTAGCGGCAACGCTCGATTGTAGATGCGAACATCGTCGATTTTCCCTGTCCAATAATTACCTTGAGTGTTTCTGCCAATATACATTGGCATAGCAACATTCTGCACGGTTCCATCCCAAGACGGCGGCGTGAATGTCTCGGCAATGCCGTTGACATACATAGAAACAGTTTTTGCCGTTGGGCTGACCACGATCGCGACATGATTCCACCGATGAACCACAAGCTGCGTCGAACCTCGATAGATAGAGTCGTTTCCGTTTGCGTTTTTCAATCCGAAATATAACTTTTCATCGGTAAAAATACTGAGGTCGAATTGGTGATTGTTAGCTCCATCGTCCCACTTTGATACCACAACTCGTATCGTTGCATTTTCCCGATATATCCACGCCGCAATTGTGAAATCGCTTCCGCTCGCGTTTGGCGAGTTGTTCGCGATGACGAAGTCGTTTAGGCCGTCGAAGCTTAGCGCCCCATTTTTAATGCCTGTCGTCCACGCAGGTCCATTCGTAAGCGTTCCGTCGAATCCATTTCCCGACGAATCGTGCGCTATTGTTCCGCTGCCTTCGTCGAAAGTGTATTGCGCCACCGGCCCAGACGCGGCCCAAATCGAATTGGCTGACAAGAACAAAAGAACGGTGATTTTGCTCGCCACGCAGGAATATCGACGCATGATTTTTCTCCTCATTTCGCGGCCAGAGAGGCAAATTATAGACGTTATCTCGTCACTATGCACGGCTGAAAAACGGCAAATTCCACAAAAAACTAGCAAAATAATGACATTCGTCATTGCCACAACGCAAACTGTCTCTACGCGCGTGCCTTCCCTTTTCCGATGCGATAGGGGGAGGACGGATGGCCAGGAAAGCTGCGCTGAGCGCTCGCAAACGCATCAAACACGCCGACATCGTTCGCGGCTTCGCGACGCGGCTGCGTCAGCTTCGGCATTCTCGCGGCATGTCGCAGACCGAATTGGCGACGCGCGCGCAATTGCATTGGACGTATGTCGGGCGCCTGGAGCGCGGCGAAGCAACGCCTGGCATTGATCTTGTGGCGCGGCTGGCGGATGCACTTGGCTCGTCATTGGGGAAACTGCTCCCCGACAAAGCCGTCGATCCGTTGCCGCTTTTGCAGAAACAAGCGAAGGCAAGATTTGAACTGGTGCTGGGGCGCGGAAATGCGGCCTCGTTGAGCCTCTTGAACGCATTTCTCATGATGCTCGAAGAATCGGTGCGGCGCGGGCGATAAACGGGATCGCTCCTAATCCCGTTCATCTTCCATATTCTCTTCGGCGACTTAACGGTGGTCGCGGCGGCGAGCGCGGCGGAGGAAGGCGCGGCGGGCGGTCTGCGCATTCATTGGCGATGATTCCTCTCGATTCTGATTAACCCTGGCTGTTTCAACGATGCATCGTCGATGTTCAAAACTTGCCGGGCTGCGAATTGAGGGTGGGAGCGGGAATCGGCGCGAAGACCGGCAGCGCCGGTTCGCCGAAGAGTTGCTCGGATTTGCCAAGGTCGCCGTATATGCCGGGCGTCGTGCCTTTCTGGAACGACCATTGTTGAGTTTTCAATAATGCATCGCCCCAGCGCGTTCCACTCGCATTGGCGTTCTTCAACAACTGATTCATAAATTCCACGTGCGCGTCGGCGGTCACATACGTGGACGATGCAATCGATGCGGAGATGCCGCCTTGCGGCTGCGTCAGCGCTTGAATCGCGATGCTTTTGTAGTCGGATTCGTCCTTGGCCATCCAGTTGGCGGTGCACGTGGCTTGCAGGAATATTGTGTGTCCTGTCCACAGTTGAACTTTCTCGGTGTCGAGGATTCTCGGATCGTCTTTGCCCAGACGCAACGCGTTGCCGTGACCGGAATACAGCAGCACGTCCGCCGCGCCGTTGGCCGCGGTATTCAGCGCCGCGGTAATGTCCGCCGGATCGTTCGATGTTGTCCCTAGATAATTGCGCTGCCACGCCAGTTCCGGATGGGCCGACGACACACTGTCCAGGAGTGCTCCGAAGTCGCCGGCCGATGGGTCTGTTCGGTCCGCGACGGCATGTACTTTGATGTTTGAACTTGCGATTCCCTTGTACGAGAGAATGTGGTTGACGGCGCCGTTCAAGTCGCCGGTGTCATTGACGGGCAGGCGGCCGACAGCCACTTCCGGGTATCCGCGCCCCAGGTCGCCAAACATCGAATCCGATGTGGTCTGCGCCCAATTTGATGTCGAAACTAAGAAAGCGGGGCAAAGCGGGTCCACGTTTGCGCCGGAATAGTTTCTGTAGTCGTATGTCGTGCGGCCCAGCAGCAGCAGATACTTCGGACGCGTTGCGCGCACCGCCGCTTGAATCGCCGCAGGCCCGTAACGCCCGAATCCGTAGTAATCAAACACCTGCTCCTGATCGACGAACGATGTGCGAATGCCCTCCTTCGAGCGGCGCGCGAGCAGCGGCTGTATGCCGGCGCTGAACTGAGTCGGTCCCACCGCGAGATATTGATTGTTCGACGGCACGGGCTTGATCTGCCGCTTACTCACTGCCAAAGGCTGATTTTCCTGACCCACCGGCACAACCAAGTAATGTCCAGTCCCTCCACTCGCGGCAGTAAAACGCAGTTTGAATGTGCCGTCAGCTTGCGCCTGCGATTCGTAGGGCACGAGCGCGGCGCGGTCGGGATAGCGGGTATCCACAATCCACGCGTTGGCGCTGGCGCTTGTAAGCTCAAATAATTTCGTGGCCGCTGAAGCGTTGACGACTCCAACGGGCTTTGACGTATCCAATGCCCGCGTGTAATTCACCGTCATTGAGTGCAGGAATGAAATCTGACTGTCCACTCCGTCAAGTGCGGGCGTTACCAAGTCGATTTGATTGGCGCCATTCACAAGCACGCTTGCTGCGATTTCGAATGAAAGCTGCATCATCTTTCCGCCGCCGCTCCATTGGGTTTGCCCGACGGGCTGGCCGTTCACGAGAACTTGCAGCGCATGATCGGGCGTCGCGGTTTCCGATTGCGTCAAACTCCACACGTTGACAACCAGAGACGCCGCGCTGCCGTTGGCAAGCGGTGTGTCGATTGAAAAAGTTTGATCGGTGCCTTGTGTCAAATATTGGCCGGAGAACCACGGCGGGAAATCGTAGGGGCGGTAGTTGTAATCGTAATATACGTCGTGGTAACTGGCCGTTACCGACGCAGGCGACTCAGCGTAAACCGGTTGCGCGCTGGCAAACAATCCCGTCGCCGAAGAGAGGCGCCCCGCGGCCGTATTTCCAGGAATCGCGCGGAGAAAAAACGCATCTTTGTCCGTGTAATCGTCCTGATAGCCGGGTCCGAATAGAATCAGGCTGTCATTGGTGACGGCGAGCGCCGTCACGCTTCGGCCTTCGCGCTGAATCGAAACGTGGCGGATGTCGAATCCGACAGGCAGCGACGATTGCGGAACCCGCAACACGCCGGGCGTATCGTACACAACTTTCACCGCGTTGAAACTGGCCGTCCGATTCGGCGACGTTTGGGAGAACCAACGCGCCGCGGCGTTTGCGTTGAGCGTGGCGATGGGCTGTGTAGCCGCGCTTGAGACGGCAGCAGAACCATCGCCTGGCATTTCCGCGCGACAATAAGGTATCGCTCGTACGGTCGCCAGCATCTGTGTACGATCTTGCCGCTCCCTTGCGGTCGCGGTTGCTGCGAGCGCTGCGAATTTCGCGCTGTTCTTCTGGCCGCGCCGCTCTTGCGCCTCGGCCGCAATGCTCGCTTGCGCGGCGCCATCGCCATCGTCAGAAATCGAGCGGGAATTCGTCTCGCGCCAATCCAATTCAACCGGCCCGGCCAACTCCGTGTAGCTTTCGCGCACGCCGTCGAGACTAACGCTTTCAAGTTTATATTGGTACGCGCCCGGCGGCGCCCAATCGTACAGGCGATAAGTTTTTGAATCGGGATTTGTGGCACGACCGGCAATCAATGCGGCGTTGACGCGCGTCCAATCGTGCCCGCTCCCTTGCGGTCGCGGCTCGTCTTGCGGCGCGCTCAAACTTCGCCGGTAGACATTGAAGCCGGCGTTTTGGAATTCGGAAATCGCATTCCATGAGAGCAGGACGCCTGTGCCCTCAGTCCGCGCCGCGAATGAATCCAATCTTACCGGTGTGACGCCTGCGGGGTTGTTGATTTGAATAATCGACGACTGGCTGGGAATGCCATTGACGATGACCGTCAGCAGCGCATAGCCGGGATTGAGCGGAGCGACGGGCAGGGACGAGTAGCTGCTGGCAGTCCACGGATTCGCAGGATCGGGTCTGAGGTAACGCACTTGCTCGTTGGCGAGGCTTTGAAGCACGACGAACGGATTGTTGCTCGGCGAATTATTGGTTGCGCCGCCGGAGGCTTCCGAAATGCCGGTAAAGAGCGTGCCCGTAAGCGACATGGGGGTTTGCACAGTTAACGGCGACGTGGCGGAGGCGATGGTGGGGCGCCAAGCGGATTGGTATTGGAGGCCGTCGTCGGTGAGTTCCGTGCTGCTTAAAGCAGTTCCGTAGTTTCCGCCCGCAACGATCACTTGACCGCTTGTTAAAAGCGTCGTTGTATGGAGGATGCGCGGCGTCAATAGATTCCCCGCGGCAGACCATGCGTTTGTGGCAGGATCATAAATCTCCGCTCCGTTCGTAACTGACGCACCAGTCCATCCGCCCGCGATCAGGACTCTTCCACTCGCCAATAGTGTGGCGGTGTGTTGATACCGCCCGGCAGAGAGGCTTCCAGCGCTTGACCATGTGTTTGTCCCCGGATCGAATATCTCAGCAGTGCCCACAGCATTACTTGCGTCTCGCCCAGCAGCGATGAGTACTTTTCCGCTTGGTAATAGCGTCGCTGTTTGATATGCGCGCACTGATAAGAGATTGCCTGTGGCCGTCCAAGTATTTGCTACAGGATCGTAGATTTCGGCGGTATTTTGAATGCCAAAATTGCTCTTTCCTCCCGCGACCAAAACTCGTCCACTCGGGAGTAGTGTCGCCGAATGGTAAAAGCGCGGCACGGATAAGTTGGCGGCCGGAGTCCATGAATTCCCTCCAGGATCGTAAAGCATGGCGCTGTCGAGAACGTTGTTGCCGTCGATTCCTCCTGTGACTAGCACTTTTCCGCTGGGCAATAGAGTGGCGGTGTGAGTGTAACGTGTTCCAACATTTCCCGCTGCGGCCCACGTGCCAGATGCCGGGTCGTAAATTTCAGCAGTGCTCAAAACCGCGTTGCCATCAGTCCCGCCGGCGATCAGTACTTTACCATTGGATAGAAGTGTTGCGGTATGCAGTTCGCGTGGCGTGTTGAAGCTGCCAGTTGCAGTCCAGACTTTCGCCGTTGGGTCAAACAATTCCGCATTATTCAAATCGCCAAGGTTGTCGTTAAACCCACCGGCAACCAGGACTTTTCCGCTGGATAACAAGGTGGCCGTGTGAGCATCGCGTCCGGTGGTAAGGGTTGCTGTAGCGGTCCATGTGTTGGACGCCGAATCGTATAGTTCCGCGCTGCTCACGGGCAAGCCGGAGGTGCTAATTCCACCCACGACGAGCACTTTACCGCTGGGCAGCAGCGTCGCCGTTTGATTGTGGCGCGCTGCGTTGAGACTGCCAGCCGCGCTCCAGGTGTTGGTCGCGGGATCGTATACCTCCGCGCTGCTTAAATAGCCGGAATTGAATCCTCCCGCGACGAGCACTTTGCCGTTCGGCAACAGCGTCGCCGTGTGATCGAGGCGCGCGGTGCTGAGGCTGCCCGTTGTGCTCCACGTGTTGATGGCAGGATCGTACACTTCCGCGCTGCTCAAGTTGCCAGAATTACTCTGCCCTCCCGCAACGAGCACTTTGCCGCTGGGCATCAGCGTCGCCGTGTGATAGCCGCGGGTAGTGCTGAGGGTTCCAGCCGCGCTCCAAGAGCTGCTCGCTGGATCGTAGACATCCACGCTGCTCAATTTGCCGGAATTGCCCTGTCCACCCGCAACGAGCACTTTGCCGCTGGGCAACAGCGTCGCCGTGTGATAGGAGCGGAAATCGCTGAGGGTTCCCGCTGCGCTCCACGTGTTGCTGGCAGGATCGTACACTTCCGCGCTGCTCAAATTCAAGAACGATGTGCCATTAAATCCCCCAGCGACGAGGACTTTGCCGCTGGGCAACAGCGTCGCCGTGTGCGAATCGCGTCCGGTGGCGAGAGTTCCCGCCGCGCTCCACGTGTTGCTGACAGGATCGTACACTTCCGCGCTGCTCAAAGCGCCGGATTTGCTATTGTATCCTCCGACGACGAGCACTTTGCCGCTGGGCAGCAGCGTCGATGTATGATAGCCGCGGGCGGTAATAAGGCTTCCCGCGGCGGTCCACGTGTTGCTAGCCGAATCGTACACTTCCGCGCTTTGCAAATATGTGCCATTGTATCCGCCCGCGACGAGCACTTTGCCGCTGGAAAGCAATGTTGCCGTCTGATACGCGCGCGCCGTGGTCATCGACGCCACCGTCGTGAAAGTCCCCGGCGCAGCCTGAATCACCGGCAGCGTATACGTCGTCGAACCCGTCGCCCCGCCGGAATCCGTGGCCGTGACCGTGAACGTGTACGTTCCCAATGCGGTCGGCGTGCCGTTGAGAATGCCGGTGGCGTCGTCAAACATCATGCCCGGCGGAAACGTGCCGGTGTGGCTGAGAGTTAGCGGGGCCGAGCCGCCGGAGGCGGTGATGGTTTGGCTGTAGCCGGGTTGATTGAGCGTGGCGCTGGGAAGAGAAGAAGGGCTGACTGTGACGGGAACGGCAAAGACCCACGACGCGCCGCTGTCGAAGTTGTCGTAATGCCCCCCAAGCACGGCGGTGCTTGCGTCTGCCGAAATTGCTATAGAGACAGCTTGAAAAGCGGCACCAGCGGCCCCTGTGCCAACAAGTTTGTTTCCCAGTTGCGTCCAAACGCCCCCACCCTCTGTAAATACCCACGCGGCGCCGGTATCGGAATCATCTCTTTGACCGCCAATGAGTGCGGTATCGCCACTTGCCGAGAGCGATACGCTCGTGCCTTGCCAGCTCGAGCCGACGCCCCCTGCGCCAACAAGTTTACTCCCTTGCTGCGTCCAAACACCAGCGCTGCGGGTAAACACCCATGTGGCTCCTACTTCGTTGTTATCAGCAAAGCCTCCGACAAGAGCGGTGTTTCCATCCGCCGAAAGCGATACAGACTGCCCTTGATATGCAAATCCAATTGCGCCGGTTCCAACAAGCTTGCCGCCTTGTTGCGTCCATACCCCTCCACTACGCGTAAATACCCACGCAGCCCCAATGCCGCCGCTGTCAGAGTATCCCCCAATCAAGGCCGTATTGCTGTCTGCCGACAACGAGACGGAAACGCCTTGGAACGAAAACGAGCCGCCGACCGCAGTTCCCACGAGTTTACTACCTTGCTGCGTCCAAACGCCGCCGCTTCGCGTAAACACCCACGTTGCACCGATACTACTGTTGTCAGCAGGCCCGCCGATTAGAGCTGTGTTCCCGTCCGAAGACAACGCCACAGACTCGCCTTGTTGTGAGGCACCGGTTCCTCCAGTGCCAACGAGTTTACCTCCTTGCTGCGTCCATACCCCGCCATTGCGCGTAAATACCCAGGTCGCGCCGATGAAGTCGTTATCGCCGTAACCACTAATTAGCGCTGTATTTCCATCCGCAGAGAGCGAAACCGACGAGCCTTGAGCCGGAAAACCGATCCCCCCGGTTCCAACTAGTTTTCCGCCTTGCTGTGTCCACACACCGCCGTTCCGCGTAAAAACCCAAGCAGCACCGATTGACTGCGCACCGCCATTATTGTCCGCGTTTCCTCCGATCAAGACGGTATTCCCATCGGCCGAAACCGCCACAGAGCATCCCTGCTGCGCGCTGCCAGCATTGCCTGTTCCCACGAGCTTCGCACCCTGCTGCGCAAACTGTGCGTGCGCCGGCACAGCCAATCCCGCGAGGATCAGCATGAGTGCTAAGTTGTTAATCGTTCGCATGGTTTGACTTCCTGCGCGCGTTGTAGATTACCCCAAACTGCGCGTGGCTACTGGTATGTCTTACAATAAAAACCTCGCGGGGATCGCGGGGCGGTCTGATTCAGGAACGCGCACGAACCTTCCTTACCTGTTCTCATTTCTCAATCGCCGAACGCAGGAATTGCTTCAGCGGCTCCACAGGTAGCGCGAACCCCACTCCCTCCAAGGGCATGGCTTTCAATTGCACCATCCCGATCACATTGGCGCTGGCATCAAACACGGGACTCCCGCTTGAACCGTGATTGACCGACGCGCTGGTCTGGATGTAGTCTTTTCCGGCCACGCTCCGCTTGGACGTGCTGACGACGCCTTGCGTAAGCGTGTTTTCGAACACGGTCCCTTCCGCGCCCGGATTTCCAATGATGCAAACGCTCTCGCCCGCTTCGGCTTCGCGCGCGCCGAAGCGCACGGCTCGTACTTTCCCTTTGACTTGAACTTGCAGCAGCGCCAGATCGTTGTCGCGGTCGATCTTCAACACGGTCACTTCCTTTGACTTGAGCACCTTCTTGTCGGAATCGCTCGCGTACTGAATTTCCACTGTTCCGAGAACGGGAAGCGCGTGGGCACACGTCAGCAAAAGCCCGCTGCTGCCGACGAAAAAGCCGGTCGCGCTGCGATCGTCCGAACGGATGAGCGCGACACTGGATTGAAATTCACGGGCGATATCCTTCAATTCCATTTTGCCCGACGCCGGCTTGGACTTCAGCACATCGAAATCCTCAAGCTTGAGTTTTGGCGTCATTTCATTGAGGCCCGTGCGTTTGATGGGCTGGATAGCGTTTCGCGGCGCGCTCAGCGCCTTGAGTTCCTTCTCGTCCAACACCAGCGGGAAGGCGCGAACCACATGGCGGTCTTTGGCGTCCTGGTAACTGACCAACAAATGCCTTCCGCCGGGACTGAAAAGAAGCTGCCGGATTTCGTGCGTCTTCTTTTCGATCTGGCGGTCCACCCGGTTCTCCAGTTTCTCGCGGTTGTCGCGGTTGTAGATGTGAAATGCATCCGTCGCGCTGCACGCCACGAGCGGAAGCACCGGATGGTAGGCCACATTCCGCGGGCATTCACCCACGTCATAGGCGGCATGAGCGAGACGAATATCCTCCGGGTCGAACGCCGGAACCGTATAACCATTGAACCCGGCCGCTCCGGCTCGATAGCCTCCGCCAGCAACGTAGGAAACCGATTTGCCGTCAGGCGAAATGCGCAGGGCCTGGCCGTTTGCGCCGGGCGATTTGTTGATTTGTTGCAGCTTCGGTTTGCCCGCGGATACGTCGTAACACATCAATACGTCGATGTTGATGTTGTCGCCATACGTGCCGATAGGCCCCCATTGGTCAACCAGAGTTGTGCTGTTGTTGATGAACTCTTTGGTGGACGTATAAATCCAGCGCCCGTTGGGATGAATGACCACCCATTGGCCATACGCATCCGGAAACACCGAAACGGCGCCGGTCTTCTCGTTCACGGCGGCGAGATGTTGTGCCAGGATTCTCTGTTCCTGGGGTGCGGATGGATCGACCAGCGTGACCCAGCAGGTGTCGCTTCCAGGGTCGAGCGCCATGTCGTACGTGCCGTTGCATTTGAGATCGATGCTTTTAATCCGCTCACCGCTTTTTTTGTTCAGGAAGTCCAGCGTTCGGTCGGAAAGCCCGACAAAATAATCCGGACGCTCAAGAATTCTTGCGTACTTTCTTTCAAAGCTCACGTGAGCGGTGACGAGTAATCCGTCGGCGTCCAGAACGCGCAGTTCCTTGCCATCAAGAAGCAACATGTTTGCCGCTCCCAATCCGTATTCCAAACGCGGCTCGGGCGAGTTTACGATCTGCACGCCAAGGTCGGCGACGCGGCCAAGGTCGCCGCCTGCGCGTTTCACCAAATCCTCGCTGATCACCTCAGTGGAAATTCGGAGAAAGCTGACGTTCTCGCCGATGGTGGCTCTGATCTTGATGCTCTGTACGCCGACATCGTTTGCGCCGGGCGTCCATGTCAATACGCCCTGAGCGGATATTTTAATACCCAGCGGTCCCGCCATAACGTCGAACTTTCCATCGACTTTGTAGGCGTACAGCCGGTATTCAAACAATTTGCCGCTGCTGATTTTCGCGGGAAAGTTTTCGGCGCCGGCGACAGGTCTGGGCGGACTCTCCGTCCCAGGTGTCTGCACGGGCGCGCCTGGAAATGCCGGCATTTTTGCAAACGCAAAGCCCTGAAAATTCAGCGCCGGCATGTAAATGCACAGTTCATTATCCAGGGTAACCGCCATCGGGTCGGCGAGAATATTGCCGATTCTATCGCGATGGGATGCAAAGCTAAGTTCTTTCGGGACCACAATTTTCCGCGAACCAACGAGCTCCAGCGTCGCGTCGGCACGGCGGGCCTCCCAGTTGCCCTCCTTCTGCTGAAACACATAGGCCAGCGGGCGCGTCAGGTCGAAAGTCACTGCGGTTCCAAGCACTTTGAGCGGCATTGGAGGAAATCCGGAATATACCGCGCCGCCGCCGTACCACAGCGCGTTGTCATAGGCTTGTCTGAGCCACGGAGTGTCTCTGTGTTCCCCGCGCGCTCCACGCATTCCAGAATCGTCCATGTACTTCGGAAAATCGAAATCGGTCACCGTTCCCGAAGGGCTGTGGTCCCACATGCTCTGACAGATCAAATTTTCTCCGTTGTAGCTCAGCGTCGCGGCGGACAAGCTTGGAAACACTCTGGATTTCTTAAACGTGTCCTTTGCGAGATCGACCAGGTAAGGCACATCGACGTTGGTCACGACCACCTGCTGCTTGTAGTATTTTCCTTGCGGCGCGGTGATGTAGCGTGTCTCCGGAGAGCCTGACAAGACTTCGTTTTCAAGCTTCCACGTTTTCGTTGAATATACGCTGATGACGCCCTTTCCATAATTCACAACCAAAAGCTGGTTGCCTCGCACGATGAGGTGAATGGGCATCGGCGTTTCGATCGTCTTGATCTTTTCGCCTGTTTTTGTATCAAGGACGGATACCGTGTTGCTTTTGCATAATCCGACGATCAACTGCGCGCCGTCTTCGGTGAAACAGGCCGTGGTGTACGGCGCGCCCACGTCGATGAGTTTGAATTCGACAGCGTCCTCGCCTGCCGCGGCGGCGAGCATCAAAGAAGACGACAGTGCGATCGCACAGCCAAGATTTCGCATGAGAGGAATCCTCCTTCGCCGGAAAAGTGTGAGAACCTGATACAGCGTACTTAGCGTGAACCCCGCCAGTGTTTGGGCCGCTTGGCACCTGCCATGAGAGTTTACTCATCGGCTTGGCGGTGTACATTGTTAAAATCGGCGACACTCCGGTGGCGCGGCGGAACCAGTTTGGCGGCGGGGGTCGTGTCGGGAGCGATCGATTCGTTCCTGATTGAGTGCACGCTGCCGACCGGCAGATTCACGAACGCGCCGGGGCGCGCCAGGAGGCGTACCTGCCGCCCGTCTGCTCGCTCGACACCAGAATCGTATAGAGTTCGCCGGTGGCGGACATTCGGCGGGGCGGTGTGTGGGTGGATGAATGGATTGGTCTCGCGAGGGTGCGGGTTTCAGTTTCGGTTAAGACGTTTCGTGGACGTCGCCGGAATTCTCAACAATTTCGTGCGTGTCCCCGACACTCACGCCCCCAATACTCCACTTCGCACCTATATTCCTCATTGCTTTCCTGAAGCGCTTTGAGGAATTCCCTCTTTGAATTTTATTCTATAGTCGATTGTTGCATGTCCAAGATAGCTGTTGTTGTCCAGCACAATTACCACGGGTATGTTAAGCCCGGTCGCATTGGAATTCTGGCTCAAGCCGAGCGTCTCGAATTTCGTGAACAGGGTCTCTCTGTTCAGCGAAAATACAAATCTCGCCATGGCACCGGTCCTGCCCCTCAGGGCGAACGCCTTGTCGGCCGTCGCACGGTTTGCCAAAAGCACTGCGTTGTAATCCAGGTCGCCCACAATAACTCGGACGGCTTTTCCCACTGGAACGAACGCTGCCGGCAATGCAATTCTACCGGAAATATTGATGCTGTCTCCGGAGCTTTTAACGAAGTTGAACGCAACTTTAAACTTGTCAACGGTTGCGGCTCCATTCGCCCCACTTACCGTGACACTGATACTTGAAGACACCGAAGCTGCGCCATTCGAGACGACCAGCGTCACCAGGTAAGTTCCCGCCGCTGCAAATGTTTTTGTTACACTCGCCCCAGACCCAAATGTTCCGTCGCCCCACACCCAAAAATAAGACAACGGATTGCCGTCGGCGTCCGTCGCCACGGCATTGAAGGTCACAGGCACGCCAGCGGTCAGCATGTTAGTACTTGCGGACGGTCCGGAGACAATAACAGGAACGCTCGGCTCAATCGTCAAAACGCCAGTCTCGACGGTAACTTCGTAATTTCCCAATTTGTTGGCTGGGTCAACCAATGTCGCTGTGATTGGATATTGCCCGACATCGCTTTCTGTTGTTGCGGGCGTTGAGTACACGGCGCTGATATCGTCATTGTTCTTTATGCCTGAAATGACGCCCACCAGTGGCGGGTTTGGCGCGCCATGCAGCTTGGTGGCATTTGCAGGCGCAACGACGAGATCTGCCTGGGTTACGGAGAGAACTCCATTTGCGGACGTGACTGAGTAGTTGCCCAGTTTCCCGTTAGGATCAGCGAGCTGCGGAATAATGGAATAGCTTCCAACATCGCTTTGTGCGTCGGCTCCCGTCGCGAAAGCGGCCACTATGCTATCGCCTGGCTCGACGCCAGTGATTGTGCCGGTAAATGCCGGGTTATCCGAGCCATATTGCCGCGTGGCATTGTTTGCCGCAACGGTTAGCACCGCCTTTCCGATTATGAGTTGCTGCGTCGTGTCCGCGCTGTTTTGTTCGGGCGATACACCATTATAGGTAGCCGCGACGCTGTAGCTGCCCGCGGGTGTCCCCGCCGGCACGCTGTACGTTACAGCGCCGGTCGCCCCGTTAGTCAGCGTTCGAGACGTAACGGCGTCTCCAATGTTGGCGTTGCCACTCTTGATTTGAAACGTCACAGCGCCCGAATTCACTCCTCCAGCTTGTGACAACACCGTGGCGCTGAGAGTTATGTTCTGTGCCGTGGATTTATACGTTATCGGCGAAACGGCCGCCGCCGTGGTCGTCGTGGATGTCCCAATCGGCAAAATAGTCAACATGCCGTCTGATTTTGTAACTGTGTAATTGTCCGTATAGGGCTCCACGTCTGGATCGTTGTTTAAATCCAGCACAGTCGTCACAATCGGATAAT
>Ga0209579_10001705_pt1 | contig 17718 bp, 17 predicted proteins | sample Coa_R1_2_FD_187152 | JGI IMG/M metagenome (GOLD analysis project Ga0209579, IMG submission 187152) | Surface soil microbial communities from Centralia Pennsylvania, which are recovering from an underground coalmine fire - Coalmine... | ecosystem: Environmental > Terrestrial > Soil >... | reverse complement strand
TGTACCCAGTGTTTGGGTGGCTGCTCAGTCCCATGATTGCCAGTGCGGCGATGAGCTTCAGCTCGGTTTCGGTAATTGCGAATGCGCTGCGCCTGCGGTCGTTGAAGCTTTAGCGAGACTACTTTTTGGTTTTCAGGAACGTGCCTTTGTCCAGTTCGCGGAACGCCTGCTGCAGCTCTTCCTGCGTATTCATGACGATTGGCCCGTACCAAGCCACCGGCTCTTCCAGCGGTTTGCCAGACACCAACAAAAAGCGAACCCCATCGTCGCCGGCTTGCACCACCACTTCATCGCCTCGATCGAAAAGCACCAGCGAACGGTTGTCGGCTTCCGAAGGCGGAGCGGTATCGAGCCAGCCTACCGGCTCTGTCGGTACAGCCAGGGGATCCGACGCGTTGCAAAACTTGCCAGAGCCTGCAAAAACATAGGCGAAGGCATGGCGCGTCGTTCCAACGGGCAAAGCTTTGCGGCGGCCCGGCGCCACTGAAACATCCAGATACACCGGCTCGGCGGCGATGCCGTCAACCGGGCCGCTCTTGCCCCAGAAATTTCCGCAAATCACCCGCACATGAGTGCCATCGTCATCGGTAATCTGCGGAATTTCGCTCGATTGCACTTCCTGATAGCGAGGTGGCGTCATCTTCAGTGCCGACGGCAAGTTTGCCCACAACTGGAAGCCATGCATGCGGCCAGCGGCGTCGCCCTTGGGCATTTCCTGGTGAATGATACCGCTGCCGGCGGTCATCCACTGCACGTCGCCGGGCGAAATCGCGCCGTGGTTGCCGATACTGTCGCCGTGCTCGACCGTTCCTGCCAAAACATAAGTGATGGTTTCAATCCCGCGATGCGGATGCCACGGGAAACCCTTGAGGTAATCTTCAGGCACATCATTCCGGAAATCATCCAGCAGCAGGAAGGGATCAAAATCCGTGGTGTTACCGAAACCGAAGGCGCGCCGCAGGTGCACCCCCGCGCCCTCCATGGTGGGCTTTGATTTGATCAGCCGCTTCACCGGTCGAATGGACATACATGCCTCCCGCTGAACCTAAAAACAAAATCTAGCACACTCGGCGAATTTCTCTGCAGCGCTTCGAATCCGTTATAAAATCCCGCCCGCGCTCGTAGCGCTGCATCGGGCGCACATGTGAGGTTGAGATGCGAAACAAAGTCACAGTGATACAAGAATTCCGCTGGGCTGCCGCAGTTGCGCTTCTTTGTGCCAGTATTGCCGCCGCGCCAGTGCCGCTCCGCGCACAGGAATTGCAGTCCGCTAAGCCGGAAACCGTCGGCTTGTCCTCCGAGCGGCTCGAACGCATCACGGCTAAAGTGCAGCAGAGCATTGACGACAAGCGCATCGCCGGGGCCGTCACGCTGGTTGCTCGGCACGGCAAAGTCGTCTTTTTCAAGTCGCAAGGCGCTCTCGACCGCGAAGCCAACAAGCCCATGCGCAACGACGCGATCTTTCGGATCTGCTCGATGACCAAGGCCATCACCAGCACCGCGGTCATGCAGCTCTATGAAGAGGGCCGCTTCCTGTTGGAAGATCCCATCTCCAAATATTTGCCGGAGTTCAAAAATCCCAAAGTGCTGGTTCAACCAACCAACGGAGGGGCGTCTTACACCATTCCCGCGGGGCGCGAGATCACCATCCGCGATCTGCTCACGCACACCTCCGGCCTTACGTATGACTGGAATGAGGTGCTGGGTGAGCGCTACAAAGAAGGTGGCGTAGCGAGCGGCCTGCTGCAGTACGACGGCACCATCGAAGACAACGTGAAGCGGCTGGCCGCCCAGCCACTGCTCTTCAGTCCCGGCACACGCTGGGAATATAGCCTCGGGGTGGACGTTCTCGGCCGCCTGGTCGAAGTCGTTTCCGGTATGCCGCTCGATCAATATTTCCGCACGCGCATTTTTGAGCCGCTGGGCATGAAGGACACCTATTTTTTTCTGCCCGACAATAAGGTGGACCGCCTCGCCGTCGCCTATACCTACTATCCCGACAAGGGCCTGCAGCGCTTTCCCGACGCACCGATCGTCGAAGGACCGTTTCGTTATGCTGCGGACTATCCCTATCGCGGGGCGAAAAAGCTTTTTTCTGGTGGCGCCGGCCTGAATTCCACCGCGGCCGATTACTACCGTTTCTGCCAGATGTTTCTGCAGGGAGGAAAGTGGGGCGACGTCCGTCTGCTGAGCCGCAAGTCGGTGGAGCTAATGACCCACGATCAGCTCGGCCGCATCAGTGACGATCAGGCCTTTGGGCTCGGTTTTGGCATTGACGGTATAAAGACGCCTCTGCACGAACTTGGCTCCGTAGGTTCCTACAGTTGGGGCGGCTTTTTCTATACCGCGTTTTCCATTGATCCCAAAGAAGACATGATCGTCATCTTTATGGGCCAACTCCATCCGACTGGCGACCTCGAACTCGATCGCCAGGTGCACGAACTGGCCTACCAGGCCATCATGGATTGACAGGGATGAAACGAACCGCGAACTATTACTTTTCCTGATTTCGGTGCAACGACCGCGCGCGTCGTTTCATCCATCTTGGCAGGCCTGGCCAACACTCCGCAGAAAGGGGCGCACTTATGCAACCGCGCATTGATTACCGCAAATTTGCCCAGGAGCCTGTAAAATTCCTTTACGAAATCGAAAAATATCTGGCGGCCAGCGGCCTGGATCCGAAACTCCTGCATCTCATTAAAATGCGCGCCTCACAAATTAATGGCTGCGCCTTTTGCCTGGACATGCATTCGCTGGACGCCCGCGCCGCCGGCGAAACCGAGCAGCGTCTGTACACGCTCGATGCCTGGCGTGAAACGCCCTTCTTCTCGGAGCGCGAACGCGCAGCGTTGGCCTGGGCCGAAGCCGTTACCCGCGTCAGCGAAACCCATGTTCCCGACGAAATTTTTGAGGAAGTCAAGAAGCAGTTCAGCGAAAAGGAAATTGTGGATTTGACCCTGGCGCTCGGCATGATCAACCTCTGGAACCGTATCGCCATTTCTTTGCGCGCCGTTCCCGGCCACTACCGCCCGCCGAAAGCCTCGTCGTCGGCTTCGTAAATTTCCCCGGACGGAAAATTATTTCCCTGGCGTACCTGTAAAGCCAGACGGCTGTCCCAAAACTGTTCGACCGGCCAGATGCCATCGACATCCCCGCCAGCTACCCTCAGCGCGTCGAAATTCTCCCAAAGCGTTGAACGAGTCATGGGGTAACTATGCGCATTTGCAATATTTTACCGGCTATTCTGGCGCTTACGGCAATGCCTGTTGTAGCGGCAGCTCAAGAGCCCACGGTCGCTCAGGTTGTGGACAAAATCATTGCGCAAGAACAAGCCGAAGTGCAGAGCCTGCGGGGCTATTCACCGCTGGTGGAAACCTACATCCAGTTCGTCCGCCCCGATAAGGAGCTCGGCGCTGTTCCTGACGGCGACCGCTATTTTCTCGGTCGCGCCGAGCTGGCGAAAGGCGTTGAGCTGGAGCCGCTCATCAATGGCCCCAGCGGCTTCGGCAAACAAAAAATCCTTAACACCCTCGGCAGTTTTTTTTCGACCGAATTTCTCCCAGGCGGTTTTCTGCAGATGATCTATCTCGATACCGACGGCTTTGACCGACAGCACTACAAATTCACCTACGGCGGCCGCGAATTCCTCGGCGAAGTGCGCTGCCTGATTTTTGACGTCGATCCACTGCCAAACAGCGGCAAAGGCCGCTTCTCCGGCCGCATCTGGGTGGAAGACCGGGACTACCACGTCGTGCGTTTCAATGGCGCCTACGGCGGCTCCTCCAAGAGCAGCTATTACTTCAACTTCGACAGTTGGCGGGTCAACTCCAGCAAGAATGAATGGTTGCCGGCGTACGTGTACAGCGAGGAAGGCAACGTTGAGTACGGTCTCGCGAGACACGCGGCATCTCGGGCCTTCAAGGCACAGACGCGTCTGTGGGGCTACGACCTGAATCGGCCGCAAGAAGAGCAGATGCTCGGCAGCATTTCCATCGAAGCTCCCAAAATCAACGACCAGGCACAAAAGGGAAATGGCTATTCGCCGCTGCAGGCTCGCCGCGCCTGGGGACGCCTGGCAGAAGACAACGTCGCCGCAAAAATGCAGGCCACCGGGCTGCTCGCGCCTTACGGCGACGTGGACCGCGTCCTCGAAACCGTGATTAACAATCTGGAAGTCACCAGCGAGCTCGACATCCAGCCCGAAGTGCGCTGCCGCGTGCTGATGACCTCCACGCTCGAGTCCTTCACCATTGGCCACACCATTGTGGTCAGCCGAGGGCTGATCGATGTTTTGCCCGATGAGGCCAGCCTCGCCGCGGTTCTCGCCCACGAATTGGCTCACGTTACTCTCGGCCACCGCATGGACACGCAGTTCGCCTTTTTCAATCGGACACGCTTCGACGAAAAAGAAACATTCCATCATTTCGGCTTCGCGCGGAGCCCTGAAGAAGAAGACGCCGCCAACAAAAAGGGAATCGAACTGCTGAAGAAGTCCCCTTATCGCGACCAGTCGGGAACCGCTCAGGCCTTTTTCGTTGCGCTGCAACGTCGGGCCAAGGAAATTCCCAACCTCATCAGCCCGCATCTGGGCGATCGCGTCCCGCAAAACTGGGGCGTATTGGCCGCCAGTGCCGCGCCCGTGCCCGATAAGCCGGGAGCGCCGGTATTCGCGGCGCTTCCTCTCGGAGGCCGCATCAAGGTCGAGCCCTGGAACGATCAGCTCACGCTCTTGAAGCCGCAAGCCGAAGGCGGCACCATCGCGGAATACGAAAAGATGCCCTTCGAGGTCGGGCCTTTTCTGGTTTACCTGACGCGCCAGGAAAACACCGCAAACAATGCCTCCAAGACCCCAATTATTAAAGCGGCCGTGGACGAACCAGCCGACCCTGATCACCAGTAGCACTCGCGCCTTTGCAGCGCGGACACGCTACAATGGGCAGCCCGGATTCCTTGCTAACGATTCTTCCGGGCTGCCCTCATGCGCACGTTTTTAATTGACACGGACACCGCCTCCGACGACGCTGTCGCGCTCATCATGGCGTTGCGCTGTCCTCAGATTCGCGTGGCCGCCATCACCGTGGTTGCCGGCAATGTTCCAGTTACCCAGGCCACGAGCAACGCACTCTTTACCGCGGAACTCTGCGGCTCCGATGTTCCGGTTTACACAGGCGCCGCGGGTCCGCTTGTACGCAAACTCAATCTTGCCGATTGGTTTCACGGCAACGATGGCCTTGGGGACCACGGTTACGCGCCCGCGAAAAAGCGCGCCGAATCCGCGCATGCGGTGGACATCATTCTTGAAACCGTTCGCGGCAATCCCGGCCTTGAAATCGTGACGCTTGGCCCTCTCACCAATATCGCCACGGCGCTGCTGCGCGAACCCAGTCTCGCCGCTAACGTGAGGCGCTGCGTCATTATGGGCGGCGCGCCCTGCTGCATTGGCAACGTTACCCCCGCCGCCGAATTCAATATCTGGGTCGATCCCGAAGCGGCCCGCGTCGTTTTTCGTTCCGGCATGCCTATCGAAATGGTCGGTTGGCATCTCTGCAGGGGCGAAGCGGTGCTTGATCAGAGCGACATTGATCGCGTCCTCGCGCTTGCCAATCCCCTTGCCGAGTTCGTCATCCGCTGCAACAGCATCGCCGCCGACTCGCTGTTTCGCCAGACTGGTGAGGTGGGCATCTGTCTACCCGATCCCGTCTGCATGGGCATTGCTCTGGATCCCGCTCTTTGCGCTTCTTCCACCAGCCATTACATCGAAATCGAAACTCATAGCGAGCTCACTCGTGGAATGACCCTCGTCGATCAATTGAACGTCGCCGGGGATCCCCGCAATCGCGATATCTGGGCGGAAACCATCGCCCGCCAGCCCGGCCGCGTCCATGTTTGTTGGACGCTTGATGTCCCACGATGGAAGCAGCTGCTCTTTTCTTCACTCGCCTGATTCCCACTTTCGCGCCGGTTCACGCGCCCTGCCTGGCTGACCAAATAACATCGCCTTGCTCCGTGACGTAACTTCACCACCGCGCATCTCAAGCTCCAGCCCACCACCACGGGCCTACATCTGCAAACGAGGTGAAGCATGATCCCTTATGGCGGCAAAGGGTTGGCCGATGCGTTCCGCACCGTCCGCAAGAACACTATTCAGGTCGCTGAAGACATCCCCGAATCGAAATATGAATTCGTCTCTGCGCCCGGCGTGCGGCCCGTGAACAAGACACTCGCTCACATCGCCATCTCCACGCGCATCTGGGAAGATGTGCACAAGAAGAAGCTCACCACACTCGCGGGTCTGAACTTTGCGGGTCTCATGGAAGAATTCAACGCCGAAGAAAACAAGCCCCGCTCCAAAGCCGAAATCGTTGCGCTATTGCGCTCCAGGGGCGAAGAGTTCGCTGCATGGCTCGAAACCCTCACGCCCGAATTCCTCTCCGAAACCGTGACCGAGCCCGACGGCAAGACCGCAAAGACTCGTTTCGAGCGCCTGCTCAGCGCCAAAGAACACGAAATGCATCACCGCGCCCAGCTCATGCTGATCGAACGCCAGCTCGGCATCGTGCCCCATCTCACACGCCAGTTCCAGGAACGCATGGCCCAGATGCGCCAACAGCAAGAACAGCAGCGCACCGCCAAAGCCTGATCGCTGTTCGCAAAATCCAAAGTCCTGAACTTCTCGGCCGGCGCGAGCCCCGCGAGCCCCGTCTTGTCTTGTGCTGGCCGGTGCAACGCAGCTAAAATGCGCCGCCGAATGGTTCAGGGGCCAACTATGACCATCTCCAGACGCCGCGCAGTTGCCATTCTCGCGGGCGCCGTTCCTGCTCTACACTCGGCGGCAAGAGCCGCCGGCGCCCAAAACGCCTCGCCGCAATCACAGATTGCCACCGGCCCGTTCCAGCAAACCACCAAATCTCTTTCCGCCTACGAAGTTCCCAAATGGTTTCGTGACGCCAAGTTCGGCATCTGGGCGCATTGGGGTCCGCAATCTTCGGTCGAAGCCGGCGATTGGTACGCCCGCAACATGTACATTCAAAGCGAGCCGCAACACAAATATCATCTCGACCATTACGGCCACCCCTCCAAATTCGGCTACAAAGACCTGATCCCGCTTTGGAAAGGCGCGCAGTTCGATCCCGACCATCTCATGGGCCTTTACCAGAAAGCTGGCGCCAAATATTTCATGAGCATGGGTGTCCACCACGACAACTTCGATATGTGGAACTCGCGGCACAATCCGTGGAACGCTGCCAACATGGGCATCCAGAAAGATGTTGTCGGCCTGTGGGGCAAAGCCGCACGCGACCGCGGCCTGAGATTTGGCGTCAGCGACCATCTCTGGATCAGCTACAAGTGGTGGGCCGTCAGCCATCTCTCCGATTCTTCCGGCCCGCTCGCTAACGTTCCCTACGACGGTGCCAATCCCCAGTACGAAAACCTCTACCACCACATCGAGGACCCCAACGTCCTCAAAATCAAATTCGAGTGGGACGACCAATTCATCCCCTCCTCGTGGAAGGAGCAGTGGTTCCTGCGCATCAAGGATCTCGTGGACAATTACCAGCCCGACCTTCTCTACTCCGACGGCCCTCTTCCCTTTGGAGATTGGGGACTCAGCCTCCTGGCCAATTTTTACAATTCCAACGCCGCGCGCCACTCGGGCACGGTCGAAGCCGTGTACACCAGCAAGCGCCATGAAGATTCTGATGCCGGCCTTTGCGTCCTTGATCGCGAACGCGGCGTTCAGGAAGATATCTGGCCTCACCCCTGGCAGACCGACACCTGTATCGGCGACTGGCATTACAAGCGCGGCATCACCTACAAAACTCCCAAAACCGTCGTTGACCTCCTCGTGGACATCGTCAGCAAAAACGGCAACCTCATGCTCAATTTCCCTTTGCCCAATTCCGGCATGCTCGACGACCAGGAACTCTCCGTCCTCTCCGGCATCACCGACTGGATGAGCGTCAACAGCGATGCCATCTACGCCACTCGTCCCTGGAAAATTTCCGGCCAGACCGGCCCGCTCGCTCCCTCTTCGCAGGAGGTCAGCTTCAACGAGGACAAACGCCGCGCGCTCACCGCCGCCGACGTCCGCTTCACCAAAAGAGGCGAAACGCTCTACGCCTTCGTCATGGGCTGGCCGGAAAAGCAGGCCGTCATTCCACAACTCGCCGCCAACAGCCCGCATACTCCCGGGAAAATTGAAAACATCGCGCTCCTCGGCTACTCCGGCAAATTAAGATGGACCCGAGACGACTCGGCTCTGAAAATTTCTCTGCCGGAAAACAAACCCTGCGACCACGCCATTGCCTTCCGCATCTCCGGCGCAGGCTTGGTGTGATCCTTCCCCCGCCAATGTTGTGCAGAGCGTTGGCCCTGTTTTTCTTCCTCTGCCTCTTCCTCTTGCACTTTCCTTCCGCACAGGACTACCCTAACCGCATCTCTCCAATTCGCCTCCAGCGGCGAACCGGGAGGAATCATGCAGCCTCGCTTCAGCGCTCTCGTCATCACCTCAATCGCAGCACTTGCGCTTACCCACATTGCCTCCGAGCCGCCCAGGTCCGCTGCCACCGTCGCCGACCTCCATGTCACCATTCGCGAATGGGACATTCCCAGCAAAGGCGGCCACCCGCACGACCCCGCCGTGGGTCCCGACGGCTCGCTTTGGTTCACCGAGCAAATGGTCAGCAAACTCGGCCGCCTCGATCCCAAAACCGGCGAAATGAAAGAGTTCCCGCTCAAGGGCCCCAATGACGGCCCGCACGGTCTCGTCGCCGACCGCGACGGCAACATCTGGTACACCGGCAACTTCGCCGCTTACATCGGCAAGCTCAATCCGCGCACCGGCGAAGTCACCCAGTACAAAATGCCCGATCCCAAAGCCGAAGATCCCCACACCGCCGTCTTCGATTCCCACGGCATTTTGTGGTTCACGGTGCAGGTCGGCAATTTCGTTGGCCGCCTCGATCCGCAAACCGGCAAAATCGAGTTGAAGCAACCTCCCACTGCCAACTCCCACCCTTACGGCATCGCCGTCAACAGCAAAGGAATTCCGTTTTTTTGCGAATTCAATTCCAACAAGATGGCCAGCGTCAATCCGCAAACTATGCAGATTACCGAATATTCGTTGCCCTTCGCTGCGCGCCCGCGCCGTATGGCCATCGCCGCCGATGACTCCATCTATTTCACCGACTTTGAGGGTGGCAACCTCGGCCATCTCGATCCTGTCAGCGGAGCCGTCAAAATGTGGCCTTCTCCCGGCGGGCCCAAGTCGCAGCCCTACGGCATGGTCATCACTCCCGACGGCATGGTCTGGTACAGCGAATCCGGCGTGAAGCCTAACACCCTCATCCGCTTCAACCCAAAAACCCAAGAGTTTGCTCGCGCCACTATCCCCTCCGGCGGCGGCACCGTCCGTAACATCGCCGCCACGTCCGATGGCCGCCTGTATCTTGCGTGCTCCGGCGTCAACAAAGTTGCCGTCGTCGAACCGTAGCTCACTCCGTCACGCAATACCGCAATCTTTGCCGAAGGAAATTTCTGCAAAATCGGTCTTTGAACCGTAGGGCCAGGCCATCCCACAGCCCGCGCAACTGTAGCCTGGCATCTGGTGCCTCACTTTCGTGCCCCTGTCCTCCCGTGCAGGCCCTTTTTTCCACAGTACAGTTGCTCACACGCACCACCTGTCCTCTCGTCGCGTTGTCCCTCGCTACCCCGCCCGCTAACCTGAAACTGTCTTCGGGCCCTACGCCGCTTTTCATTTGCCATCTTGGGATAAGGAGAATATGCGCGCCGCCGCTGCCGCCTGCTTCGTTGTTCTGCTCGCCCTGATCGTCGTCCCATTTACTGTTCACAGTGACGCGCCCGTCCACATCGGTCTTCTGCTCGACAGCCTCAAGGACGAGCGCTGGCAGCGCGACGCCAAACTTCTCCAGGCCCGCGCCCGCGAAGTCGGCGCCAAAATCACCGTAAAGGACGCCGAAGGCAACGACGAACTCCAACTCCAGCAGGCCTACCAGCTCCTCGATGCCGGAGCCAACGTCCTCATCGTCGTCCCGCACGACTCGGAAAAAGCCGCCGCCGTGGTCCAGGCCGCGCAGCGCAAGAGTGTCCCAGTCGTCAGCTACGACCGGCTGATCCGCAACAGTTCGCCCTCTCTCTACATCTCTTTCGACAACGTCCAGGCTGGCAAGCTGCAGGCCGCTGCCATGCTCGCCGCTTCGCCCTCCGGCAACTTCTTCCTCCTCGAAGGCTCGCTGCTCGATAACAACGCCCACCAGTTTGAAAAGGGCCAGAAGCTCGCCCTCAAGCAGGCCGCTGATTCCCACCAGATCTCCGTCGCCGACGAAGCCTGGTGCCCCAAGTGGACCAAAACCGAAGCCTACGAAGCCACCCTCGCCGCGCTCAAGAAATCCAACGGCAACCTCGCCGCCATCGTCGCCGCCAACGACACCACCGCGGGCGGCGCGATTCAGGCCCTTGCCGAACACAAGCTCGCCGGCACGGTCCTTGTCTCCGGTCAGGACGCCGACTTGCCCGCCATCGTCCGCATCATCCGTGGCACCCAGACTATGACCGTTTACAAGCCGCTCGGCCCGCTCGCCAAGCGCGCCGTGGATGCCGCTGTCGTTCTCGCACGGGGCGGCAAGCCGGAAACCTCCGAGGCCATCACCGATGGCTCGCACACCGTCCCCGCCATCCTTCTGCAGCCCATCGCGGTCAATGAAAAGAATCTCGGCGCCACCATCATCAGCGATGGCTTTCACTCCGCCGACGAAATTAAAAAAGCTCTGGCTCCCGGCGAATGGGAAAGGTTCACTTCGCGGGCCCGTTAGCCCCCACCGTTAGGGTGGACCTGTTTTACGACCCATGTCGCCAAGCCAGTGCTGATTGCCAAGTAAAGGAACGAAAGCTCGTAAGCCATGCCCAGACTCGACTACGTTTCTTGCGTGTTAACCGTCATTTCCACCGTCCTCGTAGGGAGAAGGCTCTGGTACGGCTGGATCATCGCCAGCCTCAACAGCCTCGTCATCTGCGTCATCGGAATGCGCACCGCTCAGTTTGGCTTCGTGCCCGCCAATCTTCTCTGCATCGGCCTCTACGCCAACAATGTTTGGCACTGGCGGTGGCGCCCGCGCCAGCCCGTAGCATCGCCGGAAAACTAAGGCCCGGCTAGCTGCCTTTGTCATCCCGATCCGACGCGCAGGCCTCACGGGTGCGCCGAAGCTGCCCACTTTATCATCGGTGGTTCGAGCGAAGAGGACGGCTCTACGCTTACCGATCACTCTGACCTTACTTGCCGCCGATGCATCTCGGCTTGTCATTCCGAATGCGTCCGTAGGCGCTTCGCGTCGCCCAGCGACATCCCATGACACACGACACACTGTCATGCTCTGTCGCTTGCACCTCGCCGAGCCTGCTGGCACCATTAGCCTAATTTCGATCGGCCCCGATAATTTTTCTACCCAGGCGGAGAACTCATGGTCCTGTGCCGCACCTCATGTCGAGCCCTTGGCGTTTTGCTTGCCGCCGCCGCGGTCGCGGTGGCCGCCCGGTCAGCCTGGGCGGACGAACCCAAGCCCAAGCCCGAAAACACCATCTCCATCCAGCTCGGCGAGCCAGTACCTCCCCAGAAGTTTTCCCGCCCCGTTAAGTTCTGGGTCGAAGCTGTCACCGACCGCTCCGGCAATCCTCAGCCCATGCTGGTCATGAAAGAGCGCGGCGGCGTGTTTCTCGACAAGCAGCCCACGGCGATCGTCAAAGACGCCATCGAGCAATCTCTGAAAGCCGCTAACCTGCTCGCCGCGGACGCCGCTTCCGCCGACCTGATCCTTCATATCTACCTCTTCCACTTCGGCCTGGCCGCAGGCTCCGGCTTGGACTTTTTCGGCAAAGTCGAATTCTCCACTATGGTCAAGAACACCAAGCTCGGCGAATCCCAGGAAGCCAAAGCCATCGGCACCTCCATCGCCAACGGCGCGGTCCGCAAAAAGAACATACAGAAAAATGTCGAGGAGGACATCGAAGGCGCCTTGCACGACGCCATTCGCAATTTTCTGCGCGGCCAGCAGCTGAAAGATGCGGTCACCGCGCTCGCGAAGGAAGGCGAGTCGGCCGCTCCGGCGCAGCCAGCGGAGCCGGCGAAACCCCCTCTGGGGTAGTTGCCCCTGTAGCGGCGGTTTTGTGCCACCGGTTTTTTGCAGCATGAGAATCAAGATTCGAGGAACGACCAATAGAGGGGAGCACGCGCAATGCGTATATGGATTACGGCCATCGTCGCAGCATTTCTCGTTACTGCCGCCACGGCCAGACCCAAGAACGACGTCCTCTACAAAACGGCAGAGGCCAAGCACTTCACCACCGCGGAGGGCGTCGAGCTGAGTCCCGCATTCGTGGACTATTTCTATGCCGAACTCCGCGCCGAACTTACAAAAGACAAGCTGGTCAGCGAAGTCATCGGCGAGGGCGAAACCGTGGACGATGCCGACGCGCCCAAGTCTTTGGTCATTTCCGGCACTATCACCGAATTCAAAAAAGGCAGCGTCGTCAAAAGCGCTCTAATCGGTTTCGGCGCCGGCTTCAAGAGCCTCAAGATGGACGCCGATGTTGTCCGCCGCAGCGACAAGCAGAATCTCTGCGTGATTCATGTCCACGTGAAAGTCGATCCTCGCTGGAACGAAAAAGTCATGGCCAAGGGTGCCGCGCGTGAAATGGTCAAAGAAATCAGAAAGGCTCTGACCGAGGGGCAAAAACCCGCCGCTTAGAACGACGGCCACTGGAAAATTGTCGTGAACTGCTCATTGTCCAAAGTCTTTCCGGATCGCGTCGTGCTTGGCAGAGTTCTGCTGCTGTCCCTGCTCTTTTGTGTCGCTGGAATGGAAACCGCCGCGGTCACCAAGGTCAAGCTGCAGGGCTACCTCACCGGCCGAGCCGATGCCAACACGTTCCTGATTCTCGACGATCGTATTGAGCTTACCGCCGCAAGCAAAATTGCGGGCAAAGATGATACTGGCGAGCGCCCATTTAAGACGGAAGATCTGGCACCAGGCTTACTGGTCGAAGCGGAAGGGCAGTGGCTCGACAAACATCGCTTCTTCGCCGAAAAACTGACCGTGGACCTTCGTGAAGACGCCAAAAAGATTCATGGGACCGCCTATTTGCAGGAAGAGCCTGCCGACGCCGCGAAAATTGCTGCGGGCGATCCCAGCGAGCTAAAGCTCGACGGCTACTGGCTGGCCCTCGACGCCAACACCAGGCGCGCCTGGAATCCCGCAAAGGTCGCCGAAACCTTGCCCGCCAGAGAATCCGGTCCCAGCAGCACACTTGCCGGTTACCACGTGAAATATTCCGGTGTGCCGCGCAAAGACGGTCGCATCGCTGCGGAGTCCGTGGAACTCGGGCCACCCGCGCCTGCGGACGACTACAAAATGCCGCACAACCTGGAAGTGGTACGCGCCAGGGAGCCGCAAACCGGCATCGACGTGCTGGAGTTTCGCCAGGGGAAAAAAGTGCAAGGCAGAATGAAGTTGCTGGCTGAAAATACCGTCCAGGAGTACGTTTCGCACCTCGGCGATTCCCTGATCCCCGAAGGCGCTAGAGGAACCCGCAAACCCATCGAGTTCCGCTTCTTCGTGGTGGAGGATCCGGAAATCAATGCGGAGTCGCTGCCCGACGGCACGCTGCTCATCAATACAGGTCTGCTCGGAGCGATGGAAAACGAAGCGCAGCTCGCGTTTGTGCTCAGCCACGAAATGGCGCACGTGCTGCAGGTGCACTACCGCCGGGAGGTGGAAGAGACTCGCGGTTCGCGCGTCGGCCTGACCATTGCCGGAGTGGCCTCCAGCCTGTTCATCGGCAACGCCGGGCTCTTCCTGGCGGAGGTCGGCATCGCTTCCTCGGTCAATGGGCACCAGCGCGAACTGGAAAATCAGGCCGACCGCCTGGGCTTGCAGAACGTGATCGAGCATGGCTACGACCCGCGCGAAGGGCCCAACTTTTCGCGGATCATCATTAATCGCTACGGCAACCGCACTACGAGCAAACTGTGGTCTAACCACGATTCCAGCCTGATCCGTGGCAGCTTCCTTACCGTGCAGCTCATGCGCGAGTACCCCGAACGCCAGTGGGATGCGGCCAGGAAAAACACCAAGGCTTTCCAGAACATGAAAGATGATCTGGGTCCCGTAAAGATTATGTAGGCAGGGATCGCGAATCCGGAGAAAGTACGGAGAAAAACGCTAGTGCTGCTGCGGAGGGAATAGCCAGGTTCGCCACTTCCGGGGAAGCCAGCCCACGCGGTCGAGTCCCTTGGTCAAATTGGCAAAGCGGATCGCCGTGCCCAGGCCGAAGGCGACCGCACAGCCCGCACAAATCGCCACTGTCGTTGCAGAGGCCAGCATAAGTCCTCCAACGGCCATGTTACTGCGCGCTTGGCCGGGCACAAGTAATGTGAATATTGGGTTTCTTGGATTCGGAGAGTTGGGCGTTCCACGCTAAAATAGAAGCTATGATTTCCGTGAACAACGTCTCGATGCGCTATGGTGCGCGCGTCCTCTTTGACGACGTGACTTGCACCTTTATGGCGGGCCGACGCTACGCCATCACCGGGCCTAACGGCGCCGGCAAATCCACTTTGATGAAGATCCTGACTGGGGAACTGGAGCCGACCAAGGGTAACGTCGCCCGGCCCAAGAAACTCGGCGTGCTGCGCCAGGACCAGTTCGCATTCGACGACTATCGCGTGATCGATACCGTGATCATGGGCCACGCCGCGCTTTGGGAAACGCTGCAGGAGCGGGAAAAGCTCTACGCCAAGCCGCACGACGAACTGACCGACGAAGACGGCATGCGCCTCGGCGAACTGGAAGGCCACGTCGGCGAAGAAGGGGGCTACACCGCTGAATCGGACGCGGCAATCTTACTAGACGGCCTGGACGTTCCCGCGGAATTGCATGAACGCAAGATGGGCGAGTTGCAGGGCGGACAGAAGGTCCGCGTGCTGCTGGCGCAAGCGCTGTTTGGTAATCCCGCCGCGCTGCTGCTGGACGAGCCCACCAACCACTTGGACCTGGATTCGGTGCACTGGCTGCAGGACTACCTCTGCGCCTATGAAGGCGTGCTCATTGTCATTTCGCACGACCGCCACTTTCTCAACAGCGTCTGCACTCACGTCGCCGACATCGATTATGAGTCGGTGCTGATGTACGTGGGCGGTTACGATGACATGGTGATGGCCAAGACGTCGGTGCGCGATCGCATCGAATCGGAAAACGCGCAGCGCGAAAAGAAGATCGCGCAACTGCAGGACTTTATCGCGCGATTCGGCGCCGGCACGCGCTCCGCGCAAGCGACTTCTCGCAAGAAAGAGATCGAGCGCCTGCAAACCACCGTGCTGGCACGTTCCAATATCGCCCGCCCGTACATTAAATTCGACATGAAGAAGCCTTCCGGCCGGCATCCGCTGGAATTCAAGACGCTGCGCAAGTCTTATGGCGATTTGAGAGTAATTGACGGTTTTTCGGCAAACCTGGAGCGTGGCGAAAAGATTGCGCTGCTCGGCCGCAACGGGGCGGGGAAGACTACGCTGATCCGTTCACTGATTCGCAACGCGCCCGGCTTCGTTGATGAGTCCGAACGGCACTTTGGCGTGGACGGCGGAACGGTACGCTGGGGCCACGAAGTTTCCGTCGGCTACTTCGGCCAGGAACACACGCTGGACAAAGAGAGTGAAGGGGATCTGACGCTGCTACAGTGGCTGGCGCAGTGGGACACGCTGGCCGGCCAGCAGGAATTGCGCGGGCTACTCGGGCAGATGCTCTTCAGCGGCGAAGACGCCACCAAGCCGATCCGCGCTCTCTCCGGCGGCGAAACGGCGCGCATCCTGTTCTGCCGCCTGATGCTGCAGAAGCCAAACTTTCTGGTGTTTGACGAGCCGACTAACCACCTCGATCTCGAATCCATCAACGCGCTGAACATTGCGCTGCAGCGGTTCGACGGCACGGTTTTGCTGGTGACGCACGACCACGATGTGATTGATGAAGTGGCCACGCGGTTGTGGCATTTCGACCACGGCCACATCGAGGATTTCAAGGGGCCGTACGAGGACTTTCTGGTCCAGCAGCAACGCAAAGCCGCGCTGGCACTGGCCCGCCGCTAATGGCAGTTGTACTGCCGGGCTTTAGCCCCGCGCCTTCGTCTTTGTCTAATGCTTGATCGATGAAGGGCTAAAGCCCCGCACTACATGAAAGCAGAGAGGCGAAGAGACTACTTTGCGACGAGCTTGATTTCCACGGGCGCCGGCGCCGTGGACTTTCTTACCACCAGTTCCGGTTCGATGAGGATTTCGGGGCGGTAGTCTTCGCGCTCTTCAATCCAGTCCAACAATGTGCTGGCAGCGATCTCACCCATGCGCTTCAAAGGCTGTTTAACCGTAGTGAGCGCGGGCTTGGAAAAACTGGCAATGGCGATGTCGTCAAACCCGACGATGGAGACGTCCTCGGGAACCCGCAGGCCCGCTTCCTGAAACGCGCCCATGGCTCCGATGGCCGAAATGTCGTTAAACGCAAACAGCGCAGTGAACGGTATGCGGTGTGACAGCAGCTCCTTGCCAAAGGTGTAGCCAATGTCGGGGGTAGAGTCACGACCGTACATCTGAACCACCAGTTCGGGGCGAACGCAAATGTTCAGCTGCTTGGCTACCTCGCAGATAGCAGCCCAGCGATCTTCGGAGTCGGAGCTTTCCGGCTGGCCCCTGAGAAAGGCGATGTGCTCATGGCCGAGTTCTTTGAGGTGTTTCAGGGCGAGCCGGGCGGCTTTGTGGTGGTCGAGAGTGATGTTGGTGACGTCTTCGACGCTGCGGTGACCAGCCACGGCGACGGTTGGAAGCGGAGGCTTTTCCGGAATCGACGTATCCACGGTGATGAAGCCTTCGACGCCGCGGGCCATCAGCATGTGCCAGTAGGTCTGCAGCAGCTTGGCGTCATGGCGGTGGGCGACGGTGAAGAAGAAAAAACTGCGATTGCGAAGCAGCTCTTCGATTCCGCTCATGATGGTAGAGCCGTAAGCGTCGCCGATTTCCTCAAGGATAACGCCGATGGTGTAAGTGCGCTGGACGCGCAGCGAGCGGGCCATGAAGTTAGGGCGATAATTGAGCTTGCGGGCGGCTTCGACGATGCGGTTGCGGGTGCGCTCGGGGATGGAGCGGGAGGCCGCGGAATTGTTGAGGACCGCGGAAACGGTTCCGGGGGTGAGGCCGAGATGCTTGGCGACCGCCTTGAGTGTGACGTGGTTCTCTTTTCGGGGCGAGCTGGGTTTACCCTTCATCTCGGTCAGGCCGCAGCGGGATAGCGAAGAGCCCGGCTGTCAGGCGGGCGGTATTGTATCGCAAGTTGGAGCGGGGCCAAACCTTTTCGGACCGGAAAGAAGGAATTTGAATGGCCATTCATGCCTAAGAATATCGTTATTTTTCACTTGACTTCAGCTTCCCGTTGCCGCCTAATGCCCAGCCAACAGAACACCCAGAAATTTCGTTCTGACGAGCGCTTCCCCAAGCGTTCGGAACCCCTACGGCGAGGCTTGTTATACTGAGCCCCGCCGTTTTTTTTTGATATTTCCTGGTGATTCCTTGAATCCAACCGTCGGGCGAAGTCCCTTTTGCATCCAGGTTTTGCGGGCGCTGCTGCTGAGCGCGATTTCGACACAGATCGCGGCTGGCCAGGAAGC
>Ga0209579_10001700_pt1 | contig 17744 bp, 14 predicted proteins | sample Coa_R1_2_FD_187152 | JGI IMG/M metagenome (GOLD analysis project Ga0209579, IMG submission 187152) | Surface soil microbial communities from Centralia Pennsylvania, which are recovering from an underground coalmine fire - Coalmine... | ecosystem: Environmental > Terrestrial > Soil >... | reverse complement strand
ACATTGAGCAGCAAGTGCCCGAGAACGCGACGAAGATCATTTTGTATTGCGGCGGCGGATTCCGTTCGGCGCTGGTGGCGGACAATCTGCAGAAGATGGGATACACGAACGTGGAGTCCATGGATGGCGGGTGGCGCGGTTGGACGGAAGCGGGATTGCCGGTGGAGAAGGACTGAGTGGAGGAATGGCTGGGGCGGAAGGATTCGAACCTTCACCGTCCTCATTAACAGTGAGGTGTCCTACCAGTTGGACCACGCCCCAGCAGGCGGCCGCGTGACAGTAAAACACGCGATTAGAGGCATCTTCGCGGAAAAAGGGACGCGAAGTATCTCTTTAGAATACCACGGCAGTTGAGTTCGCCAAACGACGGGCGGGCGGGAACACTGAGGTTTCGGAACGGCCACCAGGATGCCGCGAAGATTGTGCCAATTCGAGTAGAGATGTTTCAAATCGGATGAATGATTCAAAGAAAATACGTTCAACAAAGAAATAAATTTACGGCCTGGCGGTGTTGCAATTCCAAAAGATTTGATAGACACTATCGCGTCGTAAACGACCCGGGCAAGCGCTCGCCCGGTGACTGAGGGTGGATTCTCCAAGGTGCCGCTCCTTTCCCGGAGACCCGCCAGAGCGCAACGCGAAAATGGCCCAGATTTTTCACCGCAGTACGAACTTTATCGCCCGGTTTAGTCTGTTTTCAGGCATATTCCTGGCAGGGCTCGCTCTTACGGGCGTGCTGGGGCTTGCGCGTTCGCCGTATTTCACGCGGCAGAACATCGTGCGATCGCAGCCGGTACAATTCAGCCACAAGCACCATGTGGGCGATGATGGGATTGATTGCCGCTACTGCCACACCTCGGTAGAAAGTTCCGCGACCGCCGGAATCCCTCCAACGAAAACCTGCATGAGTTGCCACTCGGTTCTTTTTAACAACGTGGGGTATCTGGAGCCGATTCGCGAAAGCTATCGCACCGACACCTCGATTGAGTGGGTGAAAGTGCACCGGCTGGCGGATTATGTGTATTTCAACCATAGCATCCATATCAGCAAGGGTGTGGGCTGCTCCACGTGTCACGGGCGGGTGGACGAGATGCCGCTGATGTTCCAGGCCAATTCTCTGCTCATGGAGTGGTGCCTGGATTGTCACCGCAACACGGAAAAGGCCCTGCGGCCGCTGGACAAGATTTATGACATGGCGTGGCAACCGCCGACGAACCAGGCCGAAATTGGCAAACAATTTCACGCGGAACGCAATATCCGGAGCACGACCGAGCTGACCAGTTGCTCGACGTGCCATCGTTAGTGGACGGTATGAGCGATCACGAGCACAAACACGACGGGCACGACGTGGATAATCACCCGCCAACCGCCGCGGAACGCGAGTTACGCGAGCATGCGCTGGATTTGACCGCGGTGCGCAAGAAGCTGAACGGACAAGCAGGTAAAAAGTATTGGCGGACGCTGGAAGAGCTGGCGGCTGATCCTCATTTTGAAGAGATGCTGCGCCGTGAATATCCGCGGGGCGCTTCGGAGTGGGACGAATCCGTGGATCGCCGGGACTTCATGAAATTGATGGGGGCGTCGCTGGCGCTGGCAGGCATGGCGGGATGCGGGTTGCCATCGGAAGAGCACATCGTTCCGTATGTGAAACAGCCCGAAGGGATGATTCTGGGCAAGCCGCTGCATTATGCGACGGTGATGCCGTTTGGCGGCGATGCGCTCGGCTTGTTGGTGGAAAGCCATGAAGGGCGCCCGACAAAGATGGAGGGCAATCCGGATCATCCGTCGAGCCAGGGCGCAACGGACGCATTTGCACAAGCAGCCGTGTTGGATTTGTACGACCCGGACCGCGCCAAGACCACCAGTAATATGGGGGAGCTGAGCACCTGGGAAGCGTTCCAGGCCGCTGCACAGGGGCTGGCGACTTCGCAGAAAGCCGTCAACGGGGCGGGCATGCGGATTTTGACCGGGACGACTACGTCGCCGGCGCTGATCGGACAGATTGAAACGCTGCAAAAGCTCTTCCCGCAGGCCAAATGGCACGTTTGGGAGCCCGCGGTCGGAGATGGCGCGCGGGAAGGCGCGAGGCTGGCGTTTGGCCGCGTGCTGAACACGGTTTATCGGCTGGACAAAGCGGAAGTGATCGTCTCGCTGGACGCTGATTTTCTGGCCAGCGGGCCGGGACACGTTCGCTACATGAAGGATTTTTATAAAAAGCGCCATCTGACGGGTCCCGACGGCGAAATGAACCGGCTGTACGTCGTCGAGCCTTCGCCGACGGTAACGGGCGCGACCGCGGACAACCGTCTCCCGCTGAAGGCCAACGATGTGGAACTCTTCGCGCGAGCCCTGGCGGCGAAAATTGCCGGCGGCGGAGCGGCCGCACCTCCGGCGGGCAGCGAGAAGTTTCTGGAAGCGATCGCATCGGATCTGGCCAAGCATCACGGTGCAAGTTTGGTGGTTGCGGGCGAGCAGCAATCCGCGGAAGTACACGCGTTGGTGCATCACCTGAACGCCGTGCTGGGTAACGCCGGGACGACGGTGTACTACACCGAGCCGGTGGAAGGAAATCCGGTCAATCACGGGGATTCGCTGCGCGAGCTCTGTGCGGACATGGCCAAAGGCAAAGTGGATCTGCTGCTGATTCTGGGCGGCAATCCGGTGTACGACGCCCCGCACGACTGGGATTTTGTGGCCAAGCTGAAAAAAGTGGCGACCATCGTTCACCTGGCTTCGCACTACAACGAAACCAGCGAATATGCGCAGTGGCACATTCCTGAAACGCATTTTCTGGAAATGTGGGGCGATGCGCGCGCATTTGACGGTACGTACAGCGTGATCCAGCCGCTGATTGCTCCGCTGTATCGCGCGCATTCGGCGTTTGAGGTGCTGGGCGCATTCTCCGACAAGCCGGGCATCACAGCCTACGACACCATTCGCGAGCGGATGAAGAGCATGCCGGGCGGAGCGGACGCCGATAAGTTCTGGCGCAAAACGCTGAACGACGGGTTCGTGGCGGGTTCAGCTCTGCCCCCGGTGAACGTCGCGGCCAAAGTCAATGTGGCAGGTCTGGCGCCGGCCAAGCCCTCCGCGGACATGGAATTTCTGTTCCGGCCGGACCCCACAATTTACGATGGGCGGTTCGCGAACAACGGCTGGCTGCAGGAATTGGCCAAACCGGTCACCAAGATTACCTGGGACAACGCGGCGCTGATGAGTCCCGCCACGGCGGAAAAACTCGGCGTGACGCATACCATCATGTCGCGCGGCGGCGAGCACGGCCAAGTGCGCTCCGCGGTGGTGGACATTGCCCTTTCCAACAGCAAAGTGACGGCCGCGGCTTGGGTCGTGCCCGGACAGGCCGATGGTGTGGTGGTGCTCCCCCTGGGCTACGGCCGCAAGAAGGCCGGATACACCGGCTCCAACAAGGGATTTAACGCCTATGCGGTGCGGACTTCCGATGCGTTGTGGAGCGCGAGCGGCGGCAAAGTCACCGTCACCAACGACGATTATCCGCTGGCCTGCACGCAGTATCATCATAACGTCGAAGGCCGCAAGATTCTGAGCACCGCGACTCTCGAGGAATTCAAGAAGAATCCCAATTTCGCCAAAGAAGGCGACGAGACGCCTAAGCGCGACTTCTCGCTGTATAAGGATTATGAGGATCTCGGCTACTACAAGGGTTACAAATGGGCGATGGCCATTGACACCACCAAGTGCAATGGCTGCAACGCCTGCGTAGTGGCCTGCCAGAGCGAGAATAATATTCCTGTGGTCGGCAAAGATCAGGTGATGCGCGGCCGCGAAATGCACTGGATCCGCATCGACCGGTATTACGAGACCGGTCTGGTCACCCAGAACGACACGCCGGAAGAAAACGCGGCGCTGGCCAATCCGCCGACTTATTTCCAGCCGGTGCCCTGCCAGCAGTGCGAAAACGCGCCTTGCGAACAGGTTTGCCCGGTGGGCGCCACGGTGCACAGCGAAGAAGGCCTGAACGACATGGTCTATAACCGCTGCATCGGCACGCGCTATTGCTCGAACAACTGCCCGTACAAGGTGCGCCGCTTCAATTTCCTGCGCTTCCAGGATTGGGAAACGCCTTCGCTGAAACTGATGCGCAATCCGGAAGTGACCATTCGCAGCCGCGGGGTGATGGAAAAGTGCACCTACTGCGTGCAGCGCATCAACAACGGCAGGATCGAGGCCGAAAAGCAAAATCGTCCGGTGCGCGACGGCGAAATCGTTACGGCTTGCGAGCAAGCCTGCCCATCCGAAGCCATCGTCTTCGGCAACGCCAACGATCCCGACAGCCGGGTTTCCAAACTCCGCGCGCAGCAGCGTAATTACAATCTTTTGGGCGAACTGAATGCGCGTCCGCGTACCACTTACCTCGGCGCGGTGCGCAATCCTCATCCCGATCTGGCTCCCGCAACCGCGGAGCGAAAGGAGCCGGCATGAGCGCGCAAGACCCGCCCGTCAATTCGCCCGAAATCCGCCGGCTCGCGCGCGTCCTGGAACCTGGGCACAGCTACGCGTCGGTCACCGACAAGATTGCCTCCATTGTCTTGACACGGCCGGTTTCCATCGGCTGGCTGGCTGGCTTCGCGGTGGCATTTTCTTTGTTGATGCTGCTGACGGTCGCGGTGGCGTGGCTGATCATCAAGGGCGTCGGAATCTGGGGCATCAATATTCCCATCGGCTGGGGCTTCGCGATCGTCAATTTCGTCTGGTGGATCGGTATCGGTCACGCCGGAACGCTGATTTCCGCGATTTTGTTTTTGTTGAATCAGAAGTGGCGTACTTCGATTAACCGCTTCGCCGAGGCGATGACTCTGTTCGCCGTGGCTTGCGCCGGCCTTTTCCCGCTGATCCACACCGGCCGTCCGTGGATGGCTTATTACATGTTCCCATATCCCAGCACCATGGGCATCTGGCCGCAATTCCGCAGCCCGCTGATCTGGGACGTTTTTGCCGTATCCACGTACGGCACGGTTTCCGCTCTGTTTTGGTTCGTGGGACTGATTCCTGACCTGGCTACGCTGCGCGACACCGCTAAAAATAAAGCCGCGCAGATCATTTACGGAATGCTGGCCATGGGCTGGCGAGGTTCGGCGCGGCACTGGCATCGTTACCAGTCCGCCTACCTGCTGCTCGCTGGCCTGGCTACCCCGCTGGTGCTTTCCGTGCACACCGTAGTGAGCTTCGACTTTTCAATCGCCATCGTTCCCGGCTGGCACACCACGATTTTTCCGCCCTACTTCGTTGCCGGCGCCATTTACTCCGGTTTTGCCATGGTCTTGACCATCGCCATCCCCCTGCGCAAGGCCTACGATCTGCAAGACTTCATCACCATGCGCCATCTGGAGAACATGGCCAAGGTCATGCTCGCTACCGGCTTGATCGTCGCTTATGGCTATTTCTTCGAATTTTTCATGTCGCTGTACAGCGGCAACAAATTCGACGTTTTCCTGGTGCAGCAACGCTTGCACGGACCCTATTCGCATTATTATTTTGCCCTGATTTTGTGCAACATCCTGACCCCGCAGCTCTTGTGGATCCAAAAGGTCCGCACCAATGTCGCGGTGCTCTTCGTGATGTCCCTGGTCATCAACCTGGGTATGTGGCTGGAGCGCTTCGTTATCGTGGTCATCAGCCTGACTCGCGATTTCGTGCCCAGCGCCTGGGGCCGCTACCAGGCAACGTTCTGGGACTACGGCACATTCGTCGGGACCCTCGGGCTTTTCACGACGTTGATTTTCCTGTTTGTACGCGCACTGCCGGCTATCTCCATTGCGGAAATGCGTGAACTGGTGCACACCGAGGAGGAGCACGAATGAACGTGCCCCATGCCAACGTGGTGTACGGGCTGGTCGGCGAGTTTGATACGCCGGAACAGTTAATGAGCGCTGCCCGAAAAGTCCGCGAAGCCGGGTACCACCGCATTGATGCATATGTGCCGTTTCCGGTGGAAGGGCTGTCCGATGCGCTGGGCCTCGGCCGCAGGCAAGATCTGGTTCCGTTGCTTACCTTGATAGGCGGGTTGGGCGGCGGCTTGACGGGATTTTTCTTCCAGCTTTGGGTCAGCATGTCGGCTTATCCGCTGAATATCGGCGGCCGTCCGCTGAACAGCTGGCCAGCATTCATTCCCGTAACGTTTGAGTTGACCGTTCTGGGCGCTTCAACCTTTGCCGTTTTCGGCATGCTAGCCCTCAACAAGCTGCCTCAGCCGCATCACCCGCTCTTTAATATTCAGCGCTTTAAGCGCGCCTCCGTGGACAAATTCTTTTTGTGCGTCGAGGCCCACGACCCCAAGTTCCATCTGGTGGAAACCGCGCGACTGCTGCAGAGCGTCAATGCCCAGCATGTCACCGAGGTGCGCGATGAAGATTAGCGCTCTCTCCACGGTGATGTTGGCCTGTGCCGCCCTTTTCGTTTCCGGGTGCGACGATACTTTGCGCCAGGACATGGCTACCCAGCCGAAAAATCGTCCGCTCTCGCCCAGCGATTTTTTCAGTGATGGCCGGTCGGAACGTCCGCTGATCGAAAACACCGTGGCACACGGCGCCATTGACAGCGACGTTTACAACGTCTCCAAGGACTTTGCGGGATTTCCGGCAGGCGTTAAAGTGGATGAAAAACTCCTTACCCGCGGCCAGGACCGCTACAAAATTTTCTGCACGCCATGTCACGGTCTGCAGGGCGACGGCAACGGCATGATCGCCATGCGCGGCATGAAGCACCCGCCCAGTTACCAGATTGACCGCTTGCGCCAGGCGCCTAACGGCTATTTCTACGATGTGATCAGCAACGGCTTTGGCGCGATGTACAGCTATTCGGAGCGCATTCCGCCTTCCGATCGTTGGGCCATCATCGCGTATGTGCGCGCCCTGCAGTTGAGCCGCAACGCCAGGGCCTCAGACCTTTCGCCGGAGCAGCGGCAGAAGCTGGATGAGGCAACGTCTGGGGGAGCCAAGGAATGACCGCGCAGGAATACAAAGCGCCGGAGGGCGTGAGCCGCCTGCAGCAGACTGCGCTGGTGGTGGGTGTGCTGGGTTTGCTCGGCAGCATCGTGGGCTGGATTGTGCGCCCGGAAGATTTCTACCGCGGCTACCTGGTGGCCTTTTTGCTGGTGCTGGGTTTGTCGCTCGGGTCGCTGGGTTTGCTTATGCTGCAGCACCTAACCGGCGGCCACTGGGGCATTTTAATTCGCCGTCCGCTGGAAGCCGCTTCCCGTGTACTGTATCTCGCGCCGGTCCTCTTCATTCCGATTATTATTGGTATGAAGTATTTGTACTCGACGCACGAAGTTGACGGCGAAACGCGGATTGGCTGGCTGAATCCACCGCCGCCAGGCCAGGATGGCGCTCTTTCTCCGTTGCAGCAGTGGTATCTCACGCATACCGGATTTCTCGTTCGCGCCGTCATTTATTTTGTGGTGTGGCTCGGCCTGATGCTGCTTTTCAACGCCATGTCGCGTCGGCAGGATGTAGACCGCGATGATCGCGCCTTGCGCGCGCGCCTCAAGTTCTGGGCGGGACCCGGCATTATCCTCTATGTGTTTGGGATGACGTTCGCTGCAATTGACTGGTCCATGTCGCTTTCGCCCCACTGGGCCTCCACCATATATGGTTTTCTGTTTGTCGCCGGTCAGGCCATTTCCGCGATGTCCATGATGATCATCGTAGTGGTGATGCTTTCCCATTTCGAGCCTTTCTCACACTTGGTACAGAAGCGCCACCTGCACGACCTGGGCAAGCTGCTGTTTGCTTTCAACATGCTCTGGGCTTATTTTGGATTTTCCCAGTTGCTGATCATCTGGGCCGGCAACCAGCCCGAGGAAATTTCCTTCTTCAAGTCTCGCTTATACGGAGGCTGGGGAGTCGTCGCGGTAATGGTGCTGGTATTGCACTTCTTCATTCCATTTTTTGCGTTGCTCTCCCGCGATGTGAAGCGCAATCAGGCCATTCTTCCCAAAATCGCCATGTGGCTGATCGCCATGCGCTGCCTGGACCTTTACTGGCTCACGCGTCCGGAATTTACTTCCCGGGCGTTACCAACCATCCTGGATTTGGCTGCGGTCTTGGGTCTCGGTGGAATCTGGCTGTGGTTTTTTGCCATGCAATTAAAGAAGGAGCCGCTGCTCCCGCTGGGTGAACCGAAACTGGCGGAGGCTATCGCGAATCATGAGCACTAAGGAACACCACGGCCACGAAGCCAACGGCTTACCGGTGCATGACACGGTCACCTTTGAGCCGCGCGACATTGATATCGGCACCATCGCGCGCTACCTCATTTATCTGGCCATCACCATCGTGATCGCCCTGGCCATCTGTGTTCCGATTCTGAAGGTTTTGACCACCATGGCCGTCGAGAACGATACGCCCGTTCCCCCGGTGCGGGCTGAAATGAGCCAGCAGCAACTGGATAACATGGAACTTCCGCCCGAGCCGCGTCTCCAGGGCGTTCCTGGTCACGAAGCCGATGCACAGCAGGACATGCGCGATAAAATCGCGGCCGATACGAAAGCCAATGACACCTACGCGTGGATTGATAAGGAAAAAGGCATCGCGGAGATTCCGGTGTCTGATGCCATGAAGATTATTGCGGAAAAGGGTGCGGTACCGGCCTTGCCAGCTGTGGCTCCGGAAAAGAAGCCCGCGCAGGAGAAGAAACGATAGGCCTTATGAAGGTAACGATCAAGGCGATGCGCTCCATACTGCTCGCAAGCTCGCTGCTTTTTGCGTCGGCGCCGGGCTTCGCTCAAGCCGTTCCCGACAACGTGGGGCAAGTTTCCACCGGCATGCCGGCCATTCTGCAGAACGTCAATTTCCGACCGGAATTGAACGCACAGATGCCTCTGAATACCGCTTTCAGCGACGAAACCGGCAAGAGCGTTTCTCTAGACCAGTACTTTCATCAGCAAAAGCCTGTGCTGCTGGCATTTGTTTATTACGGTTGCCCGATGCTGTGCACGCAGCTGGAGCAAGGCGTGGTCGGCAGCCTGCGCATGCTTTCTTTTAATCCCGGGCGCGACTACGACGTCGTCTTCATCAGCTTTGACGCCCGCGATTCCGCGGAAATGGCCGCTGCCAAGAAAAATACCGCCATCGAGCATTTCCGGCGTCCCGAAACCGCTTCTGGCTGGCACTTTCTCACCGGCTCGAAAGAATCTATTGCCGCGGTGACCAATGCTGCGAATTTTCATTTCAATTTTGACGCCAAGAGCAATCTGTTCGCTCACGCCAGCGGCATCCTGCTGCTGACGCCCGACGGCCGTATCTCCCGCTACTTTTATGGCGTGGAGTTCCCCGGCCGCGACCTGCGCCTCGGGTTGGTGGACGCGTCGCAGGGCAGGATTGGTACGCCCGTCGATAAAGCGCTGCTGTACTGTTTCCAATACGACCCCTCAACGGCCCGTTACAGCGCCACCATTCTGGGAGTGATGCGCATCGGCGCGGTACTGACCATGGCCGCCCTGCTGTTTGTGATTTTGTTCTTCCGGCGCCGCGAGGTGCGCGCGTCGCGATCGACTTTGAGCCAGCAAGGAGCACACTGAGCGTGCAGTCCGAACTGCCATTGTATCCGGAGCAAGCCTCCAACTTCGCTCCCCAGGTGGACAACCTGGTGTTGTTTATGATCGCGGTGTGCGCGTTCTTCGCCGTGGTGATCTGTGCAGCGGTCATCTATTTCTTCTTCAAATACCAGCGCAGACATCCCGACGAAGTTGGCGTGCCCATCCACGGCGACATGCGCCTGGAAATTACCTGGATCGTGCTGCCCTTTTTCTTGCTCATGGCCATGTTCGGCTGGGGCGCGGTGATTTACGTGGACTACCGCCACACGCCCGCCGATACGCTCGACGTTTACGTTATCGGCAAACAGTGGATGTGGAAGCTGCAGCAGCCCAATGGCCGCAAGGAAATCAATGAGCTTCACGTGCCGGTAAACCGTAATGTCCGCCTGATCATGGCCAGCGAAGACGTCATCCACGACTTTTCGGTGCCGTCCTTCCGCGTGAAGATGGACGTGGTTCCAGGACACTACAACACCATGTGGTTCCGGCCCACCAAAGCGGGCAGGTACCATTTCTTCTGCTCGCAGTATTGCGGCACCAATCATGCGGTCATGGGCGGCTGGGTCACCGTGATGGAACAAGATGACTATGCCAAGTGGCTTTCCGGAGCCTCCGCTTCCGGCGATCCGGTGGCAGTTGGTGAGCAGCTTTATAACGACCTGGCGTGCCATACCTGCCATTTGCCTGATGGAAAGGGCCGCGGGCCTTCCTACGATGGCGTTTACGGCTCGCACGTCAAGCTGGCCGACGGTTCTACCGTTGTGGCCGACGACAACTACATCCGCGAATCCATTCTTCAGCCCAACGCAAAAATTGTTGCTGGGTATCAGCCGGTCATGCCCAGCTTTCAGGGACTCGTTACCGAGGATCAGATCCTCGCGCTTACCGCGTACATCAAGTCTCTGAAAGACCAGCCGCCTCCCGCAAGACCTGGCGCGGCCGAACCGGCAACGGGGAAGAAATAGTATGAGCAGCAGCCAACAACCACCGCTTTCGCCTCAGCCGCCGGCCGAGTTGCAATTGCCCAAGGAACACTACCTCAATGCCACCTACGGCATTCGCTCCTGGCTGCTTACTACCGACCACAAGCGTATTGCGATTCTCTATCTGATCTCGGTTACTTTCTTCTTTTTTATCGGCGGCATTTTTGCTTCGCTGATCCGCATCCACCTGCTCACGCCCAACGGTTACCTGGTTACACCGGAAACCTACAACAAGCTGTTCACCATGCACGGCGTGGCCATGATTTTCTTTTTCCTGATTCCGTCCATTCCCGCCGTGCTCGGCAACTTCCTCATTCCCATCATGATCGGCGCGAAGGACCTGGCTTTCCCCAAGATCAACCTCCTCAGCTGGTACATCTACCTGGTCGGCGGCGGATTTGTTCTGTATTCCTTCGCCACCGGCGGCCTCGATACGGGCTGGACCTTCTACACCCCGCTTAGCAGCATCTACTCCAATTCGGCCGTCACGCCCGCGGTCATCGGCATCTTCATCAATGGTTTCTCCTCAATTCTCACCGGCCTGAATTTCATCATTACCGTGCACACCATGCGCGCTCCCGGCATGACCTGGTTCCGCCTGCCGCTTTTCGTCTGGGCGCACTACGCCACCAGCATCATCTTCATTCTGGGCACTCCAGTCATCGCCATCACCCTGTTGCTTGCCGGACTCGAGCGTATGTTCCACTTTGGCTTCTTCAACCCGGCCTACGGCGGCGACCCCATCCTCTTCCAGCACCTCTTCTGGTTCTACTCCCATCCCGCCGTGTACATCATGATTCTTCCGGCCATGGGTGTAATTTCCGAGATCATTCCCACCTTCGCCCGCAAGCCTATCTTCGGCTACGACTTTATCGCCGCCTCCAGCATCGGCATCGCGGTGATCGGCTTCATCGTCTGGGCCCACCACATGTTCGTCACCGGCCAGGCCACCTATGCCGCGCTGGCGTTTTCCTTCCTCAGCTATCTCGTCGCCATACCGTCAGCGGTGAAAGTCTTTAACTGGACCTCCACGCTATACAAAGGTTCGATTTCCTACGACACACCGATGCTCTACGGCCTCGGCTTCATCGGCCTCTTTACCATCGGCGGTTTGACCGGCTTGTTCCTCGCCTGCCTCGGCCTGGATATTCATCTCCACGACACTTACTTCGTCGTCGCCCACTTCCACTACATCATGGTCGGTGGCGCCATCATGGGCTATCTCGGCGGCATTCACTTCTGGTGGCCCAAGATTACTGGACGCCTGTACCCCGAATATCTCGCGCGCATTGCCGCCATCGTTCTGTTTGTCGGCTTCAATCTCACCTTCTTCCCGCAATTCATTCTCGGCTACCTCGGCATGCCCCGCCGTTACCACGACTACCCGCCCGAATATCAGGTGCTCAACGTCATGTCCACTGCCGGCGCCTCCATCTTGGCCCTGGGTTACCTGCTTCCCATGGTGTATCTGACCTGGTCCATGCGCTACGGTAAAGTTGCTGGCAAAAATCCCTGGCCGGCCACCGGTCTTGAGTGGACCACCGATTCGCCGCCGCTCACGGAAAATTTCCACGAGACTCCGGTTGTCGATTGGGAGCCGTACGATTTCATTCACCGCCCAGAGTTGGGCCTGCTTGGGGCCGTTTCTAAGAAGCCGGTTCCCGCTCACGGTGACGACTGAGTCAGGATCGGTCGTAAGGGCACGACTTTAGTCGTGCCGTACTTGCTGCAGATTTAATTTGCTTTAGCCGCTGAGGGCGTTTTAGAGCAGACGAACGACGAAGTACTTGAAGAAAGAGGAGCACCGCGTGCACCGCACCGGAGAGTTGTACGGACAATTTCAGACGCTGGAGCAGCAGAAGGAATCCGCCACGCTGGGCATGTGGGTCTTTCTGCTGACGGAAATCCTTTTCTTCGGCGGGCTGTTTCTTGCTTACACCGTCAACCGCCACGAATTTCCGACCGCGTTTGGTGTCTCCGGCAACATGCTGGATCTTAGTCTGGGCTTCACAAACACCATCGTGCTGATTGCCAGTAGCTTCACGATGGCAATGTCCGTTTGGTGCGCGCAAACCAGCAATAAGAAGTGGATCCCTCTTTTTTTGCTGGGAACGCTGATACTCGGCTGCGCCTTCTTGGGAATTAAGGTCGTCGAGTATAAGCAGAAATTCGATCACCACCTGGTTCCCGGCTACCACTTTGACGCCACGTACTGTTCTGGCGAGAACAACCCCTGCCGGCTTCCTGAAAAGGACTACAACAACGAAAAAAGCGAAGTAAAGGAAGCCATTGAAGCGGAGGAGGCCTACGCTAAGCAGCAAAAATTCAATCAGCCAGGGATTACCGCTGTATCCGCTTTCAATGCGCACTCCCAGCTTTATTTCTCGCTTTATTTCGGCATGACCGGCCTGCACGCTCTGCACATGATAATTGGAGCCGGATTGCTGTTATGGCTGCTCTACGAGAGCCTGAAAGGCCGTTTTGACGCGAATTACAACACGCCGGTCGAGAACATCGGTCTGTACTGGCACTTCGTCGATATCGTCTGGATTTTCTTGTTCCCGTTGCTGTATTTGATTAACCGCCATTTGGCATGAGATTTGTGAGTGCCGCCCAAAGCGGCGTCTGACGAATTGGAGAATCGCGTGGCAGAACATTCCGAACATGTCGTTTCGCCGAAGATTTATGCGGCGGTGCTCGCCGCGCTGCTGATCGGCACTTGGAGCACGGTCCAGGCCGCCAAGATTGACTTGGGCCCGTGGAATATCGTCCTCGCGCTCGGCATCGCCGTGACCAAGATGACCCTGGTCATCCTTTTCTTCATGCACGGCAAATATAGTTCCCGCCGGACTAAGCTGGTCATCGTTTCCGGTTTTTTCTGGCTGGCCATCATGCTGGCGCTGACTTTGGCCGACTACACCACCCGCCACCCTGAGCCCAGCCGGAGCCAATTCTCTTCTCCATCTCAGCAAATTCCCTCCTAACTGGGTCCAACCAAGACTCTTAGCGTTCCGAGTTGGGAGTCGTCCAAGTATGATCGCGTGTGCGCCGCAACACGCCCGCTGGAAGTTCAAATCTGTCTTCTCTTGCGGAATGGAGAACAGAAAACGAAGAGCCTTATCAGGGGAAAACAAAGGAGGGGAAAAAAAGAAGGGGAGAAGTCAGCCGGCCCAGCCCTCAATCCCCTAAAGGGATCCTCGGCTAACTCCTCCCACGCCCGGAGAAGATGCAACCGCCTCGCCAATCCTAACCCCTTTACTTTGAACGCGCTTCTTTTGGAATGCTTGTAAAAACGCGGTACTCCCTGCGCGATTTTACGTGTCAGAAGAATCCGGTATGCCCTTTTTCGTCATTTGTCCTCATTCCCCGTGCATTCTGTTGCCCTGGCAGGCCCCGCCACGCGCCCTTTCTTGACCCTTCCTGACCCTCCCTGCTATCGTTAAAAGTTATTCTGGCCTCAGTGTCTCTACTGGGTGCCGGGGCTCCTGTGGAGGGAGCCTTTGCAATATGGGCCTGACCAAACTTGTCGTCCGCGGCGCTCGCCAACACAACCTCAAGAACATCAGCGTCGAAATCCCCCGCAACACCCTCACGGTAATTACCGGCCTTTCGGGCTCCGGCAAGTCCTCCCTGGCCTTTGACACCATCTACGCCGAGGGCCAGCGGCGTTACGTCGAGTCCCTTTCCGCCTATGCGCGCCAGTTCCTGGACCAGATGGAGCGTCCCGAAGTGGACGTCATCGAGGGTCTTTCCCCTTCCATTGCCATCGAGCAGAAGACCACAACCCGCTCGCCCCGCTCCACCGTCGGTACCATTACCGAGATTTACGACTATCTTCGCGTCGTGTATGCCTCTGTCGGCGTTCCGCATTGCCCCAATTGTGGCAACCCCATCAAGCGGCAATCGAGCGAAGCCATCGTTCAGGCCATCCTCGGCGGCGAGCTCTGCAAGCCCGACGACCGAGTTATGATCCTGGCGCCCATCGTCCGCGGCCGCAAAGGCGCCTACCGCAAGGAACTCGAAAAGCTTGCCCAGGACGGCTACGTTCGCGTCCGAATCAACGGAGAACTTTTTCCCCTCGACGCCCCGCCCGAGCTGGACAAGCGCAAGAACCACACGATCGAGGTCGTCGTGGACCGGCTGCTCGTCAAGCAAGGCATTGCTTCGCGCCTAGAACAGTCCATCGCTACGTCACTCAAGCTCGCCGCCGGTCTGGTCACCGTCGCGGTGGTCGGTGGCCAGGAATTTACCTTCTCCGAGAAACTCGCTTGCCCCGATTGCGGCATCAGCGTCCCACAACTCGAGCCGCGCTCCTTCAGCTTCAATTCCCCTTATGGAGCCTGCCCAGCCTGCAATGGCCTCGGGTCTAAATACGATTTTGATCCCGCCAAGGTCGTTACCGACTGGACTCGCCCGCTCTTCGATGGCGGCTTGGGCCCTGGTTCCGGATCGGCCATTCTTAAGCGCACCCTCGAACTCGCCGCCTATGCCCACGGCTTTGATCTGGAGACGCCTTTCGAGAAACTTCCCGTCAGAATCCAAAACCTCGTTCTTTACGGCTATCCGCCCGTCGGATCTCCCGGTTACAAATCCAACGGCGATGCCCCTAAAACAAAATCAAAGGCGGACAAAGGGCTCAGGTTCCAGGGCGTTCTCAAATTCCTTGAGCGCAACTTCGAAGAGTCCGGGTCCGATTCCTACCGCGAGTGGATGACGCAATATATGTCCGCCACGCTGTGCGGCGTCTGCCACGGCAAACGCCTCCGGCCCGAGTCCCTCGCGGTAAAACTCGCCGGCTGGTCCATCGCCGATTTCACGGCGCTTTCGCTTTCCGCCGCGCGACCGGCGGTGGACAAAATTATCAGCGAACTCACACCGCGCCAGAAAGAAATCGCAGCTCGCCCGCTGGAAGAAGTCGCCGAGCGCATCGAATTCCTGCTCGCGGTCGGGCTAGGCTACCTGAGCCTGGATCGCTCCGCAGCCACACTTTCCGGCGGCGAAGCCCAGCGCATCCGCCTGGCCACGCAGATTGGCTCACGCCTCCGCGGCGTGCTCTACGTGCTGGACGAACCTTCGATCGGCCTGCACGCCCGTGACAACGAGCGCCTGCTCGGCTCCCTCGAACAGCTGCGCAATCTCGGCAACACCGTGCTCGTCGTCGAACACGACGAGGACACTATCCGCCGCGCCGATTTTGTCGTGGATCTCGGACCAGGTGCTGGCGATGCCGGCGGCTATCTCGTTGCGCAAGGCAAACCAGCGCAAATCGCCGCCACCGCCGAATCGCTCACTGGACAATATCTTTCCGGAGCTGCAAAGATCGCTGTTCCGCCCACGCGGCGCAGCCCCAACGGCAAATCCATCCAGATCGTCGGCGCCTCCGCCAACAATCTCAAAGACGTGGACATCACCATTCCGCTCGGTCTGCTCACCGTGGTCACCGGTGTCTCCGGCTCGGGCAAGTCCACTCTGGTCAATGACATTCTTTACCGCGCCCTTGCGCAGAAACTCTACCGTTCGCAGGAGCCGCCCGGGGCCTACAAGCAGCTCCTCGGCGCCGAACAGATAGATAAAATTATCGAAATCGACCAGGCGCCCATCGGCCGCACCCCGCGATCCAATCCCGCTACCTACTCCGGCGTCTTCGCGCCTATCCGCGAGCTTTTCGCCATGCTTCCTGAATCGCGCGAGCGCGGCTACAAGCCTGGGCGTTTCAGCTTCAACGTCAAGGGCGGCCGCTGTGAAGCCTGTCAGGGCGACGGCCTGCGCCGCATCGAGATGAATTTTCTTCCGGATGTGTACGTCACCTGCGAAGTCTGCCGCGGCCGCCGTTACAACTCCGAGACGCTCGCGGTTCGTTTCAAGGGCCACTCCATCAGCGACATTCTGAACATGCAAGCCACTGACGCGCTGAAGCTCCTTGAAAACATTCCGCAAATTCAGCAGAAGCTCGCTACGATCGTGGAAGTCGGCCTCGGCTATGTGCAGCTCGGCCAGTCTGCCACTACTCTCTCCGGAGGCGAAGCGCAACGAATCAAGCTGGCTCGCGAACTCTCCAAGCGGCAGACCGGCCGCACCCTTTATATCCTTGACGAGCCCACCACCGGCCTGCACTTCGACGATGTCCGCAAGCTCCTCGACGTTCTCCAGCGCCTGGTCGGACTCGGTAACTCCGTCCTCATCATCGAGCACCACCTCGACGTCATCAAACAAGCCGACTGGATCATCGACCTCGGCCCGGAAGGGGGCGAAGGCGGCGGCCGCATCGTGGCCCAGGGTCCGCCCGAACTCGTCGCCCGCAACAAAAAGTCCTACACCGGTCAGGCCCTCGCCCGCGTCCTGCACTTGACCAATGGCAACTCCCACAACTCCCATTGAGACGCGTAAGTCGCCCCTTCTTGTGGCAGCGGCTCTATACCACTGCCCGTTGGCTCCTGTAGCGGCCGCCTCCTGGAGGCGTGTGGGTTGGCCCCTCCCGCGAATCTGTAGGGATTTGCGTGGCGTCCACGGGTAGAATCGTTCGTGGGCTGACCCCATGGTTGCTCTTCTCTACATCGGCATCAAATTCCTGGCTTACAGCGGCTGGATCTTCTGGGGCCAACGCACGCTCCGCAACGAACCAGCTCCTTCGCCGTTTGCCGCCCTTGCCCTTGGTTTTCTGCGTCTTTGTCTGGGACTATTTTTTGGCGTGCTGATCTACTTGCTCAGTGCCGCGCTTTTATCGCATCTCGGGTACGGCCTCACTCCTAACATCCTCACGTACCTTGCTGTTTATGTCCCCGTTCGCTGGCTGGAATGGAGCATCATGGCCGTCATTCTAGCCCCCGGTTCCTTCTCACAATTTTTCTTCGGCGTCGCAAAACCAGACCGCCTCTGGCGCCTCGGCGGCATCGTCATCTCCTGCCTCGCCGACATCCCTCTCATCATCGGGCTCGGCGGTGTCATCCCCACCGGCCGCTTCCTCTGTTGAGCCTCGTCTTCGCGACCGAGGGGCGACGGCATAGCCGGACGCGAAGCGAGGCACCTTGAAACCGTTGGGATTCAGGCCCGCTTTCTTGCCTATTCCAGGCCCGGCGTTTACAGTGATTTGTCGCGAATGCAATGACCAAGTCCGCTTACACCACCCAACCCATCACACTCGGCGATGTCGCCGGCTACCCGCTCGCCTCCCGCAAAAGTAAAGT
>Ga0209579_10001699_pt1 | contig 17748 bp, 20 predicted proteins | sample Coa_R1_2_FD_187152 | JGI IMG/M metagenome (GOLD analysis project Ga0209579, IMG submission 187152) | Surface soil microbial communities from Centralia Pennsylvania, which are recovering from an underground coalmine fire - Coalmine... | ecosystem: Environmental > Terrestrial > Soil >... | reverse complement strand
TCTGCTGTTGTAGATATTCGTTCTCGTTTTCAAGCTGCCGTTTATAAAAATTGATTTTTTCCAGTAATAGAATATTGGAAATGGCAATGGAAATTTGGGCGCCTATGCCCATAAGCAGGGCATCATTGATCTGGTGTGGTTGGGTCCAGATGATTCCTATATCATCTTTTGCTACCCGCAGTCGCATTCCACGGATTTGGGTGGCCCCCGCCCTTTGCCAGAACGAAGCGCTGGGAAACGAAAAACCCGCCGTCCTGACCTTTGACACTTCAAAAATAACCGGGTCTGGAGATCGAAGAACTGCCCCTGTCATAGCTCCTTCGATGGGCATTTTTGGGCCGGTTATAATTCTGAACCCTTCATCATCGGGGTCTTTCCCCTTCGAGTCGTGCAGGAAATACCTGTACGTTTGATTATCGTCATTTTTAAGGGTGATTATATATTCCGTCAGCTTGAATCTCTCCTTCAGAAATCTCTTTAATACGCCTTTCATTCCTGACTCAGTGTGGACAGAAGCAAGATCATTGCTGAATGCCAACAAAAGATCCTTTTCATTTTCGACGTTCGCTGACATTTCTTGCGTTTTAGCGGGTTCGATTTCAAAGGCAATTCATTTTCGAATTTAAGAGAATTAAAAAAAAGTGATCTGAAGTAATTAGACTAATTAGCGGAATATCGCTAATTAAGAACTGCAATATGTTTTTAATCAAGATATAATCAGACATGTATATTCAAAATTTGGGTTCACTTATCGTACGTTAACATTGAAATTGTATGATCCCGACGTCTCCGTCGCCGGCTGAAAAGCTGAAATATTTATCGCGTAAGAATTGGGCCCAATGAACTTGACAAATATCAAGCGCACTTTTTGACAAGTATCAAGATGCACCGTATCGCGACCAAGGAACTTTACGTTGCGGAATATGTTGGCAGAGAATATTCAACTTGTATTTATTAAGGGAGAAATTTTGGAAAACCAAAATACAATTATCGAAGGCAGAAATGTCAAAGTTGGGGATATGCTGGTTAACCGGCTGGTTCCTGTGGAATATGTTGAGAACGTTGGACCTTTTCTTTTGTTGGACCACAGCTATCCCATTGGTATTAAGAAAGGCCTGCCGCTCTCGCCGCGTCTCAATGAACATCCGCACCGGGGACTTGTTTCATTTACCTACGTAATCGACGGAGAGGTTGAGCACTTTGACAGCCTTGGCAACCGTGAAATTGTGACTAAAGGTGGTGCACATTGGCTCAGTGCCGGGAGGGGGGTTATTCACGGGGACCGCGTTAGCGACTGCATGGTACACACGGGTGGCATTCTTCATGTTATTCAATTTTGGACCAATATTCCAGCTGCGCACAAAGGCGATCTTCCCCAATATAAGGCTTTAAGCGCCGAGGCTTTTCCTGATGCATCGTTGTCAAATCACGCGGGGGTGATAAGCATTTTGCTTGGCAAATGCGGATCGTATGAATCGCCCGTTCAATCCTTTTCGGATGCTTTTCTCTATCGGGTTACTCTAAATGCCAAGTCTGAATTTAGAATTTCAATCGACGAGGAAATGAAGAGTGCAATTTTTGTCCCGGATGACCTGGTCATTGTTAATGAAAGCCTTGTCGGGAAAAGCCAATTATTGATCTTGGGGAACAACTGCGGGGAAATCGTTCTTCGCAATCCCGGTATATCCAATGCCGATGCGTATATCCTGGGTGGCCCCGAACCCGCTGAACCGGTGATCGTTCAGGGACCATTTGCCATGAACTCCCAGAAGGAGATAGCGGATGCATACCTGGATTTTTTTGCCGGGGAATATGGTGCGATCTCACAAACGAGAAATGCATGAATGCAGCTAAAGCTCTTGATAAATATCAATTGTTTTTTCTGATCAAAATCATTGTGAGCGATCTAAAGTTGAGATAGCTTTGTTTAGTCTGACATCCAGGGCGGAATCTGAAAAAACTCACATTCATGTCCCTAACCATCGATACACACCATCACATGTTGCCGGAATTCTTCTTTCAGGCAACAAATGAGAAGGCTAACCCCGTTGGCGGCCTGAAACCACAGGCATGGAGTATCGAAGGCTCTCTGGCATTCATGGACAAAGTCGAGATAGATATCGCTGTCACATCCATAAGCACACCCGGAATAGAATTACCGGACCGGCTCGCTTCAAAGGAACTGGCAAGGAAGTGTAATGATTTTGCAGCCTCCCTTATTGCAAAATACCCCCGGCGTTTTGGTGCATTCGCGGGTGTTCCGATGCCGAACATAGATGATGCCATAGAGGAAGCCTGCTATGGCCTTGATGTTCTCAAACTGGATGGCGTGGTACTTTTCACCAACTCACAAGGCATTTATCTCGGCGACCAGCGCATGAAACCTTTGTTCAAGGAATTGCAGCGCAGAAAAACGGTGGTCTTTATTCATCCGAACGCTTCGCCAGACCCGATAGCGCACGAGCTTGGACTTACAGACAACCTTATTGATTTCCCCAGTGATACGACCAGGGCGATCGCGCAGTTGCACTATGGCAAAACTTTCGCAGAAACACCTGATGTTAAGTACATAGTCTCACATGCGGGGGGAACAGCTCCTTACCTCGCAGGAAGGTTTGCCATCGTGGACGAAATGAAAATAATGGGCGATAGTTCGGCCACCGGAACTGCGGCCGAATCTTTTCGACGGCTTTATTGGGATACCGCGCTGGCCTGGTCAGATCCGGTTCTGCATACCCTTCGGCATATAGCCGGATTAGACAAAGTGCTATTCGGAACAGATTTTCCCTATCTGAGGAAAGACCTCGCAGTAAAAGGGATGTCAATAATACAAACCAATCATGAGCTTTCCGCTGTAGAGAAAAAACAGGTTTTTGCCGGTAATGCACTTGAGCTGTTCCCAAGGTTCCGCTCACTTTAATCAAAAATCGGTCAAGCATGTTTTCGAAGAGAACGCAAAGCGTGGCTCCAGGCGATTAACTGATCGAGCATATTGTTAACATATTTCTCCTGCATTGGAACTGGTTTGAGTATGCTGAAATTCTCGAAATCGATGAACATCGAAAGCCCAACCTGGGCCCGGACGGTGGCCACTTGCAATGCTGCCATGATCAGCCGCAAATGCTCTACAGCGCGGGCTCCCATCGTGGCGCCGTAGCCAATGAATCCGGCTGCTTTGTTTGCCCATTCATTTTCCAGGTAATCGATCGCATTTTTAAGAGCGCCGCAAGTGCTGTGATTGTACTCGGGCGTGACAAAAACAAAGCCATCAAATGATGCAATCTTTGCCGACCACATTTTTGTGTGTTCGTAGCTGTACTGACCGGTCGAGGGTGGCCTCATCTCGTTATAAAGGGGAAGATTAAATTCAGCGACATCAAGTAATTCGAATTCGGCGTCACTGCGTTTTCGGGCTATATCGATGGCCCACCGACCAACAGATTCACCCACGCGGCCGGGCCTTGTGCTCCCAATAATAATAGCAATTCTAAGCATGGTCTTTTCATTTCTATTTACGTATTCATTTGGCGGGGTCAGGTCGCCTCTTATTACCAAACTTTCATTCCACCATCGACAACAATATTTTCCCCTGTCACATAGGAACTGTCACTGCACGCCAGGAACAGGGCGACACTTGCTACTTCTTCAGGATGGCCGAGACGACCCAATAATGTTTTTCCGAGCATGTAGCCTGCCCATTTTGGATCCTTCAATTGTTCAAGTGTCGCGTTTGTTTCGATTACTCCCGGAGAAATCGAATTGGCCCGGATCCCGTGCTCCCTGCCTTCCATTGCAAGCTGACGGGTCATGCCAATGATTCCAGCCTTGTTCGTTGTGTGCGCTAGACTGGGTAATGTCCTAAAGCTTAATAGTGCATTTAGTGAAGCATTGTTTACGACTACTCCGTGACTTGCCTTTAAATAAGGCCAGGCGGCACGTGTTAGATAGAAAACGAGGTCCACTTCATTTCTACGACTGAGATTCCATTCCTCATCAGAAATGTCAGCAATCCAGTTGAAGTAGGCCAGGGCGGCATTATTAAATAAGACATCGATTCTGCCAAAAGCCTGGATGGCAAAATCGACCAGCGCCTTGCATTCTTTGGGTTCATTGAGATGGCATGGCTGCAAGGATACCATCGTTCCACCCTCCTTTTGAACGGCGTCAACAGTGGCTAATCCAGCGTCTTCTTGAAGATCGCATCCAACCACAAATGCACCTTCTCGCGCGAAGAGTAAGGCGGTGGCACGCCCCATGCCGCCACCGGTGCCCGTAATGATACAAACCTTTCCTGCAAGTCTTGTTGAGAAATTGGTTTTTGACGAGTCTGCTTTTAATTCATAGCTCATATAAGGGCCCTTAAGAGATTTAGTATTCTTTTCCTAAATGTCAATTGCTCTCACAGATTTCAAAACATCTTTTGGTTAGCCAGCACTATAAAGACCATTGTCGACGACAATCGCTTGTTGTTCCCAAGTCGCCTTACTTATGTATTGCGTTTTTACGAATTCTGCTAAGTGTTTCCGGAGAAAGGCCTAAATAGGACGCGATCATGTTCATAGGAAATCGTTCCAGGAATTCGGGGTAGGTAGCCAGTAAATCACTGTACTTTTCTTCTGCGGTCATGCCGATGGCGGCGTGAATTCTTTTTTGCATGGCAATAGCCTGAAATTTATCGAGTACGCTAACCGTTAGATTAAAGCATCGGCTTTTATTTCGTAGCTCGCGTGCGCCTGGAAGAGATATAATAAGAAGCTCGGAGTCTTCAAGCATTTCGATAAAATAAGTCGAAGGGGTTAGATTAACTAAACTCTCGTGATCGCTTATCCACCATGATTCCAGGCCGAAACGGATGATATGCTCGTGCCCTTTTTCGTCAACCGTGAACATCCGCGCGGAGCCTTTTACGATAAATCCTATATACTTACACACATCACCCTCCCTGAGAAAGTATTCCCCTTTTCGAATGCGTTTTTGGTGAAATGCATGCATTATGACATCTCGCTCATTATCTGCTAATGTTCGACCGGATTTCAATTCGATATGATTAAAAAGAGCATCGTACATAGTATAAGGGTGATTGATTAAATGTCAATTGGATTGACGAATAGATGTCTTTTTCTTAAACTCAGTGAACCTCATTCCGGTTGCGTTCTTGAAGTACTTACTGAATTGCGACAAATCCTCGAATCCCAGTGTATAAGCCACCATTTTCATATTAACATCGTTGGACATGAGCATACGAATAGCTTCTTGCACCGTGCGCTGTCTGATATGATAACTTGCGGAATGGCCCGTTACCTTCTTTACCACGTCTGTAAGGTAACCTGGGGAGACAAAAAGTTCATTCTGTTTTTCGATCGTTTGCATCACTGCTTATTTTGATTTGATAAATCACTATTTTTCTAATGCCTGCAGTATATTCGTTCGCAGATCAGGCCAATGAATTCTTTCCAGAGTTGGATCATTCATTTGCATCAACAATACCGGGTCTTCGTACGCGATCTTACAGTCACCATCTTGCCAGGCAATGATCTTCATCGGAAAGCCGAGTGCGAGGATCGGATATTTTTCAATCAGGTAACAGGACAATTTCGGATCATCAAACAGGATGTATTGCATGGACTGAAACCGGGGTCCGTAGCGTTTGGATTCGTTCTGTCGGTTAATCCTGGCGTAGATAGTCATTTTGAGACTTTCCAATAATATGACCAACCTATCTATCGTTTCATTAACGGTATACTTGCTTGATAAGACAAAAAGAGCCTCCAAGGAATTATTTTTGAAGAATACTTGTTATAATATCATGCCAATCTGATAATTTATTCACTATCAACAAGCCACATGACAAACTTTTAACGGGGTTTAGCGACATATCGCAATGTGGATGAAAATGGACCTTTCGGTAAAAGTCTAATGAGAAGGCAATCCGGCCAATGACATAAGGCAATAGATGAAATTGACAAATATCAATTCTTATCCGGCGAGCAATAAATACAATTGCTACTTGTTGGACATTTTCTTCGTCTTATGCTCAACGACAATTTCCGGGGGTTTGTGGATCCTTACTTGCCCTTCGCCTGAGCTGTCTGAGATTCTCTTCCTTTACCGTATGAATATGAAACAATCCATAATCGGTAAAATAATGAATATATTTTGGCCCACTCCAGTCTTTTTGTGCCCGTCTGATATAAATAATTTCAATATCCTCTTTCGATCCATTGATACATAAACCCAATATATTTGATGATTGTCTAAGATATGTACGACGCCCTAATTAGATACTTCCGCAGTTACACAAGCAATGCTCTGCTCGGTGACGAAATCGATCTGATTCAGCGTTTTTTTTCCCTGACGAAATTTAAAAAAAGGGAATTTTTCTTGCAGGAAGGCGAAGTGTGTACCTACTCGGCTTTCATTGTAAAAGGTGCTATGCGCCAATATACAGTGAGTGAGAAGGGAGAGGAACACATTATAAAGTTATTCATCGAGAACTGGTGGGCATCTGACTATGAAAGTGTTTTAAAAAAGACACCTTCAATCTACTTCATCGACGCCTGGGAAGAAACAGATGCATTGCTTGTTGCAAAAACGGATCTTATGTATTTGATAAATCGCATTCCGGCTCTCTTGGAATGGATCAGAAAACTCGATAACAATTTTGTTATAGATGCAGATAGGAGAATTAGCGCTTCTATCAGGTTATCGGCAGAAGAGCGGTATTTCGATCTTGAAAAAACTCATCCTGAATTTATACAAAGATTCCCCCAACATATTATTGCATCTTATCTTGGTATTAACAGGGAAACACTTAGCCGCATTCGCAGTCGCTACGTTAAAAGGTAACTACTTTATCGAAACCCACTCCATCATTTAGACTGTGACTTTTGTCACAGTTTTTTTTTGTCATTTATCAACTTCTATCGACTCTTCGATGTCTAACTTTCCGGTGTCGAAATTCTATTGAGTAATGCGTTGTAAAATCAAAAAGAAATTTAGATTTAGCATACACAGTCAATGCGGGTGGCGTGATGAAATAAAAGTGCAGCAGGCGTTGCCGAATCAGTTCGCTCGGGCAATTGGTCCTTTTGTTTTTATAGAACATATTCTTGCGTATGAACGTTCGTTGAATGAGATGCACAATGGACCGCTTGAGAAAGGTCCAAATCCTCATAGAGGAATTACAATCCTGACCTACAGCCTTGCCGGACAGGTTGAACATTTGGACAGCATCGGAAACCAGGTTAAACTTTGTTCAGGTGGAGTGCACTGGACAAAGGCAGGCAAGGGCATTATTTATTATGAAACGGTAAGATCCGAGTTTCAAGTGGCTAATTCGGATGTATCGGTTGTTCGAGTTTGGATCAATCTTCCATCCACCCGTAAGTCTGAGCAGCCGGATTATTTATCTGTATTATCAAGTGAAATTCCGAAACAGCTATTGGATGCTGGTGCGGGCTGGATCAAAATACTTTTGGGCGAATATAAAAACGTGGTTGCTGAAATCCCTTATTACTCAAAAGAGTTTTTTTATCACGTCCATTTGGAAGCAGGAAAGCAGTTTCCCATGATTGCAGAAGTGAGATTCGAATATGCAGCATTCATCTTAGCAAACATGGTGATCATTAATAATAGAGAATTTCAGGCGGGCGAGTTAATAGTGTTTACTTCCCTTGGAGAGATAATTGAAATGAAAAATAAAAATAATACTGCGGTTGATATTATTCTTTTTGGTGGTGAACCATATATGGAAACAGTAGTATCGGATGGAAATTTTGTGATGAACACGCCTCATGAAATTACACAAGCATACAACGACTACTATGATGGCAAATACGGTCAGATAAAAGATCATTAAATATTTGTTCACATGAATACACGTAGAAAGTTTATAGGAGATATGCTGGTGCTATCGACGGCTACGGTAGTTTCTTCTCCTGTATCGTTAGGCGAAACGCCAAAAGTTATCGGCAGCAAGCGGGGGAGAAACCCAGGATCGGAATATGATTTCATCATTGTTGGCGGAGGTTCGGCAGGAGCAGTTCTCGCTTGTCGTCTAACCGAAAAGCCAGGCATAAAAGTTTTGCTTTTGGAAGCTGGGACAGTTTATGAACCGGGGAATTATCCGGACTTAATTTCCAACAGCAATATAGTGGCTGCGAATTATGACGGCCGTTTCGATTGGGGATACAATTCAATACCCGGCTATGTTGGTCATCCCGTTCATGCGGTTCATGGAAAAGTGCTTGGCGGGAGCTCAGCCATTAACGGTGCCGTTGCCGTCCGTGCACTCCCTAGCGATTTCAAGAGGTGGACTGATGCGGGATTAAAGGACTGGAACTGGAAAGACGTATTGCCTTATTATAAAAAGATGGAAACTTCCAATGTTCCCAACAGTAAATGGCATGGGTACTCCGGCCCTTTGCCGATCACTCAAATGACCAAAGCTGATATTTCCACCATGCAATTAGCCTTTATCAATGCCGCGATAGAGAATGGCTTCAAGGAGATCGATGATTTTAACGCGGGCGAACAACATGGTGTTGCACCTCTTCCTATGAACATCGTGAATGGAAAGCGAATGAATACAGGGATGACATACCTGAATGATACCGTTAGAAAACGCGCCAACCTGACTATTGTCGGGGGTGCGCTCGTTGATAAGGTCCTTTTTAACGACACCACTGCGTATGGGATTCAGCTTTCGGATGGGCGGCAGTTCAAATCTGATGAAGTTATTCTTTCGGCCGGGGCCTATGGAAGCGTTCAAATACTGCTTCGTTCCGGAATAGGTCCTCAAAAGCAATTGGCGGAATTGCTAATTCCACTGGTGGCGGAACTGCCGGTAGGTGAAAATTTAGCAGAACATCCGTTTTATTACAATGCTTATGCTGCTGATCCAAATTCAATCGGTCGACAAATACCGGTTATTGCGGCAAATGTTTGGACAAAATCTTCTTTCGCTAAAAACGGGGAACTTGATTTACATATCACCGCGACGCACTTATTTCCTTCCAATCAAAGTCCTACTAAGGTTGGATTCGTTTTTGGCGTTTCGAGGACTAATCCGAAATCTAGGGGAACAGTAAAACTGGCTTCAAAAGATCCTAATACTGTACCAATTATTGATTTGAATTATCTGGCAGAGGAAGAAGATCGTAAGGGAATGTTAGAAGGAGTCAAATTAGCGAGACGACTTGCAGCATCGCAAAATCTAAAAAAGTTGATCGTTAAAGAGCTTAATCCGTTAGATGCAGAAACAGACGAGCAAATTATAGATTCTATAACAAAGACGGTGACTACCTATGGCCATCCATTTGCGACAGCACCGATGGGTCCTCTTGGCAGCAAGAACGCGGTAGTGGATTCTCAAGGGAATGTTTACAAGGTTAAAGGGTTGAGAGTGGTTGACGCGTCTATATTCCCGGATTTTGTGTCAGCAGCTCCTAACCCTACCGTGATCATGGCAGCGGAAAAGATAGCGGATCAAATAAGGGCTTCTATTTAAGAGAAATATGTTTGACAAAAAACAAATAGCATCAAGATGAAAACATATCAATACTATGCAGGCGGTGTTTGGCGGAATGCCGAAAATGATCGCACGTTCGATGACATGGAGCCCTATAGCGGAAAGGTTTTTGCAAAAGTTGCGGCATGCGGGAGAAAAGAAATGAAAATTGCACTTGACGCGGCGGCGGCGGCATTCCCAATTTGGGCCGCTACTACCCCCGCTCAAAGAGCTGAACTGCTATTCAAAGTAGCGGAAATAGTCAAAAGAAGAAAGACAGAGATGAGCGAGCTCTTGGCGAAAGAAACAGGAAGTACCATATTATTTGCTTTGTCTCAACTGCAAGTGCTTCTTCAGACGCTGGAGGCGGCGGCAGGCTGGGCATATCATCCTAAGGGAGAAGTTTTGCAAACCAACATACCTGGGTCATTCTCGATGAATCTTCGGAGACCCCTTGGCGTCGTCGCAAGTCTTACTCCGTGGAATGGAGCTGTTATACTCTCCTGGCGTACGGTAATTTCACCCATAGTTGCAGGTAATACTGTTGTCGTCAAACCTTCCGAATACGCCCCTGTTTGCGCCGGCCTCCTGATTGCAGAAATTGCCGAAGAGGCCGGGTTTCCGCCGGGTTTGATAAACATTGTAACTCATGCACCGGGCGAAACCGGGCCAATATCGGACGAAATATTTGAAAACCCGAACGTACGCATGATCAACTTGATCGGCGGTGTAAATACGGCAAGGCACATCGCTGAGCGAGCCGGTAAAACATTAAAAAGAACAGTACTGGAGTTGGGAGGCTACAACCCTATGATCATACTGGACGATGTCGATGTAGACCACGTTGTCAGTGCGGCGACTTTTGGCTCCTTCTTTCACCAGGGACAGTTCTGCATGAACACGCGTAAAATAATTATCCAAAGGAAGATTTACAAAGAATTCCTCGAAAAATTTATTGCGAAGACCAATTCTTTACCTTTCGGTGATCCGGAAGACCATAAAACCATTATCGGCCCACTTATCACCCAGGCGGCTATCGAAATGGTTGACAACCGTGTAAAGGAAGCGGTAAGTAAGGGCGCCAAAGTACACGCGGGCGGTTTCCACGAAGGACAGATCTACCATCCAACGATTCTGACAGATGTTCCTTACGATGCTGCCGTATCGAATGATGAGACATTCGGCCCAGTAGTTATCGTCGAACCGGTCGATACGGTTGAAGAAGCCTTGGTAGTGGCCAACCGCGTACACTACGGCTTGGTGTCGTCGATTTATACAAAGGATACTTACAAAGGCTTCGAATTGGCGCCGCAGATAATGCATGGGGTGGTTAACGTAAATACCCCTACCATAAACGAGGAAACCCAAGCGGCTTTGGGTGGTGTCAAAGACAGCGGCTGGGGACGAACAGGCCCGCATGGTATTGAGGATTTCACTGATCTGATATGGATCAATTCACGAAGCACACCAGGGCAGTACCCTATATAGTGTTTGAATGCGACGATGCACAAAACGAAGCCTTGGCATTTAGTAAATTAAAAAAATCAATTGTATGAAAAATGTTTTGGCACTTATAATTTTTTTACTAGTCACATTCACCTTTATTGAATGGAACATCGCAAAAACTCCCACGAGTCAGGTCGAAAAAGTAAATTTTGGTCCATTTAAGAATCAAGTAAAATGGGGTGAACATCTTGTTACTGTTTCCGCATGTCTTGATTGCCATTGCCCGAAAGATTATTCCAAGCCAGGTACTGGTTTGGATAGTGTTCATTTTCTGGCTGGATATATCGGCAGTCCAATGCCGGACGTAAATAGGCGGGACCTACAAGATAAAAATCTGGCAGTAACAGGAGACCAAACATTATGGATGGGGCCTTGGGGAGTTACTTTTTCTTCCAATCTTACTTCTGATTCTGCAACAGGAATCGGAGCATGGACTGAGGATAGGTTTATGTATGCCATTCGGAACGGAAAATATAATGGTAGAGCTTCCGACAGAAGCCTTCTACCTACTATGCCATGGCAAATGTATCGGAATATGACCGATGATGAACTAAAAGCCATTTTTGCCTATTTGAAGACCACTAAGCCAATTAAAAATAAAGTTCCACCTCCTATGCCTCGTCTTTAACTAATGTCAGACGCTACACAACAGGACAGTACCCTGTTTAGTAATTGACAGATCATAACAGGCGTAATCAACAAAAAACAAATATATGAAAGCAACATCAAGTTCAAATTCAAAAAATGAAAAGGTAATTCGCGAATTGTACCAAGCCGCTGAAGTAAAGGATATAAAGCGATTCGTTTCGCTATTTACAGATGACGGTTACTTCTATGATGTTTCCGCGGGCGTAAAATACTACGGAAACGACATTGGCAAAACCGTCGAGATCTATGCCAAAGCATTTCCCGATATGCATCGTGAGCTTTTGGAAGTTTATGTAAAAGACGACGAAAATGTGGTAGTTGTAGAACTCACCTTGAACGGAACAAATAAAGGGCCACTCGCTTTACCTGTGGGAAAAATTCCGGCAACAAACAAGGCAATGAGCGATCCCTGTTGCGATGTGTTCCATTTGGAAAACGGTAAGGTAAAAGCGTTTCACTGTTACACAGCGGCGACCATTTTGCTTGGGCAACTAGGAGTCTTGGAAAACCTGGACGCAGTGCTCGAAAAATAGATTCCCGTAATTGCGCCAATTGGATATGAAAGAAATTGCATACAGCCCTCAGGTATTGGCTTCGTTTGAAGCCGCAAAGCGTCTGGTAGAATCAATACCGCCTGCCGGCAACCCCCTCGAAACTCAAAGAGATCTATTCAGGAGGTTAGGACGAGCGACCGGAACACCTGAGGCTGTTTTTCATGTTGAAGACTATTTAATCGGCGACCAGGAAACAATTCCCGTTCGAATCTACCGCCCTTCAGACAACATTGATCTGCCAGTGATCTTGTTTTTTCATGGCGGGTGGTTCGTAATTGGTGATTTGGAATCACATGACGCCCTCGCACGGTTATTGACCAATGCGTGTGCATGTGTGGTTATCGCAGTCGATTACCGTCTTGCGCCGGAACATCCATTTCCTGCCGCAATAGACGATGCTTACGAAGCATTGGTCTGGGTATCCAAGAACAGTAAAAAAATCAGTGTAGACTCCGGACGAATGGCAGTTGCTGGTGACAGTGCCGGAGGCAACATAGCTGCCGTTGTAGCAAGGAAGGCTAGAGAAAATGGTTTGACGCAGTTGCGATACCAGGCACTTATCTACCCGGTTACCGACAGTTCATTTTCAACAGAATCCTGGAACGAATTTGCCGAAGGCCCCGTTATTACAAAGACCAATTCTCAACAGGCTTTTAGTATGTATGTCGCAAGCAACAAGAATCTGCAAAACCCCGACGTGGCACCTGTTTTGGCCGAGAACTTAAATGGCTTGCCCCCGGCAATGGTGATCATCGGTCAATTTGACCCCTTACGTGATGAAGGCCTGGCTTACGCGGTAAAATTGATAAAAGCCGGGGTCGATGTCAAGTTAATTCATTATCATGGAATGCCTCACGGGTTCGTACAATCCGCAGATCGTATTGATGCTGGCAAGGATGCTATTGCAGAAATTGGAAATGCTATCCGAAAAGCACTACAAATTCTGGTCTAAACTTAACTTAAGTCAATGAAAGGCGACCCAGATCGTATTTACTATGCGGTTCTTTTACAACCGCCCAAGGAACCAAAGGAACTAAGTAACGAAGTGTTAGCAAAACATGCCCAACATCTTCGCGAGCTTGACCAAGATGAAAAATTAGTGCTGGCTGGTCCCTTCATCGATCATCCCTCTGGTTTGCTTGTATTGCGAGGTAGCAACAAGGATGAAATCAAATCGATTATGGATAAGGATCCACTTATCCAGGGAGGCTTCAGAAGCTACGAGGTCAGAACCTGGCTCATGTCAAACGAGACAAATAACTATATGCCTTAGCACAAATAAAACAAATATATATGAGTGAAAGACCAATAAAAATCGGGTATAGTTTGTCACTGAGTGGCATTTTGGCCCCAAATGGCAAAACAGCATTTTTAGCGCACAAACTTTGGGAGGAAAAGATGAATGATAAAGGGGGACTCCTTGGACGAACTGTTCAATTGGAATGCATTGATGATCAAACAAACGCAAATCTGGTTCCAGAAATATACCGAAAGCTGCTCGACGAAGAAAAAGTAGACTTGATCATAGGAGGTTATGGCGATAATTCTATCAAACCAGCCATGCCATTGATTATTAAAAATAAACGATTCTTTGTTGGCCTGATGGGATTGGCTGTTAACCAGGAATTCAATTATGAAAATTATTTTGCAATGATTCCCACTGGACCCAATCCGGGAATTGGACTTACAGAAGGCTTTTTTTCAGTGGCTGCAAAGCAACATCCAAAGCCGGAAACTGTAGCCATCCTTGCAGCAGATGCACTTTTTTCAAAAAGCCCGGTACAAGGGGCAAAACAGAATTGTACTCTACATGGAATGAAAGTTATCTTTGAAGAAAACTATCCCCTATCCACAAATGATTTTTCTCCACTTATAAAAAAAGTTCAGCAAACTAATGCTGACATCCTATTCATGTGTTCCTATGTTGCCGATTCCGTTGGACTTATTCGTTCCATTAATAAAGAGAGTTTAAAGGCTAAATTGGTAGGCGGAGCCATGATTGGCCCGCAGAATGGATCGGTAAAATTAGAACTCGGCCCGCTTTTAAATGGCCTTGTAAATTATGAATACTGGCTGCCGGTGGAGAAACTGATGTACCCGGGAGTGCAAGAAATGATTGAAAAGTACCAGGCGCGTGCCCAAAAAGAGGGTACAGATCCTCTTGGTTACTACGTTGCTCCGATGGCATATGCGCAACTACAAATTATAGAGCAGGCAGTTACTGCCACACAAAGTCTTGATGACAATGCGCTTGCGGCGTATACCCGTGGCGCTGTTTTCCATACGGTTGTCGGAGATGTGAAATTTGGAAAGGATGGCTCCTGGGCAGAGCCTCGTGTGCTGACGGTGCAGTACCAGAATATCAATAACAATCAGGTTGGCACGTTTCGTGATAGTCGTGTTCAAGTTGTTGTTTCACCGGCCGGATACGCCTCTGGTACTCTTAGTTATCCCTATGAAACCTAAACTTCATGCACATCAGTAAATCAATCACAATTGCCGGAAAAAGTCAGAGGCCTTTAATTCACTTTGAAGAAAACTTTATGGCGCAGAATATAGAACTGACGAACAAAGACATGGATTTTCTGGCATGATCGACACATCAAATAAAGATGCGATTAAATTCACACTTGTTGCTTTCTCTCCTTCAGCAACAGCGCTGTATACTCTTCGATCTTTTTGCGCTTTGACCCGGAGCTGAACGTGGCTCATTGAAGCCGAAAGAGAATAGGGATCATATCGGATAGGCTGTGTCGCTCTTTACTTCGGTTAGGACGAAAAAACTCTGTACGGTGGTGATATTGGGTAGGTTGGCGAGTTTGGTCCGGTAAAAATGTTGGTACTCGTCCATGTCGTTGGTAGCGATTCGAAGCAGGAAGTCGAAGGTTCCGGTCATTTGAAAACACTCCATGAGTTCAGGGAATTTGATGACTTCGCGCTCGAAGTTGGTAAGGGTGGCTGAAGTGTGATCATTAAGGAGAACGTGGCTGAAGGCGATCAATCCTTTGCGGATTTTTTTGGGATCCAGGATTGCGACAATACGCCGGATATAGCCTTCCTCTTTGAGTCGCCGGGTACGTTCGTGAATGGTGGCGACGGATTTATGGAGTTTAAACGCGATTTCTTTATGGGTGGAGGAGCCGTCTGCCTGAAGCAGGCTTAAGATTTTCAGGTCGATGTCGTCATATTGATACATAAAGCGGAATTAAGGACAAAAGAAACTTCTTTTTCCGAATTATTTCCGGATAACTGACCAACAATCGTTTTTCAGGATTGGCTTTTTGATCTTTGATCAAATGTATTTACAATATTATGGCGGAAAGTGTTAAAGGGGTAGATGGGACTTTCGAGCGGCTCTGGCACTTGGTTGGCAACACGCCGATGCTGGCCCTGCAGTACGACTATAAAGGCGTATTAGGAGAGATCTATGTGAAATGCGAACACTACAACCTTACGGGAAGCGTGAAAGACAGGATGGCCTTGTATATTCTTCAACAAGCATACCATCAGGAAAAAATCCAACCCGGGGACACGATCATCGAGGCAACGAGCGGAAATACGGGTATCGCCTTTGCGTCTATTGGCCGCTCGCTGGGACATCCGGTGAAAATCGTCATGCCCGACTGGTTGTCGAAAGAACGAATGGAAATTTTGCGCAGCCTGGGCGCGGAGTTGGAACTGATCAGCAAACAACAGGGAGGCTTTGTTGGCAGTTTGGAGCTAAGCGAGCGCTTGGCTCTGGGCGGTCGGGCATTCCCTCCGAGACAGTTTGCGAATGAATACAATGCCGAAGCGCATGAGCGAACCACGGCGGTAGAAATATGGGATCAGCTGGAAAACGTGGGTAGGCAGCCGGATGCTTTTGTCGCCGGCGTGGGGACGGGAGGCACAGTCATGGGTGTGGGTGCCTTCATGCGCCGGATGAATCCACGGATAAGGATCCACCCGCTCGAGCCAGTGGAGTCACCGACGCTTACGGCAGGGAAGAAGGTAGGGAGTCACCGCATTCAGGGAATTTCGGATGAGTTTATTCCTCCGATCGTCCGGTTGGATGAACTGGACAAAGTGGTTCAGGTGAGTGATGGGGATGCGATCTTAATGGCGCAGAAGTTATCGCGGCAACTGGGGCTGGCGGTCGGAATTTCGTCGGGTGCCAATGTGATCGGGGCGATCCAGGTGGCCATCCGGTTGGGTTTCGGGCGTACGGTGGTGACTATCCTGCCGGATAGCAACAAGAAATATCTGAGCACGGACCTGGTGAAGGAGGAGCCCGTGCGCGAGGGGTATTACTCCTCGTATACGGAGTTTACAGGCTATCAACCCATCGCCCGGCTGAAGGAGCCGGTGTTTGCGGGACTATAAAAACGCTTAAAACAAATAACAATGAATAAACTGTGGATGTTTGCCTTGGTGGGAACGCTCCTCGCAGGTGTAGCGGCAAATGGCCAGATCCTGAAACCCGTCACTTGGAGCTTTGGCGCGAAGAAGACGGGACCAAACGAGGCGGTCTTGTTCTTTAAGGCGGCGATTGACGAGGGTTGGCATGTCTATTCCCAACACGTGAACGAAGGGGGACCGATACCGACCAAATTCACCTTTACCGCTTCAAAGGACTACGCCATGGACGGGCCGACCACTGAACCCCAACCGACCAAGCGGATGGAAAGGGTATTCAACATGGAAGTGGGTTTTTTTGTCAACAGTGTCATCTTTCAGCAAAAGATAAAATTAAAAGCGGGTCAGACGAAGGTCAGCGGTCAGCTCGAATTTATGACGTGTAACGATATGCAGTGCCTTCCCCCGGAAGATATCGATTTTAGCATTCCAGTGAAATAGGATTCCATGAGATGGTTTTTAGTTGTTTTTTTGATGGTGTCGCTTGGGCGTGTCTGCGCTCAGGATACTTCCGGCGTGGTGTTCACGCCAATGAGCACGGATACAGCAAGAGCCGTTGTCAAAAGCCCCGTCAAGCCCGCAGTTGAACCGACTGCGGTCATCAAACCCGCACGACCGGCTTCAGGGTGGGCAATTTTCCTGGAAGGGATGGCGGGCGGCCTCGCGGCGCTGCTAATGCCTTGCATCTTTCCGATGCTGCCGCTGACGGTGAGTTTCTTTACGAAGAGCGCGGGGAAACGCGGCGCGGCCCGCAAAGCGGCGATCTATGGGTTGAGTATCGTCGGGATCTACGTTGCGCTAGGGCTGGCGGTGACGGCCACATTTGGGGCCGATGCACTGAACTATCTATCCACGAACGGAATCTTTAACTTGGCTTTTTTCCTCCTGTTGGTCCTGTTCGCGGCGTCCTTCCTGGGCGGCTTTGAACTGACGCTTCCCGCTTCCTGGGTCAGCAAGGTAAATGTGGGTTCCGGCCGGCAAGGGCGTATCGGCATCTTCTTTATGGCGGCCACCCTCGCGCTGGTGTCCTTCAGCTGTACGGGGCCGATCATTGGAACGCTGTTGGTGCAGACCGCCACCACGGGGGCGCTGCTCGCACCGGCAGTGGGGATGCTGGGATTTTCGGTGGCGCTGGCC